>Ga0308157_10010096_pt1 | contig 10316 bp, 9 predicted proteins | sample PhyBR1_FD_201035 | JGI IMG/M metagenome (GOLD analysis project Ga0308157, IMG submission 201035) | Phyllosphere microbial communities from UC Gill Tract Community Farm, Albany, California, United States - DLSLB.R1 | ecosystem: Host-associated > Plants > Phyllosphere > Unclassified | place: USA... | reverse complement strand
TGATTTTTTTTGGGCGATAGTTACCTGTCGGTTCACGCTGTTCCTCCTCTTCCAAAATGCTAAAGAAACCTTCAGAATAAATAAGCGCATCATTCACCTCATCATAGATGCGATGAAGCTGGCGAATAGGTGCAGATACGTTATTGAAAAGGAGAATATGGAACATGATGGCACCTAAGCTCATTTGCTCATTCAACACAAAGTAGGCTGTCAATATAATAACAAGCACCACCCCAATCTGTTCAATAAAACTCTTCACACTTTCAAACAGATAGCTTGTTTTGCGTGTCGCCATCTGGTTTTCTGTCATATCGTACTGGATTTTCTGATGTCGTTCTGCTTCAATTTTTTCCCTTCCAAATGACTTTATAACCAAGATAGATTCTATCAGATTTATAATCTGGTTACTCTTATTTTCCCTGTATTTGCGCATGCTCCTTCGAAAACCAGATAACCTACTCGCTTGCAACTGTGACACATAGAAATAGACCGGTACAAGTAACAATCCCACCAACCCGACATAAAAATTCGCCAGAAACATACAGACTAATGCCACGATAGCATTACTAAACAACGGAAGAATATCGATAAAAAAATTCTGCACCAATCTGGTTAGGCTACTTATCCCGGAATCAATGCGAGTTTGCAACTTACCGGATTCATTCTCCGGCGATGTAAAAAACGCCATTCGATAGGTTAAGATTTTTTCGATAATAGCTTGCGAAAAATCGCGTGCAATCTCAATCCTTAGTTTCTCTCCATAGAATTTTTGTCCGAATTGTACCGCAGCATATAGTATTTCTTTTCCCAAAAGCACGGCAGCTATGAAACCCAAAAGGTAAAATCCTTGCGAAAGTGGCTGATTGTCGACCAGAAGCTCGCTAATCGTGTCCACGGTATACTTTAGGATAAAGGCGTTTACCTGTGCTGCGAAAGAACCGACCAAAGTCAACAGCAGCGTATAGGCTATTAAGTTCTTATAGGGCTTGGTAAAGGGCAGTATCTTCTTAAACAATTGTGTTATGGTCATTATTATTTAAACATATTTTTGCTAAAAAAGTTTAATCACCTCAGACGAAGATGCGACGTCGGAGGACGGAAGTGTCATGTCGTTGGGCAGGATGGTAACGTCGTCGTACGTCGAAATCATTTTGTTGCCCTACCTGATGAAACTTCCGGTCATCTTTTTCACGTCGGTGGACGGGATGATTATTCCGTTGCCCAACATGGACGTATTGTCACATGGCGAAAACGTTTTGATGTACAGAAGTCGGTTACTATCATACGGCGACATCAGCATGATGGTCGGAAGTTTCGTTTCGGCAGAGTGGAAGATAAATATTCAGGACGGGGAAATAAATACGAAGGCCAACTTAATAATTTCGATGGGCAAATGCATCGCAATTCCATACGAAAGAACCGCATCGTTTCCCGACACCTTGTTCAAGCCGTCCGACAACATAACGTCGACGCACGGAGAAATAAGAAAGAAGTACGTCTGTAGGGTTGTATACTTGGTCTTACATGCGCGGAACATTTCTGCTTCGTGCAGGCAAAACGCTAGTACGCTAAGCTATTTCAGAAATAGACATAATCTGTTGTCTGTATAAATTTTGATTATTTTTTTGAGTTGAACAAAGTAATGATTTACTTTGGATATGAGAACAATCGGAATTATCCCAGCAAGGTATGAATCCTCCCGATTTCCGGGAAAACCATTGGTGGATATTGGTGGAAAATCCATGATACAGCGTGTCTACGAACAGGTAAAAGGTTGCGCCAGTCTTTCGGAAGTCGTCGTTGCCACAGACGATAGTAGAATTGAAGAGCACGTACGTTCATTTGCTGGAAATGTGATCATGACATCGTCGACCCATCAATCGGGAACAGACCGTTGTGCTGAGGTGGTTTCAAAAATAAGTGGTTTTGATGTCGCCATCAATATTCAAGGCGATGAACCCTTTATAAGTCCTTTGCAAATTGAACTGTTGAGTAACCTTTTTCAAGACGCAACCACCGAAATAGGAACCTTGATCAAAAAAATAGATAGTCTTGAAGATCTCTTTAACGAAAGTATACCTAAAGTATTGATCAACACCAAAAAAGAGGCGTTGTACTTCTCTCGACAAACCATCCCTTTTCAACGAAGTACAAGACGAGACGAGTGGATAAACAATCACGTTTATTTCAAACATATCGGCATTTATGGCTATAAAATAGATGTGTTGCAAGAAATCACCAAACTTCAGGTTTCTTCATATGAACGAGCGGAAGGATTGGAGCAATTGCGCTGGTTAGAAAACGGTTATAAAATAAAAATAGCAGAAACCGAATTTGACACCATCGCGGTGGATCATCCAGCAGACGTCGAGCTCATTAAAAAGAAGTTTTTTAATGCTTAAAACCGTAGCTTTACTGTATAAAATGTCCAAGATTGTCAAATACCATCTAAATAAAGTAACTTGGATATTCCCTATGACCGTTAAAAAACAATGTATTTACATATGAATCAATTTGCCGTAATTTTTGACATGGATGGGGTCATCTGTCATACAAACCCTTACCATGCTAAAGCCTTTGAACATTTTTTTGACAAATATAAAATACCTTATACGGAAAAAGAATTTGAAGAACACATGTACGGAAAACATAATAGCTATATTATGACGCATTTTTTCAAACGAACAATTACCGGAGAGGAGTTAAAACAATTGGAAGACGAAAAGGAGTCCCTTTTTCGGGAAATATATCAACAAGAAGTCGTTCCCTTACCGCATTATTTACCGTTTCTAGATGACTTAAAATCGGCTGGGTTTAAAACAGCTGTGGCGACTTCAGCTCCGCTGGCGAACCTTAAATTGATTATCGATACCTTACAGATTGATAACAAAATGGAGTCACTAATGGCTAGTGAAGACGTCTTGCTGCACAAACCACACCCCGAAGTCTATTTAAAATCTGCTGAAAAGCTCGGCGCAAAACCAAGCGAATGCGTGGTCTTTGAAGATTCTTTTTCTGGTGTTACAGCTGCGCTGAACGCAGAGATGAAAGTAGTAGGTGTACTGAGCTCTCACAAGAAAGAAGAATTACCCCCATGTTCTTTTTATATCCGGGACTATAGTGAAATAAATGCGCAACGGGTCATGGATTTATTGACTAGTTAATTCATGGGTGAAGCACTGCAACTCCTTCCCTCTCCGGCCGGATGGGTATTGTACTTCGTATGTGCGGTGCTGATAGGCATGTCTAAAACGGGCGTCCAGAACATCGGAACATTAGCCGTACCGTTATTTGCCTTCTTATTCGGTGCAAAATATTCCACAGGCATTGTACTCATTTTGCTGTGTATCGCAGATCTTATAGCTGTTATCTACTACCGGAAGGAGTTTTTATGGTCAGAAATAAAGAAGTTGTTACCCGCCTCGTTATTCGGACTTATCGTCGGATTACTCCTTGGTAACTACATCAATGACAAAATCTTCAAGCTGCTTATCGGCATTTGTATCATTGTGGGGGTAGGGATTATGATCTGGCTAGATAGAACTTCGCAACAAAGGCAGGAAAAACTCACCAAAAACCGCTGGTATTCCCCATTTTTTGGTTTTATCCTCGGGTTTTCAACCATGATCGGCAACGCCGCTGGTCCGGCTCTATCCGTCTACATGTTATCGAAAAGGTTAGATAAAATAAGCTTCGCCGCGACCTCTGCTTGGTTTATTATGATTTTAAATTTCACGAAAATTCCGTTGCAAGTCTTCGTTTGGCATAATCTTACCTGGTCAGGCTTCTATCTGAATTTACTCGCTATTCCATTTATTCTGCTCGGGGGATTCACCGGAATAAAAATTGTTAAGATACTGCCCGAACGAGAATTCCGGTTACTTATCATCGCTTTGGTGGTGGTTTCAGCAGTTTTGTTGATGATTTTATGATTCGTAATCGTGATTTGTCACGCATCACAAATCACGATTTACGCCAATACGTCTCGCTCGTCTGGATATCGTTCAAATATTGTTTTGGCAAAGGAACAGGCCGGCACGACCTTCCAACTATTTTCCCGCGCTTGATTAATGGCGGCCAAAACGAGTTCCTCTGCAATTTTATTCCCCCGATAAAAAGGTTCTACTTCCGCGTGCGAAATCGTCATAACATTATCCTCCACATGGTACATCAGCTCTCCAATCTGAACCTCATCATTTAGAGCAAGCCATCTCCCACTATCTGCTATATGTGTTAGTTCCATATTATAGATGTTTTAAGATTTTATATTCGTTTTTCAGATAAATATAACAACATTTCAGGAGAATAGTTTATCCACGGTATAAACCTTTCGTTAAAAAATTAAAAATCCTCCGTATCTTTGTTAGTAATGAATGTAGACAAATTACTTGAACGTGCGCTTAATTTTGAATTCCTATCGAAGGAGGAGGGTATATATTTATATAAGAAAGCTGCAACAGCAGATTTGACCTATGTAGCCAATACCTTACGGAAAATACAAGTTCCACATAACAAAGTTACTTGGCAGATTGATCGCAATGTTAATACGACCAATGTTTGTATCGCAAACTGCAAATTTTGCAATTTTTTTCGTCGTCCGGGCCATGAAGAGAGCTATATCACAGACATCGAAACATACAAACAGAAAATTGAAGAAACATTTCGTTATGGTGGTGATCAACTACTTTTACAGGGCGGACATCATCCTGATTTGGGTCTTGAGTTTTATACGACATTGTTCAGGCAACTCAAAGAACTCTATCCGACCCTCAAGTTACATTCGCTCGGACCTCCGGAAGTTGCACACATCGCAAAACTCGAAGGACTTCCTCATATTGAAGTACTTCGAGCCTTAAAAGAGGCTGGATTGGACTCCCTTCCTGGTGCGGGAGCTGAAATACTGAATGATCGGGTCCGAAGATTAATTTCGAAAGGAAAATGTGGTGGACAAGAGTGGCTTGACGTAATGCGAGCGGCTCATCAAATCAATTTACCTACATCGGCTACCATGATGTTTGGTCATATTGAAACGATAGAGGAACGTTTTGAACACTTAGTATGGATTCGCGAAGTCCAGCACGAAAAGCCTTCCGATGCTTATGGATTTATCGCTTTTATACCATGGCCTTTTCAAGATGACGGCACGTTGTTAAAGCGTTTACGAGGCATCACCAATAATGTCAGTAGTGAAGAGTATATCCGGATGATTGCATTAAGCCGTATCATGTTGCCCAATATTAAGAATATACAGGCTTCATGGCTTACTGTAGGAAGGAAAACCGCACAACTTTGTTTACATGCGGGAGCAAATGATTTCGGTTCGATCATGATCGAGGAAAATGTAGTTTCCGCTGCCGGCGCACCGCATCGATTCACCTCCAAATCTATACAGGAAGCTATTTTAGAAGCTGGATTCCAACCACAATTGCGTACGCAAAAATATGAGTTCCGAGAGCTGCCACAAATGGAAGAACAGGTTATCAACTATTAAAGTATAACATCGTGAAGGATATATTGTTAAATATAGAGGCTATTATTTTTGCATCCGAAGAGGGCATCAATGCCAATGATTTAAAACAAGTGCTCAAAGATGCGTTAGCCATCGACATCAATAAACAAGAGGTGTTAGACTTGTTAGAGAAGATAGCGGAAAAATACAATGATGAAGACCATATTTTCAGTCTCCAGATTTTTAATAAACATTATCAGTTTTTAACCAAAGAAAAGTATCACGACGTTGTGAACCAACTTCAGGCACATAAAGACAAAAAGAAACTTAGCCAAGCCGCTTTAGAGACATTGTCTATCATCGCTTATCGTCAACCACTCACCAAATTAGAGGTGGAACAAATTCGGGGAGTAAACTGTGACTATTCCATTCAGCGATTGCTGGAAAAAAATCTCATTGAAATTGTGGGGAAAGCCGATACTATTGGTAAACCTCTTTTATATGCAACAAGCGGACAGTTTATGCAATATTTTGGTATCAAGTCCGTAAAAGATTTACCACAACTAAAAGATATTATTACAGAAAATAACAACATAGGAGAAGCCGCAAAATAGCCTAATTGCCTGCTGGCGTTTTAACTCACTGGGTGACAAGTGATAAAAAAACAAAAAAAATTTCAAGTTAGAAGATTCTTGATTATTTTTACGGTCGGTAACAAACAGTAGATTTATCATTTATTAACACGAAAAGACTATGATGGCAGCGGCAGAAAAAGAGGTTTTGGTTGAAGAAATTATCAATTTTAACGGTCCGGAAGATGATGCAGATGATGTCTATGATGACGATTTCGAATTAGATGAGATGGATTCTATCGGGGAGTTCGATGATTTCGACGATGACGACGATGATTTTTAATACACGATCGCGTACAGTTGGTAAAAAAATTAAAAAAGCAGGGTTTTACACACCCTGCTTTTTCTTTGAATAGCATAGTAATCTTGGTATATTATTAATAACCTTCGTTTTGTGTATAATTTGGATTACCCAGTTGATTTAACGGAATAGGAAAAAGAAGATTTCTAGCATCAGAAGCAGGTTTTTCCTGCCAAGCTTCTAAAAATCGTCCAAACCTAATCAGATCTGTTCTTCGATGTCCTTCCCAAAAAAATTCGCGTCCGAGTTCATCCAATAGCAGCTGCTCATTTAATTCTAATAAGTTACTTGCTCCTCTTTTTGCACGCACCTCATTTACAAGCTGTAACGCTTCCCCGTCTTGTCCGATACGCAATAGTGCTTCCGCTTTCATCAACAGGACATCTGAATAACGGTAAAATACCCAGTCGTTGTCTAATAAACCGGTAGAACCATTCGCATAGTCGATGGGATATTTGATGACACGTATACCAGCTACTTCAAGATGATTTTGGTCACGTTCGATAATACTTACTTCCGGCGTAAACGCTAAGGGGTTACCTCGACGGTCTGTTAAATTTTCTCCGTGCTGGTTTGCTTGTTGACCTACTAAAAAACCGACTCGCACGCCACTTACAGTCGTCATCCCCGGATATTCACCTCCGCGTCGTACATCACTTTCTTCGAATTTATCGTAGAAGTCCGATAATGTACAGAACCCGTTGTTCCCTCTCGGATTTTGATTGTAATGAAGCGTTGCCACCCACATATTTGTCATGCTGGTTGCGGAACTTTCTCCCCCAATATTCTCACCAGTAAATATATTTTCGGTATCTGATTGACCATTCGCAGGAGAAAAATTCAAAAAATAATCGTTTATCAACTCATACTTTCCACTATTAATAATTTCATCGGCTAGATTGATGACTTGTCGCATATCTTCCTCAGAAAAAGTTGGTGATTCACGGTTCAGAAACACGCCCTTATTCAAGAATATTTTCATTAATAGTACTTTTGCAGCATCTGGAGATGCGCGATCTATACGGTTAGTAGGCAAGTCGGCCATAATCGCTGTAATTTCAGAAATGAGATAACTGATTTGCTCTTCCGCATTTCGTACCCTGGGGTTTTCCGTAACGTCTTCTCCCGGCTCTCGATAGGGTACTTGTCCCCAACCATCAAGGATAGAAAATTCAGCAAACGCTCTTAAAAATCTAGCTTGTGCTTCTTGAGCAGGCGTTGGGTTATATTGTAAAATATCAGTCGCCGCATAGCTCACCCCTAAAACATCCTTAAACACGCTATGAATCCTTGTATGATCCGACTCCCACCGGTGTAAATGAAGCGCTCGCCAAGCACCGTTGTCATCCCAATCCCCCCCTCTCGTAGGCACTATAGCTTCATCTGTCGGAAACTCCTGCAACGCCCACCATCCATATGGCCCAAAATAAGGATTACGCATAGCAATGTAGGTTGCATTTAATAAAGCCGGTACATCATCACTCCCAATATTGCCAGCTCCCACTTGTCCGTGGAGCTTTTCTTCTAATTTTGTACATCCTGTAATAGTTACGGTTAGGAACGTAAACAAAAGGACTTTTATATATCTATTGTTCATAATACTTCCTTTATTTTTACAATGAAAAGTTGACGCCAATATTGAATGTGCGGGCTGCCGGATACGTAACATTATCTATACCTGCAGACGGAACGCTGTTGACTGATTTATTGACGTTTACTTCGGGATCAAATCCTTTATATTTACTAATGACGAATAGGTTCTGCCCATTCAGAAATACACCGAGATTTTTGATTGAAGAACCAATATCTCCTATCCGGTAATTCAGCGTTGCATTAGCTAATTTTAAATAGCTACCATTTTCAATGTACCGGGAAGACGCAGCGATAGGGTTTGCCGGTGATTCCAAGATCCCTTGCTTCATCAATTCGGAAGCAATATTCCTTGATCCGAGGTTAGAAATAGGCAAAACGGAATTCGCTGTGTTATTATAGATATCTTGCCCTATCACGCCGTTAAAATTGGCGTTAAAGGAAAAGCGTTTATAATCTATCCCCGTACTGAATCCCAATAACACTCTCGGATTCGGATTCCCTACCCGGCGAAACACAAATCCATCATCGGTAAACCGAGAGAAACCTTCTCCGTCCAGTCCTAGATATTCCCTTGTTACAAAAGCAAACAGTGGATAATCATTCTGAACAACCTGTACCGTGACATCACTCAGTCCTTGTCCGCTGAGGCTACCGGTTCGAATGATTTCACTATCTCCTAAGTTTTGTACACGATTTTTGACAAAGGTTACATTCCCCCCGATGTCCCACCTAAAGTCATCGTTTTCCACGATTACACCGTTCAGGTTTAGTTCTATCCCTTTATTAATTACTTCACCAGGTAAGTTTATCCAAGTGATAGAAGCATCCGGTGATGCAGGATATTGTGGTGTCTGCGGAAAGAGTAAATCAGTTGTTTTTTTATGGAAGAAGTCAACCGTTCCCCGGAGTCGTCCATCAAAAAAACCAAAATCAGCGCCTATATTGATCTGTTCATCCGATTGCCACCGTAAATCAGTATTTTCATTATTATTAATGGGCCTAGTTTGTTCTCCTCTCCCAAACCCGATCGAATATCTACGCTGGGAAGAACCAGACGGAAATTCCTGATTACCGGTCTTTCCCCAACCAGCACGTAATTTTAGTTCGCTCAACCAAGTAGTAGAGGACATAAACTCTTCATTTTTAATATTCCAGGCAGCAGCAAATGAAGGAAAAGTTCCGTATCGGTTATTTTCTCCGAATTTCGTAGATCCATCTATCCGAACAGTCGCTGTCAATAAATACCGTTCCTTTAAATTGAAGGTAGCCCGTCCAAAGTATGACTGCAACTGCGTAGTGGGGTCGTAAAATGAATTGATATTTCTGTTACCGGGAGCGGTAGCCTGCATAATATCTGTATAATTTACGGCGATGTCACCAAAACCGCGAGCATTCATGTCAGTCCCTCTATTCATAAAATCCATGTATTCGAACCCAACAACGGCATTTAGGTTCAAATCTGTTGCAACTTCTTTATTAAACGACAGCGTGTGCGTCAGCTGCTTCGTTATGAGCTCATTATTAGCCACGCTGGCATAACCTCCCGCGAAATCGTTTTCAGGATCAGCTTGGATTCCTTGTATATTAATGAAACTTCGGGTAGAAGATCGACGTTCTCCTTTACTGTAGTTAACACTCAGCAACATCCTGTATTCCAACCAATCATTAAACTTATAGAAAGGGGATAGACTTGCCAAGATGTTCGTCACATTCGCCCGATCATCATATGCCTCCGACATCGCCAAAGGATTGATAATATTACCTTGTTCAATGGCCAAACTACCATCCGTATTTCGCAATGGACGTGTAGGGTTCCATGCTAAGGCCTGACCAATCAAGCTACCACTAGCCCCGGCATCGGTTACTACAGGTGCAATATTTTCCATATTATGGCTGGTCAATAAGTTAACATCCAAGCCTAGTTTCTTACTTTCCAACATTTTAAAATTCCCATTGAATGCCCCACTATATCGTTTAAATCCAGTCTTTTGAACAATTCCCTGTTGATCTTGATAGCCAAATGATGTTCGGTATTTATTATCGACATTTCCTCCGCTTAAAGAGAGGTTATGATTCTGATTATAAGCGGTCCGCAAAACTACTCCCAAGGCATCTATATCTTCACCATAATCGCCTGTTGTAAATCCATACTTATTTAACGCATCTCTATATTGATTTCCGTTCAAAATATCAATATTTCGCATTATATTGGCTACCCCCCCTGAAGAATTTATGTCTATTTTCACTCCTCCTTCCTGACCTCGTTTGGTTGTAATTAAGACAACACCATAGGCTGCTCTAGAACCGTAAATAGCTGTAGCCGAAGCATCTTTCAAAACCT
>Ga0308157_10010095_pt1 | contig 10317 bp, 11 predicted proteins | sample PhyBR1_FD_201035 | JGI IMG/M metagenome (GOLD analysis project Ga0308157, IMG submission 201035) | Phyllosphere microbial communities from UC Gill Tract Community Farm, Albany, California, United States - DLSLB.R1 | ecosystem: Host-associated > Plants > Phyllosphere > Unclassified | place: USA... | reverse complement strand
GCGTGCGTTCGTGGACCGCGCCAGCGCGCCGTTCGAGCTGCTGGAGACGCTGGCGCTGGAAGACGGCCGGCTGCGCCATCGCCAGGAGCATCTGGTGCGCATGGCCGCCGCCGCAGCGCACTTCGGCATTACCTGGTACCCCCCGCGTGCCGAGCAGTGCCTGGCCGAGTTGGCGGCCGCGCACCCGGTCGGCCTGTGGCGCGTGCGTCTGCTGCTGGACGCCAAGGGCCAGCCGCGTGCACAAGCGTTTGCCCTGCAAGCCACGGCGGCGCCCGTGCGGCTGGCTCTGGCCCACCGCCCGCTGGCTGAAGCGCACGGCGAGTTCGTGCGCTACAAGACCACGCGCCGCGCGCACTATGCGGCCTTCGAGCCCGCGGCGGACAGCGGCCTCTTCGACACCGTACTGTGGAACGAAGAAGGTGAGATCACCGAGTGCACGCGCGGCAACGTCGCCATGCAACTGGAAGACGGCCGCTGGGTCACGCCCCCGTTGGCCTGCGGCCTGCTGCCCGGCATAGGCCGCGCCATGGCGCTGCGCGACGGCCGCGTGACCGAGGCGGTGGTGCGCCGGGAGGACCTGTCGCAGGTACGCGCCTGGGCGTTCATGAACAGCTTGCGCGGCTGGCTGCCGGCGTTGCTGTAGGGCTCAATGCGCGGGGGCGGCGTGGGGTTGCCACAACGCCCTCTGCTGCGCCAGCCAGCCGTCCATGGCCTCGACCACGGGGGCGTAGCGTGCGGCATTGCCCTCGATCTGGGCCAGGGCGGCGCAGGTGGCCTCCAGCGTGGAAAGTTGGTGCGCGGCGTGCGCCTTGCGCAACTGGCCGTAGCGCGACGCGGGCAGGTCCGCCAGCGGCAGGCGGGGGAGTTGCTGCAGCAGCGGATTGAGGTACAGCATCTTGCGGCTTTTGCGCCAGGTGCCGTCCATCACGACCAGGCGAAGTGTGGCGGGCGCAGTCAGCCACTGCGCAGGCATCGGTGGTGGTGCCTGCAATGGCAGGGCGGCGTCCTGCGGTGAGTCGGGGTACAGCAGCACGGCGTGGGCGGGCCGGCCGCAGGAGGTGGGCGCGGTCAGCCATTGCTGCAGCAGCGCCGCGTCGAAGGTCTCGCCCACTTCCAGCTGGCTGCGCGGCAGGCACAGGTGCAGCAGGCGCGCTGTGCCTTTGGCGTGGGCCACTTCCATCGGGTGCTGCAGCACCAGCACTTCCGCGCTGTGGGCCACGGGGGCGGCCCATTGGCAAAGGCAGGTGCTGGCGGCGCGCTGGCAGCGGGCGCAATGCGGGCGCCGCGCAGCATGGGCCGATGAAGCATGCATGGTCACTATCAAAAATGGAGCTGTGAGCGCTTATGGAATAAGCGCTACAGCCCTATTTGATTAAAAACCAACGTTACAGGCGTTCCTTGACGTAGGACGGCCGGTCCATATCGATGATCTCCACGCTGAGCTGCACCAGCACGTCGGCAGGGCGGGGCGACAGGCGACGCAGGACGTCGGCCACGCGGCCTGAGAGGTCTTTTTTGGCCTCCGGAGAGCGGCCTGACAGCAGGCGCAGCTGGGCATGCACGAAGGCGCGGTCGGCCGGGGCCGTGCCGATGGCGAAGCTGTCGGTGGTGATGAAGCGCGACTTGAGGTCGGCCTCGTCCAGGATCTCCGGGCTGGCGGTAAGCGCCGCGTTCAGTTCGGTCAGCGCCTGGGCTTCGGGAAAGCCGGCCAGGTTGCGGGAATATTCGACGACCAGATGGGGCATGGAAGCAGTCTCCTGAGAGGGTGAGGAAAGAACAGGGCGAAAGGTACCGGAAAACTCAGAGGTCGAGCACGCAGCCGTCGCCCACGGCGTCGCGCCACACGCGCACGCGGCTGGGCGCGGGCTGCAGGTCGGCCAGCGCGTTGGCGATGAAGACGCACAGGTTCTCCAGCGTGGCGGGGCCCAGGCCGGGCACTTCGTCCAGCAGGTGGTGGTCGAGTTGTTCCCGCAGCGCGTTGCAGCGGGCGCGCAGGTGGCCCAGGTCGATCACCATGCCGGTATGCGGGTGGCGCGGGCCGCGCACGGAGATCTCGGCGTGGTAGGTGTGGCCGTGGATGCGGCGGCTGCCTTCGGCCTCGATCTCGCGGTGCAAGGTGTGCGCGGCGTCGAAGTAAAAGCGCTGGTGGACGGTGAACTGCATGGTGCGAAAGCCAGGGGGAAAAAATGACAAGGAGCGTGAAATCGGCCTAATTAAGGAAGCCCGCGAAGCGGTTCTGGCTGGCGCCGCATCGCGTGCAGTAGCAACGCTACGACAGGATGCGGCAACGACGCAAGAAGGCCTCGTTACGCCGCTCCCTTAGCGGATACCGGTGAGTTTGTGGGTCTGCAGGCTCAGCCGCCAGGCGGGCCGCTCCATGCAGGTGGTGATGCAATGCTCGGTATTGGCAGCCTGGCTCGCGCTGTCCATGGGCTGCAGAAACCGGTGCGCGAAGCGGGTCTGCGCCTCGATCTCGGCCAGGTCGAAGCCGGGTTGCGGCCACACGAGCTTGAGCTCCTGCCCCTCGCGCTGCACCCAGGGCGCGCCGGCCTTGGGGCTGATGCACAGCCAGTCGATGCCGGCCGGCGCGGCCACCGTGCCATTGCTTTCCACTGCGATGCGAAAGTGCCGCGCGTGCAGCGCGTCGATGAGCGGCGTGTCGACCTGCAGCAGCGGCTCACCGCCGGTCAGTACCACCAGGCGGTGGTCGGTGTCGTGCGCGGGCCACTGTGCGGCGATCTGATCTGCCAGCGCCTCGGCGGTGGTGAACTTGCCGCCCAGCGTGCCGTCGGTGCCGACGAAGTCGGTATCGCAGAAGCGGCAGACGGCGGTGGCGCGGTCTTCCTCGCGGCCCGTCCACAGGTTGCAGCCGGCAAAGCGGCAGAACACGGCAGGCGTGCCTGCCTGGCCGCCTTCGCCTTGCAGCGTGTAGAAAATTTCCTTGACGCTGTAGGTCATGCAAAGGCTTTCGGTTCGGTGAGGGTCGGAGCCAGTTCGGCCAGCGCCGCCACCAACCGGGCGATGTCGGCTTCGGTGTGCGCGGCCGACAGGGCGATGCGCAGGCGTGCGGTGCCTTCGGGCACGGTGGGCGGGCGAATGGCCGGCACCCAGAGGCCGCGTGCGCGCAGCCCTTCCATCACGGCCAGGGCTTCGTCGTTGGCGCCGATGAGCAGCGGCTGGATCGCGGTGCGCGACGTGCCCAACTGCCAGTGTGTGCCGTGCAGCACCGACGCCAGGCCGGCGCGCAGCTGGGTGATGCGCTGCTGCAGCAGGACGCGCAGTGCGTTGCCGCGTTCGATCTGGTCCAGCCCGGCCTGCATGGCACGCGCCAGCAGGGCCGGTGCGGCGGTGGCGAAGATGTAGCTGCGGGTCTTCTGCAGCAGCCATTCGATCAGTACATCACTGCCCGCCACGAAGCCGCCGGCTCCGCCTGCAGCCTTGCCGAGCGATGCCATGTACAGCACGCGCGGCGATGCGTTGCCGCCGCTCAGACCCACCTCGGCCAGCACGCCGCGCCCCTGCGGGCCCAGCACGCCGAAGCCGTGCGAGTCGTCCAGCAGCAGCAGCGCGTCGTGCCGCTCGCACAACGCCAGCAGCGCGGCCACGTCGGCCACGTCGCCATCCATGCTGAACACCGCGTCGGTGATGACCAACTTGCGACGCGCCGGGCTGGCTGCGAGCAGCGCGCCGAGCGCAGCCAGGTCGGCATGCGCGTAGCGGTGCACGCTGGCGCGCGACAGGCGGGCGCCGTCGATCAGGCAGGCGTGGTTCAGCGCATCGGAAAAGAGGGCATCGCCTGCACCCACCAGCGCTGGCACGATGCCGGTGTTGGTGGAGTAGCCGGCGCTGAAATACAGCGCGCGCGGCAGTTGCGTGAAGTGGGACAGGTCGGCCTCCAGCGCCGCGTTGGCTGCACTGTGGCCGCTGACCAGCGGCGACGCGCCTGAGCCCACGCCGTATTCGCGCACGCCGTCGCAGGCGGCCAGCGCCAGCGCGGGGTGGCTGGCCAGGCCCAGATAGTCGTTGCTGCAGAACGCCAGCATGGGCTGGCCGTCCACGTCCAGGTGCGCGCCCTGCAGCGGGCGCACGGCGCGGCGCTGGCGGCGCAGGTGGGCAGCGTCCAGCGCGGCGATGTGCGCGGGGAATTCATCCAGCCAGGAGCCTGGAGCCGGGGTGGTCGGGGAGGTCATGTCCATTCGAGGGGCAATTGGTAGCACGCGGCCAGCGCCCGGGCGTCGGGTGCGCTCTGGTGCGGCAGGTCGGCCAGCAGCGGTGCGTTCAGGTGCTGGCGCAGCCAGGCGATGTTGTCTTCGGGCGCCAGCATGTGCGGGTCGATCCGGCTCACGACCCAGCCGGCGAGCCGCAGACCCCGCGCCCGGATGGCCTCGGCCGTCAGCGCTGCATGGCTGAGGCAACCCAGCCGCAGGCCCACCACCAGAATGACGGGGAGGTTCAGTGCCTGGGCCAGGTCGGCACCCGTGGAGGTGTCGGAGAGCGGCACGTGCCAGCCGCCCGCGCCTTCTACCACCACCGCGTCGGCGCGCTCGGCCAGTTGCCTGTAGCTGTTCAGGATGGCGGCGATATCGATGTGCACACCGGCGCGCTGGGCCGCGATGTGCGGTGAAAGCGGGTCCGGCAGCAGCACCGGGTTGTCGAGTTCGGGCGGCACGGCCAGGGTGGATGCGGCGCGCAGGGCCACGGCGTCTTCATTGGCCAGCACGCCATCGAACAGTTCGGCCCCTGCCGCCACAGGTTTCATGCCCACCACGCGCGCATGGTGGCGGGCCAGCGCGTGCAGCAGCGCGGCACTGGCCAGGCTCTTGCCCACGCCGGTGTTGGTGCCGGTGACGAAGCAGCCGAAGCTCATGGCAAAGGCCTTTCGTGCGATGGGCCGGAGGCCTCGTCTTCTTCCGCCAGCGTGGCCTGCAGGGCGGCCAGCGCCTGCGTCGCCAGGTGCTGTATCTCGGCCTCGCCCAGCACGTAAGGCGGCATGGCGTACAGCGTCTTGCCGATGGGCCGCAGCAGCAGACCACGCGCCATGGCGTGGCGGTGGTAGCGGCGTGCGAAGTCGGGGAGGGTGGTGTCCACGTCCCACGCCCAGATCATGCCCAGCCGGCGTGCGTGGCGTACACGTGGGTGTGCGGTGAGCGGGGCACAGGCCGCTTCGATGGCCGTCGCCAGTTGCTGGTTCGCGGTGAGCGCATCGGTCTCCTCGAACAGGTCGAGCGTGGCCAGGGCGGCGCGGCAGGCCAGCGGGTTGCCGGTGTAGGAATGCGAATGCAGAAAGCCGCGTGCCACATCGTCGTCGTAGAACGCAGCGTAGACGGTGTCGGTGGTCAGCACGGCCGACAGCGGCAGCGTGCCGCCGGTCAGGCCCTTCGACAGGCAGAGGAAGTCGGGCCGAATGCCCGCCTGCTGGTGCGCGAACAGGGTGCCGGTGCGGCCAAAGCCCACGGCGATCTCGTCCGCCACCAGGTGCACTTCGTAGCGGTCGCACAGGGCGCGGGCCAGGCGCAGGTATTCGGCATCGTGGAACGCCATGCCGGCCGCGCACTGCGACAGCGGCTCCAGAATGAGCGCGGCGGTGCTGGCGTGGTGTTCGGCCAGCCAGTCGCCCAGCGCGGCGGCGGCACGGCGGGCGACGTCGCCGGCGTTTTCGCCTGCGAGTGTGCCGCGTGCATCAGGGCTGGGCACCACATCGGCCAGGCGCACCAACGGGGCATAGGCTTCGCGGAACAGCGCGATGTCGGTGACGGCCAGCGCGCCCACCGTCTCGCCGTGGTAGCCACCGGCCAGGCCGACGAAACGGCACTTCTGCGGGCGGCCCTGGTTGCGCCAGTAGTGGGCGCTCATCTTCAGGGCGATCTCGGTGGCGGCGGCGCCGTCGCTGCCGTAGAAGGCGTGGCCCAGGCCGGTCAGTGCGGCCAGGCGTTCCGACAGCTCCACCACCGGCGCGTGGGTGAAGCCGGCCAGCATCACATGATCGAGCTTGGCGAGTTGATCGACCAGCGCCGCCTGGATGCGCGGGTGGCTGTGCCCGAACAGGTTGACCCACCAGGAACTGATGCCGTCCAGGTAGCGCTGCCCGTCGGTGCCGTACAGCCACGGCCCTTGCGCACGCGCAATGGCCACGGGCGGCTCTGCTTCGTGCCGCTTCATCTGCGTGCACGGGTGCCAGACGCTGGCGAGGCTGCGGGCGGCGAGGGTGTCGGTCATGGGCTCTGGGCGAAGGTCAGGCGCTCGGGGCGCGCGGGAGTGGGGCCGTGGCGCATCCGTTGCGCTGGCGGTCATGTGGGCGTGTAGGCCAGCCGCACGTAGATGGGGGCGAAGGCTTCTGCCTGGGTGATCTCGATGAGTGTCTCTTTGGCCAGCTCCAGCAGTGCGATGAAGGTCACCACCAGCACGGTGCTGCCCTGCTCGGGGTCGAACAGTTCCTCGAACTCAATGAAGCGCCGGCCTTGCAAGGTTTTGAGCACGGTGGTCATGTACTCGCGTACCGACAGCTCTTCGCGCGTGATGCGGTGGTGCTGCACGAGCTTGGCGCGTTTCAAGATGTCGCGCCAGGCCTCCTGCAGGTCCACCACGTGCACGTCCGGAAACCGGGGTTGCAGGCTTTGCTCGATGTAGACCTGCGCCTTGAGAAAGTCGCGTCCGTGCTGGGGCAACTGCCCCAGTCGCATGGCGGCCATCTTCATCTGCTCGTATTCGAGCAGGCGGCGCACCAGCTCGGCGCGCGGGTCTTCGGCCTCTTCTCCGCCCTCCTGCTTCTTGGGCGGCAGCAGCATGCGCGACTTGATCTCGATGAGCATGGCCGCCATCAACAGGTATTCGGCAGCCAGCTCCAGATTGCGGGTGCGCACCTCTTCGACATACGCCAGGTACTGGCGCGTCACGCCCACCATGGGGATGTCGAGGATGTTGAAGTTCTGCTTGCGTATCAGGTACAGCAGCAGATCGAGCGGCCCCTCGAAGGCCTCAAGGAAGACCTCCAGCGCATCAGGCGGAATGTAGAGGTCGTTCGGCAGGGCGAACAGAGGCTCGCCATACAGGCGCGCCAATGCCACCTGGTCGACGACGTCCGGCATGCCGCCATCGCGGGCGGGCGCTGCGGAGTCGTCGTCTGCGTGAAGGGGCTTGGCGCCGGCCATGGTGCTATTGGGTTAATAGCGGCTTGCGCTCATCCAATAAGCGCTGGCGGCCATTTTGACGAGTAGCGTTCAGGATCGCGTCTGGTAGACGTAAGGCTGCTGGGCTACGCGCGCTTCGTCGTATTCCTTCCACGCGCCGTGGTCCACGTTCTTGTCCCACAGCAGGGAGCGGCCAGCCTGCTGCTGGGCGTCCAGCTCGGGCCGTTGCGCTTTCAGCTTGTTGATGAACTGCGTGGTGTCGGACTGGTAGTCGGGGCGGCGAAAGAAGGACATGGTCGCTAAGGGCGTGCTCTGTGGGAACCCACGATTTTACGGCCTTGGGCGCCCAGCGGCTATGGCCGGTCGCCGGCGAGCTGAAACAGGCAGTCCCCGCGCCGCACCAGCGCGGGCACGCGGCGGCAGATGACCTGGCCCGGCGCCTGGAAGGCGATCTCGAGCGGTGCCCGGCCTGGCGTCTCGGGAAAGTGGATGCGCGCGGCGGGGCGGCCCGCATCCACCGTGTCGCCCAGCTCGACCAGCGGCTCGAAGAGGCCGGGGTCGTGCGCATACACGTGGTGGCGCTCGCCGTCGATGCGCATGAAGCGCGTCTGCCGGGGCGCGCCGGCCGCCGGCACCAGCGGGCCGTGCAGCACGCCGGCGTGCGCCAGCAGGTTGCGCAGGCCTTGCCAGGCCTCACGCAGAATGGGCGCGGAGACGGTGCCCGCACCCCCCAGTTCGGCCAAGAAGCTGTACGAGCCTTGGCGGCGTGCGGCCGCTGAGATGGTGACCGGGTTGGGCACGGCCCGTAGCAGCGCGCGCTGCAGCCCGAACGCGCGGATGAGCCCGAAGATGCGCTCGCGCTCGGCATCGTCCCGTGGCTCGGCCGCCATCAGGTTGGTGCCGTCGTACTGCAGCGAGCTGCCGCCCGCGTGCAGGTCCACCACCAGCTGGCTGCGCGCCAGCAGCGTGTGCTCAATGTAATGCGCGATGACTTCGGTGGGCGTGCCTGCCGGGTCACCGGGAAAGCTGCGGTTCAGGTTGCCGCCGTCGATGGGCGATGTGCGCTGGCCGGCCTCTGCCGCTGGGAAGTTGGCCATGGGCAGCAGGATGAGCTGGCCCGTCAGCATGGCGGGCTCCACCTCGCGGATCAGGCGCGACACAATGATCTGGCCCTCGTACTCGTCGCCGTGGTTGCCGCCCAGGATCACCACCGTGGGCCCCTCGCCGTTGCGGATGGAGGCGACGGGAATCGGCAGCCAGCCGTACGCCGAGCGATGCACGGAATGCGGCAGGCGCAGGTAGCCGATCTGCTTGCCGGGGGCGTCGAAATCGACTTCGCTGTGGATGGGTTGGCCGGCCAGGCGGGGGGAGGAAAGACTCATGGCAATGCGGGGCGAAACAATGGGACAGGAGGCGGTGCCACGCAAGCGGTAACGGGAGCGGGCGGCGGCACGACGGGCCTGGACGGACGGACGACGAGGCCCAGGCGAATGCCCCGCACACCATAGGCGTGCATCGGCATCGTTTCAACGATGTTTCCCGCGCTTGCTTGTGTGCAAACCGCATGAGCGGCAGCGCGATTGCATATGCGGTATCGGCGCTTGGCGGCGGGGCGTGCGGCCCCTAGAGTGGCGGCAATTGCCTCCTCCTTGGCTTCGCTGAATTTTTCACCATGTCTACCGTGTCTACCGTGTCTCGTGCTGCATCCGGGCGCCTTCTCGTCCTGTCCAGAACCCGCCTGCGCCGCCGGCTGCGGGCCGCCTTGGCGCTGGCTTGTGCCGCCCTGGCCGCCGCGCAGGTGCAGGCCGACGACACGCTGGACAAGGTGCGCCAGCGTGGCAAGCTGGCCGTGGGCGTGATCCTGACGGGCGAAGCCTTTGGCTCGCTCGACCCCGCCACGCAGCAGCCCGTGGGCTACCAGGTGGACCTGGCGCGCGAAGTCGCGCGCCGCCTGGGCGTGCAGGCCGACATCGTGCCCGTGGGCACGGCCAACCGCGTGCAGTTCCTGCTCTCCGGCAAGGTCGATCTGCTGCTGGCCAACTTCGTGCGCACGCCGGAGCGCGAGGAGTTGCTGGGCCTCATCCCCACCGCGTATTACCAGACGGGCGGCATGCTGCTGACACGCAAGGACAGCGGCATTGCGCGGCTTTCCGACGTGCGCGGCAAGACGATCTGCGTGTCGCAGGGCAGCTCGTTCGCCAAGCCGCTGGAGCAGCAGCACGGCGCCGTCATCAAGGGGCTGAAGTCGTCGGCCGAGTCGCTTCTGGTGCTGCGAGGGGGCACCTGCGCGGGCGCGGTGCATGCCAGCTCGGTCATCGCGCCGCTGCTGTCGGGCGAGCCTGCGGAGTGGTCGCAGTTCCATATCGCCGTGTCCGACATCGACCCGGCGCCGTGGGTGGCCGCGGCTCGCAAGGGAGAGCGCGACACGGTTGCGGCCGTGGACGGCATCTTCAAGCAGTTGCACGCCAACGGATTTTTCATCGCCACCGAGGCCAAATATCGAATCGTGCCGCACGCCAAGGCGCTGGACGCGTGGAAGCAGCAGTTTGCGGCGGCACCCTGAGCGGGTGCTGCAGCGAATCAGCCCCAGGCAGAGGAGCGGTACTTCAAAAACAATAGCTGCTAACGCTTATATATTCATCGTTTTCAGTACATTGAGTATTGAAAGCCAATGAAATCAAGCGCTGCCAGCTATTGATTTTGATGGCCTCCGATGCGCCGCCGCCCTGGCCGCAGGCGGGTAAGCCACGGCCCCGCAGGGGCGCGGGGCGGTGCCTGGAGTGCGCGCCCTTCGTGCTGCACTACAGTGCGGTCCTGACGCAATCTTGCGAGACCGTAAAGGACAGCCCATGGGGTTTCACCGCATGTCGAAGGCCGCAGGCGCCGCGGCGCTGGCGCTACTCGCCTTGCTGGTGGGTTGCGACCCGCAGCGCATCGCCGAGCTGGAAGAAGGCACCTCCACCGAGGCCGACGTGCGCGCCCGCTTCGGCGAGCCCGAGCGCGTATGGGACGAACCCGGTGGTGCGCGCACCTTCGAATACAACCGCCAGCCGGCCGGCCACCAGAACTACATGATCACCATCGGCACCGATGGCCGCATGAGCGCGTTGCGGCAGGTGCTGGCGCCGCACCAGTTCGAGCAGATCGTGCCCGGTATGGCCCAAGGCGAGGTGCGCCGTCGCCTGGGCAA
>Ga0308157_10010094_pt1 | contig 10317 bp, 9 predicted proteins | sample PhyBR1_FD_201035 | JGI IMG/M metagenome (GOLD analysis project Ga0308157, IMG submission 201035) | Phyllosphere microbial communities from UC Gill Tract Community Farm, Albany, California, United States - DLSLB.R1 | ecosystem: Host-associated > Plants > Phyllosphere > Unclassified | place: USA... | reverse complement strand
AAAGGTCGGGCCAGCTCGCCAGAGGCCTCGTCGCAGAGCCTTCGCCTGGTTGACACGTGTCACGGCCCCTGCCACGGACGCCTGTGACTGTCACGTTCGCGTGAAAGGCCGATGACAAAGTGTCACCCCAGGGTCCGGCAGAGGGGTGCGAACTTGGCTAAGCTGCGAGCAGACCGGTACCAGCGACTTGCGGAGCCCCCTGCCCATGACCTCGGCCTCGATCGACACCCACGCCCAGCACGTGCTGCAAGCCATCCAGGGCGACCCTTCCGCGCCTGGCCTGCTGGCCGATGCCGCCATCACGCGCTCGTGGCGGCGCTGCCTGGACCAGCACCACCTCGACCCCGCCAGCCCACGCGCGCCAAGCGTGCTCGAACGGCCACGGCTGCAGGACCATCGTGCCCCGCTCGACGCTGTCATGGATGTCGCGCGCTGGCAGATGAACAGCCTGCACCGGCAGCTGGGTGAAGCCGACCAGGTGGTGCTGCTGACCGACGCCCAGGGCGTGGTGATCGACAGCGTGTACCGCGACGCCGAACGCGCCGCCTTCCAGCGCGCCGGGCTGTGGCTGGGCGCCGTCTGGCGCGAGGACTGCGAAGGCACCAACGGCGTCGGCACCTGCCTGGTCGAGCGGCAACAGGTCAGCATCCGCCGCGACGAGCACTTTCGGGGCCGCCATGCCGGCCTGAGCTGTTCGGCCAGTCCGATCTTCGACCCTCACGGTGAGCTGCTGGCGGTGCTCAACCTCTCCAGCGCCGGCCCGGGCCGGGACGCCTACCAGGCCCAGCACGCCATGGCCCTGACCCACCTGTCGGCGAAGCTGATCGAGAGCTGCTTCTTCCTCGGCCACGACCCACAGGGCTACCTGCTGCGCCTGCACCCGGATGCCCGCTTCGTCGGGCTGCTCGGCGAAGGCCTGATCGGCCTCGACGACACCGCGTGCATCCGCTCGATCAACCAGGCAGCGCTGGACCTGCTGGGCCTGACCCGCGAACAGGCCATGGGCGGTCGCCTGGCGAGCCTGCTCGCCACACCCGTCGATCACCTGCTTGGCCAGGCCTGCGCCCAACCGGGGCTGGCCTTGCCTGTGCGCCTGGCGGACGGGCGGACCTTCTACGCGCAGGTTCGCGCGCCGCTCGCCTCACGGCCTCGACCTGCCCCAGCCTCTGCAAAACGGCCTGTGGGCGATCCGCACCTCTGCCTGGAAGACACTCGCCTGCAGCGCGGGCTGGAACGTGCCGTGCGTGTGCTGGAGCGCGACGTACCGGTCTTCCTGCATGGCGAGACCGGCACCGGCAAGGAAGCTTTCGCCACCGCCTTGCACCACGCCAGCACCCGTGCTGACCAACCCTTGGTGGCGATCAACTGCGCGGCCATCCCGGAGACCCTGATCGAGAGCGAACTGTTCGGCTACCGCGGCGGCAGCTTTACCGGCGCGCGCAAGGAAGGCATGGTCGGCAAGCTCGAACAGGCCCACGGCGGCGTGCTGTTTCTCGACGAGATCGGCGACATGCCGCTGGCACTGCAGACGCGGTTGCTGCGTGTGCTCGAAGAGCGCCAGGTGGTTCCACTCGGCAGCGCGACCGCACGCCCTCTGGACGTGCGGGTCGTCAGCGCCAGCCATCAGGACCTGCGCGAGCGCGTGGCGGACGGACGCTTTCGCGAGGACCTGTACTACCGCCTGTGCGGCTTCAGCGTGACCCTTCCCCCGCTGCGCGAGCGCACGGACAAGGCTCCGCTGTTCGACCGCCTGTGGCAAACCGAGACCCGGCACGAGGCGATACGCCTGGACGCTGGTGTGAAGGAACGCCTGCTGACCCATGACTGGCCCGGCAACGTGCGGCAATTGCGGACCTGCCTGAAGACACTGGCAGCGCTGGCCATTGGGGGGCGAGTGAGCCTGGAAGACGTGGCGGACGTGTTACCGGAGGTCATGGCACCCGAGGCCGTGGAAGACGACCCACTGGGCCGATCCGAGCGCGAGACACTGCTGAAGCTGATCGAAGCGGAACGCTGGCACATCGGCCGGGTGGCCACCCGCCTGGGACTGAGCCGCAACACGGTCTATCGCAAGCTGCGTCAGTATGGGATAAGCCGGCAGCTCGGTGCCGGCGAAACGGAGTATGGCGGTCAGGCGGGAGGCAATGACATGGATCGTTCGTCCCGCTTGTGCGATTGAGGTGGAGAGGGGTCTGCCCACGAGAATGGCGGCGTGCTCACTGGCCTCATCGCGGGCAAGCCCGCTCCCACAGGGTGCCTGCACAGCCATGCCTACATCGACGGGCCAAGGTGAACTCAAAGCCCTTCAAAATCGCCCAAGGCACGACCTCAATCGAGTACGACACCCATTGCGCCGAACAGTGTGGAAGCTGGCTTGCCAACGATGACCGCAGCCAGTACACCGAACGATGTGGAAGCTGGCTTGCCAGCGATGACCGCAGCCAGTACACCGAACGATGTGGGAGCTGGCTTGCCAGCGATGACCGCAGCCAGTACACCGAACGATGTGGGAGCTGGCTTGCCAGCGATGACGGCCTTCCCGTCACCACATTCCTCTCCGTTCACACCGACGCTCTATCGCATCAATAACCAAACCACAGCGGCCACGACAATCACGCCCAGCCCAATCACCCACTGAGGCAACCCCTTCCCCTGAGGCGGTGCCTGAACCTGCGCCTGCGCATGCCCCTGCCTTCCTGCCTGGGTAGACGCCTCCACTTCCTGCTCGGACCGCACCTGCGCCGCCGCCTTCACCTCGACCGCCACCGACGCCTCCTCCCCGTTCAACAACCGCACCACCCGCGGCCATCCCGCCTGTTCTGCCAACTGCAACGGCGTCTGCCCCGCCGCAGTGCGCGCCGAAGCATCCGCCCCATGCCGCAGCAGAGCACTCACCATCGGCGCATTGCCCGCCAGCGCCTCCCGATGCAGCAACGACCACCCCGCCTCATCCACATCGGTCACCGCGCCTGGATGCTCCCGCAGCATCTCGTCCATGCTTGCGCTCAGGTTCACGGCCATGGGGTGATCCCCCTCTTCCAACCGCTTCAGCGCCTCCTGATCGGCTGGCGTGTCCAGCGCCCTCGACAACCGCACACGCGGCTGCCCCTCAGGCATCATCGTCAACTCCACAAAACCAGGCGCCCCAAACTCCAGCCCCCACGCCGCATCGTGCTCGGCACGCTCGCCGTCCGCCATCTCGCTGCGCATCGCATCGACGGTGAAGCCGCCGAACACCACCTCGCCACAGACGTACATCCAGTCGTTGAGTGCCGCCAACGGCAGTGTCACTCGCTCAGAGGCATCGAAGCCCGTAGCCCACTCCGGCTCGTTGAGCAGCATGCCGCTGATGGAGGCGCCATCGAAGTCGACCTCGTTCAGCCACATGTTCTCGACCGTCGGCACTTCAGGGTCGTCGCTGTGAACAGGGAACGACATCTTCACGGCGGCCAGGCTCAGGCCCTTGACGATCCGGCGTGACTCCCAGGAAAGCTCGCGCCAGAAGAATTTGAAGGTGGCCTGGGCGTTGGCCACGGCGGTCTGCAGGGCTGGGCTGTCGCCGCTGGTGGTGTAGATGGTTTGTTCGGTCATGGGAGGGACATCCGTGTGGGGTGGAAAGGTAGTCAGACCAGGGATCGGGGGGCGGGTTCTGCGATAGGCACGCGTTGCATGCTGGGCGACAAGTGTTGAATAGCTTCCAGAAGTCAAAGGCACACTGAATTCAAAGCTTTCTCAGGCTTGGGCCCTGTCGAGAGTATTCGGCAGAGGGTGTGCCGCATCCGAACACACAGCACTCACGGCAACTTTCGTCTTGACGCACCCTTGGTAGGCGTTGATTTCCAGGACAACAAAACACCTAGCGCCCCAAGGTATTTATTAATAAACTCAAGCGCCTCTTCCTCTACGGACCACAACCATCGCTCCTTACCAATTTTCTCTACACTTCCGACCTCTTCGTTTTGCTCGATCCACTCCTCCAGCGAAACGTCTTTCACTCGCAACAATAGGTGCTCTTTACTCAGCACATTCAAACGGCAAACCATTCTGAGATGTGCACCTACCCCCCTCTCTTTGCAACGACCGCTCTCTTTCACCAAGCGCTTGAACTTAGCTGTCTCTTCAAAAGCATAAAGCTTTATAAGATCGTGCACCGACCCATAACTAAAAGCCTTTGAAACACTCCTGCAGCCATACCCAATCCCATAACCACACTTATCTACCAGCTGCGAACCCTTCAAAAATTCAGCCGCTAGTCCAAGTGCTTTTTCAGGCTCAAGCGCTATTTGAGCGTCAACATGAGGAACGTTACCAAACTCATCAGTATGATAACCATATGAGGCTACCCATGGATCAATCTCGCCACTTTCATGGTAAAGCCTGAACGCAGAGATATTACCCGATCTTATTTTTTTCTCTAGAATACCGACGGGCACCTCCACCATGTCGTGGTCACCCGCATGATCCCCGCTGGCCAGGTATTTATAATAACAAGCTGATTTTATTTCAAAACCGAAAAATGAACATAGAGAGATCCCTTCTTTCAGCGCAATTTCTGGAGTCAGATTGTCGATGCCGTAAAAAGCCAACCCTAAGCAGTTGCCCATAGCACCTCCGAAATCAGGCCATTCAAAATCATTGTCATCTCACTTGCATTGTAAGGATGCTCAATTATAACGATCAACCCTCGCTTGGACTGAGGCAGATGCATTCGCAACCTTGCAGCCATCCTTACACATTGCCTGCCCTAGTTGAAATCGCTTGCTACGTTGGCAGCTCACTGTCGGCATAAACACTAAGACTCGAACAGAGAACTCAAAAAAACCTCAAAACTTTCGCACACACGCTCCAATTGTAAATCGTCATGGAGAAGCAGGTAGACAACGCCTGAATTTTCACGATTCAAAGAAAGCATAAAACTATTACCACCATCGTCATAAGCAAACGGCACATAACCCCTGAGCTTTTCATCTTGACTATAAAAATCCTGCATCAGTCTTTCAATGGGCAAGCCACCAAACTTTATGGGGTTGAATCCATTGATACTGAACACGCACTCTTCCCCCTCGACCTCGGTAGCCGCGGGGAACCCACCATTAGCGCTTAGATAGAGCGTCTTAAAAGAAAGAGGAAGCACTCCACCTGCAAGCTTTTCGACATCCAAAAAATCGTCATGCGTAATAGAATTCTCAGCCCCTTCCAGTTCTACCATACCTCACCTCCTGCCCTGTAGCGGCATTGACCCCTAGCTGAACGAGCATTTAAGATGAAAATCCGTGAACGTAAGCCAACTACACAACCCCTGAAAAACAAGTATTCTTTGTTGACTCTAACAGTTCGCCACCGCCTTTCTTCACAACCGTCATCACTAACGCTAGGGCTCAAACCTCAAGCCACGAACCGAATGCTTTTCAAAAATGGCCTTCACTCGTTCCTTTACAACAATTACAGTAAAATCCTCTTCTGCTCTCACTACATCATGTGAAAGCGCTAGATTTTCATCCAATGCAATTTCACTAAACCATTTGGGGCCGTCTGGCATCGTACTAATCAGAGGTTCGCTAACAGATTTTTCCAAATCCAAAACTCGTGACGACCCTATGACGTTAAATATCTTATACCCTGGCAATGAGGTGTCACCCAACATTAAACTTGCCTCCAAGAACTGTACACCTGAAATATTTTCTTCACCCATTATAGTATGGAGCCTAGGCGATATCAGACTGGGGCCATCACTAAAATAAAAGTCGTACGATAGCAAGCGGGAGGTACTCACTTTCCTGGACGCCTCAAAAGACACTTTTACTTTTTCCTCTATCGGCACACCCATGCTGAAAACGCCGTGATCTCCGCCGGATAGCACATGCGTTTTTAGCCAGTAACGTTCCGGATAATCTCTTGAAATCGTCAATACAAAATTTCTAGCCACACCCCGCCCCTCCCACGAATTTATGGATATTTATTTCAACTGCCTCTATTGCCGCGTGATTAGAAAGCTGCCGAGAAATCAGGGGCCGCTTTTGGAAGCGCCTTGAAACCGAGCCGACTTGATGTTTACCTTACCTCCCCGATACGTTCACGTCGTGCCAAACACTTCCAAAGGCCAATGTATTGTTCGCTTTTGGCGCTCTGAGCAAGCCCCTTCAAGCATCACCGCGCCCTGCTTTTCAAGAGCTCCCACGGGTGGACCAACCCTCTATATTCAACAGCAAAGCAACCGCTTCAAAATTTGACAGACCTCAGATCAAATACTGAAGCCGGTACATATATGCGAGAGCGAAGCCAGATCAGATGGATGCCTATTCTCTTCGCCCAGCCTGCCAATCATTAACGTGGCAGCGAGCCGTTCCTTTCTCAGCATCGAGTCGTATCTATAACCCTCATCGGCCTCGTAGCTGATCAACTCTATATTCTCCAACGCCATGGCTATAGCGTCTTCAAACACGTCAGGCTTGCCGGACTTGGAAAACCCCAATAAATAGATCAGTGCGATCATCAGGTGTTGTGCGTAGGCGCCTTCCGGCTCAGGAAACGCCTCGGTGTCAGGTATCATCCTTTCCAATTTAAACCGTGCAGCATCCACCTCCCCGCGCTCCTTGATACATTCAATGATACCTTGTTCAAACGCATTGACGAGGTTTTCACGGTACAAGGAGTCAAATCGTTGGATCAGTCTTTTTTGCTTATACAAATAGGCAGCGCCGATCAGAGTCTTGCCTGACCCTGTCAGTTTTGAAAAATCATTCAGAACGCTTTCATGTCCGAATATCAAGCCCCACCGCATAGGAATACACCCATCCTTGAATGCGAAGCGCCCAAGGCATCACCCTAGCGCCTACTGTAAATTTTAAAAGTCAGACCCTGTATTTTTTGGAAAGAAAGGCTCAGCGCGCCAAGCCGGGCCTTGGCTTATTCAGCCAATCCATACAGTTCCCTTTTCCCCTCGCTCCTGCTGCACCATTTTTACAACCACTTGCCAACCGCTGCTTTCCGAAACCTGTTTCCCAAAAAACACGTACGTAACGAGCCCATCATATTCTTCAGCAATGCCGTCGGACACTTCAAACTGGTGCATGAATATCATTGGCTCGGCGCCTATGAACCGCCAACTGGGCTCATCGACCCAGACTGGAAATGCTGCGTTGTACTTGATTCTCTCTTTCAGTTTTTTTGTCACCCACAGGACAGAAGGCTTTGGGCGGGAGCTGATCCATTCAATCGTTGGTAAGGGCAATCCAGAAGCGACGTATTCTTCGTAGAGTGATTTAACGAAAAGCTCGGCTTCCTCATGACTCGTATCCGCCTTGAATTTAGCTAGCGCAATATCCATTACCATAGCACTGAACACTATATAGGACCTTTCTGCACCCACCATGACACGCTCCCTCTATCACTTTCACGGATTCATGCCCTAAGCGCTCAGCCACCCATAGGGTCGCCGGATGCTTTTCTCATTTGATCATGCTGGCCATGGCGAGCGCGATGTTGTGCGCATTGCTGGATACGTGGGTGAGCGGGATAACAAGCCGAGAAATTCACCAGCCTGGGCAACAGGCCAGCAGCGTGCGGGTATGTCGAGAAGTCGATCCATGGGTGAGGCCATCCTTTGGTCTGTCGCGTCGAGCGTCCATGCGCGGCGGGTGCAGCTTGAGCGTTGCCCTGGCCTTTGCCTTGTAAACGGCGCTGACGGCAACGGTCGACTGCTGAAGAGGAAGCAGCGCAGTAGACGATGGAGTGTGACAACGAGACGAGCGCGATGTTGCACCCAGCCGTTGTCGCCAAATCCACATACTGGCTGACGCAGAAACAAACACCAGTCGTCCCGTTCCCAAGCAAGAGAGGGAAATTTCCTATGGACGAGACTGAGCTATGGCGGACGCGCTCCCGACAGGCCTGTCGAAGAGCGCTAGACGATTCGAACAGTCAGCCGTTGGTCGGTCGCCCCCACTGTTCGACCTCGGGATACAACAACCCCAGCGTCCGCCGCGCCTGGGCGGCCTCGAGATAAGGGAACAGCAGCCTGACCAGGTCATCGATGTCCATACGCTTGCCTGCCAGCGTGGGTGCGCACATCCAGAGCTTGACCTGCAGGTCACCGGCGATCGGATACGCATGGGGCGCGGCCAATGACTTGAAGCGGACCGGCGTCAGCGCAGGCAAGGTGCTGAACCCTGAGCGACAGAACATCAAGCGGATGGTCAGGTGCTTCTGATCGACGTCGAAGCCATCGAAGGTCACCCACGGCACCGGCTCCAGGGCGTTGGCGAAGCACAGCGTGTCGCGGGTCACGGCCAGCACGCGCTGCCCATGCCGCCGACGCAGGGTTTCGGCCACGACCAGGCCACCCAGGCCGGGCAGCAGAAACACCAGCGCTGTGACCACCATCAGCACAAGCAACCCCGCCGACAGATGCGCCGCCAGCGTCGTCGTCGCCTGCAAGAGCCAGCCACCCACGACCACCAGCAGCACGCTCAGCACCGCGCAGGCGATGGCCTTGTCCAGGGAAGACTCGTAGATCGTGAACGACTGGGTCGGTCCATCCGCCGCGTCCTGCAGCATGTCCAGATGGGCCTCGCGCGCAGCCTCATCCATGGTGCTGCAATCCGTCCAGCCGCTGCTGCGCCCGGGCCGCGTCACGGTATGTCCCGAGCAGCGCGGCGACTTCGTCGACGCTCAGCGTACGCCCGCCACGGGCAAGGCCCGCCGAGAGGATGCGCACCTGCGCCTGATTGGGGTCCACCAGTGCCTGGTTGCAAAACGGCTGCATCTTCACCACGCGATGGGTCGGTAGCCCGTCGGCGTCGCTCAGGTGCAAGATCTGCTTCAACATGCCCATGGCTTCCTTGTCCACCTCGATGTGCTCGACCTTGGACAGGTCCACCGGGCCGTCCAGGGTGTCGACGAACAGCTGTCGATGGGTCAGGCGCATGAACACATGGCGTCCGGCATGACGGTGTTGCCAGGTGACCCACACGGCGCCGAGCAGGAGAAAGGCGCAGCAGGCGATCAGGTCGAGACGGCCCATCAGGAGGGTGATGCCCAGCAGCAGTACCAGCCCCACCACGGCGATCGGGCCCCAGATCTTGTAGACGGTGGCGTTGGTGAATTCGGTCTGCTCGGGCACGCGCTCGACGACCTGCTTGAGTTCGGTGATGACGCGCTGGCGTTGGGCAGCGTCGGGCGGAATGGAGGTGGTGTGTTCAGGAGTGGTCATGGGGCGGTCCTGGTCATGCCCGGAGGCAGTGCTGTCGGGCCTGGAATCAAAAAGGACAGGCATTGAAGTAGACGTCACGAAGGCTGGCAACGGCGGCAGGCGTTTGGCACAACAAATGGGCCATCGCTCACAAGGGGAAATGCTGCAAATGTGCGGCCGTTAACAGTTTGCCAATGGCAGCCGAAAGGCGTGATCGGCAATCCGGCACGACGTAAGGTGAGGCGCGCGCCGATCACGACGAGCGCCCCCCACATCGAATTACCAGAAGGTCCCACGCAAGGTCAGCATGAAGTTGCGCGGTTCGCCGTAGTAGCTACCGTACTCGGAGGTCCCGACGCTGGCGTAATAGGTACGATCGAACAGGTTGCGGCCATTGAGGGCCACGGTCCAGTGCTCGTCCACATCGTACTCGACCATGGCATCGTAGACCGCATAGCCGGATTGGCTGAAGTCGTAGTCATGACTGTCGATCGCGTTGCCCGCATTGTCGAAGCGATAGGCCTTGCCCGAGACGTAGGTCGGGCTGGTCACGGTGACACCGCCGCCGACCCGCCAGTCCGACGCTGCGCCCGGCAGGGTGTAGACGCTCCAGAGCTTGAGCAGGTGCTTGGGGGTGATCGAGCTGTGCAGCTTCGCCTCGGTATCGTTGTGCACCTGGTTGTAGGTGTAGCCGGCCAGTACTTGCCAGCCAGGCGCGATCTCGCCGCTGGCTTCCAGGTCGATACCCTTGCTGGTGACCTTGTCCTGAGGCAGGAAGCAGCACGAGCCACTGTAGCCGAACGGCGGGTTGGGGTAGGCAGGGTCCGTCACGGCCTGGTGTTCGCGGGTCATGTAGAACAGCGCAGCGCTCACGTTCAGCGCACCTTCGAACAACTCCCCTTTGATGCCGGTTTCGTAGGCGCTGCCGGTCATGGGCTCGATGGAGGTGGGCGCCTCTTCCGGTGCTTGCATTTCCAGTGACTGGGGTTTGAACATCTCCGAATAGCTGGCATAGGCCGACCATTGGTCATCGAGGGCATAGATCACGCCGCCGTAGGGGATGAGCGTCGTGCCCACCCGGTCATGTATGGGGTCGTCCGTCGTCCAGCCACCGGTGCCGTCGGTAT
>Ga0308157_10010090_pt1 | contig 10319 bp, 12 predicted proteins | sample PhyBR1_FD_201035 | JGI IMG/M metagenome (GOLD analysis project Ga0308157, IMG submission 201035) | Phyllosphere microbial communities from UC Gill Tract Community Farm, Albany, California, United States - DLSLB.R1 | ecosystem: Host-associated > Plants > Phyllosphere > Unclassified | place: USA... | reverse complement strand
TGTATTCTGTACTTCCAAGCAATGGCTTAATGTGGCGCATTGAAAATTACAGAAGATGTTAGTTGTTAATGTTTTAACTTCGCCAAATACTTCCACAAAAAGTGGTGCAAAAATACGACAATTATTAATAATTTGCCTTATTTGCAGCCAAAAATTTCACCCAACTCAAACAAAAGCTGAGATTTCGAAATCCTTTCGCTTAACTTTGCAGCATGGACTTACAGAAAATCTACGAAAACCTGCAGATTCAGGATATGAATCAAATGCAGAAAACTACCTATAAAGCGGCTGAAAAAGGAAAAGATATCATCCTGCTCTCTCCCACCGGCTCCGGAAAAACTTTGGCATTTTTGCTTCCCGTTCTGCGGAATCTGAATAAAAACAATGCTGAAATTCAGGCATTAATTATGGTGCCTTCGCGCGAGCTGGCCTTGCAGATTGAACAGGTTTTTAAAAGCATCGGCAGCGAATTTAAAGTTTCTGTTTGCTACGGCGGCCATGATAAAAAAATTGAAGTCAATAATCTCATCGAAGCACCTGCCGTTTTAATCGGAACACCGGGACGGATTGCCTATCACTTAAAAAATGAAAATTTCGATCCCTCAACCATCGAAACTTTGGTTTTGGATGAATTTGACAAAGCTCTGGAATTTGGTTTTCACGACGACATGAGTTATATTATTGAAGCCATGCCGAATCTTTCTCAAAGAATCCTGACTTCCGCGACGGCGATGGCGGAAATTCCGAAGTTTACCGGAATTGAAAAAGCTGAGAAAATCGATTTTCTAAAAGTGTTCGAATCAAAACCGGATTTTCAGCTTCGGAAAGTGATGACGACGTCCGAAGAAAAACTCGACACTTTATTTCATTTGCTCTGTAAAATTGGCAACAAAAGAACCTTAATTTTCTGTAATCACCGCGATGCTGTGGACCGCATTTCGGCATTATTAAAGGAGAAAGGAATTTCGCGAGAAACTTTTCACGGCGGTATGGAACAGGACGAAAGAGAACGCGCGCTGCTGAAATTTAAAAATGATTCTTCGCGCATTTTAATCACCACCGATCTGGCTTCCCGCGGACTCGACATTCCTGAAGTTGAATCAATTGTGCATTACCAATTGCCACCGAAAGAAGATGCTTTTATTCACCGAAACGGTCGCACAGCGCGTATGAACGCTAAAGGTTTCGTTTATTTAATTATGACCGACGACGAAAATTTCCCGTTCATTAAAAATAACACACCGGAAGAAAAACTTACGCAGGACTACAAATTGCCAGCGCGTACGCCGTTTCTCACGCTTTACATCAGCGCCGGAAAAAAAGACAAAGTCAATAAAGTGGATATCGTTGGTTTTCTGATTAAAAAAGGCGGTTTGGAAAAAGATGACATCGGCTTGATTGAAGTAAAAGACACCACTTCTTACGTTGCCGTGAACCGCCAAAAAATGGTAGCACTTTTAAAAACTTTGGAAAATCAAAGGCTGAAAAACAAAAAACTGAAAATTGAAATCGCTTATTAATTGCTGATTTTCAGCGCATTTTTTCCGCGTTATTTTATGTAAATTTGCTCAGTTACCTCCTAACAAATGAAACTCAATTTACCAGATAAACTCTACTATTCAATTGGTGAAGTCGCCAAAGCTTTTGATGTCAACGCTTCCCTGATTCGTTATTGGGAGCAGGAATTTCCCATTATTAAACCGAAAAAAAACAAAAAAGGAAACCGCTATTTCACGCCGGAAGACATCAAAAATCTGCAGATTATTTATCATTTGGTAAAGGAAAAAGGTTACACGCTGGACGGCGCGCGCGTTGCGCTTGCAACAAATTCAAAAATTTCCGAAACGGTTTCGATGATTGACCGGCTGAATTTTGTTAAAGCAGAATTAATTAAACTAAAAGACTCTCTCGCAGACAAACCCGAATAATTGGGTGTTTTCACCGGTAAAAATTACGTGAATTTCGCAGGAATGCAATTCATTTAACATAATATTTTTACCCGAAAATATCTGATGAGATTACAAATTCAACTTTCTTCCGCGAAAAATTATATTCTAGGTTTCGCAACTTCCGGCGTTTTTCTGGTCGCCGGTTTATTTTATTTCAACAACACGCAGGCTACAGAAAATGCGCCTGAGTCTTTTTCTGAAATTCGAAGCGACGCGAAATCTTCGCTTTCCGAGTTTAATCCAAATGATTTAAGCGCGGTCGAATGGCAGCAATTGGGTTTTTCGGAAAAGCAAGTCGCAACAATTTTAAAATATAAGTCCGTTTTAGGCGGAAATTTTCAGTCTAAAGCGGAACTTCAAAAATGCTACGTCATTTCTGAAGAAAAATTTTCGGAGCTGGAACCGTATATTTTGTTGCCCGACCAAAATTCGGAAAGCCAAAAATCAGCGCGCTATGTAAGCAATTATCATAGCAATCGTCAGCATTTTGCTTATTCCGGCAATTCATTTTCTAATAAAAAAACACTCAAAATACCGGGAAAATTTAATCCCGACCACTACTCTATTAAAGATTTTATGGCGCTGGGATTTTCCGAAAAGCAGGCTGTCTCAATTTTGAAATATAAGAATTACCTGGGCGGAAGTTTTCAAAGTAAAGAAAAGTTCGGTGAATGCTTTGTCGTCAGCGCAGAAAATTTTCAAAAGCTTGCTCCGTATCTGCTTTTGCCCGAAAAAACCTCCGCTGAAGTAACGCCGCAGAAAAATTTTTACTCCGGAAACTTTAAAGCAGAAACGAAAGAAATTGTCTACGAGCCATTTGATCCAAACATCACGGATTTGGAAGGCTGGAAAAATCTTGGGTTTTCAGAAAAGCAAGCGCAGGTTATTCTAAATTACCGCGACAGAAACCTACGCGGAAGCTTTAAAAACCTCGAAGAAATTTCACGCTGTTTTGTGATTTCACCGGAAAAGTTCGAAGCGTTGAAACCATTTATCGTTCTCAATCCGGAAAATATAAAAGAAAGAAAATTAGCATCAAATAGCAGCGAAAATTTTGCAAACCGCGGCGAAAGCAATTCACAAAAATTTGCCGCAAATCCGACGGATTTTAGCAAAACGGATTTAAATGAAATTACTTTCAAACAGCTGCTTGAATTTGGTTTTGATGAAAGAAGCGCGGCAAGCTTTCTCGGTTTTAGAAAAAAATTAGGCGGTTTTATGGCAAAAAATCAGATTTTGGAAACTTATAATATCGACAAAGATTTAGCTCAAAAACTGATCGAAATTGCACCGCTAAACACCGACAATGTTGAACGGTATTCACTTCTTGAAGCGCCGGAAGAGTGGCTGAAAAACCATCCGTACTTCAAATATTACGCGGATAAAATCATTTACTACCGCATTTCTTCCAACAACGAAAAAAAGATTTTTAAAACGATGAAAATCAAACCAGAAGCCGAACAAAAGATGAAATTGTATTTAAAATGATTTTGCACTTCCATATAAATCCGAAAAATCTGCTGTTTTAGCACCGAAAAAAATAGCGGTTTATCGCTTTCGAAAAGTTTTACTGCTTTGTGCATTTTATTTATCTTTGGGAGCAAATAACATTTATGAACAGCGAGACTACTCACAACCTTAATATGATTGCAGAAACCGCGCGGGATTTTGCAGAAAAAAACATCCGTCCGAACATCATGGATTGGGATGAAAGCCAGACTTTTCCGGTAGATTTGTTTCACCAGCTCGGTGATATGGGCTTCATGGGAATCGTGGTACCCGAAGAATATGGCGGATCTGGTTTGGGTTATCATGAATATGTTACCATTTTAGATGAAATTTCGCAGGTTGATCCTTCAATTGGACTTTCCGTTGCGGCGCACAATTCATTGTGTACGAACCACATTTACGAGTTCGGAAACGAAGAGCAAAGACACCGATGGTTACCACAACTGGCTTCAGGGAAAGTAATCGGTGCCTGGGGCTTGACGGAACATAACACCGGTTCTGATTCCGGTGGCATGAGCACGACTGCTGTAAAAGACGGAGATGACTGGATTATCAATGGTGCGAAAAACTTTATCACGCACGCCATTTCCGGCGATATCGCAGTGGTAATGACAAGAACAGGCGAAAAAGGAGCAAAAAATAATTCCACCGCTTTTGTTTTAGAAAAAGGCATGGAAGGTTTTACTTCAGGAAAAAAAGAAAATAAACTGGGTATGCGCGCTTCTGAAACGGCAGAACTGATTTTTGATAATGTTCGCGTTTCGGATGCAAACCGTTTGGGCGAAGTAGGTACCGGTTTCAAACAGGCGATGAAAATTTTAGACGGCGGTAGAATTTCCATTGCTGCGCTAAGTTTAGGAATTGCGAGAGGCGCTTACAAAGCAGCTTTAAAATATTCTTTGGAGAGACATCAATTCGGCAAAGCGATTAACCAGTTCCAGGCGATTAATTTTATGCTTGCTGATATGGCAACTGAAATCGATGCCGCAGAACTATTGATTCGTCGCGCTTCTGACCTGAAAAACGCCAAACAGCCGATGACGAAAGAAGGCGCAATGGCGAAATTGTACGCTTCTGAAGCTTGTGTGAGAATTGCAAACAACGCGGTGCAGATTTTCGGTGGTTACGGTTATACCAAAGATTTCCCTGCAGAAAAATACTACAGAGATTCTAAGCTGTGTACAATCGGCGAAGGAACTTCAGAAATTCAAAGGCTGGTAATTGGTCGCGAGATTTCAAAATAAGAAAAAAGGAAAAATGAAAAAACATCGAATTATCGGTGTTTTTTTGTTTAAGATTAGATGCTTTTAAAAAGTTCAAATAAGCAGCGCGCGAAAAATTTACCATTTATCCGTTGAAGAAATTTCAACCACAAAAGGCACACAAGATATTTTTATATTACAACTGCAAAAAGTGCAAATGAGGTGGGCGCTAAATCTAAAATTTAAAGCATTCATTGCTAAGCGAAGCGCCCTTGCGCACAATAAGAAATTAGTCTGTCAAAGACTTTGCGATCCTGGCGTTAAAAATTTTAACCACATAAGGCACAAAGCTTTCTTCAAAGTTCGTACTGAAAGTTCAAATAAGCTGCGCGCTATATCTAACTTCTAAAATCTAACATCTAGCATCTAACATCTAATTTAAAATTTTTCGCCAGGCGACGCGTGAATGTTTATATTTGTTTAAAATTATCGAATGGAAAAAATAGATTCCCTGAACCAGGTCGCTGAATTTCACCACACTTTTAACGCACCAGTTTTAGAAACTCCGCAAATCCCCAGCGCGGAAAGATGCGCCTTAAGAATCTCACTTTTACAGGAAGAATTAAATGAGTTGAAAGAAGCAATCGCGGATAATAATTTGGTGGAAATTGCAGATGCGCTGTGTGATTTGCAGTATGTATTAAGCGGCGCGGTTTTGGAATTCGGTTTGGGAGAGAAATTTGTTCCGCTTTTTAACGAAGTGCACCGTTCCAATATGTCAAAAGCCTGCAATACCGAAAGTGAAGCTCAGGAAACCATCGAGTTTTACAAAGAAAAAGGTGAAACTGCGTACGCACAAAATTCCGGTGAAAAAATTAACGTTCATCGCAGCGCGGACCACAAAGTTTTGAAAAACAAATATTATTCACCGGCGGACCTGCAGTCGGTTTTAGAAAATTAAAAAAAGACAGAATATTATATGAAAAAATTTACAAAAGTTATATTAACAGCCGCTACCTGCATCCTGACTTTTCAGTCCTGCGACTCGCAAAAAGTAGTGATTAACCGCGAAGTAGAAACCACAAACGACGGCAAAATGCTTTTAGGACACCAATCAAAAGACCAGCTATTAAAGGAACCTTACAGCCAATGGTATAATTTCGAACACGACGAATACCAACTTGACCAAAAAACGGTAGCTGAACTTAAAAAAGAAAAACTAAACTCTTACAACCTCGTTTTGGTCATGGGAACCTGGTGTGGCGACAGTCACCGCGAAGTTCCGCGCCTGTTTAAAATTTTGGAGGCCACCGGTTTTCCTGATTCAAAACTGACGATGATTGCCGTGAATCGAAAATATGAATCACCTGGCGGTGAAGAAGGCCCATACAACATCCAGCGTGTGCCAACCATCATCGTGAAAAAATACGGCAAAGAAATTGGCAGAATTATTGAGAGACCAAACACCGGCTACCTCGAAAGAGATCTGCTCGCAATTATCAAAAAAGATAATTCATCAATTACTGATATTTTAAAATAAATTGAGAAAAAACCAACCACTTTTCTTTTTTCTAGGCGGCGTGGCGCTGATGCTACTCCTCTTTTTGGTGTGGAATGCACTGACCAAAAAAGTGGAAGATAAAGTGCAGAACGATTATTACATCATCACGAATCAAATTCGTAAAATGAATAAAATGGTCGTTATGGAACAGGACTTTTCCAGCATGCAGAAAACCAAGATCACGTCGCAGATTTTAGGAAGTTCCATCTTTCCGGCCGCTGAAAAAGAACTCATCACCTTCACCAAGACCAATGCGCAGGTTTCTTATGATTTAAATAAGATGAAAGTTGAGGTGGATTCCATCAACAAAAAATTGGTTATCGAAGAATTGCCGCCTGCAGAAATCCGCATCATTCCAAGTGTGGAGATTCAATCGATGGACGATTCGTTTTTCGACCGTTTTACAGAGAAGGATTTGCAGAAAGTAACCAAATCAGCAAAAGATAACGCTTACAAAACCGTGAATCAAAACCGTCTGCGCGCTGAAGGCCGTAAGCAACTTCTGGAAAATCTGGAACAAATTTTTGTTTTGGCAAAGGCTTTGAACTATACCATCGAAGACCGCACCGGTCAGCTCGACCTTAGTAAAACTTAAATTAAAAATCATGCATCACGACAAAAAAACTCCGGAATTAGATGTAAAAAAGCAAAACCAGGATTTCCCTAATATTCCTGCAAGTTCAGAAAAAGTAAAATCTGAAGAAACGGTGAAAAAGGAAGTGAAAGAAACTTCAAAACTCCACCCCGACGGCAAAACTGATAATACTGATAAAAATCGCGAAAAGTAATTTTCGCTTTTTTTTTGTTTTAAACCCAAAAAAATTCGCTGCTCAATAGCCCAATTTTTCGTTTTTAGAATTTTTTGCATAAATAGGTTTTCAGCAAACAGAAAAAAATTACCTGCTCAAAAGGCAAATTTTTCAGATTTGGCGATTCCTGAACAAAACCCGCTTTTATCAAAATCGAAAAAAAACCTTGTAAAGCAGTCAATTTTTCTACCCTAATTTACCGGACAAAATCACCAATCATTAAAACGGAAAAAAACAGCCTTCATGCAGCTAAAAAATTTTTTATTTGTTAAAAACCTTTAAAGTTCGGCCACTTTTCCGGTGATGTCACGATTTTTGATGCTTCCTTGGCACCAAATCACAAAATTTTAACGCAAAAATCAAAATTATGTCATACACCGTTGTGGGAATGTTCCCGACCAATGAAGAGGCCGATCACGCGGCGAACGAACTTAACAATTCCGGTTTTAACCGCGATGATTACAAAGTCTCGCGCTACTCCACCTCCGGCGACCACGATAATTCTTCCGCCACCTACGATTTCACCGAGGACAAAAACACCTCCGGTTTTTGGGATTGGCTTTTCGGCGACGACGAAGATGAAAGGCAAAAATACAGTTACGCCGGCTCCAAAAGCAATATTGTGACCGTTTACGCAGAGGATATGGAAAAAGCGGAATTGGCGCGCGACATTATGAACGAAAAAGGCGCCATCGACGTCAATGAGTTCACAAAAGACCGCTATCAGGACGAAGCGCGAACTTCAAGCGCAGATTTAAGCGAGCGCGAACGTGCCAGAATTATCAGCAAAGCACGAAACAATCTTTATTTCATCGACGACACGCGAACTTACACCAAAACGTACGACGGTATGCAAAACGACATGGACTCGCAGGGAAATGAAAATTAGAAATCAAAAAAAACATATAAAGGGCCTCAAATTTTGAGGTCTTTTTCTTTTGCAGCAACAAGGGTTTCGCTTCGTACCAGGTTACAACCCGCTGTCCGCTATATCCCCGGACTCCACTGCGTTCCGCCGGGGATGCCGCTTCCATCGGGGCTGGAACTTTATTTTCCGCTTCTTAGAAAAGCGGTACGAACAGCAAAAAAATCGCAGAAATTTCGTATTTTTGCTCCTTAAATTTTCTCCCAACAATGATAAAGATTACTCTTCCCGATGGAAGCATCAAAGAATTTGACAGCGAAGTAACTCCGCTGGACGTTGCAAAATCAATCAGTGAAGGTTTGGCCAGAAACACGATTTCCGCCGTTCTGAACGGAACGCAGGTGGAAATTACCACGCCAATCACCACAGATTCTACGCTTCAGCTTCTTACGTGGAATGATGATTTGGGAAAAAAAGCCTTCTGGCATTCTTCCGCGCACCTTTTGGCGCAGGCGATTATGGAATTTTATCCAAACGCAAAACTCACCATCGGGCCGGCAATTGCGCAAGGTTTTTATTACGATGTGGATTTCGGTGACGAAACGTTGTCTGAAAAAGACTTCGAGAAAATCGAGAAAAAAATGCTCGAAAATGCCAAGAAAAATTCCACTTTCAATCTTTACGAAGTTTCAAAAGTTGATGCTTTAAAAGAATACGTGGACAATCCGTATAAAACCGAACTCATCAGCAATTTGAATGACGGTGAGATTACTTTTTGCTCTCACGACAACTTCACCGATTTGTGTCGTGGTGGACATATCCCCGCAACCGGAATTGTAAAAGCCGCGAAAATATTAAACGCTGCAGGTGCTTACTGGCGCGGCGACGAAAAAAACAAACAGCTTACCCGTGTTTACGGTATCACTTTCCCGAAACAGAAAGATTTAACTGAGTTCCTTGAAAGACTGGAAGAAGCTAAAAGACGAGATCACAGAAAACTGGGCAAAGAACTCGGAATTTTTGCTTTCTCTGAAAAAGTTGGCGCCGGTTTACCGCTTTGGTTACCAAAGGGAACGGCTTTAAGAAAAAAACTGGAAGAATTTCTTTCTGCAGCACAGAAAAAATCGGGTTATGAGTTTGTAATGACACCGCACATCGGCGCGAAAGAACTTTACGTAACATCAGGTCACTGGGACAAATATGGCGCAGACAGTTTTCAGCCCATCAAAACACCGAATGAAGGTGAAGAATTCATGCTGAAACCGATGAACTGCCCACACCACTGCGAAATTTATAAAGTTGGTCAGTGGTCATATAAAGATTTACCAAAGCGTTTTGCGGAATTCGGTACGGTTTACCGTTACGAACAATCTGGCGAACTTCATGGTTTAACCAGAGTACGTGGTTTTACACAGGACGATGCGCATATTTTCTGTACACCTGATCAGTTGCTGGCGGAATTCGAAAATGTAATTGATTTAACGCTTTATGTGTTTAAATCATTAGGTTTTGAAGATTTCGTAACGCAGGTTTCTTTACGTGATCCTGATAATAAAGAGAAGTACATCGGTACCGATGAAAACTGGAAAAAAGCAGAAGATGCAATTATTCAGGCCGCTGAAAAGAAAGGTTTGAACTATGTCATCGAAACCGGCGAAGCCGCCTTCTACGGACCAAAACTAGACTTCATGGTGAAAGATGCGCTGGGCCGCCAGTGGCAACTCGGGACCATTCAGGTGGATTATAATTTACCGGAAAGATTCGATTTGTGGTACAATGGCAGCGATAATGAAAAACACCGCCCGGTGATGATTCACAGAGCGCCTTTCGGTTCTATGGAACGCTTCATCGCCATCCTGCTGGAGAACACTGCGGGCGATTTCCCACTTTGGCTGGCACCGGATCAATTCATTATTTTACCGATCAGCGAAAAATATGTGGATTATGCAAAAAAAGTTTCACAATTACTGGAAAATCACGATATTTGCGGTCAGATTGACGAACGGAATGAAAAAACAGGCAAGAAAATCCGCGATGCGGAAATTAAAAAATTGCCTTTCATGCTGATCGTTGGTGAAAATGAAGAACTGAACGGCACGGTTTCTGTTAGAAGACGCGGCGAAGGCGATTTAGGCGCTGTTAGCGTTGAGGACTTCATCAATTACTTCAAAAAAGAAGCGAAAATTTAGAATTAGAATTAACCATTAAACTAGACACCATAGCACAAAAATTTAATTACAGAGGCAGAGGTCCACAAAGACGTGTTCAAGAAGACTTGCACCAGATTAACCAAAAAATCCGTGCAAGAGAAGTACGTTTGGTAGGTGATAATGTGGAACCGGGCGTTTATCCGCTTGAAAAAGCACTGCAAATAGCAAAAGATCAGGACCTTGATTTAGTAGTTATTTCCGATAAAGCATAACC
>Ga0308157_10010089_pt1 | contig 10320 bp, 8 predicted proteins | sample PhyBR1_FD_201035 | JGI IMG/M metagenome (GOLD analysis project Ga0308157, IMG submission 201035) | Phyllosphere microbial communities from UC Gill Tract Community Farm, Albany, California, United States - DLSLB.R1 | ecosystem: Host-associated > Plants > Phyllosphere > Unclassified | place: USA... | reverse complement strand
TCGCGCATCAGGCGTTCGAGCTGGGTGCGCGACTGGGCGTAGGCGGCCTGCAGGTCCGCATGGGCCAGGCCCGCCGGAATGTAGCTGCTGGGTGCGTCGGGGTGGGTCTCGGGCGTCATGGTCGTCTCCTTCGCGGTTCGGGCGCAAGGCGGTGCGCTTGCGTCTGGATTATGAAAACCGCCGCTCGGGCGCTCACAGCGCTGCCGTGCATTTCCGGCTGTAGGACAAGGGCGCCAGAAGCCGGGCCGAACGCCGGATCGGGGCAAACCCGGATGTTTTACCGATGCGCGATGGCCCGGCAAGGTCTATATTGATTTTTCCATCACCACCGTCGCATTTCCCCGATGCGCACAGACCATGGACACTGCTGCCCCCACCCCCAAGCGGCCGCTGTACCGCTCGCTGTACTTTCAGGTCATCTGCGCGGTGATTGCCGGCGTGGCGCTGGGCTACTTCATGCCCAGCGCGGGCGAGAGCATGAAGCCACTGGGCGACGGCTTCATCAAGCTGATCAAGATGATGATTGCGCCCATCATCTTTTGCACCGTGGTGGTGGGCATCGCCGGCATGGAGGACATGAAGAAGGTCGGCAAGACCGGCGGGCTGGCGCTGCTTTACTTCGAGGTGGTCAGCACCTTTGCGCTCATCATCGGGCTGGTGCTGGTGAACCTGCTCAAGCCGGGCGTGGGCATGAACGTGGACGCGTCCACGCTGGACACCAAGGCCATTGCCGCCTACACCGGCCCGGGCAAGATGACCGGCACCACCGACTTCATCCTCAACGTGATCCCGACGGCATTTTTCGACGCCTTCGCCAAGGGCGAGATCCTGCAGGTGCTGCTCATTGCCGTGCTGTTCGGCTTTGCGCTGCACCGCTTCGGCGGGCGCGGCACCTTGGTGTTCGACATGATCGAGAAAACCTCGCACGTGCTGTTTGCCATCGTCGGCTTCATCATGAAGGTCGCGCCCATCGGCGCGTTCGGCGCCATGGCCTTCACCATCGGCAAGTACGGCGTGGGCTCGCTGTTTTCGCTGGGCAAGCTGATGGGCGCGTTCTACCTCACCTGCCTGCTGTTCATCTTCGTGGTGCTGGGCACGATTGCGCGCATCCACGGCTTCAGCGTGTGGAAGTTCATCAAGTACATCAAGGAGGAGCTGCTCATCGTGCTGGGCACCTCGTCCTCGGAGTCGGTGCTGCCGCGCATGATGGAAAAGATGGAGAACCTGGGCGCGCGCAAGACCACCGTGGGCCTGGTGATTCCGACCGGCTACTCGTTCAACCTGGACGGCACCTCGATCTACCTGACGATGGCCGCCGTCTTCATCGCCCAGGCCACCAACACGCCGATGACGCTGACGCAGGAGCTCACGCTGCTGGGCGTGCTGCTGCTCACCTCCAAAGGCGCGGCCGGCGTGACGGGCAGCGGCTTCATCGTGCTGGCCGCCACGCTCTCGGCGGTGGGCAACGTGCCGGTGGCCGGGCTGGCGCTCATCCTGGGCATCGACCGCTTCATGTCGGAGGCGCGGGCGCTGACCAACCTGATCGGCAACGGCGTGGCCACGCTGGTCGTGGCCAAGTGGACCAACGAGCTGGACATGGCGCGGCTGCAGGCCGGCCTGAACAATGAAACGTGGGAGGAGGCCGACGAGCCCGAGGCGGTGCTGGACCGCAAGACCGAGCACATGGCGCTGTCCCGCTGAGCCCCAAGGCAAAACCGCCGCCGGGCTGGCCCCGCGTGTGCGTGGCCAGCCCGGCGGCGGTCGGTTCAAACAGCGCAGGCTTCAGGGGGCGCCTGAAACCGCAAGCTGGCTCAGCGCGGCTGGCGCGGCGCGGGGCCGGGGCCGCGGCCGGCGATGTGGCGGAACGTGATGCGGCCCTTGCTCAGGTCGTAGGGCGAGAGTTCGAGCGACACCTGGTCGCCGGCCAGGATGCGGATGTGGTTCTTGCGCATCTTGCCCGAGGTGTAGGCGACCAGCTTGTGGCCGTTGTCCAGCGTCACGCGAAAGCGCGAGTCGGGCAGCACCTCGTCGACCAGTCCATGCATTTCAATCAATTCTTCTTTGGCCATCTGTGTTCACTCCTGATATTTGAAAATTATTTTGCACTGCCGGCCCCCAGGGAGCCGGCAAAAATTTCATGCGCAAACCGGCGCTGAGCGTTCGTGAATCCAGCCCAGGGCATGTTCGGTAGCGTAATGTACGGCAGCGGCGGCGCTGTCGAAAATTCCGGTGAAGCGCAGCACGCGGTCGTGCGTGCCGCTGCCGCGGCCGGAACGGATCGAAACCGAGGCCGCAAAGCGGCCTTCGCTTTGCTCGCGGGCGGTGGGCGAGACAAGGTATTTGCCCACCTCTATTGGGGTGTTGTGTGTCATCATCAAAGTCTTTGCCGGGTATTTTGTCCGGCGCAATTAGGGAAAAAGTAAGCAGCTTGGAAGCCAAGCCAACGTGTATTCGGTTTCTGCCCGCCGGGCTTTTTGAAAAGCTGGAGGCGGGTTGAGCCACAAGTGGGCACCGTTGGTGGAAGTGCTCGCCAGGAAATGAAACAGTGCCGTGGGCATCAAAACTCTGCTCAAGCTTTGAAGGCGCTGTGAATTAGGGCTCTGAGAAGCGCCGCATTTGAGAAAGAAGCCGGAAAAAACCAGTGACTTCGATGAAAAACGCTGTTGCGTTACCGAACCTCTCATTATAACCGGGCTGCCCTGAAAATGCTTGGCGCCATTCACGACTCGAACTGCGGGTGCAACTCGCGGATGCGGCCCATGGCCCGGCCGGCGGCGGCCGTGCGGGTTTCCACGCCCAGCTTGGCGTAGACGCGCTCCAGGTGTTTCTTGACGGTGGCCGGGCTGGCGCCCAAGATGTCGCCGATGTCGCGGTTGACCTTGCCCTTGACCACCCAGTAGAGCACCTCGGCCTCGCGCGCGGTGAGCTTGAAGCTCAGGGCGATGGCCTCGATCACCGCGTCGTCCGAGACCTCGCGCATCACGATCAGCCAGTCGCTGGCGCTGTCGCTGCCCTCGGTCTGCTGGTGCAGGCGCAGCGTCAGCCGGCGCGCGCCCTGCTCGATGCTCAGGCGCGGCGGCTCGATCTGGCGCTGCGCGTCGGGCAGGTGGCGGCGCAGCCAGTCCACGATGGGCGGCGGTGTCTGCGGCGCGGCGGTGCCGTAGTAGCGCAGCAGCAGCTCGCGTGCCAGCGGCGTCTGCCAGACCAGCCGGCCGTCGCCCTGCCCGTCGGCGCTCATGCGCACGGTGATGCTGGCGTAGCCGAAGGCGTCCAGTGCGTTGCGCGCCTGGCCGGCCTGGCGCGCCTCCTGCCGGGCCTTGCGGGCGCCCTGCAGATGCACGCCCATGCGCGCCATCACCTCCTTGGGCTTGATCGGCTTGGTCACGTAGTCCACACCGCCGGCCTGCAGCGCGGCCACCAGGTGCTCGGTCTCGGTCAGGCCGGTCATGAAGATGATGGGAATGTGCGCCGTCTGCGGCATGGCCTTCAAGCGCCGGGCGACCTCGAAGCCGTCCAGGCCCGGCATCATCGCGTCGAGCAGCACGATGTCGGGCACGGCCTGGCGGGCCTGCTTGAGCGCGGCCTCGCCGCTGGTGGCCACCAGCACGGTGTAGCCCGACTCGTCCAGCGCGTCGTGCAGCACGGCCAGGTTGTCGGGCACGTCGTCCACGATCAACACGACGTCGCTGTTGGCGCGGTCCAGCGTCTGGTCCAAAGGGGTGTGGGGCATGGCGCTATTTTCAGGCATCGGGCGCGGGCGGCGGCGTTTTTCGGGCCAGTTCGCGCGCCATGTCCTCGAAGCGGAACTGGCGCGCCAGCGCGCGCATGCCCTCGACAAAGGCGGCGGTGGCCGGCTGGCGCGCTTCGATCTCGACCAGCTTGTTCAGGATGCCGCGGTAAAACCCCAGGTTCACCACGTCGAGCAAGGCGGCCAGCTCGGCCGCGTCGGGCTGTGCGCCCGCAAGGGGTGCGGGCGGTGGCACGGGCGCAGGTGCGCTTTCCACCAGCGCCTCGTAGCGCCAGCGCAGCGCCAGGCGCCGCTCCAGCCAGCCGATCAGGTCGCTGTGGCGCACGGGTTTCACGATGAAGTCCTCCGGGCGGATGCCCACGTCGTTGTCCAGCCCCTTGTCAAAGGCGTTGGCCGAGACGATTGCCAGGTGGATGTCGCCGTGGCCCGCCCGGCGCACGCGGCGCAGCGTTTCCCAGCCGTCGATGCCGGCCATGGCCAGGTCCATGAAGATCACATCGGGCCGGTAGCCGGCGGCCAGCAGGTCCAGGCAGTCGTGGCCGCTGGCGGCGGTGCGCAGCTCGAACCCCATGGGCGCCAGCAGCTGCACCAGCAGTTCGCGGTCCGGCTCCTCGTTGTCCACCACCAGGAGCTTGCGGCGCCGCGGGCCGTCGTAGCCCAGCGGGCGGCGCTGCACCGCCGGCGCCCGGCGCCCGGCCGCGCCCTGCGAGGCGCTCACCTCGGGCAGAAAAAGGCGGATGCGAAACACCGAGCCGCTGCCCGGCGTGCTGTCCACCTTCATCTCCCCGCCCATCAGGTCGGTGAGCATCTTGGCAATCGTCAGCCCCAGCCCGGCGCCTGAGGCGCCGCCCACGCTCTGGCCGGTGGTGCTGCCGCGCGCGAACGGCTCGAAGATCCTGTCCAGCTCGTCGGGGCGCATGCCCGGGCCGGTGTCCTCGATGTCGATGTGCGCCATCTCGCGCACGTGGCGCACGCGAAACGTCACCCGGCCCGCGGCCGTGAACTTGATGGCGTTGCCCAGCAGGTTGATGAGCACCTGGCGCACCCGCTGCTCGTCGGCCCGCACCAGCTCGGGCAGGTTGCCCGCCGCCTCGAAGGCAAAGCGCAGGCCCTTGGCGGCGGCCTGCAGCTCGAACAGCGCCGCCACCTCGTGCACGCAGTCGGCAAAGTGCATCGGCCTGACGTTCAGCGTGAGCTTGCCGGCCTCGATGCGGGCGATGTCCAGCGTGCCCTCGATCAGCGAGAGCAAATGCTCGCCGCCGCGCTTGATGACGCTGACGGCCTGCTGGCGGTGCGGCGGCACCGACGCGTCCTCGCCCATGAGCTGCGCGTAGCCCAGGATGCTGTTGAGCGGCGTGCGCAGCTCGTGGCTGATGGCGCTGATGTAGCGGCTCTTGGCCTGGTTGGCCTGGTCGGCCACGCGCCGCGCCTGCTCGGCCACGCACCTAGCCTGCTGCAGCGCCTCGTCGGTCTGCCGGTGCGACTCGATCTCCTGCATCAGCAGGTGCGTCTGCCGGTTCGACTCCTCCTGCGCCACCTGCCGGCTCTTGTGCGCCAGCACCAGCCACCAGGCGACCAGCCCGGCCATCACCAGCAGCGCCATGTAGGCCTTCAGAAACCCCGAGCGCAGGGAGGCGTCCGGCGCGGCCAAGCCGCCCAGGCCGGCCAGCGCGCTTGCCTCCTGGCGGTACAAGAGGCCGAACACCGTGGCCAGCAGCGGCACGAGCACCCCCATCAGCAGCAGAAAGTGGCTCAGCCCGGTGTCCAGGTACGGCCAGATGCGGCGCGGCAGCAGCCAGCGCAGCGCCGCCGACCACTGCACCGAGAGCGAAGCCTGCGGCTTGCACAGGTCGCCGCAGCGCGCGTCCAGCGTGCAGCACAGCGAGCAGATCGGCCCCCGGTAGGCCGGGCAGTGCGCCATGTCTGGGCCTTCGTAGTCGCGCTCGCAGATCACGCAGTGCTGCGTGGCGTGGCGCGCGGCCGCGCCCTCGCCCACTGGCGCGTCCGGGCGGCGGGCAATGTAGTAGCGCCCCTTCGTCGCCCAGGCGATCAGTGGCGCGGCGGCAAAGGCGGTGGTCATGGCGATCACCGCCGAAAACGCCCGCGCCATCTCGCCGTACAGCCCCAGGTGCGCCGTGACCGACAGCACCGACGCCAGCGCCATCGCGCCCACGCCGACCGGGTTGATGTCGTAGAGGTACGCCCGCTTGAACTCGATGCCCTTGGGCGACAGGCCCAGCGGCTTGTTCACCACCAGGTCGGCGACCACCGCCATCACCCAGGCAATGGCGATGTTGGAGTAGAGGCCCAGCACCTCGCCCAGCGCCTGGAAGACGTTCATCTCCATCAGCATGAAGGCGATCAGCGTGTTGAACACCAGCCAGACCACCCGGCCCGGGTGGCTGTGCGTCAGGCGCGAGAAAAAATTGCTCCAGGCCAGCGAGCCGGCATAGGCGTTGGTCACGTTGATCTTGAGCTGCGAGACCACGACAAACAGCGCCGTCGCCCCGACCGCCCAGCCGTACCGGGGAAACACGTACTCGTAGGCGGCCAAATACATCTGGTTCGGGTCCACCGCGCGGTCGGGCGGCACCATGTTGGAAATCGCCAGGTAGGCCAGCAGCGCGCCGCCCAGCATCTTGCCCACGCCCAGCACCACCCAGCCCGGCCCGCCAGCCAGCACCCCGGCCCACCAGCGCCAGCGGTTGGCCTTCGTCTGCACCGGCATGAAGCGCAAATAGTCGGCCTGCTCGCCCATCTGGGTGATGAGCGCAATGCCCACCGTCAGCGCCGCACCAAATAAGTGCAATTCAAACCCCGCCCCTGCACCTTTTTCGCCCCGGTAATGCACCAATTCGGTCAGCACGCCGGGCGCTTGGCGCAGCACATAGACAAAAGGCACCACCAGCATCACCAGCCACAGCGCCTGCGTCCAGAGCTGCAGCCGGCCGATGGTCGAGACGCCGTGCGTCACCAGCGGAATCACCGCCAGCGCGCAGACGAGGTAGCCCCACTTGGGCGGAATGCCGAACGCCAGGTCCAGCGCGTAGGCCATGACGGCGGCCTCCAGCGCAAAGAAAATGAAGGTGAACGAGGCGTAGATCAGCGAGGTCAGCGTCGAGCCGATGTAGCCGAACCCCGCGCCGCGCGTGAGCAAATCCATATCGACGCCGTAACGCGCCGCGTAGATGCTGATCGGCAGCCCGGCCAGGAAGATGATGAGCCCCGTGGCGACGATGGCCCAGAAGGCGTTGGTGAAGCCGTAGCTCACCAGCAGCGTTGCGCCGACCGCTTCGAGCACCAGGAACGAGGCCGCGCCGAAGGCGGTGTTGGCCACGCGCCACTCGGACCACTTGCGAAAGCGCTGCGGTGTGAAGCGCAGCGCGTAGTCCTCCATGGTCTCGCTGGCGACCCAGCTGTTGTAGTCGCGCCGCACCTTGATGATGCGCTGCACCGGCGCCCCGGGGCCGGCAGGCGCGGCCGGTGGCGGCGGTGTCAAGGGCGTGGCGGCGGCATCCATGGCGGGGGTCCAAAAAGGGAGGCGGAAACAAGAGAGGAAGAACAACGGGCAGAAATGCCAAGCCCAGACGGCAGCACAAGGCCCGGCCGGGGGCTGCAGCTTCCGTGCCACGGGGGGCACGCCCCGGCCGGCCCGTGGCACCAATCTTGCAATTTCGGCCCGTCCCCACCGAAAAGAGCCGCCATGGAACTGACCCCGCGCGAAAAAGACAAGCTGCTGATCTTCACCGCCTCGCTGCTGGCCGAGCGGCGCCGCGCGCGCGGCCTCAAGCTCAACTACCCCGAGGCCGTGGCACTCATCAGCGCCGCCGTGATGGAAGGCGCGCGCGACGGCAAGACCGTGGCCGAGCTGATGAGCGAAGGCCGCACCGTGCTCACCCGCGCCGACGTGATGGACGGCATCGCCGAGCTGATTCCCGACATCCAGGTCGAAGCCACCTTTCCCGACGGCACCAAGCTGGTCACCGTGCACCAGCCCATCGTCTAGCGGCCGGCGCCGATCGCTCACTTTTTGATAGCTGCCTGCCCAATACCCGCCTGGGCTACAACCATTTTTCATCTTTTTTTCACGAAAAAACCCCTTCCATGTCACGCACCCTGCCCCGCAAACTGCGCCACGCCCTGTTCTTGACCGCCACCTGCGCCATGGCCGCCGGCGCCTCGGCGCACACCGGCACCGATGGGGCCGCGCACATCCACGCCGGCTTCCTCGACGGGCTGCTGCACCCGTTCACCGGCCTGGACCACTTGGCCGCGATGCTGGCCGTCGGCGCCTGGAGCGCCCTGACGGCGCGCCGGCTCTGGGCCGCGCCGCTGGCCTTTGCCGCGATGCTGCTGGCCGGCGCGCTGCTCGGCCTGGCCGGTGTGGACCTGCCAGCGGTCGAGCCGATGGTGGCCACCTCGGTGCTGGTGCTGGGCCTGCTGGTGGCGCTGCGCGCACGCCTGCCGGCCGTGCTGGCGGCCGCGCTGGTCGGCGGGTTTGCGGTGTTTCACGGCCTGGCGCACGGCATGGAACTGGCCGGCGGCACCGGCCACGCCGCGCCGCTGCTGGGCATGCTGCTGGCCACCGTGGCGCTGCACGGCGCCGGCCTCGGGCTGGGACGGGTTTTGCGGGCCAACGCCTGGGCGCCGCGCGCAGCCGGCGCAGGCGTTGCATGCCTGGGCGCAGCCCTGCTGGCCCAACTGGCTTGAAAGGACAACCTCCCATGATTCCCGGCGAACTCTTCACCGACGGCCCCGACCACCGGCTCAACACCGGCCGGCACACCGTGACGCTCACCGTGCAAAACACCGCCGACCGGCCGATCCAGGTCGGCTCGCACTACCACTTTGCCGAAACCAACGCCGCGCTCGGCTTTGACCGCACGGCCGCGCGCGGCATGCGGCTGAACATCGCCTCGGGCAGCGCGGTGCGCTTCGAGCCCGGCCAGCAGCGCACTGTCGAGCTGGTCGATTTCGCTGGCGATCGCAACATCTACGGCTTTCGCGGCCTCATCCAGGGAGCACTTTGATGGCCACCATCGGACGCCGCGCCTATGCGGAAATCTTCGGTCCCACCGTGGGCGACCGGCTGCGGCTGGCCGACACCGATTTGCTGGTGGAAGTCGAGGCCGACTACACGCTACGCGCCGGCAGCTACGGCGAAGAGGTGAAATTCGGCGGCGGCAAGACCATCCGCGACGGCATGGCGCAGTCGCAGCGCACCAATGCCGAGGGCGCCATGGACACGGTGATGACCAACGCGCTCATCATCGACCACTGGGGCATCGTCAAGGCCGACATCGGCCTCAAAGGCGGGCGCATTGCCGCCATCGGCAAGGCCGGCAACCCGGACGTGCAGCCCGGCGTGGACATCGTCATCGGCCCCGGCACCGAGATCATCAGCTGCGAAGGCATGGTCGTGACCGCTGGCGGCATTGACTCGCACATCCACTTCATCTGCCCGCAGCAGATCGAAGAAGCCTTGACTTCGGGCGTGACCACGATGATGGGCGGCGGCACGGGACCTGCCACCGGCACCTTCGCCACCACCTGCACGCCGGGGCCGTGGAACATAACCCGCATGCTGCAGGCGGCCGACGCCTTTCCGATGAACCTGGGTTTTCTGGGCAAGGGCAACGCCAGCCGGCCCGAGGCGCTGCGCGAGCAGGTCCACGCCGGCGTCATCGGCCTCAAACTCCACGAGGACTGGGGCACGACGCCAGCGGCCATCAGCAACTGCCTGGACGTGGCCGACGAGCTGGACGTGCAGGTGGCGATTCACAGCGACACGCTCAACGAGTCGGGCTTTGTCGAAAACACGGTGGCCGCCGTCGGCGGGCGCGGCATCTGCGCCTTCCACACCGAAGGTGCCGGCGGCGGCCATGCGCCGGACATTTTGCGCGTGGTGGGCGAGGCCAACTTCCTGCCGTCTTCGACCAACCCGACCATGCCCTACACCGTCAACACGCTGGACGAGCATGTGGACATGCTGATGGTCTGCCACCACCTGGACGCCGGCATTGCCGAAGACCTGGCCTTTGCCGAAAGCCGCATCCGCAAGGAAACCATCGCCGCCGAGGACATCCTGCACGACCTGGGCGCCATCAGCATGATGAGCAGCGACAGCCAGGCCATGGGCCGGGTCGGCGAGGTCATCCTCCGCACCTGGCAGAACGCCCACAAGATGAAGCAGCAGCGCGGCAAGCTGCCAGGGGACAGCGAGCGCAACGACAACTTCCGCATCAAGCGCTACATCGCCAAATACACCATCAACCCGGCAATAGCCCACGGCATCTCGCACGAAGTCGGCTCCGTCGAAGTGGGCAAGCTGGCCGACCTGGTGGTATGGAAGCCGGCGTTCTTCGGCATCAAGCCGTCGATCATCTTGAAGGGCGGCTTCATCGCCCTGGCCGCGATGGGCGACCCGAACGCCTCGATCCCGACCCCGCAGCCGGTGCATTACCGGCCGATGTTCGGCGCCTTTGGCGGGGCGCTGGCCAGGGGTTCACTGACTTTCGTGTCGCAAGCCGGGCTGGCCGCCGGCATCCAGGAGCGCTTCGGTCTGGCCAAAC
>Ga0308157_10010084_pt1 | contig 10323 bp, 9 predicted proteins | sample PhyBR1_FD_201035 | JGI IMG/M metagenome (GOLD analysis project Ga0308157, IMG submission 201035) | Phyllosphere microbial communities from UC Gill Tract Community Farm, Albany, California, United States - DLSLB.R1 | ecosystem: Host-associated > Plants > Phyllosphere > Unclassified | place: USA... | reverse complement strand
TGACCACACGCATCGACAGCAAATCGGACAAGACGGTGCAGATCGAGATGCTCAACCAGCACGAGCAGACGATGCAGGAAATCGCCCGCCTGCGCGGCCAGATCGAAGTGCTGGCCAACGAAGTCGCGAAAGCCCAGAACAGCCAGAAGCAGCTGTACGCCGACCTCGACGCACGCCTGAAGAAAGTGGAGCCACGCGCCGAAGTGATCGACGGCCAGGCCGCTGAAGTGCTGCCAACTGAAAAGACCGCGTACGAAGCCGCCACCGCGATGTTCCAGTCGGGCGACTACAAGGGCGCCTCGGTCGCGCTGCAGGAATTCGTCCGCCAGTTCCCGCAGTCGCCGTATGCATCGAATGCGCAGTACTGGCTCGGCAATACCTTCTACGCGCTGGGCGACTACAAGAAGGCCATCGCGGCGCAGCAGGTCGTCACCACCACCTACGCCACGAGCCAGAAGGTGCCGGACGCGATGCTCAATATCGCCAGCAGCTACGCCCTGCTCAAGGACAACAAGAACGCGAAGAAGTCGCTCCAGACGCTGGTGGCAAAGTACCCGGATTCGAGCGCCGCGCAGACCGCCCGCGATCGCCTGGCGTCGCTGAAGTAAGCACACGGGCAGGCGACCGCGTTAGCCACATGACGGGCGCGGCATTTGACAGCGCCCGTGTCGCCCCCTATAATCTTGCTTCTTCGGGTCGTTAGCTCAGCTGGTAGAGCAGCGGACTTTTAATCCGTTGGTCGCAGGTTCGAATCCCGCACGGCCTACCAAAGATTCAGCAGAAAAGCCAACCTTCGGGTTGGCTTTTTTGTGTTCCGCTCACATTAGGATAATCCCACCATGACTTATGAAGATTTTCTCGACGAGGTGACCACGCTCCTCACGGAGATGTATGACCTCACCGACGAAGCGGCGATCAAGCTGGTGGTCGATGCACAGGCCAACGATTACTTTGTCGCGCACGACGACAAGGAAGAGCTGCGCACCGCCGAGCAGGCCAAGCTGGACGCCACCGCGCTCCACGAAGGCAAGCAGAACCGCAACCAGACGCAGCGCAAGCAGCAGCAGCGTCAGGTGCAGAAGAAAAAAGCCACCTGATCCCGGATTGATCGGGCATAGCCAGGAAAACGGTTCTGGCGTTGCGCTACTTCTTCACTGGTTTGTGAACTGGCAGCGATGGATGTTTTGGTTTGTTGGGCGGATTGACGTGACGGCGCTGATCATCATGCCCGTCCTCCCGCTTAGGCTTTGGCCCTGGTTTGATGGAGTTCGACATTGTGTGCTCTTTCAAGAAGTGGACATACCAGGATGACTACTGCAAACAGCACGTAGGGTGGACGGCTATGCCGTCCACGCGTTAACCTTCATTCGATTCGTGGCGAACCAAAAATCTTTGAACGCGTGGACGGGAAACCCGTCCACCCTACGGTCTCACTGATCAGCGTTTTAACATCCGACCAGAATCTCGCGATACCACAAGTTTTACAGTGTATTCGCCTTTTGCTCATCCATCAGCTTTTCTTCAGTCCAACACCGCCACCGATCAGGCCGCTACGGCCGGATGCGCCTGCTTGCGGTACAAGAACTCCAGCACCTGCCGGCGATGTTCGGTATAGCGCGCATCCTGCGCCAGCGCCACACGGTCGCGCGGCCGCTCGAGCTCTACGGCGACGATCTCGCCGATCGTCGCCGCCGGCCCGTTGGTCAGCATGACGATCCGGTCCGACAGCAGCACTGCCTCGTCCACGTCGTGCGTCACCATCACCACCGTCGATTTCGTCGCCGCCACGATCTTGAGCAGCTCGTCCTGCAAGTGCGCCCGCGTGAGCGCATCGAGTGCGCCGAACGGCTCGTCCATCAACAGCACCTTCGGCTGCATCGCCAGCGCCCGCGCGATGCCGACGCGCTGCTTCATGCCGCCCGAAATCTCATGCGGCCGCTTCGTTTCGGCGCTCGTCAGGCCCACCAGCGCCAGCGCATCCATCGTCCGCTCGCGCAACTGCGCGCGGGATTCCGTTGAACCGAATACCCGCTCGACGCCCAGGTGGATGTTCTCGTAGCACGTCAGCCACGGCAGCAGCGAATGATTCTGGAACACGACCGCGCGCTCCGGTGACGGGCCGCCGATCTCGCGGCCAGCGCAGATCAGCAGGCCTGCCGTCGGCGTGAGCAGCCCGGCAACCAGGTTCAGCAGCGTCGACTTGCCGCAGCCCGAGTGACCGATCAGCGTGATGAATTCGCCCTTGCTGACCGTCAGGTCGATCCCCTGCAACGCCGGGAACACGCCCTTCTTCGTGTGAAACGCCATCTCGACGCCAGTGATATCGATGAATTTCTTTTGCAGTTCGTCCATGATCGAAACCCTTTCAGTTAGCCACTTGTTCGTGGGTCAGTGCGCGTGCCAGCGACACCAGCGCCAGTTCGAGCAGCAGGCCGACCACGCCGATGATGGCAATCGCGATGATGATGTGCGCCACGTTCAGGTTGTTCCACTCGTCCCACACCCAGAAGCCGATGCCCACGCCGCCGGTCAGCATTTCGGCTGCGACGATGACGAGCCATGCGGTGCCAATGGCCAGGCGCACGCCGGTCAGGATGTACGGCAGCGCCGATGGCAGCAGGATCTTGGTGAGGATCTTCCACTCCGACAGGTTGAGCACGCGCGCCACGTTCATGTAGTCCTGCGGCACGCGCTGCACGCCGACGGCCGTATTGATGATCATTGGCCAGATCGAGCAGATGAAGATCGACCAGATCGCCGCCGGGTCGGCCGACTTGAACACCAGCAGGCCAATCGGCAGCCAGGCCAGCGGCGAGACCGGCTTGAGCAGGCTGATGATCGGGCCGAACATGCGGCCCACGAATTGCACGCGCCCGATCACGAAGCCCAGCGGAATCCCGATCAGTGCGGCCAGGCCGAAGCCGATCGCCACGCGCTGCAGCGACGCCAGCACGTTCCAGCCGATGCCCTGGTCATTGGGGCTGTTGCGGTAGAACGGATCGGCGAACAGTTCGAGCGCCGCCTGCCACGTGACCAGCGGCGACGGAAACGCCTCGTTCTGCGCGGCGATCACTTGCCAGACCAGCAGCACGAGCGCGATGCCGGTCAGCGGCGGCGCCACGCGCCGGACTGCCGTGGCAAACGGCTGTGCGCGGCGCGCAGCGACGGCGGCGGCCGGCTTGCGCGGCGGGACCGTGCGCGCCGGGCCGCTGACGGCCACCGGCGCTGGCGCCGGCTCGTTGGGAACGGATTTCAACAGGGCATTCATGACGGCTCCTCGCAGTACGGGTGAATGGTCAAGCCTTGACCTTGAACGACGCGGCATACGCCTGTGGGTTCTTGCCGTCCCACACGGTGCCGTCCATCAGCTTCGATGTGCGCAGCAAGCCCGCCGGGACCGGCGTCTTCGTCATCGTCGCCGCGTCCTTGTACAGCTGGACCTGGTTGACCGCCGTGGCCACGGCCAGGTAATCGGGATCGGTCTTGAGCAGGCCCCAGCGGCGGTGCTGCGTCATGAACCACATGCCATCGGACAGGTACGGGAAGTTGACCAGGCCATCGTTGTAGAACTTCATGTGGTTCGCGTCGTCCCAGGTCTTGCCCATGCCGTTCTGGTAGCGGCCCATGATGCGCTGGTCAATGGCGTCCTTGCTGGTGTTGACATACGACTTGGCAGCGATCACTTCGGCCATCTTGTTCTTGTTGGCCAGCGACGCATCGATCCACTTGCCCGCTTCGAGGATGGCGGCCATCATTGCGCGGCACGTGTTCGGATTGGCCTTGGCAAACGCCAGCGTCGAGCCCAGCACTTTTTCGGGGTGATCGCGCCAGATGTCCTGGGTGGTCGTGGCCGTGACGCCGATGCCGTCCATGATGGCGCGGTGGCCCCACGGTTCGCCGACGCAGAAGCCGTCCATGTTCCCGATGCGCATATTGGCCACCATCTGCGGTGGCGGCACGGTGATCACCTTGGCGTCCTTCATCGGATTGATGCCGTTGGCGGCGAGCCAGTAATACAGCCACATTGCGTGGGTACCGGTCGGGAAGGTTTGTGCGAACGTGTAGTCGCGCTTTTCAGTGCGCATCAGTTTGGCAAGCGACGCGCCGTCGACCGCGCCCTTGGTGGCCAGTTGCCTCGACAGCGTGATGGCCTGGCCATTGTTGTTCAGGCCCATCAGCACGGCCATGTCCTTCTTCTGGCCGCCAATGCCCATCTGCACGCCGTACAGCAGGCCGTACAGCACGTGGGCAGCGTCGAGGTCGCCATTGGCGAGCTTGTCGCGCACGCCGGCCCATGAGGCCTCTTTGCTGAGCACGAACTTGACGCCGTATTTCTTGTCAAAACCCAGCACCGACGCCATCACGACCGATGCGCAATCGGTCAGTGGAATGAAGCCGATCCTGACCTCGGTCTTTTCGGGTTTGTCCGACCCTGCCGCCCATGCCCCGCCCCCGGCCAGCCCCAGCAGGCCACCGGCCGCCGCCAGTGACGCACCCTGGATGATGTTCCTGCGCGTCCCGTCGACGTTCATGCCGGTGGACGAATTGCCCTGCGCTTGACGCTGTTGATTTTCCATTGCAAATCCCAAAAAGTGATCAGGCAAAAAAAAACGGCTACCCCACATGAACGTGTTCATGCGTTGGTAGACGTCGTTGTCCGGGGAGGCGGGCCAGCGTTGGCATGCACCTCGTGCGCTCCGTTGCGCATCACTCATTACGCAAGCTTCGTGCCAGTGGCTGCCCCAGAGTGGGCGTGCAAATGGCTACGGCTGCGGTGCACCGCAGCATGGCGCGCGCGGCGCACTACGATCGCGCAGCGCCTCTTTTTGGACGGCGCTGCAGGCCGGGTGAGCCCGCTGTCCGTACGCGCGCACGGTTGACAACGCAGCCTTCCACAAGTGAATCGGTGCATGCTAGGATTGTTTATTGCCTCAAACAGAAGCAGAAGCACAATTCTGACCGTGCACCGCCGGGGCCTGCAACTGGAGCCATCTATGCACACCGAACAAGTCCAGCGTCACCGCACGCCGATCCATACGGCGACTGCCGTCGACCGCAGCAATCCTAAAAAGCCACGCCGTCATATCGCGCAAGACATCGTCGCGAGCCGTCGCCGTCTGCGCCAGCGCATCGGCGTGGTCGCCGTCGTCTGCATCAGCCTGGCCACGCTGCTGGTGGCGTTCGAGTAAGCCGGGCCTTGCGCCTTGCCCCCGCGTCGATGGCCGGGCTATACTGCGCCGTCACCCGTTCAGCCAGGATTGCATGCTGCTGTTGCACACCTTACGCATCACCCACACCAGCACGGCCCTGCGCCGATTGTTTCTGTGTGCGTGCGCGCTGATCCTGGCGCTGCAACTCATCGGCAGCTCATACCACGAGCATGATCTGGCCGAGCAGCTGTCCGACTGCGTCAGCTGCCAGGTTGCCGCCCATGCCACGGCGGACCTCCCGGCCGTGTCGCCACAATTGCTGGCCGTCTTCCTGGCGGTCGTCTACCTTCTCGCGCGCCTGCCGCGCCCCGCGCCGTTCTACCGGCGCCAGTACCTGATCCCTTCCCCCCAGGCGCCACCACGCCACCAGTCCGTCCACTGATTCGTCCTTGCGCCGACGCGGTCACCAACGTGACCTGACGGCGTAGCGGCGCGAGTCATCTCCGTCCCGTTTGCCGGCGCCGCGCCTTTACGTGCGTCTGCATCGAGCGCGCACGCTGCATGCGTGCGCCGGCATACCTTTGCTTACTCTGAAAGAACACGATGACCATGACCACTCCTGCCATGGAAGCGACCGGCGTGACCGTCGCCTACGGTGCCACGACCGTCCTGCGCGACCTGAACCTGCGCGTTGCGCGCGGTGAAATCTATGCCCTGCTGGGCGGCAATGGCGCCGGCAAATCGACGACGCTCAACGCCTTCCTCGGTTTTCTCGCACCGCAGGCCGGCAGCGTACGCGTGTGCGGCATCGACGTCGCCGCCGACCCGCTGGCCGCACGCGGCCAGCTTGCCTACGTACCGGAAAACGTCGCCCTCTACGAACACCTGAGCGCCCGCGAAAACATCGACTACTTCCTGCGCCTGGCCGGTAGCCCCCCGCTCAGTGCGACCATCAATGCCACCATCGACGATGCGTTGCGCGCGGTGCGGCTCGATCCGGCCGCATGGACGCGTCGCCTCGGCGGCTACTCGAAAGGCATGCGCCAGAAGGTCGCGATCGCTCTTGCCGTGGCGCGCCAGGTGCCGCTGCTATTGCTCGACGAGCCGACCACGGGCCTGGATCCGCAGGCCACCAGCGAATTCAACACGCTGCTGCAGGACTTGCGCGCACGGGGCAGCGCCATCTTCATGGTCACGCACGATCTGCTGGGCGCTGCCGAAGTGGCCGACCGCATCGGCTTTCTTGAGCGCGGCCACATCAGCCACGAGGTGGCCGCCAGCGGCGCCGAACACTATGACGTGCGTGACCTGTACCGGCGCTACGCCGGTGCCACTGACGCTGCCGCCAGACCGGAGGCCGCATGAGCGTTTCCCAGGCACTGCCCGCGGTTGCCGTGGGCGAATGGCGCGCGATGCTGCGCAACCAGGTGGCCGTCGCCGCCGGCATCCTGATGCTGGCGCTCACGCTCGTGGCCATCGTCGTCAGCCATGAGCGCGTGGGCGCCGTGAACGCCGAACGGGCGCGCTTCCAGAGCACGGTCGACGCCCAGTGGGCCAACCAGCCGGATCGCCACCCGCACCGTGTCGTCCACTACGGGCACTATGTGTTCCGGCCACTGAGCCCCCTCGCCTTCTTCGATTTCGGCGTCGATCCGTTCACCGGCAGCACGCTGTTCCTGGAGGGTCACCGCCAGAACAGCGCCAACTTCAGCGACGCTGCCCAGTCGTCGGTGCTGCTGCGCTTTGGCCAGCTGACGCCCGCCTTCGTGCTGCAGGTGCTCACGCCCCTGCTGATCGTGTTCCTCGCCTTCGGCAGCGTCGCGCGCGAACGCGAGCGCGGCCAGTTGCGGCTGCAGATCGTGCAGGGTGTGCGCGGCGCGACCCTGTTGCTTGGCAAGCTCGCGGCCCACGCGGGTGTGGCGCTGCTGCTGGGCGCGCCGGCATTCATTGCGCTGGTAGCGATTGCCATCGTGCACCCGACCATCGCCGCCGAGGCGATCGCGCTGCTGGGCGGGTATGCGCTGTACCTGCTGGTGTGGGTCGTGGCGGCCGTGCTGGTATCGGCGTCGCTGCCCCGTGCGCGCGACGCGCTGCTGGCCCTCGTGGCCGGCTGGATTCTCACGGCGATCCTGCTGCCGCGCGTGATGCCCGATGTCGCAGCCGGCGACGTGGGCCGCCCGAGCCGCATCGAAACCGAGGTCGCGATCCACGAACGTCTGGCCGCGATCGGCGACAGCCACAATCCGGACGACCCGTACTTCAAGGCGTTCCGGGCGCGCACGCTGCAACACTATGGCGTGGCGCGCGTGGAAGACCTGCCGGTCAACTACAGCGGCCTGTTGATGGCCGAGGGCGAGCGCATGACGAGCGCCCTGTTCGATGAATTCATGCGCGCCGATTACGCGCGCCAGACCGAGGAAAGCGCGATCGTCCATTCGGCCAGCGTGGCCAGTCCACTGATCGCGCTGCGCCGCATGTCGACCGCATTGTCGGGCACCAACCTCGACAGCCACGCGCGCTTCCTGCTCGAAGGTGAACGCTACCGCTACGCCTTCGTCCAGCGCCTCAACGGCCTGCACGTCAACGTGGTCACGCCCACCGGCGCCGGCGACGAGCGCATCGACAAGCACCACTGGGAGGACACGCCGCGCTTCGGCTACGCCCCCGCGCCGTTCGGCGAGGTCGCCGCGCGCCACGCCTGGCCGGCATTTGCCCTGCTGGGCGGCTGGCTGCTGGCGTTATTCGCCATCGGCGGCTGGGTCGCCAAACGCCTGGAAAGGAATCCGGCATGAAAACATACCTTCTTGAACTGCGCCAGATCGCGCACTCGCGCCTGGCTGTCGGCGCCGTCGTGCTGCTGGCGCTCCTGTCCGCGCTGTCGGTCTGGACCGGCCTGCAGGCCGTGAACCAGCAGCGCGCCACGCTCGAGCGCATCGCCGCGAGCCATGCCCATGACCACGCGGCCATCCTGGCCACGCAGTTACGCAGTGGCAGCGCGGAGGCCGGCGCGGTTGGCTACTACCTGCCGCACCTGACCGTCAATCCGCCATCGCCGCTGGCCTTTGCCGCGATCGGCGGACGCGACCTGCAGCCGTCGGCGCTGCGCGTGCGGATTCTCGGGCTGCAGTCGCAGCTGTACGAATCGGAGTCGATCAATCCCGAGCTGGCCATGCCGGGGCGCTTCGATTTCGCGTTCGTGCTGGTGTACCTGACGCCGCTGTTCGTCATCGCGCTGATGCATGATCTGGTCTCGAGCGAGCGCGAAGCCGGCCGCCTGCGCCTGCTGGCATCCCTGCCGAAAGGTGCGGCCGACACCTGGCGGCGGCGCGTCGGCTTGCGCTATGCGCTGCTGTGGCTGGCCGCGCTGCTGCCGCTGGCCGTGGGCGCCTTCATCGCCGGCGCTGGCGTGACCGGCTTCGGCCAGATTGCGCTGGTGGCGACGCTGTATCTGGCGTTCTGGTTCGGCCTGGCAGCCTGGGTAGCGGCGCGTGCGCGCACGTCGGCCGGCAGCGCCGCGATCCTGCTGGCGAGCCTGGTGGGACTGACGATGATCCTGCCAACGCTGGCCGATGCGGGCATCGCGCGCCTGTCCCCGGTGTCGAAGGGTGTCGAGCTGGCGCTGGCGCAACGCCAGGCCGTGCACTCGGCGTGGGACGTGCCCAAGCCCGACACGTTCCAGAGATTCTTCCGCACGAATCCCGAATGGAAGGACACGGCGCCGGTCACCGGGCGCTTCCACTGGAAATGGTATTACGCGATGCACCAGGCGGGCGACGATGCGGTGGCGCCAGGCGTGGCGCAGTACCGCGCCAGCATGGTGGCGCGCGAAGACTGGACCGCGCGCGCCGGGCTGCTGCTGGCGTCGGTGAACGTGCAGGTGCTGCTGCACCGGCTGGCCGATACCGACCTGGCCTCGCAACTGGCGTACCACGACCGGATCGGGGCGTATCACACGCAGCTGCGGCAGTTCTTCTATCCGTACATGTTCGAAGAGCGGCCGTTCACGCCAAGCGATGCGGCGAAGCTGCCCGTGTACGATGGCCGTGCGATGACGGGGAGGCTGGCGCCGGGGCAGTTGCTGGCGCTGGCCGTGCTGGCCTTACTGCTATTGGCGGCGGGGCTGCGCACGTTGCGCACCGTGCGGTAGGATTGGCGGCCGGGCCGCCAATCCCGGACTGCGTCAGAACTCTTCCCAGCCGTCGCCGGTGCTGGCGTTGGCGGTCTCTGCCTTCGCTGCCTTCGCCGGCTTCACCGGCTTCGCGGCTGGCGCGGCATCGGTGCTGGTTTTCGTCACGACCGGTTTGACCGGCGCTTTGGCTACCGGCTTCAGCGCAGGTTTGGCCACCACAGGCGGCGTCGCCTTGGCCACCGCAGGCGGTGCTGCATTGCCCACCATCTTCGGCGCACTGGTCACCACGCGCGGCTTGGCCACGACTGCGCGCACGCCTGACGGCGTCACGAGCTTGAACTCGCCCACGGTCTGCGCCAGCTTGGCCGCTTCTTCCTGCAGCGACGTCGCCGCCGCCGACGCCTGTTCGACCAGCGCCGCATTCTGCGTCGTCACCTGATCCATCTGCGCGATAGCGCCGTTGATCTGCTCGATGCCGGCTGTCTGCTCCTGGCTGGCGGCGGTGATCTCGGACATGATGTCGGTCACGCGGTTCACGCTTTGCACGATCTCGGCCATCGTCGTGCCGGCGCGGTCCACCAGTTCCGAGCCGTGGTGCACCTTCTCGACCGAATCGTCGATCAGCACCTTGATTTCCTTGGCTGCCGCCGCGCTGCGCTGCGCCAGGCTGCGCACCTCGCCCGCCACCACGGCAAAGCCACGACCCTGCTCGCCGGCGCGCGCCGCTTCGACGGCCGCGTTCAAGGCCAGGATATTGGTCTGGAACGCGATGCCGTCGATCACCGCGATGATGTCGACGATGCGGGTGGCCGACGTGTTGATCGCGCCCATCGTCTGCACCACCTCGGCCACCACGGCGCCGCCCTTGCCTGCCACTTCCGACGCCGACGTGGCCAGTGCATTGGCCTGGCGCGCGTTGTCGGCGTTCTGCTTGACGGTCGACGTCAGTTCTTCCATCGACGAGGCGGTTTCTTCCAGCGAGCCGGCCTGCTGCTCGGTGCGCGACGACAGATCCAGGTTGCCGGCCGCAATTTCGCTGGAAGC
>Ga0308157_10010082_pt1 | contig 10324 bp, 2 predicted proteins | sample PhyBR1_FD_201035 | JGI IMG/M metagenome (GOLD analysis project Ga0308157, IMG submission 201035) | Phyllosphere microbial communities from UC Gill Tract Community Farm, Albany, California, United States - DLSLB.R1 | ecosystem: Host-associated > Plants > Phyllosphere > Unclassified | place: USA... | reverse complement strand
TGTTCTGCGCTGGGCAGACCAATTGGACGAAATTCAGGCAACCACCGCACAGTATGCGATCGAGCGCGGTATCGAAGCCGTGTTCCAGCTCGAGGATTCAGAATTGACCTCTGAATTGCTACCGGACGCCGATGAACGAGGACGCATTTTGTTGGTCGAAGCGGCTGAAGGTGGCGCTGGAGTTCTGCGTAGGCTGCAAGCGGAACCAGATGCTTTGGCCAAGGTCGCCACCAAGGCGCTGGATATTCTGCACATCGATCCGGCCACCGGTCAGGACCGAGACGATGCCTGTGTCCGCGGTTGCTACAAATGCCTCTTGTCTTATGGAAACCAACGCTCACATGAGAAGATCGACCGGAGAACGATCCGAGATTTGTTGTGGGAATTATGCCGTTCAATCACCACGCCACCGGCCGCAGTAGCTAAGCCTGCATTACAGCCTGGAGATGCAGTCCAAGGGTCAACCGGGGACGCGGCTGACGCGAGTGCAGAACAAGCTCATGATCGGATCTCACAGCTACGCGCCTTCTTGCAGACCCACGGGCTACGCGAGATTGATCGGATCAACGTTGAGGTGTCTGGCCACTTGTTGCACGGAACCATTGAGCAACACGGGTTACAACCAACAGCGATTATTGTTGATGAAGATGGTCAAGGAGCACTCCAGGCGATGGACTTAGCCTTCCATAACTGGCAGGTTCTGCTATTAGCTGATGTTCAGAGCATCGAGGAATTTGTGCAACAAAACAGCGAAGTATTCGGAGAAAAGAAATGACCGCAACTGCTAATGAGACCTTTGCTGTCGGATCACTCGTCCGGGCACGCGGCCGTGAATGGGTAGTTCTTCCCGAATCCGACGATGCCATGCTGGTATTGCGTCCACTTGGTGGCACGGACGAAGAGATTGCTGGAGTACTGCGCGGTATTGAGAATATTGAAGCAGCAACTTTTGCTCTCCCCTCCCCCATTGATCTGGGCGATGACCGAAGCTCACGACTATTGCGTGACGCCCTGCGAATCGGTTTCCGCTCCAGCGGCGGCCCTTTCCGTTCATTGGCTGGCCTCAACGTCACTCCACGTCCATACCAGTTAGTGCCACTGCTCTTGGCTTTGCGCCAAGACGTTGTTCGATTGCTCGTTGCTGATGACGTGGGTATCGGTAAGACCGTTGAAGCTGGGCTAGTCGCTGCCGAGTTGCTTGCGCAGGGCAGCGCACAAAAGCTGGCTGTGCTGTGTCCTCCAAGTCTTGCTGAACAGTGGCGACGTGAACTTGATGAAAAGTTCGGTATTCAGGCAGCACTTGTTCTGCCGGGAACCATCCGCCGCCTCGAAGCAGAAGCCGGCTACGGCCGTTCGATCTTTGAACACTTCGACGCAACCATTGTCTCAACTGACTTCATCAAGAATACTTCGCGACGTGACAACTTCCTCCAGCATGCACCAGACCTTGTCATTGTTGATGAAGCTCATGGCGTAGCCGCTGACGATTCGGGACGCGGTGGTGCAGGACGTACGCAGCGGTTCCAATTGGTGCGTGCCCTGGCAGATGACGACCAGCGACATCTAGTTCTAGTCACAGCTACCCCGCACTCCGGCAATGACGGCGCGTTTAGAAACCTCGTTGGTTTGCTGGATCCTGCGCTTAAGACCACCCCTCTTGAAACCGAGGCTGGCAGGCGCTTGCTCGCCGAACACATGGTGCAACGCCGTCGTGCAGATATCCGCAATTATCTTGATCAGGACACTCAGTTCCCTTCAGATAGGAAAACCAGCGAGCAACCCTTCAAGCTGTCACCAGAACATCGGGACTTTTTCAACGACGTCCTCTCCTATGTTCGAGGTCGTGTTCAAGACAAATCAGGTACCAAACTTGAACAGCGCATTCGCTGGTGGTCAGCCTTGTCGCTACTTCGTTCTATGGCGTCATCCCCTGCAGCGGCGGCTGCTACCCTGACCACTCGTATGGCACACAACGAAAGTGAGTCTCCTGCCGCGGCAGATCACCGTGGCATCACTGCCGTCATGGATCAAATGGAAGATGACGGCGGAGAGGGAATTGACGTTGCTCCTGCCGGTGCTACTGAATCCGACGCCAGTGAAGCATCAACGGGACGTCATTTGCGCGCGCTGGCGCGCCGTGCGGACGAGCTCCAGATGGATCCGTCGCTGGACATGAAGGTTCAGGCTCTCGTCAAGCACATCAAGGCCCTGCTGAAAGACGGTTTCCATCCGATTGTGTTCTGCAGGTTCATTCCCACGGCGCAGTACGTCACAGATCACCTACGAAAAGAACTCAAAAAGGTCACCATCGAGGTTGTCACTGGCGAACTACCGTCAGAAGAACGAGCAGCACGAATTGAAGGACTGGCAGAGCACGCTAACGGTGGGCCAAAAGTCCTCATCGCAACCGACTGCCTGTCTGAAGGCGTCAATCTGCAAGATCATTTCCAAGCGGTTGTTCACTACGATCTGGCGTGGAATCCTACGAGGCATGAGCAGCGCGAAGGACGCGTGGATCGATTCGGCCAGACTGCTGAGACTGTCCGTGCACTGCTCATGTACGGTGAAGACAACGGCATTGACGGAATCGTTTTGGATATTTTGTTGCGCAAACACGAGAAAATCCGCAAAGATCTCGGAATCAGTGTTCCCGTCCCGCCACAAAGTGACCAAGTTCTAGCTGCGCTCCTCGAAGGCGTGCTCATGCGCGGTCAGGATTCAGAACAGCTTGAGTTTGATCTCGGTCTGACCCCTCAGGCCGTCAAACTTGACGAAGAATGGCGTTCCAGTGCCGAAATGGAAAAGACCAGTCGAACCCGTTTTGCTCAGGGTGCCGTTCATCCGGACCGCGTCCAGGAAGCGATGGATTCTGCGCGCAGCAGTCTTGGATCCCCAGAGGACGTTGCTTCATTTGTGCGCCAGGCCCTGCTCGAAACTGGAGCCCATCTTCAAGACTCGGAGGACGGGTTCACCGCCAACATTACCGCAGCTGCCCCAGGCATTAGAGATCTCTTCGCATCAGAAAGTGACGTACGGTTTGCGCTGGATTATCCAGCACCTCCAGGGTCTCATGTATTGACGAGAACTGATCCAGTAGTATCCGGTATTGCCCAGTACGTGCTCAATACTGCCTTGGATGAACAGTTAGCGGGCAAAGACCGCCCCGCGGCCCGTTGCGGGTACATCGCTTCCTCGCAGGTGCAAGCCGTGACGGTAGCCTTGTTGGTGCGATTCCGTACCAAGCTCCTGCTTCCAGCACGAATCAATCGATCAGATCAAGCACAACAAGACTTGGCGGAGGAAGCACGTATCGTTGCGTTCCGCGGTGTCCCCGGTCAACATCAATGGCTGACCGAGGATGAAGTCGAACAACTCATTGCTGCCAAGCCGTCGGCCAATGTCGGTGAACAGACAGCTAAGAATATGGCCACAGCGATTCTTCGTGGCATTCCGCTCTTGGAATCCGACTTGGCAGAACAAGCTGCAGAAGTTGCGAAACAGATCCAACGGGATCATACCGAAGTCCGGCTAGCAGCTCGTGGTGACTCAAATGCTGGCAAACTGGGTATCCGTGGTCTGAGCGTCGAACCAAATCTTCCCGCCGATGTCCTCGGCGTCTACATCTACGCACCTGCAGGAGGCCAACAGTGAGCGGCTCGTTCCAAGCAATCACGGTAGTCGGTGGGGTACTTCCTCCGGCCATGCTAGGTCGCATCCAGACTGGTAACTTGCAAGACCGCTCTGGGCTTTCCCCCGCCTCGTACAACCTTTCGGGACGAGAAAGCATCGGCGATGCTGCATCGCGTTCGTGGTCATATCTCAAGGGTGTTTGGCAAGACTGGCAGGATGTTGACGCACGCAAAGGACCTTCCGGTCCAGGCACTGGTGATGCACGTCAGCGTTGGCTGCTAATCCTCCTTCGAGAACTCGGCTACGGTCAGGTGCCACAGGCTGGTGCTGAAATCGGTGACCGCCTCACTTACCCCGTGTCACATCTGTGGGGCAGCGTGCCCATCCATCTCCTCGGACCTCGCGTAGAGCTGGACAAGCGGAATCCGGGAGTGGACGGGGCCGCTAAGGCGCCACAGAAAATGCTCCAGGAACTCTTGAACCACAGTTCCGATTATTTGTGGGGCATCCTGAGTAACGGGTTGAGGTTACGTCTACTCCGTGACTCCACGGCACTAGCTGGTTCCGCATACGTGGAGTTTGATCTTGAGACAATTTTCAACTCAGATCTTTACCCAGAATTTCAGCTCTTGTGGCAAATCTGCCACCAATCACGGTTGGCATCGAAGGGCGCAGAAACAGGTCTGGAAAGCTGCTGGCTTGAATCTTGGCGAACAGAAGCTGTCGAATCGGGCAGCCGCGCTCTTGACCGCCTCGGCTCCGGGGTTCAGCAAGCATTAGAGCGGTTAGGAACCGGTTTATTGCGCCACCCGGATAATACTTGGTTGCTTGAAGCGCTCCGTACCGACGAACTATCTCGTCTAGACTTCCACAAGGCTTTGCTGCGTACCGCCTACCGTTTGCTCTTCTGTTTTGTGGTCGAAGACCGCGGTGCCTTGCACACCCCAGAAGCGCCCGTTGAGGTCCGAAACCGATACGCCGCTTACTTCTCCACCCGACGATTACGTGATTTGTCTCGAAAACATGATGGTGGCCCGCACCCTGATCTATGGCGTACGCAAAAACTTGTCTTGAGTGCGTTGGGAGGCGACGGACAGGAGTCCTTGGGCTTGCCTGCTCTTGGCGGCCTCTTCGATCCGGATCCCCGAGCGACTATTCCATCGACGCAACCGGGCAGCGATTTAGTCATCGACTGTGAACTCGCCAACCGCGATCTTCTTCGCGCAGTGAGGTCCTTAGCCTGGGTCAAGAACGCAGCCGGACGTATCGAACCGGTGGACTACCGCCACCTAGGTGCCGAGGAACTCGGTTCGGTTTATGAGTCCCTGCTGGAACTCGTTCCTCGATTAGACCTTGAAGCCAAGTCATTTGAACTGGAAAATGTCGCTGGAAATGAACGTAAGGTGACGGGCTCCTACTACACCCCGCCAAATCTCGTCTCAGCGCTTTTGGACACAGCACTTGATCCCTTGCTTGACGAGACCGTGCGCGAGGCTTCTAGCGCTCAAGACGCTGAATGCCGTCTACTCGCACTGACCGTTTGTGATCCGGCCTCTGGATCGGGCGGTTTCCTTGTGGCTGCGGCACGCCGCATGGCGCGTCGCCTTGCCGAAGTACGCGCTGGCGAGGACGAACCTACACCTGCTGAGATCCGCCATGCCTTGCATGACGTGGTGGACCACTGCATCTACGGTGTGGACATGAACGACCTCGCGGCGGAATTGGCAAAGGTCTCCCTCTGGCTGGAAGCAATGGAGCCAGGCAAGCCACTGACTTTCCTTGATTCTCGCATCAAGATTGGCAATAGTCTCATTGGCGCTACTCCTGCGCTCCTAGCTGGCGGAATTCCTGATGATGCCTTCAAGCCTCTTGATGGTGACGTAAAAACATACGCGTCTGAGGTACGGAAGTCCAACAAAGCAGAAGCCAAGTCCAAGAGCGGGCAATACATTGAACATCTCGGTCAGGATTCCTTCAACCTCGGAGGACAAGAATGCTCTTTCGAACAGCTCATCACCGATCGTGAGCGTCTGAATCGACCGGTGTCTTCAGCTGCCGACGCACGTCGACTTGCGCGAGAATACGCGGCCTTTGACACATCCGAGGTACTTCGCCAACGTCGATTGGAAGCTGACGTGTGGTGCGCCAGCTTTGTATGGCCGCTGGATGGCGAACATGCTAAGCCACCAACAAATTCCGTGTTCCGCAACATTGGCACGGCCAACGCATCGGGCGCGATGACTGAAACCATGGACGAAATTGCACGCCTACGTGACGAATACCGGTTCTTCCATTGGCATCTGGAATTCCCTGAAGTTTTCGGCGATCCCGATTCCTCCGACTCACAGGGGCCAGCTGGGTGGCCGGGTGGCTTCAGCTGCCTACTGGGCAATCCTCCGTGGGAGCGGGTGAAGTTGCAGGAACAGGAGTTCTTTGCATCCCGTGATCCCGAAATCGCCAATGCACCGAATGCCGCTGCTCGTAAGCGACTCATCAACCGTCTAGCCGATCTCGAGTTGGGCGATCCTGTTCTCCATCAAGAATTTCTGGCCGCAAGACGTAAATCCGAAGGGCAGAGTCATTTCCTACGTTTGTCCGGAAAGTTCCCTTTGAATGGTCGCGGAGATGTTAATACTTACGCCGTTTTTGCTGAGCTCTTCCGCAATCTAACTGGCCCGAAAGGTCAGACGGGAATTATCGTTCCCACGGGTATCGCTACTGACGCAACCACCCAATATTTCTTCAAGGATCTGGTTGATTCACGGTCCATCTCGGCCTTGTTTGATTTTGAGAACGCAGCCCCAATCTTCCATGGGGTACACCGCAGCTTCAAGTTCTGCCTGATGACTATGTCCGGGCGTGACCGCCAGATGAGTGCGGCACGCTACGCATTTTTCCTTCATGACCCGGCACAAATCGGTGTCTCATCGTTTGAACTGACGCCAGACGAAATCAAGCTGATCAATCCCAATACTGGTACGCTGCCGATCTTCCGAACGCGCCGTGACGCCGAGATTACCTTGGGTATCTACAAGCGCGTTCCAGTTCTGGTTGACGAGAACGACCCGGTGAATGGCAATCCCTGGGGCATTTCCTTCTTACGCATGTTTGACATGTCCAATGACTCGCATCTTTTCCGTACCCGTGAACAGCTCGAACAAGACGGCTGGACTCTAAGTGGCAACATCTTCGAGCGTCAGGGGTCCGACGGCAAACGAGAGAAGATGTTGCCGCTCTACGAAGCCAAGATGATTCATCAGTTCGACCATCGATGGGCAACTTATGACGGGACAACTGTCAGAGACGTAACAGCCGCTGAGAAGTCGAACTCGGAGTTCCGGGCTCTGCCACGCTATTGGGTTGAAACGACTCGGGTCGATTCTTCCCTGTCGCAGAAAGGTCCACGGCAGTGGCTCTTGGGGTGGAGAGATATAGCGAGGGCTACAGATGTCAGAACAACGATTGCTTCATTGCTCGGGGAAGGTGCTTCGCCCGAGGGTGGAACGTTGCTCATGTTCACTTCCTCTGGAGCCATCGGTTCGAGTGTTCTTCTTGCGCAGTTGAATTCACTTGCGTTCGATTTTGTTGCACGACAGAAAGTTGGCGGCACTCATCTCAAGTACTTTACGATGCGCCAATTGCCAATGTTGACGCCGGAAACGGCCAGTGCTGTGTCGCCAGTCTGGGGCGAAGACGCGAGTTTCTCGCAATGGATCGCACCTCGGGTTCTCGAATTGACAGTAACTTCGGCCGATTTGAAGAGCTTCGCACGCGATCTCGGCTATGCTGGTCCCCCATTTGGATTTCATGCTGACCGTCGCCTCAGGTTGCGAGCCGAAATTGATGCCTCGATTTTCATCATGTTCGGCTTGCAACGTGACAACGTCGATTATGTTCTCGAGACATTCCCAATTCTTCGCAAGCAAGATGAATCCAAATATGGCGAGTTTCTGACGAAGCGCCTCATTCTTGAGGCTTTCGATGCAATGCAAAACGCACTAGATGAGGGTGCGCCCTATAAATCGATGATCATTCCCCCACCCGGCCACGGTGATCGCAACGAGATCGGAGAGCTTGTCTAATGCCCAATTGGACCCCAGTCATCATGTTCTCGCGCAATTTTCTCGGCCAAGTTGATCTCAACGATGAAGAGCGCAACTACAAGCTAGAGTTTGTTCGTGGCGCCAGAGTTGCACGCCAACAGCTGATTGATGGCCAGCAACAATGGTTCGAAACGCTGCGTCGTGAGATCGCCAAGACGAACCTTGTTAATCAGTACTTCGTGATGGCTTTGATCAAAGCCTTCAATGAAAAACCTGACGAGTTAAGCTCTGCAGTTCTCGATTTCTGGCAAGATCCAGTTTCCCCCTCCAAGCTCGACAAGTTGGAGCAGGATCTGCGGGCACTGAATCCAGCGAGACTTTCAGCCGGTGGAGCTATCGGTTTCGGGGCCCTGTTGTTGATGGCAGTCTCCCCAACCCAATACCCACCGTTTCGTGCGCGCCGCACAGCTGAATTCATCCGGCTCCTAGGCGGAGAACCGCTCAAAGCTAGTGATTCTGCCAGCGCTAGGTACCAGCAGGTCCTCGATATTATGGATGAGCTTGTAAGCCAGACCCAATCAGCCGGGCTCCCCATTCAGGATCGCCTCGATGCTCAAGGACTCATGTGGACGCTAACCAATACTGACCCTGATTCCAGCTGGTCAGTTGATGAGGCCGCCGCATTCCGTTCTTGGCGCGGCGACGAGTCTATTTCGGCTCCCGCCTATATACGGGGCCCGGGTAAATCGCCGGCCACAGAAGAGGCAGCTTGGCAGATCTTGGGGCCCGGTTTGTTTGGCGATCCCTCCCCTATTGATGGCAAAACGCACACTTGGACGGCAGCCTCCGCGGACAGCCTCTTGGAGACTCGCAAAACCCAGGATACTGATACGGGGAAGTTCCTAGAACGACTTGAACCTCAGCTGGCGGGGTCCTCAAACGACGTCTACTTGCTCGCTGCGGAATTGATTTATTTGCAGTGTATTGCGTTGTCTAACATCAAGTCGGCAACGAAGTCCGAACGCGTCAATCTGGTCTTGGGCTGGGCTCCGGAAGGTCCGCATGTCCTCCCCCGCGAATTAGAAATCGGCCTAATAGATTCGGGTTCCTTCAGTGGCGGAATGGCGTTCAACATGCATATTGCTGCACACCATGGGTGGCTATTGCGATTCGTCAAACACATCAGGACCATTTCGCAGCAAGAACTGGACGATGCTCTGTCCAGCCCATGGGACTGGATGGAGCTGACATCTGCGGTACCAGACGATGTGCCAGCCATTAGATACACCATTGATTACCTCGTGTGGCCAAACTACCTCCACCCCGTTATCTCAAAGGAAGACCGGAAGAAGATTCGCGATACATTCGCTAACCTTCTTGGTGGTGCGCGTGGCAACTCCGAGCTTGACATCGCACAGGATTTGTATGACATCCGTCAGATTCAGGACGGGTCTGCAGGAGAGTACACCGAGTGGTATCGGGAGCCATATAAGTCTCAGTGGCAGAGCAATTCAGGAACCACCCAGAAGGCTTGGTTAATCCGCCAGTCACAGGCTGGCAATCAGATGGCCGAAACTTGGCAGGCAGAAGGCATTGTTACTCTTCCAGCGCAAACGCTGGGTCAGGAAATTACCGGACAAGACTTCGAGTCCGTCCTCTCCGCTGTCAAGGATGTCTATGGTCACATCAACTTGGCTGACCAGAAAGACAAAGCAAAAGAGCTGCACCGCTTCGCGACGCAAATGAGTCAAGGCGATTTGGTGATCGCCCCATGGGAAGAAGTGCTACTAGTTGGGACTGTCGACAGCGATCCTTATGTCGGAGATTTCCACGGAAATAAGCTTTGCCGCACCGTTGACTGGCATCCAGATGCTGTTCCTAATGCAGACCTCCCAGATCCCCTGCCTCGTCTCTTGGGCGAGTCTGGAGGAATTATTGACGTCACCGAGGCATTACTCGCCATCGACACTTGGCGAAAACGGCCTGTCACGAACACTGAAGCAGGACCCAGCTCCGCTTCTTCAGCAACGCTCAAACCACGCATTGACGTTGTCCCCCAGTTAAAGAACGCCAGTGATGAGCTGGCTGCAAAATTGCATATTGACCGGGCAGATCTACAGGAAATGATCGATTTGTTGCGGACCCGTCGGCAGATCGTCCTCTATGGACCTCCAGGAACGGGAAAAACATTTGTAGGCAAACACCTTGCCCGATATTTGGCTGGCACCGAGCACGCCGAACATACCCAGATTGTGCAGTTCCACCCATCGTATTCCTATGAGGACTTCTTTGAAGGATTCCGACCAAACGCAGCAGCAAGTGGTCAGGTGGGCTTCGAGCTTCAACATGGTCCGTTGCGCCGGTTGGCTACACTCGCCAGCCAACCCGGCAATGAAGACAAGCCGTTCTTCTTGCTCATCGATGAGATGAACCGTGGCAATCTGGCCAAGGTGTTTGGGGAGCTCTACTTCCTATTGGAGTACCGCAAGGATAGTATCCGTCTGCAGTACAGCCCCGACGAAGAATTCACTCTGCCGCAAAACTTATTCATCATCGGCACGATGAACACGGCAGACCGTTCTATCGCAATGGTGGATGCTGCGATTCGACGGCGCTTTGCATTCATTGAACTACACCCACAGGATGGAATC
>Ga0308157_10010081_pt1 | contig 10325 bp, 11 predicted proteins | sample PhyBR1_FD_201035 | JGI IMG/M metagenome (GOLD analysis project Ga0308157, IMG submission 201035) | Phyllosphere microbial communities from UC Gill Tract Community Farm, Albany, California, United States - DLSLB.R1 | ecosystem: Host-associated > Plants > Phyllosphere > Unclassified | place: USA... | reverse complement strand
ATATAGGAATTAAAAAAATAATTAATCAAGCTAATTCGTTAAATTTTAATTACATAAACATTTACTTTTGCAATCTAAGTATTTTGCAATGGATTTTCATAACATATTGATAAAATGGTATTTACAGAATAAACGTGATTTACCGTGGCGAAAAACGGTCGATCCGTACCAAATTTGGCTCTCAGAAATTATGCTTCAGCAGACCAGAGTTGTGCAAGGAATGCCTTACTTTTTCTCATTTACCAAGGAATTTCCTACTGTAAAACATTTAGCAGATGCTCCCGAAGAGAAGGTTTTGAAACTTTGGCAAGGCTTAGGATATTATTCTCGTGCTCGAAATCTTCATAAAACGGCTCAATATATAAGTAATGATTTAAGTGGAGTTTTCCCAGATTCTTATAAAGAGCTTCTAAAACTTAAAGGAGTAGGTGAGTACACGGCAGCAGCAATAGCCTCTTTTTCTTATAATGAACCGGTTCCTGTTGTAGATGGAAATGTGTTTCGGGTATTGTCTCGTTATTTTGATATTGAATCGGATATTGCATTTCCTGCAACTAAAAAAGAGTTTACCGCTTTGGCGCAAGAATTAATGCCCAAAGACAATCCTGCTATCTTCAATCAGGCCATAATGGAATTCGGTGCATTGCAATGCGTGCCCAAAAGTCCAGATTGTTTCGTTTGCGTTTTTAATGAAAGCTGCTTAGCATTGCAAAAAGGAAAAGTAAATACGCTTCCTGTTAAGTCAAAAAAGGTAAAAGTAACCAATAGATACTTTAATTATTTGATTTTGGAAGATGTTGATGGGAACACGTTAATTCGAAAAAGAAGTGAAAAAGGAATTTGGCATAATTTATATGAATTTCCGCTTTTAGAAACTCAATCAATTGTAGATTTTGATATAGTTTCGAAAAAAGCAAAAGAGGAAATTTTTCCTTCTTATACTATTATAGGTATAGAGGATTGTGCTGAATCGACCATTGTACATAAGCTTTCACACCAGCATCTGCACATACAATTCTGGAAAATCAAAGTACAGGAGAAAATCGAAAACGGAATAGATTCTCAAAAAATAAAAACTTTTCCTTTTCCTATTGTGATATATAATTTTATAGAAAAGCAAGAAATAAATTGCTAAAAAAATGTATCTTTGGGAGAAATACTACCAAAAACTATGAACGGAACATTAAATAAAGTGATGCTTATTGGCCATTTAGGCGATGATGTAAAGATGCATTATTTTGATGGAGGAAACTGCATCGGACGTTTTCAATTGGCTACCAATGAGGTGTATATCAATAAAACGACCAATGAAAAGATTACTTCTACAGAATGGCATAATTTGGTTGTGCGTAATAAAGCCGCAGAGATTTGCGAAAAATATCTTTCTAAAGGAGATAAAATTTATGTCGAGGGAAGAATAAAATCTCGTCAGTGGCAGACGGAAGATGGAACGACAAAATATACTACAGAAATTCAGGTTACAGAGTTTACTTTTCTGACTACCAAAAAAGAAACTGCCTATACAAAACAAAACCAGGATACAGAGTCGGCAAAAAACACTAACTTTGATGCTCCTGAAGGGCTTCCTATTAATGATCTGCCCTTCTAAGTGATGTTTAACTAATTTTATGCAATTTGGACCCAGAGCCCAGTTTACTTTTTTCTACCAATCTTGACGCCAATCTAATTATTGGTTTCGTCGGAATTTTTATTTTGTTATTTCTTTCAGCAATCGTTTCTGGTGCTGAAGTTGCTCTTTTTTCTTTATCACAGCAAGATATCGACAATTCTTTAAACGATAATCCTGCAAAAGGAAAAATTATTTCAAATTTATTAGAAAAGCCTAAAAAGCTTCTCGCTACTTTATTGGTTGCCAATAATTTCTTTAATATAGGCGTAGTAATCCTGTTTGCTTATATAGGGCAGAATATTTTTGCTAATGTAGGTTCAGCAGCCCTTAAATTTATGCTCGAAGTAATTCTGGTTACTTTCCTGATTTTATTATTTGGCGAAGTGCTTCCTAAGGTTTATGCAAGTAGAAACAGCGTTCGCTTTGCTAAACGTGTCGCTTATCCGCTGGCATTTTTAGATAAAGTGCTTTCTCCAATCAGTTTGCCAATGCGTACCATTACTATATATTTTCAAAATAAATTAGGAAAGCAAAAAAGTAACTTTTCTGTTAATCAACTTTCTCAGGCATTGGAACTTACCGATTCGGAAGGAACTTCAACAGAAGAACAGAAAATCCTTGAAGGAATTGTTTCTTTTGGAAATACCGATACAAAGCAGGTAATGAGTCCAAGAATTGATATTTTTGCATTGGAAATATCAGAAACATTCGCAGAAATTTATCCTAAGATAATTGAAACAGGATTTTCAAGAATTCCTGTTTATCGAGATAATATTGATCAGATTGAAGGTGTGCTTTTCGTAAAAGACTTGTTGCCTCATATTGACAAGGAAGAGTTTGATTGGACGTCTTTGATCAGAGAAGCGTTTTTTGTTCCTGAGAATAAAAAACTAGATAATCTATTAAAGGATTTTCAGAGCTTAAAAAGCCATTTAGCAATCGTAGTTGATGAATATGGCGGAACTTCTGGATTGGTTTCTTTAGAAGACGTTATCGAAGAAATTGTGGGAGATATTAGTGATGAATTTGATGATGAAAATCTGAATTTCTCGCAAATAGATGAAAATAATTTTCTTTTTGAAGGAAAAATAAATCTGAAAGATTTCTACAGAATTGTAGACGTTGACGAAGATGTTTTTGAAGCCCACAAAGGAGAAGCCGAAACATTAGCCGGATTTATTCTGGAGATTTTAGGCAATTTCCCTAAAAAAGATCAAAAAGTGCCTTTTGAAAACTGTATTTTCACCGTAGAAACAGTAGACAAAAAGCGTGTAAAACAAATAAAAGTAACCATAAATAAAAATGCTTAATAAAATACTTTCAATAACAGCAATTTTGCTTACGCTAACGGTTATAAGCTGTAAAAATGATGTTCTGCCAAAACCAGCCAGTTTCCTGCGATTAGATTATCCAGAAGCAAAATATGTGAATTTTGAAAACACTTGTCCATTCACTTTTCAAATGAATGAGGATGCTATTATAAAAGGAGAAAAAGAATGCGGTTTTGCCATCACGTATCCAAAGATGAAAGCGACCATTTATTTGACGTACAAGCCAGTAAACGGCAATATTGATAAATTACTACGTGACGCTCAAAAACTAACGTACGAGCACGTTATTAAAGCCGACGATATTCTAGAACAGCCGTATTTAAATCCAGAAAAAAAGGTTTACGGAATGTTTTATCAAGTAGATGGAAATGCAGCGACAAATTCTCAGTTCTACGTTACCGACAGTACAAAACACTTTTTAATTGGTTCGGTGTATTTTTACGCAAAACCAAATTTTGATTCGATTATGCCTGCCGCAAGCTATGTTAAAAATGATATGCAGCGTTTGATGGAAACATTGAAATGGAAATAAATAACAAAAAAAGGCGTTCAATTGAACGCCTTTTTTTGTTATAATAAGTACTTGAGCTTATTTGGGTAGTGGATGCAAACTCATTTAGTCTGTTTTTTCAATTATTATTCCTGAAATTAAATCTCCTAGTTTCTGATTCTTTTTTGTAAAAATGATAGAAAGGATATAAATGAATGGGCAAATCATTTCCAAAGGATCAAACAATCTCCTTAGAATTAATTTGAAATACTTTTTATATCCTTTGATTTGATTATCGTTCTCAAATTGTATTTCAAATTTAAATAGATATTTCCCTAATGTTTTATTGAATAGGATATCTTGAATGATAAGTATGGAGTAAAATAGCAGAATAAATACCCCTGTAGAAATATAATTCTTACCATCTGTAGACTTATATTCGAAAAACGGACCGATTATTTCTGTTATTAAAGCAAAAAAAAGCACATCAATTGTTGCAGCTAGCGGTCTTTTTATGAAATAATTTATTTTTGGCATTTATCTTATTTCGGTGTTTTTCTTATTAGTTTTTTCAATTGTTTTTTTTTAACAAATATAAAATAAAAAAGGCGCTCAAATTTGAACGTCAATCGCTCAGATTTATCTCCGTAACGATAGCGCGGATTTGCAATCCGTATCCTCTTGCTGGCGCGAGCGTCTCGCTCGTGTATGCTCAAAGATTTGATAGTTGTTTCAGTTTATAAATTATCTGTAACTGTATTACAGAACTAACTAGAAAAATGAATTTCAAAAAGATCTTTCTCTCGATTATAGAAACTATTACGGTATTAAAGGTATTGAAAGATTGCTTTTTTGCTATTTCACGAATTAGCATTTTATTGAAAAAATAGAAAAATATTAGTATATAGCTAAAGAAGAATATACGATTAAATTGAGATCTCGTTATTTGGGGTGTAATAAACCCGAACTCATGTAATAAAATTATAACTACAAATATCGATGTTATGAAGAAGTGAAAAAGCGGTTTTAGTTCTAACACTTTATTTAAATACATATAAATATAAATGTTTAGTGACAAGAAAAAAAGCATGTAAATATAGTTGAGCATGTAGATTAAGAAGCCTTTAAGTTTTTTAATTTTTAACAAATATAAATTTAAAATCTAAAGGCTTTTAATGCCTGTAATAAAAAAAGGAATCCAATTGGATTCCTTTTTTTATGAAATAGTTCGGTATTAAGACTTAAAATTCGAAACTTTATATGTTTTTCCGTCTCCAGTTTCTTGAACCACTTTTGTCAAAGATTCTGAATTTTGGATTGTTTTATCAAAACTTACCGTTGCAGTTTTTTTGTCAAAATCAACTGTTGCTTTTTCAACTCCATCAAGGTTTGCTAATTCTTCTTCGATGGTTTTAGCGCAACCAACAGCACATGTCATTCCGTCAATTGTAAAGCTTGCAGTTTGAAGATTTTCAGCAGCGATTGGTTTGTGTTCTTTTGGGGCGCTTTTTTCTGCATTTACCACTTCAAGGCTTTTGTCTTCTGCTTTTTTGCAGCCAACGAGTACTAAACCAGCGACTGTTGCAGCTATTAAGATTTTTGAAATTTTCATTATATATTAAATTTTAGATTGCTAATTACTTGTTTGCAAAATTAATAAAAAGAGAGAGGTCAGTTCGTAAAATAATTACAAATTTGCAGTAAAATGTAATTTATGGAAACAAAACAGTTAAAGTGGATTTACTTAACTATTCTTTCTCTCATCTGGGGAAGCTCTTTTATTCTGATAAAAAAAGGACTGATAGGTTTAAGCGCTGTTCAGGTAGGATCATTCCGAATTATTTTTGCTGCTTTGTTTTTGCTGATTGTAGGTTTTAATAGTCTGAAAAAGATTTCACGACGCCAATGGAAATTTGTTGCCATAACTTCACTTTTCGGAACTTTTATGCCAGCATATCTTTTTGCAATTGCAGAAACTCAAGTAAATAGTTCTATTGTGGCGATTTTAAATTCGTTAACACCTTTAAATACTTTAGTTTTAGGAATTATAGCGTTTGGAATTCAGTTTCAAAAGCGACAAGTTTTGGGTGTTTTTGTTGGACTTGTGGGCTGTCTGCTTTTGGTTTTAAGCGGAGATTCTGCAAGCGGAACTCAAAATTATTTATATGTTTTACTGGTGGTTATAGCAACGCTTAGTTACGCCATCAACGTAAATCTGATTAAAAAATATCTTCACGATTTAAATTCTGTAAGTATTACAACAGGAAATTTTGCTGTTTTGCTTTTGCCAGCATTAATCATTTTGAGTACAACTGATATTAGCCAAAAAATACATTTTGCAGAAACGCAGCATTCGATACTTTTTGTGGCAATTTTAGGGATTTTAGGGACAGGAATTGCCAATATTCTTTTCTTTAAACTGATTCAAATGTCATCGCCTGTTTTTGCAACTTCAGTGACGTATTTAATTCCAATTGTGGCATTCTTCTGGGGATTATTAGATAACGAATTCCTGACGCCAATTCAGTCTGTTGGCGCTTTTATTATTTTGATTGGGGTTTATTTGTCGGCTAAGAAGTGATTTTTTTGAGTTATGAATTATGAGTTATAAGTTATGAATGGACTTAGACTTCGCTCAATTTGACAAAACCTAGTAAATAAAAAAGCTTTGTCAAAGTTTCAAACTTTGACAAAGCTCTTAAGAATTTTATTTTTAAAGACTCAGATAAAACCTTTGTTCCTTTGAGCCTTTGCAACTTTGAACCTTCTATAAAAAATCTTTCTCAGAAACTCCTTCGTTAATTTTGATGTCAGACATTTTGATATCCAATTCAAAACCAACATTCTGAACTAAGTTAAAAGGAACTTTAACGCCTTTTACTTCTTTGTAATCATTGAAATTAGTGATTTGTTCAACTGATTTTCCAGCTTGTTCGCGAACTTTAGATTCGGCAGTTTTTAAGCCCGATTTAACATCGTAATAATATTTTGTTTTACCGTCTTTAATTACGTAAGCATCGCCTCCATTAATTGGTTCGATTCCTTCTACTTTAAGATCAGTTCTTTTTACAAGTTGCAGTTCTTCAAATGGGGCTGCATTAGCTTTCATTTCGGCTAAATCTTCACCTTCAAGGTTTTTTCTCTGGCCTTGTTGTTCAACGTAAGCGCCTTTTTCATTAACTACCTGTTTCATTAAATTCATCGTTCCCATAGAAAGCGAAACCATCATTTTTCCTTTTGAATCTAATTTAGAGGTAAAAGTCAATGGAGTAGGAGCTTGCGGAATCGTTGTTGAGCCATTCATATATAATGTTTTTACGGCTGTAACTGCTTGTTCTCCACCAATAGCTTTAATATAGTTTTCGAAAACTGTTTTTGCACTAATATCTTTTGGCGCTTCTTTTTTTGTTGAAGGTTTTTCAACTGGATTTCCGTATTTGTCAAAATATGAAATCGGAATCTGCAGTTTTTCTAAACCAGGAAGCACATCAGAACCTTTTCCGACAATAACAATTCGCATATTGTCCAATAAAAAGTATTTGTTGGCAACACGATAAATGTCGTCAGCCGTAACATTATTGATGGTTTGAATATATTTTTCGTAGAAATCAGCAGGAAGTTTTTCTGTTTCAATGTTTAGAGCATAACGTGCAACGGCCTGAGGTTTTTCAACCTGCATTACAAATCTTCCAATATAACCTGCTTTTACATTTCTTAAAACTTCTGGATCAACTCTTTCAGTTCTAATTCGTTTAATTTCTTTTACAAATTGTACAACTGCACTGTCTGTAACGGTATTTCTAACAGCCGAAGAGGCTTTAAATTTAGTTACGTATTTTCCGCTTCCAATGCTTGAATTTGCACCGTAAGTCCACGCGTGCTGTTCACGAAGATTCATGTTTAAATAACTATTAAAATCGCCTCCCAAAATTTGATTAGCAATAACTGCTGGGAAAAAATCTGGATCGCTCATTTTTAAACTAATAGTATTTACTAATGAAATTTCAGATTGAACCGCATTTGGAACGTCAACAAAATCTATTTGTAAGTTTGAAACATTCGTCGGATTTGGATAAGTGTTTTTTGGTGCTGTCTGCTTTTTCCATCCGCTGAATAATTTTTCAACAGCCGTTTTTACATCTTTAAATTTTACATCGCCAATTACTACTAAATAGGCATTTTCTGGGACAAAATAGGTATTGTAATTGTTTTGAACGTCTGCAAGTGTTACATTTTTTACAGTCTCTTCAGAAAGATATTCTCCGTTAGGATGATTTTTTCCAAAAGCTAAAACATCAACCACTCTGTTTGAAATCGCAGGAACGCTTTTTTCGTCTGCTTTAAGGCCTTCCAAAAGCTTTGCTTTTTCTTTGTCAAATTCTGTTTGAGTAAAATTTGGCTGTAAAGCACCTTCTGCCAAAAGTTCTAAAACACGTCCTGAATATTTGGATAATGTACTGGCATAAGCACCTTGAGAAGTGAAATTTATGTTAGCTCCATAAAAATCAATTTCTTCGTTAAAAGCCTCTTTGCTTGTTTTTTTAGTTCCGTTTCCAATTAAACTGCTGGTCAATTCGTCAACTCCTTTTTTGTTGCCTTCAGTAAATGGCGCATTATCCAAAGTAAGTGTGTAGCTCACTCTAGGTAATTTGTGGTTTTCAACAACCAAAACTTTCATGCCGTTTGATAAAACAAAGGTCTGCGGTTTTTTGATGTTGACTACTGGGGCATTTCCTGGTTTGGGTTGTGGACGATCTTGTGCTTGCATAATTCCAGTTAGGAAAGTAAGGATTAAAAAAGTATATATTTTTTTCATGATTCGATATTCTTAGTTTTGAGATTTGGCTGTCGGAATATAATCTAAAATCAGACGCTGATTCGGGTTCAAATACTTCTTGGCAACTTCTCTAATTTCTTCTCTTGTAATAGAATGATAGATGTCGATTTCGGTATTGATCAAATTAACATCGCCATAAAGTAAATAATACGAAGCTAGATTTTCTGCAATTCCTTCTACACTTGCATTGGCATTTACGTAATTGTTATCGAATTTATTCTGTAATTTTTCATAATCTTTTTCAGAAATAAGATCAGTTTGAATTTTTACAATTTCCTCATCCATCTCCTTTAAAATATCATTAATTGTGTATGGTGCCATTGGGAGACCGTAAAGAATATACGTTCCGTAATCTTCTTGGCTAAATCCAACAGCGCCAATCTGTAATGCCATTTTTTTGTCGTCAACTATTTTTTTATAAAGTTTAGAGCTTTTTCCGTCACTTAAATAAGAAGAAATTAAGTCTAAAACTCTAGCATCTCTTGTTTTCATTGAAGGCGTTCTGTACGAAGCAACAATCATTGGAATCTGAATGTTCGGATCTTCGTAAGTTGCTTTAATTGGTTGTGTGATTGGATCTTCAGTGTAAGTTTGTTTTTTAACTTCTTCACCTCTAGGAATTGGCCCAAAATATTTCTGAATCCATTCTTTTGTTTTTGTCTTTTCGAAATCTCCAGCAACAACCAAAACGGCATTGTTTGGCGTATAGAATTTTTTATTGAATGCCTGAAATTCCTCAAGAGTTGCAGCGTCCAAATCTTTCATAGAACCAATAGTTGTCCATCTGTAAGGGTGGTTTTTGAACATGTTTTTCTTAACCTCAGGAAGAATATTTCCGTATGGCTGATTATCGTAACGCATTCTTTTCTCTTCTTTTACGACTTCATTTTGAGTGTCAACGCCAATTTTATTGATGATAGGATGCATTAATCTCTCAGATTCCATCCATAAACCAAGCTCTAGGCTGTTAGAAGGAAAAACTTCGTAATAATATGTTCTGTCGTCGGATGTGTTGGCATTGTTCACTCCTCCGTTTGCCGTAACAATTTTCATCCATTCTCCGCGCTTAATATTTTGAGTTCCTTCAAATAATAAGTGCTCAAAGAAGTGCGCAAAACCTGTTCGGTCAGGACGTTCGTCTTTTGACCCAACATGATACATTACCGAAGTGATAACAACTGGAGCAGATGGATCATTGTGTAAAATGACATGTAGCCCATTGTCTAAGTCGTATTCTTCAAAAGCTACTTTTTGGGCATGAGCCACTCCGCCAAGCATTAATGCAGCACTTAACATCATTATTGATTTTTTCATAAAGATTAATAATTTTAAAATATCAACAATAGTAGGTAGACAAGAGTTGATTTTGGTTACATCAAAAATAGTTTTTTTTAGTTACGTATTACAGATTTGTTTTCAAATAAATGATATTTTAACAATCTTTTACTTTAAATTATTTTAATTTTCTTCGTGGAAGTGCTTGAAAAACAAGGTCTTTTCAGGTAAAAATATTTTTGCTTTTATTGGTTGCATAGTAAATTATTAGTTGTATATTTGCAACCTTAAAATTCAATAAATCAATTTGATATGTATGCAATCGTAGAGATAGCAGGGCAACAATTTAAAGTAAGCAAAGACTTAAAGGTTTATGTTCACCGTTTAGCTAACGAAGAAGGTTCAAAAGTTTCTTTTGACAAAGTTCTTTTATTAGATGACAATGGAAATGTAACTTTAGGCGCCCCAGCTATAGAAGGTGCTTCAGTAGAAGCTAAAGTGTTACAACACTTAAAAGGAGATAAAGTTATCGTTTTCAAAAAGAAAAGAAGAAAAGGATACAAAAAAAGAAATGGTCACAGACAATATCTTACTCAAATTGTAATTGAAGGTATTACTGCAGCAGGAGGAACAAAAAAAGCAGCAGCTAAAAAAGCAGTTGTAGCAGAAGATGCAGCAGCTACTGAAGAAGTAGAAGCAGCTCCAAAAGCAAAAAAAGCAGCTCCAAAAGCAAAAAAAGAGACTACTAAAGAATAATAACAA
>Ga0308157_10010079_pt1 | contig 10327 bp, 5 predicted proteins | sample PhyBR1_FD_201035 | JGI IMG/M metagenome (GOLD analysis project Ga0308157, IMG submission 201035) | Phyllosphere microbial communities from UC Gill Tract Community Farm, Albany, California, United States - DLSLB.R1 | ecosystem: Host-associated > Plants > Phyllosphere > Unclassified | place: USA... | reverse complement strand
CCTCGTGTATACCACCACCGCCAAAGCGGACGGTACCTGGAGCCTGGAAATTCCGAAGGCGCTGCAGGATGGAACATGGTACTTCCGTGCTAATCAGACTGATCTGGCGGGTAACAAGAGCGCTCTGGGTAACCAGCACTATGTTGTTGTCGATACCGTGGTGGCCGCACCGAACGTAACGGTTATCACTGATAACGTGACAGGCGGTAAAGTCGGTAACCTGGTTGACGGTGAGCGTACTAACGACAATCGTCCGACCATCACCGGTAACGGTGCGGAAGCGGGCGCGAAGATCGAAATCGTGCTGGCGCTGGGTAATCAGGGGTGGAGTAGTAACAACCTCGTGTATACCACCACCGCCAAAGCGGACGGTACCTGGAGCCTGGAAATTCCGAAGGCATTGCAGGATGGAACCTGGTACTTCCGTGCTAATCAGACTGACCTGGCGGGCAACAAGAGCGCTCTGGGTAACCAGCACTATGTAGTGGTTGATACGGTTAACGCCGCGCCGACCATTACCAACGTGATGGACAATGTCGGGAATGAAACGGGTAACGTTGCCAACCTGGGGAAAACGGATGACAGCACGCCAACGCTGAACGGTACGGCAGAGGCAGGCAGTACAGTCTATATCGCTGTGAATGGTGCGACCTACTCAACCACCGCCACGGCGACAGGTAGCTGGAGCTTTACACCGTCGGCACTGCCGCTGGGTAACCATACATTTAGCGTCTTCTCCATTGATCAGGCGGGTAACAAGAGTGCGGGTGTTTCCCGTAGCCTGGAGGTGATTTCACCTAAAGTGACTGAAGACTTTGAATGGGCGGCTGGTCAGTCCGTGGCGATCCCTCAGGGTACCGCGCTTGCTTCCGGTCTGGTGATCAGCTGTTCTTATGGCGGTTATGCGTCTCAGGCAGTCGTAGGTGGTGGACACCGCGCAATGATGCGTGCGGATAAAACAGCGCCAGTACGTTTGACCTGGGGGAAAGGTAATACCGTCGGTTCATTTGAAGTGGATTTAATGGCGGCTTCCGCGACAACGGCCTTTAGACCGGTCACTGTTGTGATTTATGGTAAGGACGGGGCTGTACTATCGAGCCAGACCTACAACAGTGCGGGTCATATCTCTTTTACAGCACCTGCCGGGAAAGAGATTATTTCCGTTGACATGTATACGGGGACACGTGGCGGTGCGTTTGGGTTTGATAACGTGAGCTGGACACCAAAATCAAGTGGTGCCTCCAGAATGATGAGTATGTTTGAAGCACAGCATGATGACGATTCCGTAGTTGCAGCGCTGGATAGCCATCAGGATACGCATAGTGTGCTTTACAAAAATACGCTGACGCTGGTGAACAACGATAAGCCGCTTGATTTCAGTAAGCTGGTTACCGACACCGATACGGTCAAGCAGATCGATATGGTGAATAAAAAGGCAGACACATTAAACCTCGATATCAACGATGTTCTGACGCATTCGAAAACCAATCTGTTTGTGGAGGATGGTGCAAAACAGCTGCTGGTGAAAGGTGAGAAAGGCGATGTGCTGAACCTGAACGACCTGCTGCCTGACAACACCGATCCGGGCAACTGGACCAATGCAGGCAACGTCAAGGTGTCTGGCGTCGAGTACCAGGTGTACCAGATGGAAAATCTGGACGTGGAACTGCTGGTGCAGAACGGCGTCACCGTCAACGTGAATAATCACTAACTTAAACTTTTCCAGGCCTCCTTTCGGGGAGGCCCATGGAGGATTTATGACTTTTTTCAAGACCTCTTTATTCGCGGCGCTGTTTACCACCTCCGCATTTGTTATTCACCCGGCGCTGGCGGCGGAGAATTTTGGTAAGACGTATCAGCCTGTCGCCCCCGTCGGCCAGACGCAGACGCAGGTGGTTTACTACCGTGACGCCAGCAACACCTCAGGCGGCGCGGCGCATATCTATGTTGATAACGAGTTCCACGACGCGCTGCTGCCGGGCGGTTTTACGACCTTCTGTCTGGCACCGGGTAAGCACAACCTGGGTGCCTATCAGAACGATGCGCCGGAATATCGCGGCAAAGAGCAGGGCTACAACGTCGAGATGAGCGGCGGTCAGACCTACTTCGTACGCGTCAGCCACACGCTGAATGCGGTGCCGGAAGCCCGTACGCGCGAGCAGGCGGAAAAGGATCTCGCTGGCCTGCGTGAGCAGACTCACGTGCTGTCCCGTGCCTCAAGCGTAGAGGCCTGTAAGAACCTTGCGCCACAGTACAAAGATTACACCCTCTCGGGTGATGTGATGTTCCGCTTCGGTCAGTCCAGCGAGAAAGGCGTTTCTGCCCAGGGCCATCAGGCGGTGAAAGATCTGGTGGCCACGATCAAACGTGAAAACGTTGAACTCAAGCAGATCCAGGTGATCGGCCACACGGACGCCATTGGCAGCGATCGCAGCAACTATGCTCTTGGTCTGAAGCGTGCGCAGACTGTCCGCACCATGCTGGCTGAAAACGGTCTTCCGGCTCGCCTGATGAGTGCCTCCAGCGTGGGCAGCAGTGAGCCCGTGGTGAACGACTGCGCGGCATCCAGTAAAAAAGCCCTGATTGCCTGCAATGCGCCGAACCGTCGTGTTGTGGTGCGCGTGAGCGGCGACCAGGATGTGTCAGCACAAGCACAAAAATAGTGTTACCTTTCAGCGACTCTTGCCGGGTGGCGCTTGCGCTTACCCGGCCTACAATCACCATTATTATCAATCTATTACGACATTCATTGTAGGCCCGTGCAAGCGCAGCACCGCCGGGCAAAACCCCCGCCCGTTCCTTTTTCGTGACAAAAAATAAGCAGTTCCATTGAGACAGGTCTCATTAAGGCAAGACCATTCCGCGTGACAGAATATTCCTAATTCATCTCAGAAAGTTAATTTATCTTTTTGATTTAACTGACTTTTAACAACCAGGAACACGCGAAATATGGAATCCTCAATGGCCAATACCCAGGAGGAACAGCTGCACACCATCGCCCGTGATACCCGACTTAATGACGACTCTCTGCTCAGAAGCATTGCCTGGCTGTCAGAGCATTATGGTCTGGGTAAGAGCGACGATGTCTTGCTGGCTGGTCTGCCTGTCGAACAAACTCTCACACCCTCTTTAGCGCTTGATGCGCTCAAAAACGCCGGTATCACCGGGGGGCTCATCAAGCGTAACAGCGCTGAACTGCCCGAGCAGGTTTTCCCCATGATTCTGCTGCGCAAAGGTGCGGGCGGCATGGTGCTGCTTGCGCGCGAGCGTCGTAAAAATGCTGAGGATAAATGGGATCTGTTCTACTCCCTGATCATGCCGGAAGTGGGCGATGAGCCGGTTGAGCTGAACCATGAGGCGCTCAGCGAACTGTATGTCGGCTATGCCATTGCGGCGAAACCGACGGCGCGCATTGACAGCCGGGTCAGCGATATCGCGCCGCCGCAACCAAAAGGTCACTGGCTGTTCAGTACCCTGTGGCGCTATCGCAGCTACTACCGCAGCGCGGCGCTGGCGTCGGTGCTGGTAAACGTGCTCGCGCTGGCCACGGTATTCTTTACCATGAACGTGTATGACCGCGTTATCCCTAACCAGGCGTTTACCACGCTCTGGTCGCTGGCGATTGGCGTACTGGTGGCGATGGTCTTTGAGGCCATCACCCGTACAGTGCGTGCGCATCTGCTTGATACCGCTGGAAAGAAAGCGGATTTGATTGTCGGTAGCGTCCTGTTTCGTCAGTCGCTGGCGGTCAAAATGGAGCATAAGCCGGCCTCGTCCGGCTCGTTTGCCAACCAGCTGCGCGAGTTTGAATCCGTGCGTGACTTCGTCTCTTCCGCCACCCTTGCGACCATTGCCGATCTGCCGTTCGTGTTGCTGTTTATCGGCATTATTTTTGCCATCGGCGGTTCGCTGGCCATTATTCCGCTGCTGATGTTGCCGATGATCCTGATAGTCAGCCTGCTGATCCAGTGGCCGCTGGCGAAAGTGATGAAAGCCAGCCTGCAGGAAGCCTCGTTAAAGCAGGGCGTGCTGATTGAATCCATTGAAGGCATGGAAACCCTGAAATCGGTCGGCGGTGAATCCTGGATGCAGAGCCGCTGGCAGAAATTCAGCGCCATGCAATCTTCCAGCGCGGCGGCGTCAAAACATTACTCAACGCTGGCGATGAACTCGGTGAGTTTCCTGCAACAGTTGCAAACAGTGATGCTGATTGTCACCGGCGTATACCTGATCGATGCCGGTAATCTGACCCAGGGTGCGCTGATCGGTACCGTGATGCTGGCCGGTCGCGTGACCGCGCCATTAAGCCAGGTGATTGGTTTAGCCGTGCGTTATCAACAGGCGAAAGCCGCGCTGGGCTCGCTGAACAGACTGATGGCGCACCCGACCGATCGCAGCAGCGACATTGATTACATCAAACAGCCTGAGCTGAATGGCGATATTGAGCTGAAAGGCGTGACCTTCTCCTACCCGGCACCGCCGATGCAGCCTAACCCGGAGATCCTCAAAGGCGTCAACCTGACGATCAAACCGGGTGAGCGCGTGGCGATTGTCGGCAAAATTGGCAGCGGCAAATCAACCCTGCTGCGCATCATTGCGCGCCTCTACACCCCGGTGAAGGGGCAAATATTCAGCAGCGGGCTGGATGTGAACCAGATTGAGCCGTCCGACTGGCGTAACAACGTGGGCTTTGTCGGCCAGGAAGCGCGTCTGTTTTACGGCACCCTGCGTGAAAACATCATGATTGGCCGCCAGAACGCCTCCTCCGATGAATTCCTGCACGTGCTGCGTCTGACCGGGCTGGATCAGATCGCTGCCCGTCACCCGCGGGGCATTCATATGCCCGTGGGCGAGCAGGGGAACAGCCTCTCCGGCGGTCAGCGTCAGCTGGTGTCACTGGCCCGTACGCTGCTGGCGCGACCGAATCTGCTGCTGCTGGACGAACCGACCAGTGCGATGGATTCCCAGACGGAAGCCCTGTTCTTACAACACCTGAAAGTCGCGACCGCCGGGCACACGCTGGTGGTGGTGACCCATCGCCCGTCGCTGCTGGCGCTGGTGGATCGCATGGTGATTATTGATGACGGCAAAATTGTGGCCGATGGCCCTAAACAGCAGGTGCTGGCCGCACTGAACGGCGCACCGGCAAACGACAGTGCCCCTGCAAAAGCCGCTACTGGAAAACAGCCCGTGGAGGCCAGTGCATGAAATTTTTAAAGCGTAACAATAACAAGGCATTGTCTGCACGCGACGCTGCCTGGATGAGCGATATTCAGGAGGCGCTCTTCTCCCAGACCACGCCAAAGTCACGCCTGGTGTTATGGCTGATCCTGCTGGTATTCGCCGGGTTTTTAACCTGGGCGCATTTCGCCAAAGTGGAAGAGGTCACCAAAGGCGACGCGAAAATCGTCTCGAAAAGCCGTGAGCAAATTATCCAGAGCCTGGAAGGCGGCATTCTCGAAGAGCTGAACGTCCGTGAGGGCGACATCGTTGAGCCGGGGCAGGTGCTGCTGAAAATCGACCCGACCCGCGCCCAGTCCAGCTATCAGGAGACGCTGCGTAAAGTGGTGGCGCTGGAAGCGACCGTCAACCGTCTGCGTGCTGAAGCCTACGGTCTGCCGCTGACCTTTAGCGACCGCGTGAAACAGTATCCTTCCGAAGTAGATCTGGAAACCCGCGCCTACAACAGCCGTAAGCGGGCGCTGGAAGAGGGCGTGGCTTCGCTCGAGAAAAGCTACCGCCTGGCGCAGAACGAAATTGCCATGTCAGAGCCGCTGGCCGCGCGCGGCCTGCTCTCTGAAGTAGAACTGCTGCGTATGCGTCGTCAGGCGAATGACCTGCAATCGCAAATTGTCGAGCGTCGTAACCGCTACCAGGCGGATGCCAACGCCGAACTGATTCGCCAGGAGCTGGATCTGGTGCAGGCCGAAGAGAGCCTGACGGGGCGCGCCGACGTGGTGAGCCGGACCACCATCACCGCCCTGGTGAAAGGCACGGTGAAAAACGTGCGCGTCACCACCATCGGCGGCGTTATTCAGCCGGGTGAACACATTATGGAAATCGTGCCGCTGGAAGACCAGCTGCTGGTGGAAGGGAAAATCAAACCGTCTGACGTCGCCTTCCTGCATGCCGGATTACCGGCGATGGTGAAGATCACCGCCTACGATTTCGGTATTTACGGTGGCCTGAAAGGGCAGGTTTCGCTGGTCAGCCCGGACACGCTCAAAGATGACGCCAAAGCCGCCGCTGGCCGCCCTGACGACACCTATTACCGGGTGATGGTCCTGACCGACAGCAGCACGCTGACGGCGGGCGGAAAATCCCTGCCGATTATTCCCGGCATGATTGCCACGGTCGAAATCCGCACCGGTGAAAAAACCATTCTTGATTATCTGTTGAAACCTATCTTCAAAGCGAAGGAAGCATTCCGCGAGCGTTAATATGAAAAGTGATTCAATCTTTATGCAGCGCCGTCTGGCGGCGCTGCTGACGGCCGCGGCTTGCCTGGCATCGGCTAAAAGTGCAGCAAATAGTGACGGCTTATTAGCCTTTGCGCCTGTGGACCCTGTGGTAAAATCTCGCATGGTGATGGCCTCCACACCACCCGCGCCGGCCGCTCCGTTAGTGGAGCAGGCACCCGTGACACGCGCGGTCGCCGCGCCGAAACGCGATAACACGGCCCGGGCGCCCAGCGAAGGTGAGATCCGCACTCTGTTTAATGATGCGGTGAATACCGCGCTGAGCATTAGCCCCGAAGTGCGCGGCGCCAATTACAATACGGAAGCGGCAGAAGCCAACGTTGACGAAGCCAAAGGCCAGCGCTGGCCGCAAATTGATGTCGGCACCCGCTCTAAAAGTTATCAGTTTGGTGGCGGTGAACATCGCTACAGCGACAGTCGTCCGGCGGTCACCGTCAATATGGCGACCACCCTGCTCGATTTTGGCCGCACCAGTAACACCATTAAAAGCCGTGAAGCCCTGCATGATGCGGCGAGAAATAACGTTGATGCCCAGGCGGAAGATATCGCCTGGCAGGTCAGCAGCGCGCTCATCGAACTGAGCAAGCAGCGCCAGATTATCCGTCTGAGCCAAAAGTATGTGGCGCGGATGAACGAGCTGGTTGAGATGCTGGATGGGATCGTGAAGGTCGATCAGGGCCGTCGCAGCGAGCTGACCCAGGCCCGGGGGCGGCTGCTCCAGGCGCAATCATCGCTGGATACCGCCGTATCACGTGCGCGTGATACTGAAATTACCCTTAACCGCCTGCTGGGGGACAAAAAAGTGCCCCTGCCTGCGGCGACCGTCTGGAACCTGAAGCCCGGAGAACTGACGACACAGCTCACGGCCATCGACACGCATCCGATGATTCGCCAGGCGCAGGCAGAGACCGCGTCGGCGCTGGCGGATGCGGATGCCGCGCGTTCGGCGTCCTTCCCGACGGTGACCTGGAACGTGGGCAAAAGCACCGGGCGCGACGAGCTGGGGCGTGAACAGTCCTGGGAGACGGGCGTGAACGTGAGCTGGCCGATTTTCCGCGGCGGTTCTCAGCGAGCCGCTGAACTCTCGGCCGCGCGTCGTGCGGACGCCAGCAGAGAAACCATTGAAAAACAGTTACGCGATCTGGATAACCGCGTGCGTGCGGCCGATCAGGATGCCCGTAGCATGCTGGAGCGCGCAGAGTTGTACCACGACTTAGCCTTTGAATCCGATCGCATTCGCCATGATTTCTTCGATCAATGGTACCACCTTGGCAAACGAACCCTGCTGGATGTGCTGAGTGCAGAAAGTGATTATTACGGTAACCAGGTCGCAGAAGCCACCAACCGCTTTGACGCTTACGCTGCTATTTTTCGTAGTTATGCCAGTGCGGGAACATTATTGCAGTGGCTGAAAAAGCCGTAATCAGCCATTTTTATAATGAACCACACAGCAGGCACAGAAAGAGAGTGCAGATGAATCAGTATTCAGGAAAGAAAATTTATATCGCCTTACTCGACGATCATCCGATTGTGCGCAAGGGGCTGGAGATTATTTTCAGCCAGGAGCCGGATTTCGAACTGAAGGGCAGCTTTGCCAGCCGCATTGACCTGATTAATTTTTTACGTACCAACCGTATTGATGTGCTGATCCTCGATTATTTACTCGGTGATGAAGACATCGACGGATTACCGATGATTAAGCAGCTGATGAGCAATTTTCCCTGGCTGAAAATTTTGATCTCATCGACCCTGGAAAATACCGCCATTGTCCGTATGGCGCTGAAGGCCGGTGTGCGCGGGCATATCGGTAAAAGCCGTGACGCCTCGGAAGTGGTCGATGCGGTGCGCCGGGTGGCGGCGGGCCATATTTGCCTCTCTGAAAGCATGGAGAAGGAGTTTTATCTTATCTCCGAGCCGTCTGCACCCGGTGACGTTGAAGATGAACAACATGTAATCGACGGCATTGGCCGTCTGGATCAGCTTTCGGCGCGGGAACTGGAGGTGTTACGCCTTTTCCTTTCCGGTATGTCGGTGCTGCAAATTTCTGAGAAGTTCAGCCGGAGCCGCAAAACGGTTAGCGGCCAGAAGAAATCCGCGATGAAAAAGCTGGGTGTGAAGACCGACCCGGAGCTGTTCCTCTGGCACGACCAACTGCTGTGATTCTCCGCTGAGAGCCGCTTTTCTTGCCGGGTGGCGCTGCGCTTACCCGGCCTACTTTTCTTTGTAGGCCCGTGCAAGCGTAGAAGTACTGTTGCGCAGCGCTGTCGCGAGATCGCTAATCGAGCACGGCTTAAACAGGCAATCGTTCATTCCCGCCTGCAAACACCGCTCCGTAATCTCATGCATCGCATTGGCAGTAAACCCGATAATCCAGGTGGGGGCCCGACCTTGCTCACGCTCGGCGTTACGCATCATGCCCGTCAGCTGATAGCCGTTGATGCCCGGCATATTGCAGTCGGTGATGACCACATCAAACGCGGTATCAGCCCAGATTTTGAGTGCCTCATCGCCGCCGGAAGCCAGATGCGCGTGCTGTCCCAGCCAGGCCAGCTGTTTGGCCAGCAGGATCCGGTTTGCCGGATTGTCATCCACCACCAGCACGTTAAGCGCCGGTAACTTTTCATCTTCCTCATCCGGCTGGGCACATGGCGTAACGGCACGGGTGACTTTAGGCAGGGAGAAGGTCGCCCTGACGGTGGTACCAACATGTTTTTCACTGGCGAGCGTGAGAGTGCCATTCATGCTTTCACAGATGGTACGGCTGATATATAACCCAAGGCCGGTTCCCGCCCGGCGATTGTCCGCCTGGCTGAACGGCTTAAAGAGCGCGGCCTGCTGGCTGGCGTCAATACCAATCCCGCTGTCCTGTACCTCAATAACAAACTGAATGTTATCGGTGCCGGGCTCCTCACGCTGCGATAAGGTCAGCGTCACGCTGCCGCGGTCGGTAAACTTAATGGCGTTGCTCAGCAGGTTGGAGAGCACCTGTTTGATACGCAGCGGGTCGGCATAAACCTCATACAGCGCGTCCGTCGGGAAGACTTTATTCAGCTGGATATTCTTTTCAATCGCCACGCCCTGGAACACCCGCATCATGTTGTCGATGAGTTTTCCGAACTGCACGGGTTCCGGGTTGAAATCGAGATGCCCGCCCTCGATCCGGGAGATATCCAGAATATCGCCAATCAACCCCACCAGACCTTCTGCCGAGTCGTAAGCCACTTCCAGCGCCTGAAGATCGTGTTCGCCATGGCGTCCTTTTTTCAGGACGATGTCCAGCATGCCGATGATCGCGTTCATCGGGGTGCGGATCTCATGACTCATGGTTGACAGGAACACCGATTTTGCCCGGTTGGAATCTTCGGCGCGATCTTTCGCCTCGCTCAGTTCCGCCAGCAGCGACTCACGTTCCGTGAGCATCTCGCGCAGCTGGGTGAGCTGCTCGTTCAGTTGCCTGCGCAGTGCCGCTTTGCGCACAATCTGCCGACGTAAATAGAGCGCCCAGCCCAGCGCCAACAGCACCAGTACGCCGCTGAAGACGCCGGTAGCGATCAGCACCTCGCGATAGCGATACCAGAAGCTGTCGACCACCACCAGCTCGTTGGGTCGCCAGCGGTTCGCCAGATTTTCCAGCTCAATAGGAGAGATACTCAGCAACACTTTATCCAGAATGCTCTGTAGCTCCGGACTTGCCAGCCCTACGCCAAAGGAGACCCAGACAGGTGAATCGCCAACGATAGCAACCACCTTCAGCTTATCCTGGAAGTTGGTATAGATCTGATAATCCGTCATCACCAGAATACCGACGGCGGCATCAGCATCTCCATTGGTGACGCTCGAAAGCAGCT
>Ga0308157_10010077_pt1 | contig 10329 bp, 7 predicted proteins | sample PhyBR1_FD_201035 | JGI IMG/M metagenome (GOLD analysis project Ga0308157, IMG submission 201035) | Phyllosphere microbial communities from UC Gill Tract Community Farm, Albany, California, United States - DLSLB.R1 | ecosystem: Host-associated > Plants > Phyllosphere > Unclassified | place: USA... | reverse complement strand
ATTCAGGTAAATAGTGTTTATTCGTATGATACGTATTGATTTCTGTGATTTGTTCTGGAACATTCCCCCAGATACGGACGTCATGTCCATTTTCTGCTAAGGTTTGAGCTAAAGCAGTTCCCCAAGAGCCAGGGCCTAATACTGCAATTTTTTGTTTCATGGAAATTCCTCCAAAATTCATAGTTAGTTTCTATTATAGTATAGATTAACAAAATACTGGACTTATTTTCATTGTTTTTAGCTTTTGTTTAAGAAGAGGTCGGAATAGAAGTGTTTCGAAGTGGCTACTTTTTAGACGTGTGAGAGGTCAAATGCCCCAGAAACATTTTATTCAGCCATTTATTCCTTGATTTAACTTAAATAGAAATTATAATGTTGCAATACCATACAAGATGTTTTTTTGGTCTATTCCAATGATATAGTCTATTTATCAACAGTCGAACTAAAGGAGGTGCATCTTATGTGGTCAGTTACTCCACCAATGTAAGTGCAAGTTTCAAGAATAGACAAAATCCTCAAGAATAAAAAAACGAAAATCGTCGTTCAACAAGCGATTTTCGTTTTTGTATTTATTTTTCTAAAAATCAGCTACCTCTGCCCATCTCTTCTATTTATCTTATCGTAATTCTTTCTCGATGATTTTTTTATACATAGCGATATCATAACCAAATAATTCTTTCCTTATGTTAAACAATTCACAAAAATCAAAATTAAAGGATACCCTCATTTTGAAGCAATCAATTTGTGGTAGTTTCTCATGGCTGATATTATATAAAATCACGTCACGTTTATTATAGTTGCTGGGAATGGTTTCCGGATTGAATTGTTGGATGTCCAAAGTGTTTCCAAATTCTTGTTCTAACATTTCTTGTGCCCATAAGAAGTCCGTACAAACACCTGTCAGTAAAAAGACTCTTTTTTCATTTTTACTCCGATAGGTCAAAAAATAAATTTTTGTTGCTAAATACCGAAAATGATCATCTGAAAATGCTAGGTTCAATCCTGAAAAATCATTCCAGTCCATAAAGATCCGCTTGATTTTCTCAAAGAAAGCTTGAGGAATCTCTGCCATATCTGTCCCTTCCACAACATGTTCTTCAGGAATCAGCTGTTGAAAATTAAAATGACATTTCCGCAAAAACATCAAAGTTAGTACTTCGATGGTTCGTTGATTATTAGAAAAGTTAGGAATATTACGTTCCATCTTGTCGATCAGATACTCATACTGGATCACTGGGAATTTTTTAGTAAAAGCGATATAGTATTGATAGTTCTTTTCATGTGCATTTATTTCATAAAAATTTTGGTTTAAAAAATTGAATACGATCGTACAATAGTTTAAATTTCGTTCATCTGGGCTTAAAAACATTTGTTTCAAAAAATCGACAAGACGATCTTCTATCTGATGATAAATAGGTGTGCATTTATACATCTCTAACTTTTTTATATCTAGATTGTCTTTTAACTTCATTTTTCGATCAAACATCAGTTGAAGTAAAATCTGTGCGTATTCTTTTGAGAAATCTGAAAATAAACATTTTTGTTCTTTTTCGATTTGTTGAAACAAATGATTTATTTTGTACTGACTTGTTTTTGACACCTTAACTACTTGAATACCGCTCTTCATTTGAAAAAGTGCAATTAAAAACCGTAAGCGATACTCATCTTCTACCTTCTTATCATTGAGGTCGATGCTATAAGAGGCGACATAGGACATCACCTCTTTTTTTAGTTGATATGCTTTGGAGGAAGAGATAAATTCTTGCTTGGCAAAACCTAGGGGATTCGAAAAATCGGTTTTAAAGAAATACATACACGCTTTGATAAATGGTGAATATTGATAGACTTTCTTCATATACGTTCGTTTATTTCGTTTATACTTGTTTCTGATCAAATACCCTGTTGGATTTGATTCAATCAACGGATCAGTCTCATCGAATTGTAGATTGATTGCTTTTATGTCTCCTTTTATCGTTGAAACAGAAACATTCAATTGTTGAGACATCTCCAGCGAAGTCAAACTTGATTTTTCCCATAATAGATTAATAATAGTTACTTTTCGAAAAATTTCTTTCTCTAAATATTTTCTAAACACTATTACTCCCCCACCCACCTGTTAAATTAAATGGATAATATCATTAAAAAATCAAGTTGAAGTAAAAGTTTCATAAAATTTAAAAAAATTTATTTTTTTGTAAAAAAAGAGGAAGAACGCGGCAACACTTCTGTTCTCCCCCTTTTACTTATTATAAACTAGCTTAGCTCTTCTCTTGTTCAACTAACTTCCTTTTGATTTTACCTATATAAATACACAGACCTAGAATAATCACTAATAAGACACACCCAGTTATCATCATCCATTTGTACTTTGCAAAAAAACTAGGCTGACTTTTTATCAATATATCTGTTTGGTTTAATTTTTTGCTTATATTGTTTTTTACTGTGAATTTCCTTGTTAACTTCCAGTGATGTTCCCCCTCATCTGCTTCAAATGTTGCAACATACACTCCCGGTAATAATGCTTTACCGTCTAATGGTATCCTATAGTTCAATATCGTATTTGGAGCAATCGAGCCTTCCGGCTGGCTTGCTTGATATATAACTTCTTGATCATCTTCTTTCGTAATGATTGCTTTGAGGTTGGTTAGCCGGATTAATTTGGGTTTTGGATTTTGGATTTTCTCTGTAAAAACATTTCGCGTATTCACTTGTCCTGCTTGCGCATCTAAAAGTTTTAATGTTGAAGGAATTTGCTCCGGATCACTTGATTGTAAAACTAACCCGATTTCTCTTGCAAAATTATTTTGAATATTGCCTTCTTTGTTTGCTTCATTATTCTGGACTACCCGAATTGCTCCAATGGTAATCCCAGATAATTCTTTTTCAGGCATCTTGATTTTCACTTGTAATTCATGTGTTTGCTTTGGAGAAATCTTGATTTTATTTTCTGAGATTTTCACTAGATCTTCTATATTCACCTGCGCGTTATTTGCTAAACCCTTGACCGATTTATCATATTCAATGACCCCGATATTGTTCGTATTTCCTTGATATAAAGTCGTGTCTAGCATGATCGTCTGATCCGAGATATTTTCGATTTTAAGATGCAACGTCTGTTCTTGTTTTGGTACCATTTGTAAATCAAAATAGGAGACTTGTTTATTTACTTGATTGTCCGGCAATTGCGTGGACACCAAAAATGGAATATTCTGAGAAGCTGAGTTTTCATCACTAAACACAGGTACGTCACATAGATGAGACAAAACAAGTAAAAATAAAAACATGGTTATAATTTTTTTTATTTTCACAGGACACTTCCTTTCCGTCAAGGGCAGTTCTTACAATGTATCAGAAAACGTCCAAGTCAATTGTGCCTGATAGGTATCCGCTTCTTTTTTTGCTGCAGCAGGAATACTTAATTTGTATTGATTGATTGGCAATGTTGAAATTCCTAATCCCTCTCCTGGACTCGCTTTGAATACTTCCACATCCACATCTGGAGTAATCACATAGTCTTGAGTATTGATTACACAGCCTGTAGGTAGATCACCACCAATATTTGTCACATTTCCTGTATTGATCGATAATTCTGCCCCTGCTAACTCAGATTGATTGACTGAGGACTTAAACTGGGCAATTTGTTTTACTTTTAGTTTCCAACCTTTTGTTAGATCACCACGATTATCTGTGACTTGGATATCCGTAGTTGTTGGGTTAGATGCCTGATTACCATCTACTGTAGCGATTTGTTCGATGGATTGATCATATTTGATATTAGCAGTACCAAAATTCAGATTGGTTGGTAACTTGTTGGTTGCTAGGTTCAAATCTTCTCCATTTCCACCAGTTGGTGCTTGTAAAGTCACTGTGCCATCGGTTGTTGTATCGGCATTCACCGATGTTATCCCTAAACTTGCTCCTACTAAGATACTCATACCTGACATGACATATTTTTTTGTGATTACCATTATCTTATGCTCCTTTTCATTGTATAAAATATTTTATAGCTAGCCGACTTTGTTGCCACTTCAATTGTGATCAGTCTGCACGTCGTTCCTTTTCGCTTTCAGAAATGATCCATTGTGAGCTGTCTCTATCAACGATTGGCACAACGTTCTATGAATGCGCGCACAACTTAATCCTGATTCTTTTTTCGATCTCTCGTTTTCTGACTCCTCAGATTGAACACTCTTATGCTATCATTATCCATCGTCCGTTAGAGACTTATGGCTAGGGCGTTTCTGAAAGTGTCCAAGTGATTTTTGCCTGATAAGAATCAGCTATTTTCGGACTGTCACTTGGCAACTCCAACTTAAACTCAGTGAGTGGCAAAACGATCTGTCCCCGACTATTCCCTTTATCCACTCGAAATACTTCTTTTTCTTGCCCAACAGGAATATCAATTGTTTGATTACTTCCAGTACTTATCACTGCTCCCCCACTACTATTAGTTGCTGTCCCTGTTTCAAATTGGATGATTGACCCTGTTAATTGAAAGCCACTACTTATCCCAGTCAACACATGGTCCTGAGTGACTTTTACTTTATAGCCGTCTCCATTGTTACTTCGTTTGTCAGTGATATCGATTTTCCCTGTGGCATTTGTAGCAATCAATTGATTGTTTGTATATTGGATTGCGACATGGCCAAAATCAAGTATGGATGGATAGATTGATTGATCATTGAAAAGGTTCTCCTCAACCGTCACATTCATACTTTTCGATTTATGCTTATAGGTATAGGTGAGAACATACTGTCCTTCTTCTTCTGTCAATTTTTGTGGATCAATATCAATCATATTCGCTCCTTCGATTTTTTGTGCAGTGACACTGACGTTTGTCTCGAAAAATGAAAGAGATGAATTGCTGCTACTATCTGATTCGATGATACAATCTAATCCATCATATTCATTCCATGTATCTTTGGCATAGATCGTTGGTAAGGAATGAAGCTGAATATCAAATACATTGACTGTCGCCACAGACTCCGCATCATCACAAATAAAAGTAATTTGATAGGTCCCTATTTCCTCTCCATCCGCTTCGCCTTGAATCGTGACATCATTGATGGTTTGTGGCTGCCCTAGCGCATTTGTTGCACTCACAAAGTTATATGGTGGTATCCAAACTTCACCCAATAATAGATCGATATCCTTGGTAATTACTTGTGCTTTACTCGTGAATGGACCACTAGCTATTTTTCTTACATTTTTAGACTGGAAATATTTTGGAAACATGGGATTATTGGACGTCACATTCAAGGTATTTTGTGCAATATCAATCGAAGTTAAATTAAAACTTGTCGTAATTGGTCCGGTATAGCCGATATCGGGAAGTGGATCTGTGCCATTTAGCTTCCAAGTACCTATCCCACTATTTGAAGCGATCGTGAATGGTGCACTGCTATAATATAAACCTAAAGCACAGCCTCTGGAATTAGCAATCGAAAAATTACTAGTCGCTGCGATTGATAGCGATTGACCGATCGCAATAGTTGCTGTTGGATTATTTGATTGTGCGGTAAAAGTTGTATGATCTTCTATGTTCAATACAGTGCTGCTGTTATTACCTACTACTGGATAGCTGTTACTCGTATTATTGAATGCTACATTTGCTCCATTTCGTATATTTAATTCTTTTACTTCACACACTTCTTGCGTATCTGATGAGGCTGTAATATTCTCATACAAATTCGCTGTTCCATAAGGCAGATAAATGAATTGTTGTCCAGAAGATGTAACATTTGTATAGTTGATCGTGACTCCTGGGAATTCGGACCAGAAAAAAGAATATGGATGTTGATTGATTAGTGTGACATCATAAATAGAGCAAGTCGTATACGCTAATGCAACGCCAATCAGTTGAAGATTAATATCAATCGTATGGTCATTGCCATAAATATTTTTTGGCGAATTGATATTAAAAGATGCCGTTAACTTGATATCTCCAGTTAAATAAATGTCTGTAATAGTGCTGTCCAATAAAGCGGTTCGAAAATCATTGAAGTTATCCACACTAGCTATGCCTGAAGCTACTGTAGGAACAGCTAAAACGGACTGGAAATCACTTTGCGCAGTACTATTGGATGGTTCACTTATTTCTTCTGAAGAACCTATTTCCTTTGTCGTGGTACTTTCACTCGGCGCATTTTCACTACTGTCAGTTGTCGAATCAGCAGACGCATGATACGGTAGACTGATGGCTACTTTATAAAAAGAAAAAACGATACTTACTATACACATAACTACCTTTATTTTTTTTGCCAGCTTCATCTTTATCATCCTAAAAAACATCCCTTTTTTGTACAACTAGATAATTTGATCCCACCAATAGTATCAGGTTGATCATTCTTCCTTTCATGGTTGCCTGCTCAGGTGGATCATGGTTTTTCCATCAAAAACTCAGCTTGAAAACAACCATTTACCTTATATTTATTTCTCATATATCAACCTCCTTTACCAAGTGGTCACCAATCTATGTCTGTATTATGCTTGATAAATTATGGAAAAAAACCCATAGATCTACCCTTCTCAGTGTAAAAATTTAATAAGCATTTTACCTGTACGTTATGATTTCAATTCATTCATGTTACTTGATAAAATAAAAAAAGCCCTCTAAAAAGAGGACTTGGAATTTTTATAATAGTTGTTATAATATATGTTTTTTTCATGTTCTGTTATACAAACATAAATAAATAATTGAATTTTTATCATGCGTTTGCCCAATTGCTAAGATTCTCGTTATACATGCACGAAAATCTTAACAATACTGAGCAAATCACTTATTCGTTGATTGATTCAGCATCAACGATTGCTTCATTAATAAAAAACGGGTATGGATCGATTAGCCAATCAATTCCCAAGGTCCCCATTGTTCAGTTCCAGGCTCATTGCCTCGTGTCCACCATTTTGCACGATATGTGTTTCCTTTGTGTGTCACGATATCACCTAAATCATAAATTGTATCTGCATCCCATGCTTCTGCTGATGGTGCATCCGCCGTTGTCACAACTAATGCTTTGCTTTCTTCTGAAATGTTGCCCGCTTCGTCAAATGCTTTTACTGTATAAGAATACTCTGTATTAGCTGTTAATCCTGCGTCACTAAATGTATTTGTTTCTGTTTCTCCTACTTGCTCACCATCACGGTAAACATAGTAGCCTACTACACCCACGTTATCTGTTGATTGTGTCCATGATAAAGAAACACTCTTGTCACTAATTGATGAAGCCGTAATGTTCAATGGTACTGATGGAGCTTCTAAGTCTGCTGGTGGCTCTTCTAATGTAGAAATCACTAATGCTTTACTTTCTTCTGAAACGTTACCAGCGGCATCAAATGCTTTCACTGTATAAGTGTATTCTGTGCTGGCAGTCAATTTTGTGTCTGTATAAGCATTGTTTGTTGCTCTACCAATTTGTTCGCCATCACGATAAATGTAATAACCTGCTACGCCACGATCATCTGTTGATTTTGTCCATGATAAAGCAACAGTTGAATGTGTTGCTGTGCCTGCTAGATTTGTTGGTTGTGATGGTTTTTCTGTATCAGGTGTTTTTTCTTGGAATAGATCCTGATAAGACTTCGCAAATGATTCATTGTACTCGACACCAGCTGAGTTTCTTCCTTCATCCCAGTTGATACTCCAAGTCATCAAACCTTTTAATGGTGTTTGATCTTTTTCCATTTGTTCGAATACATCGTAAACTTTTGATGGTTCTTTTACAAAACCATTTGCTGCTGCATCCACGTTTGCTGGAATACCTAAAGCTAAGCGATTCGCTGGGATTTGGATAAACCCACCGCTTCCTTCGTTGAAAGCTTTTGAAATTCCATATAAGAATTCAAATTTTTTGCTGTCATTATTTTGAGCGATCCATTCAGTTCCAACACTGATACCGTCACCTGCTTGGTTGTATAACTGTGGTGCAATAAAATCATATTCTTGTTCTAAAGCAGTAATGTATGGTACATATTTACCTTGTGTTCTTAAGTACGGAAACTCTGGCGCCATAGAGATAATAAAATGTTTTTGTTCTTTCTCAAAATGCGCACGGACAATCTTCAAAGCATCTGGAATCACTGTTTTATTGTCGCCTGCATCTACTGCGGTTTGTTCTAAATCGATATCTAAGCCATCAAATCCATAAACTTCAACCAAACGGATGATTTCATCGGCAAAGGCTTGTTCTTCCCCTTTATGTAATTCAATATGTGAATCTGCACCACCAAGTGAAATAATGACCACACGATTTTCAGCATTCAAAGTGGCTACTTTTTGTCTAAATTCAGCATCTGACATATTGTAAGGTTTGAATGTTGGGATACCTTCTCCTTTCATGAATGACACAGCAATCACATTATAAAAAGGATTTACTTTTGCCAAATCAGTATCTGCCGGACGACCACCTTGGTAACCAGCACCTTGTTCAGGCACCCAATTATGATAATAACCTACTGAAACTTGGCGATTTGAGATATCTGGCATCGTATCTGCTGCGTCTGCTGCAAACACATCTGTTCCGCCTCCAATCAAACAACCTAAAAGACCAACTGAGAATAATAAACTTTTCTTATTCATTTTTTCCCTCCTAAATTTGTATTACAGAACAGATTAAAACATATCTTATCCTTCAAAATTTTTTTTGTTTGGTATTGCAACAAAATAACTTTCCAAACAAAAAAATCGCACTTTTTTAACAAAAGGGCGCATATATGAAAACATAACATCCACATAACTACATTATGCTATTATAGCCATGTACAAAAAACAGCTTCTGGAGGAAATGAACATGACAGAACATGCTGCTCTAATTCGAAAATTAAGAAAAGATCGTGGATTGACACAAGAACAACTAACTTCAGGTATCTCACAAAGAGGAACCTTAGCAGCTTTCGAATCACGTGGAACAAAAATCGGCTTTGAACTAATAGTAAACTACCTTGATCGGATGAATATCACACTTGAAGAATATCAGTTTTTATTGAATAGTAATTCGTTGTCTAATAAACAAAAATTAACGAATTATTTAATCACTTCAAAAACCATTACATCTGCTCAAGAACAAGAATTGCTCAACGAATTTGAAAAAACAGGAAACATTTATTATCGTTTGATCTATGCCCAAAGAAAATTGATTTCAAATTATCTGTATAGTAGTTCTTTTACCGCATCAATGAAAGAAGAAATCAGTGTTATAAAGAAGTATCTTGAAAAGATTGATACATGGGGGCACTTTGAATTGACTATTTTTTCGAATTGTTTATTTATTTTTGATGATGAATATATTGCCTATTCGTTCCAAAATAGTGTCACAAAGATGAAAGCCTACATAGATAATACCTATTATTCTGAGCTTCTTTCTAACTTTATTTTGAACGGCGTACGTCTTTCTTTTAACCGTGAATCAACCACATTACGCAAATTATTTCTAGCCCAATTAAAAAAAATCGCGACAACACACAAACAAACACTCGATCTTGCACATTATAAAGTGTTTACTGCTTTAGATAAACTAGCTGATGGACAAAAAACAGCTTTAAAAGAAGTAGAAACGGGTATTGCGTTTTTTGAATGGTTGGATCTTTCTACGAGTAAAGACTACATGATCAATCTAAAAGAAAAATTTTGCGCTGAAGTATGTGATTTTTCGCACAATGATCACCACACAAAAGTCGTTGTCAAAAGTACGTGCGATCGCCTCTCTCCACAACGCCAAGTGAATACTGCCTAAAATAACCGTGTATCTCCTCACTCCCAATGAGAAGATACACGGTTTTTAAGTCTCTCTATTTATTCTCGGTTGATTCGATAGGTTCCACTGGAATGGCGTACTTGATACGAGAGTTTCTAAACAGTTCATTGCACATTTCGTAGTCAGACGATGATCGATCAACGAACTATCAGAAATGCAACGCATTAAAGAAATGCGTCTTCGTGTATTCCTTTCAGGGACACCGATTACTAAAAAACCCTGACCAGTCTATGGACCACCTACAAGGGCGCACCATACTGCCTGTGTAGGTGCCTAACGTTGCTTCCTTGATTTTCTGATTCGTTCTCTACATTTCCTCTCAATAAATTCTTTTGTTACTTGTTTTATCCCCATGTCTTCCCTTTCTATACTGTGCAAACGCAACTCCTTCAGTGGCAGTTCTTTCTCCAGCGAACATTTGCGTTTCACCTAAAAAATGACTAAATAGTATAATTTCTAATAACACTCGCGATGAACGAAATTTTTTTGTTGCAATAACATACATAATTTTCAGATTAAAAATATATCAGTTATGATAACAATCGTACATTACATAAAGTAAAAATATCGGAGGAAT
>Ga0308157_10010076_pt1 | contig 10333 bp, 5 predicted proteins | sample PhyBR1_FD_201035 | JGI IMG/M metagenome (GOLD analysis project Ga0308157, IMG submission 201035) | Phyllosphere microbial communities from UC Gill Tract Community Farm, Albany, California, United States - DLSLB.R1 | ecosystem: Host-associated > Plants > Phyllosphere > Unclassified | place: USA... | reverse complement strand
AATAAATTTGGTGTTAATCATAACTAACTCTATTTTAGCACTTAAATAATCATTAACTAACCTATTTTCAAATTATGAAAAAACTTCTACAAAGTTTGTTCATTCTTGTGCTGTGCGCATTCTCAGCCTTTGCCCAAGAAAGAACGGTTACTGGTACAGTTACAGCGCAGGAAGATAAACTTCCACTTCCTGGAGTAAGTGTAAGAGTAAAAGGTACCCAAATCGGTGCCGTAACAGATGCAAATGGAAAGTATTCTGTAAGAGTTCCTTCGGGAGCAACAACCCTTGAATTTTCTTTTATTGGATTTACAGCAGTAAGCAGACCAATATCTGGATCAGTTGTTAACGTTGCTTTACAAGGCGACGCACAATCACTTAATGAGGTAATTGTAACGGCAGCAGGTATCCTTTCGAGTAAAAGGTCACTGGGAACTGTAACTACCACTATCAAGGCAGACCAATTAATCGCTGCTAAGCCTACAAATGTTGCCAGTGGTTTATTAGGTAAGGTTGCTGGTTTACAGATCAATGGTACCTCAGGTGGAACAAATCCTAATTTTCGTGTTGTATTAAGGGGACAAAGATCTTTAACCGGAAATAACGAAGCATTAGTTGTTTTGGACGCTGTTATTGTTCCTAACTCTGTTTTAGGTAATTTAAATCCTGAAGATATTGAAAATGTAACTATTTTAAACGGAGCCAGTGGTGCTGCGCTTTATGGTTCTGATGCATCAAACGGAGCTTTAATTATTACAACTAAAAAAGGTAAACAAGGCAGTCTCGAAATTAAAGCTCAACAAAGCTTGACTGTTGAGCAGGTAGCTTTTTTTCCGAAATTACAAGAGCAGTTTGGTGGTGGATCTGATAACGATCTAAAAGTTTATTTAGGTTATGAGAATCAACAATATGGACCAGCATTTGATGGTGTACCAAGGCCAATTGGTTTGCCATTAGCTGATGGTACCGTGAAAACAAATCCATATCAATGGGGTAATGATAAATATGATTTTTGGGATAATGGTTTGACTAGCCAAAGTGATTTGTCTTTATCTTCAGGTGATGATAAAGGTACTTTGTTTATTTCTGGACAATATGTTGATGTTAGCGGTACGCTTCCAAAAGATAGATTTAATAAAGCCAATGTTCGTTTTAATGGAACAAGAAATTTATTGAAAAATCTTTCTACTTCATTTGCATTAAGTTATGCTCAAAACCGTTATGATCAAACTACGTCAACTGGTTTTTATGATCAGATGTTGCAGAGTCCAGGTAACTTGCCAATCACATCCCTACAGGATTGGAAAAACGATCCATTTGCTGATCCGGCCGGATATCCTAACGCTTATTATACAAACCCTTATTTCAGTATTGATAATTTCCGCGAAAAAGTAAGAAATGATTACTTTACTGGGAGCTGGGATTTGAAATATAAGCCCGCAGAATGGATAGATTTGACATACCGTGTTGGTTTTAATACAAGAAATAACTCAGGTAAATCTTATTCTGATATCTATAAATTTAATGATTATATCAAAACAAGACCTGAAGTTGGTGCGTATAAAAAAACAGACTTAGTTGGTGGTGTAACTGATAATTCATTATATACAGCTCGTATTACCAATGAATTCCAGGCATCATTCAAAAAAACGGTAAATGATTTTAACTTCAATTTGATTCTTGCTGGATTTTTACGTCAGGATCGGACCAAATCATTAGATGCTTCTGTTAGCGGATTAGTTCAGCCAGGTTTATTTAATCTAAGTAATAGTACAAATACACCTACAGCCAATGAGTCAAATTATCTTGCTCGTCAACAAGCTGTTTATGGAGTATTGAACATTAGTTATAAAAATTACCTTTTCTTAAATGCAACAGCACGTAACGATTGGGATTCGCGCTTATCAGCCGCAAATCGCTCATTCTTCTATCCTGCTGCAAACTTATCATTCGTTCCAACAGATGCAATTCAGGCATTAAAGGATATCAAGGAAATTGATTTTATTAAATTGAGAGCTGGTTTATCTAAGGTAGGTTTGGTTAACGTTGGAGGTTCTGCAACTACACTTGGCGCTTACCGTTTAGACGCTACCTTTAACCAGGGTTCAGGCTATCCTTATAATGGCTTAGGAGGTTTTACAGTGGGTAATAGCATTGTTTCTCCTAACATTACACCAGAGTTTACTTACTCTTTTGAAACGGGTATTGATATGTCGTTCTTAAAAGATAGAATAAACGCAACATTTACTTATTACAAAACTAAAACCAAAAATCAAACAGTAACTGCTGCAGTTGCTAACACTTCAGGATATACCTCATACCTTTTAAACGCTGGTCAAACAAGCGGTAAAGGTATTGAAACTACATTGGCTGTTGTGCCGGTAAGAACTTCTGACTGGACTGTAACTGTTGCTGGTAATTATGCTCACTATAATAACATGGTAGATGAGTTATTGGCAGGTATTCCAAGCATTAACCTATCTGGTACTACAAATGCAGGATCTTATGGTATCGCTGGGCAGCCTTTTCCTGTTATACAAGGCAGATCATATAACAGAGATCCGCAGGGAAGAATTATAGTAGATCGTGTAACAGGATATCCTTCTGCTACTTCAACCTTAGCTATTTTTGGTAATGCAGCTCCGACAGATATTTTTGGTATTAATTTGAGTGCAAGTTATAAAGGCCTTACGCTTTCTGCATTGGCTGAATATAGAGGCGGATATTCTGTTTTCAACGGCATTGGTCCAAGCAGTTTAGACTTTAGTGGTGCAGGTATTAATACAGTTGCATATAACAGAGAGCGTTTTGTTATCCCTAATTCTTCATACTTAGATCCTGCTACTAATACTTATGTAGCCAATACTAATATAACGATTAAAGATGGTGGCCCGGGTTACTGGACAATTGGCGGACCAAGAACTGGTATTGATGAAAACTATGTTACTTCTGGTGATTTTTGGAAAATCAGAGAGATTGCTTTAGCATACGATTTCCCTAAATCGATATTAGCAAAGTCTAAATTTATCCGTGCAGCAAAAATTAGTGCTCAAGGGCGTAACCTGTTTATTTTTCTTCCAAAAACTAACGTGTACACAGATCCCGAATACAATAGCAACTCAGGAACAAACAGCGGAAATGGAGCAGGCTTAAATGGTACACAAACACCTCCTTCTCGTTATTATGGCGCGACTCTATCACTTACTTTTTAAAATAGAAATTATGAAAAAAATATTTATATTATTTTTTGCAGCGGCAGTCGGTGTTTCTATATCGTCATGTAAAAAATATCTTGATGTTAATACCAATCCAAATCAGGCAACATCTGGAACACCTGAGCTAGTTCTTCCTCAGTCCATTACAGCAGTTGCTAATTTGACATGGGGTCAAACTATTGGAGGTACTAACGCAACAACTAGTTCTTCATTTAATTTTTACGGTTCTCAGGTAGCTGGATATATCGCAAATGGTGGTGGTGTTAGTGGTTGGGGAGCAATAGTTTCTTATGATTACGTTACGACAGATCAGCAAGGTCTATGGAATAACTCTTATGATGTTGCCAATGATATTCAATATGTAATTGATAATACCGAGGGGAAAGCTAACTATGCGCAATTTAATGCGGCTGCTAAGGTTATGAAAGCATATACTTTTCAAAGATTAGTAGATCAGTATGGCGATTTACCTTATTCGCAGGCCTTAAAAGGCGCAGCAAGTGTAACGCCTGCATACGATAAAGCTACAGATATTTATAAATCTTTAGCTGATTTATGTGATGCGGCAATTGTAACATTTAAGGCTAATCCGACTGCTTCAAGTATTTTTAAAACGTCTGATCCTTTATTTGGTTCAAGCTCTACTACTGCAATTGAAATAACAAGATGGATTAAATTTGCTAATACACTTAAATTAAGAATGATTTTAAGAGCAGGAAATAAGGTAGCTTTTACCAATAAAACTTTTGATGCTGCCGGATTCTTAGATGAAGATGCACAGGTTAACCCTGGATATGTTAAAACAAGTGGTAAACAAAATCCTGCCTGGAATGGTTTTGCCTATTCATTTGCAGGTGCTGCTGTTGGTGCGGGTGCACAGTATACCCCAACTCCGTTTATTATGGGTTTTTATAACGGAACCAAACTAACAGATGTGGCCCGTGCGAATGTTGTTTATAAATCTGGTACTGCTACTGCAACAAATCAGTTAGGAAATCAATTAGCAACAGCTGGACGTGGTTTAGTGCCTAATTCATGGTATAGAGGAACAAGTTCAACCTCATACGAGGCAATCGGAATTTTTAAAGGACCTGATGCTGCTCAACCATTATTCTTATTAGCAGATAGTTATTTCTTACAAGCAGAGGGTGCTTTAACAGGTGTGATTGCCGGAACTCCTCAAACATTGTTTAATTCAGGTATTCAGGCATCTTTTAGATATCTTTATAAAAACAACACAGGCGCGGTTACTGCTGGTAAAGATCCTGTTGCTGATGCTACAGCTTATCAATTAGCTAATGCTACAAGTTATCTGGCTAATTATGGTTTGGCAGTAGGAACAGCTCAACAATTAGAGGCTATTATTACACAAAAATACATTGCATTAAACTTCCTGTTTGGTGATGAAGCCTGGAATGAATACAGAAGGACTGGATATCCGGCGAGCAATTCTGATGTAAGTGCTGCTACACCGGCTCAAACAATTGTTTCAATTACAAGTCTATCAACCGCTGCAGATAAATTGCCTGCACGATTACTTTATCCAAGTACTGAATTTACCTACAATGCTGCAAATGTACCAGCAGGGATTAATAAGTATACCAGTAAAATATTTTGGGCTCGATAGAGTAGTTAATTTTTTAAATTAAAACGAAAAGAAATGAAAAGAATATTTCAAAGCGTAGCAGTACTGTTTACTGTACTGTTATTAAGCTCGTGCCTTAAGTCTGATGATCTTATTGGACCAGATGCAAAAAATAGCGTTGGAGCAATTATTGAATTTGATAACCCTGATTACATTGCTGCCGGCTCTCTGACCGCGAGTGTAAAACTGGCTCGTTATCAGTTAACTCTTCCTAAAGGCACAGCCTCTCCTTTAAAAATCCGTGTTAATTATAGCGGAACAGGTAAAGTTGCTCCTTCTGATGTTACAGTAGGATTAGGAATTGATGCTGCTGCTTTAACTTTGCACAATTCACAGGCAAGCAGATCTTACAATTTAATCCCTGCTGCTTGGTACACTTTGCCTTCTAGTATTGTAATCCCTGCTGGACAAGCAGGATTGGACATTACCATCCCGATCAATACTACTAACTACGTTGCTGGTCAGACTTATGCGTTACCATTAAAAATTACTTCAGCTTCTCAAGGAACAATAAGTGGTAATTTTGGTACAATTATCGTTGCTGTAGCGGCTCAATAAATTTAAATTTTTCAAAAAAAGGGTCGATGTATAATTACATCGGCCCTTTTTTTTGACTTAATTTTATTCGCTTATAAACTTAATTTTTTTAACAAATAAGTGTTAATAAGTGCTGTATGTGTGTTGGGGTAGGTTAATCTGGTTGATTTGACAGTTTAACCACACGTTTTATCTATCAGTGAAAAGTCATGATTTAGGTCTTTTTATTGTCAGATTTGTCTTACATAATATTAAATTCTATCATTGCGCAATTATTAACTAACATATTTTTATGAGAAAACTTTTACAAAGTTTGTTCGTATTGATGTTTATTGCTATAACTGCACTGGCACAAGATCGAACAATTTCAGGAACAATTACGTCATCAGATGACAAACAACCACTTCCGGGCGTGAGTGTTAAAATCAAAGGATCGAAAATTGGCGTTTCCTCTAATAGTAAAGGCGCTTTTACGATTACTATGCCAGCGGGGCAAAAAGTACTGGTATTTACCTTTATTGGCTTTAATACCACAACAAGAGAGATTACTAATTCAAGTGTAATCAATGTGACAATGGTGCCAGATCCAACGCAGCTTAATGAGGTTGTGATAAGTAACACCTACATTACTAAAAGAAAGGGAGCTGAAACAGGCTCTGTGTCTTTGATTGACGGGGATAAGGTTGCATCCAGACCATCGGGGAACATGCTTCACAACTTACAAGGGCAGGTACCAGGCGTTGTTGTTGCAGCGGGTAGTGGCAGACCTGGTGCAGCACCTCAAATTTTTATCCGTGGCCAGGGATCTATTAACTCTTCTTTAGCCCCACTTTACGTAGTTGATGGACAGCCTGTAGATGCGAGTGATTTTGCACAGTTAAATCCAGAGGATATGGATTCATTCAATGTACTAAAAGATGCGTCGGCTACGGCGATATACGGTTCACGTGGTGCAAATGGTGTAATTCTGGTAACTACTAAACGCGGCATCAAATCTGGTACCGATATTAACTATCAGGCTTACTATGGTTATGAGCAAATTAATAACCAGAAGTTCAAAATGATGAACACGCAACAAAGGTTGGACTACGAGGTGGCTATTGGTCGTCGTGCTGCAAATGATCCGGCTATCCCTGAGTTGTTAAAATCAGATTTCAACCAGGTAGATGAAGTTTTTCAGAAGCCAGAAACACAATCACATTCCTTAAGCATTCGTACTGGTAACGAGAAAACCCAGGCTTTTTTCTCTGGGGAGTATGCTCAACAAAATGGTATTTATTTCGATTCGAAATGGGAAAGATATGGTGCGCGTGTAACCGTTGATCACAAAGCTAAAAACTGGTTGAAAATGGGAATTTCACTATATGCTGGGAATACCAATGAGCGCCAGCCAAATGAGACCAGAAATAGTACTGCTAACACTGGTATGATGGCTTATCTGTTATTACCTTATGAGGACATTCGTGATGAAGATGGTAATTTTAAACAAAGATTACAATATGGTGGTTATGCTGGGGCATATAACAACTTGTGGGTTCGTGCAAACGATTACCAGCATACCGATTACCAAAACTTAAAGTTGTTAGGTAACACTTATCTGGAAGCTGATGTTACCAAAGATATTAAATTCAGAACCAGTTATGGTGCAAACTACACCAGCTATTATGGTGGCGGTTATAATGCACCATTAATTGCAGCAGCAGATAATGGTAATGCCAACAGATATTATTCATCATGGATGGATGGAATTCAAAGAAATACTTTGAATTATAACCATACTTTTGGAGATCACTCTCTTGCCGCAGTAATTGGTACCGAATATAACTTCCATAACGATATCGTATTTAGTGCAACAGCTAAAAATACTTCATCTCCCCTATTGTTAGAGTTTGGCTCATTCCAAACACCTTCAGCAACTAGTGGTTCGTTAAACAAATACAGAATGTTTTCTGCTTTAGCCAATGTAAACTATGGTTATAAAGATAAATATTATGTTGATTTAAGTATTAGAAGAGATGGGTCCTCTAAGTTTGGTAGAAATAACCGTTGGGGAACTTTCTGGGCAGCTGGTCTAGGTTGGAACATCAAAAAAGAAGCATTTTTGGCGGATGTAAGCTGGCTTTCTCAAGCTAAGCTAAGAGGCTCAATTGGTACAACTGGTAACGACGGAATCGGATACTATCCGTCTTATGATTTGTTTGGTTCAACAACATACAATGGTGCAGCTGGTTTAACTCCTACTCAAGCTGGAAATGCTGATTTGTCATGGGAAATTAAACGCAAGTTTAACGCTGGTTTTGATGTTGCTTTCTTAAAGAACAGATTAACGTTGAGCGCAGATTTCTATAATGATGTAACTTATGACATGGTATTAAATGTACCAGTATCTTACTTGACAGGTTATTCATCGATATATCAAAATATGGGTAGAATGTATAACAGAGGTGTTGAGTTAGGATTAGGTGCACAAATCATAAAATCAAAAGATATCTCTCTGAACTTTAATACCAACTTCACTTACAATAAAAACCGTGTTACTGAGCTTTATGGTTTTAGAGATGAGCTGCTTGGTACAGGTACAGGGGTATATACTGCTGTAGGTTACATGACAGGTCAGTTTAAATACAACAGATTTTCACATATCGACGGACAAACAGGTAATGAGGTTTATTTAGACAAAAATGGCAATGAAACAACCAATTTTGATGGTGGAGATGCAGTGGTATTAGATGGAAAAGGATACTATGCCCCATATAATGGAGCGGCTTCACTCGACTTTTCTTACAAAGGATTTGGAGTATTCATGCAGTGGAACTATGTAGTAGGTAAATATACCATTAATAATACCAAAGCCTGGATGGCATGGAATAATGCCTCATGGAGTAATTATAACAGGGTTGCTGATTTATACGACAGAATGTGGAAAAAACCAGGTGATAATGATGCTAAATATGGTAAATATGGAACGGGTACCAACTTTGATGACCGTTATGTAGAGAACGCGTCTTACCTGAGGTTGCGTGATTTAACAGTGTATTATAATTTTAATAAATCATTGTTGAATAAAACCAAATTCTTTAACAAGGCAAGGGTATATGCCAGAGCCAATAACCTGGTTACCATTACCAAATATAGCGGTTATGATCCCGAGTTCTTTAACAACTTAGAGCTGGGTATTTATCCGGTTTCTCAAAAATTCACTTTTGGTGTTGACGTAACGTTTTAAGAAAGGAGAAAATTGAAATGAAATTAAATAAAACTATTATATGCTCGCTAGCTATTGCATTAACCTTATCTAGCTGCAAAAAGCAATTAAATCAGTTGCCACCACAGTCTTTAACATCTGATTTGGTATTTACTAATATTACAGCTGCAGAGTCTGTATTAAATGGAGCTTATGCCCCATTAAGATCAACTAGTTACTACGGTCGTAATTTCGTGGTGATGAATGATATTACCACAGATAACCTTATTGCTACTTCGTGGTTCAGTAACAACTATTCAGATTGGCAAAGAAATACATACAATTCGTCAACATACGAAACACGTGATTTTTGGTCTGCATTGTATAATGCAATCCACAGGACGAATACTTTCTTGAAAAATATTGACAATGTAAATGCAATTGCTGGCGAAAATGCAACTACAGTTGGAGCTTCTAAGCAGTCATTTAAGGCACAGGCTTATGCATTAAGAGCACTTTACGCATTCGATTTGCTTCGTACGTATGCTAAAATAGATATCAACGACAGATTGGGAATTCCTATGGTATTAGAGCCAACTACCGAGATTCAGATTCCACGCCAAACTGTAAAGCAGAATTATGATCAGATTGTTAGCGATCTGAATCAGGCAGAAAGTTTAATTGGCGAAGCAAACGCAACGTCACAGATTAAAATAAACAAATATTTTATAGCTGCGTTACAGTCGAGGGTTTATCTTTATTATAAAGATTATCAAAAAGCTTCTGATGCGGCAGATAAGGTAGTAGCAGGTGGCTTTGGCTATGAAACAACCGCAGCTGGATTAACCAGTTTGTGGACAAACGATGTGAGTACTAAGGAAATTATATTCAAAATTGGAATTGAAGCTGTACAAGAATCTGGGGCAGTAAATTATGGTGTATTTTTTATCAATGATAATGGAGGCTCTTTATTGCCAAATCCAGATTTTATACCCTCTAAATCTGTTATAGATTTATTTTCGCCAGCAGATTTAAGGTCTGCGCAATATCTGAAGAGTTATACCGTACGTCAATTTGCAACTCCTTTAACATTAGTTCAAAAATATCCGGGTAATCCTAGCTATAAGTCATATTCAGATAAAGCAAATGCACCTAAACTGTTGCGTTTTGCAGAAGTTGCACTTAATAAAATGGAAGCTCAATATTACATTAACAAAACTACTGCTAAAACACTTCTTAAAGCGCTTAGGGCTGCTCGTATCACCGGTTACAATACTGCTTTGGTTGATGCTTATGATGATGCAACCTTATTAAGTGAAATCAGAATTGAAAGAAGGCGGGAGCTAGCTTTTGAGGGGCACCAATTTTTTGACTTGAAGAGGTGGGGATTAGGGTTCTCAAGACCTAAAGACGGAACTTATATGGCAACTGAAAATGCAATTGGAGATGTGCCGGCTACAAGCTATCGTTTTCAATGGCCAATTCCTCAGGCAGAGAGAGAATCTAATAAAGCTGCCGAACAAAATCCAGGCTACGCTAATTAATTAGATGTATGTTTTATTAAAAGGGTGTCCATAATTTATGAACACCCTTTTTTATTTGATCCAGAGTACGTTATCCATTCTTTTTTCTAATCCCATTTTAATGTAATTGTATTTTATTTGTTTGAAATCATTATGTTAAAATCTCCTTTTAGTTAGGGTATTTTCTTTGTTTAAACGCTGCAAACACATGTCTTGTAGTGCTTTTTACCCT
>Ga0308157_10010073_pt1 | contig 10334 bp, 3 predicted proteins | sample PhyBR1_FD_201035 | JGI IMG/M metagenome (GOLD analysis project Ga0308157, IMG submission 201035) | Phyllosphere microbial communities from UC Gill Tract Community Farm, Albany, California, United States - DLSLB.R1 | ecosystem: Host-associated > Plants > Phyllosphere > Unclassified | place: USA... | reverse complement strand
TGTGAAAAAGCCGTTAAGCTCCAAGTAGTAAGACAGAACGTGGGAAAATAGCTCCTCATATTTTTTCACGTTTTGTCTTACTATTGAAGGAGCTGGCTTTTGAACACCGTTTATCAGAGGTTGTGAACGGAGCGTTCAGCACTAAGGCAGAAGACAGAAAAATTGAAAATGGTTGTTTCATTTTTGATTTTTTTGGCTTATGTCCGAAGTGTTGCTCCTTGAACACCGTTTATCGAGGTTTTGAAAAAGCCGTTAAGCTCCAAGTAGGAAGGCAGAACGTGGGAAAATAGCTTCTCATATTTTTTCACGTTCTACCTTACTATTGAAGGAGCTGGCTTTTTAATCGCTTTTATTCCCCCAGAAAAATCCGCCATTCACTAGCTTCACACTCACTGTCCTCCCCTTATGTATACTCTCCTTGAGTTCTTCAAAATCAGTTCGTCTCTCGACTTGCAGATTATGAGAAAGAAAGCTATGCTAAAAATCAAAGGAGAGGATTACATGAAAATCGGATTTATCGGTACAGGAAATATGGCACAAGCAATTATTCACGGTATCTTAGCAAATAATCTAGTGGCTAAAGAAGATATTTTTGTTTCAAGCGGTCATTATGAAAATGCCCAACGCTTTGCTGGTAAAGTTGGGGTCAATGCTTGTCAAACCAATCAAGAGATTGCTGAAAAAGCAGAAATCGTTGTTTTGGCAGTGAAACCAAAAATCATCGAACAGGTGTTAAATGAATTACGCGACCATCGTAAACAACAGTTGTTTATCTCAATTGCTTCAGGAAAATCGCTTGCAACACTAGAACAAGCACTTGATCCAGAAGCTGCTATCATTCGTGTGATGCCCAATGTCAACGTAAGTGTTGGCGCGGGTGTTTCTGCAATCTGCAAAAACCAAGCAGCAACAAATGAACAGTTGACACAAGCGACACAAATCTTTGAAGCGATTGGTAGTGTTTATCCTTTAGCAGAAGATGATTTCAGTACATTTATCGGATTAGCTGGAAGCTCCCCTGCTTTTATTTATATGTTGATCGATGCAATGGGCCGTGCAGGTGTTTTACATGGACTACCTAAAAAAACAGCAACAGAAATTGCAGCCAAAGCGATTTTAGGTTCCTGTCAAAAGTTTCTAGCAAGCGATGAAAACCCTTGGGAATTAGTTGATCAAGTATCTTCTCCAGGTGGAACGACAGTTGCTGGTGTCGTCGCATTAGAAGAAGCTGGGTTTATCCCCGCGATCATCACAGGGATTACCAAAACGATCGAAAAAGATTTAGAGATGTTGTAGAATTTTCAAACTATTGACATTCATTGTCCCTCTTCTATAGTTGGGTGACGAATGTCACTATAACAGTTAAACGATTCTTCTTTATCATCTACTTTTCTTAGTATCTAAAGCAAGAGAAATACACTCTTACTCCCAATAAACATTTAGAACAGAAATAACCTCTTCGAAAATAAGACTGCACATTTTTATGCTTACTGTCTTAGTGATCGAAGAGGTTATTCTTCATATTTTAGCTGATACTTACAGTAGTAAAATTATACTTTATCTCTGTGCTATCTTTTTTTGGCTAGTGCCCTTTACTGTTCGTTTTACAGACTAACCTGTTTTCCCTTCACGATAGACTGCTGGTAAGTGATTGTCGCATTGGTCTCTTTACTAACCTTTTTGCCATGACTTATGACCTTTGCAAAATCTACCGCCCCATCTCTTGTTTGAGCAGGTGCTTCTGTCGACGTTTTTGGTATTGCTTGTTTCTTTTCTAAAGGTTTATCTTGTTCAATCACTAAAAAACCACCTGTTTTCATCGTCGTTGCACTACTAAACAGTTTACCATCTCCCAATCCTTCTTCTTTTATCTCTCTTTTGACGCGGGGCTGATCGTGGGACTGATTTTTATGCTCAACCCCTCTCATGATCCTTGCAAAATCTGCCGCTTCATCTCTTTTTTGAGTAGATGCTTCTGCCGGCATTTTTGGTACTGCTTGTTTCCTTTCTAAATTTTTATCTGGTGGTACAATTGAAAAATCATCGTTGGAATTCTGGTAAGTTGCTGTCGCATTGGTCGCTTTATTAATCTTTTTGCCTTGACTTATAATCTTTGCAAAATCCGCTACTTCATCCCTTGTTTGAGTAGCTCCTGTCGGCGTCATTTCAGACAATTCTTGCTTTTTTTCTAAATCTTTAGTTTGTTCTAAAACAAAGAAATTACCTGTTTCCATCATTGCTAACACAGTGAATAGCTTGCCATCTCCCAGTCCCTCTTCCTTTGTTTCTCTTTTGACACGCGGTTGGTTATAGAACCCATTTTGATTGGCAAAATCTCTTATAATCGTTGCAAGCAATTGAGCATCCGTCAATTTGAAGTTAGTAAATAATAAAGGGTCTTTTTGAAATGCTTTGATGACAGTTTTTTTAGATAATCGAGGGGCATTTTGATGTTTTGCTACCGCTGTAACAAATTGATCAAAATTAGGATGTTCAAAATATTCTGCGTATCGTGCAAGAAAATCATCTTTCACATTTTGACCACTCGGCAAAAATCCAATAGGCGTTAGCCCATATTTAACAACATCATATGTTCCTGAAACAATGTGTGTGGTTTCATGCGTAATCGTTATCTCTGGGGGTGCTGCCATTTGGATTCCTGGTAAAATCTCTGGTCTTTTATGGAAGGCATCCGCTACAATAATGATGCGACACTCGGCATCTTCTTTCAATACAAAGGCATAAGCTTTCGGATCATCATTACTAATAGAATAATAGGCATGTGTCTTCTCATCTAGAACAAAATCAGTCGAAACGATCCAAATATTTTCAAATCCCCAGTCTGCTGTTTGACGCAAAAATTGTTCGCCTTTTGTTGCGATCGAAAGGAGCCTCTCTACTGATTCCTTTAAAATCTTCTCTTGTTGAAAAGAAGGTGGTATATCAAGGAATTTTATTAAGTATTGACCTTCGGCTGTTTCTGCGATTTTATCTACTTTTAGTAATTCTAAACACACATCTTTGACGATTCTGAAATTTTCTGTGGCGTTCTCGAATTCTTGTGGGAGTTTCTCTATAAACGGTCTAAGTGATTCCGGCACTTTACTTATATCTAAACCGGAAAAAACGCGAAACTGATCCCCTGGTTGCAAAGACAATACTTTGGTGATAGCATCAGCAATCGATTTTTGTGCTTTCTCCTCGTCAATAAAGACAATTCTTTGTGGTTCTGAGACAAAATTATCCAACGGTTTAATCGGAACTGATTCATCTTCTAACCTTGAAATCCCATGTAACGGCGAATACTCGATTGCATTCAGCATGCTATACCAACCCCACCATCGATTGGGGGATACTGGAAGGGTATTATACGGTGGATACAATGAATTCTCACGCCTCTGCGTAACTGCCCCTCTAGGAACTGAACCTACATTCTCTTTTTTAGATGTACCTGCTTGTGAAGAATTAGGTCCATGATGTTGGACAGTCCCTGGATATTTTTCATGTGATTTCTCTAAAGACGTTTCAAAACGAAAAACACCATTATTTGTGTCCAAACGTAACACGGTCATTGGTGAAAGGAAATTTTTTTTCACCAAATGGTAACGATTCGTTTCTTTGTCCAACAGAACTAATGGAAGGTATTGTTCTTTGATTCTGATATAAGATCGCCCAGCAGAATTCCACATCAAACCATTCTCATCCGGTGGCGATAGCGTAGTCGGAGTCAGTAATGACTCATACTGATCTAGTTCCTTTCCTACCTTTTCACGTACTGCTAGCGAAACACTTGGACTAGTTTCTGCTTCAAAATACCACTCTACCCCATTAAAGTTTACCGGATGTAGCGCTCCTCGATCATATACATCATAACGGACACCATGGTTCTCAATTGTACTGATTCTAACAGGCACTAGTTTCTTATTCATTTCAATGAGGGTATGGCGAAAATCTCCTTCCCCAGTAACCGTTAAAGTAGTTGCCTCCCCATAAGCTTTAGGATTTAAATTTAGTTCTTCTACAGCTACGTCTCTGTTAGGAATCTTCATTGAAACTCGATTAATCAAATATTTGTGTCTGCGAAAAAAAACTGCCTGTCCCTCAAACAGTCTTAGTTTTGTCCCACGTAAGGTAAACCGGTTCCCATAAACATCCCCTTTTTTTAAATCTGAAACTGGAACATATAAATGATCTTGCACACGTTTCACACGGATTTCTGGGCCATTATTTGGTAAAGTAGCTTGCGTATAACTTTTAGCCCAATCGTTGGTTTCTACACCAAATTTTTCTAGTTTTGCCGCTACTTCCTTGAGTTCCTTTCTAATAAATACCTGGTTTTTTAACCGTATCAATCCCTTAGATAAGGCTTTTGAACTATCATACAAAAATCCTATTCCTGGATCAGCGTAAAGTATAGCACTCACAACAATTGATCGAAGCTCTGATGGTTTAGGGAGAAAACGTGTGCTATGGCGTACTATACCTGCTGCGCCATGTTTCATGATCGTTCTTGCCATACCAAATGCAAATCTCGTATTAAATGCAGTGACTTGACCCAATACAGGAATCAAGGAAACTGCATCAAGCATGCAACTGGGGACCGCCTCACCAATATCTTGATTGATACTACCGACCACACAATCGTAAAAAGGAATGAGATGTTTGAAAACATCCCAAACTTTTTCAGCCGTTGTTGTCTCTCTTCCTGAATTATATAGTTGGCGATAGACTTTATCCCGGTGTTTACCGCTAATATGGTTGATAAATGTCTCCTGTGCATTACCTTGTAATACGAGTTTGTTCTGATTCGAATCCAGTTTAAGAATGTACGGCTTATCTCTGATCAGAACTTTATCTTCATATTTTCGAAATTCATTTTTCCAAAGATCTGGTCGATTAAAAAGCCCATAGCGGAGATATAACATAGGATCTTTATCCACGCGATAAAGCTTGTATCCTCCATCTTTTTCCAGCCTTTTCAACGCGTAACATCTTTCTTCTCCTCCACGAGTAACTACAAATAAATCTGTCTCATCCAATGTAAGGAGCGTCTCTACTTCCACCTCTTTGGCCAAAAAGACTGGTGGAAAACCTGACTTTCCTGGTCCGCTTGCTGGATGACTTGCTTTATGACTCAATACTGCCTGTGCCTCATATATACGACTTTCCGGTGAAAATATAAAATTCAAATCATCTTTGTGGAATGAATCCATCTCAAGTCGTATCAGAAACTGATCCAACGAATAAAATGATTCGGATACAGCTTTCGTTAACCGCGTATACCATTCATTGATATCTGGTGGGATCCATGGACCCGGACAGGGATTTCCGCCAGAGAGATAAACTTGTCTGCCCGCAAGACTAACTTTGATACCGAGTCTATTGCACTCTTCCAGTACTTCATCCACAAGCACTGATTGTTGGCGCCAGTTGATTACTGCTGTTTGATAAGATAAGACAAGGTCATTGACCATTTCTTGCTTTTTTATTAGTTCAAAATAGCCACGTTGCAAATAAGTGACAAAGGTGCTTAACGCGACTTGTTGATAGTTCCCTTTTGCTAATGGACCTCTTAGGATATTTGGGTCCAACTGAGCGGTAGCCAGTGTCGCTGGAACTAGGAGATGAGAAATTTCTTCGACAGTATCAATCCCTTTATCTCTAAAACTATCAAAGAAAAGCTCGCCTACTGATTTGATTTCTGTCTGATTGAATTTCTCAAGGTAACCTAGATCCTTTAATATTCTAGAACCTGTCATCTGCATTAAAGAATCATAATCAGCGATCAATACATCGTCACCAACGTCACTTGATTTAAGAAAATAATTAGGGAGTGCTCGATTCATGAACATAATCCATAGTTTAGTGATGTTATTTTGTATCCCTATTTTTTGATCTACTTGTGGAGTGACTGATTTCGGTGGGATGTTGATTAGATCTGCTTTTATCAATTCTTCTACTGAGAATGACTTCCTAAGCTGGCCGATCGTAAATGTAGATGGGTCAGATGAATCAATGATCTGTTTGGCTGCATACCCTTCAATTGTGGTACCCAGGACATTTTCAACTGTCCATTTCATTACGGTCAATTCAGCGTCCCTGTCTGAGATTACTTCTCCTGGCTGTCCACCATATAGTTTTAACTCTTTCAGGATAACTTTTGCTATCGATTGGACTTTCTCAGATGAGACTCTGCCATCTATCCCTGTTTGCCCAAACCATTCCCCCATAGCAGACAAAATATCTTCTTTACTTACTTGGGTAGCTGACAACGTGCCTTTTTGACGAAAAAATGTCTCAACTTGTGTCATGATTTTCTTATCCAACCATTTATTGATTGTTACTGCTGGTGTAGATCCTGCTTTTTCATCTAAAGTCGCAGAGGGAGTGGTGGTAGGCAAAACTAAATGATTGCTTTCGATCATGTCCCACAACCAATTCGTGAACGTGATTTCAGCGCCTTTATTTGAAATGACGCCATCTACTTCCTCACCAAGGATGACTTGAGCAATTTGTTTCATTTTAACCATGTCTATAACCTCTTGATTTGCGCCTTCTAGCAATACCCAATTTGAGACTATTTTCGCAAAAGCATTGTCATCTGTAGTTTCACAATCCACGCCTTTTTCAGTTAGGAATTTAGCTACTCTTTGTTTTTCTTTTTCTAACTTTATACGATCTATGGTAATATGTAACACTTCTTTTGGCTGACTATTCGTTTGTGTCGTAGGCTTAAAATCATTTTCTGAAAAAAAACGTTCAATCTTTTTCTTAACTTCCTCTTCATGCTCCTGTTCTTGATTCTTTTTGATTTCTTCAATATCGATACCCAAACGATCGTCTTGCCCCTTCTTATACGTATAGCCCATCTGTGCGTTATTGTTTTCCCACTGCAAGATAATTGCTCGTGCCTCAGTATCCGTTAAGGGAATACCTTCCTCACCATGAGCCCTCAAAATCATATTCGCTGCTATGTTCTGCCTTTTGCTGATTTCTTCATACTGTAAGCCTTCAAAGATCCATTTTCGCAATAACAAAACCAGTTGACGTGGTGTTGCCGTTGTGAAATACATTTGTTCTTTATATAGGAACTTTCCGACTACTCCATTCGCCTCTTGGGTATGCTCTCTCATATCAAAAAGCTGTTTATGATAATAAATTGGCACGATTAGTGTTTGCTTTGGGATACTATCTGGTCGACCATGGATGAAGTCATCATAGATTTGATTGTTTTCTTTTAAATGTTTTTTAACTTGAAGAATCGAGACGGTCTCCGCTGGTGATAAATCATATTGAATGGTTTGTTTCGTCTTCTCTTTATAACGATACCCCACTAGCAACGTGTTCGTTTTCCATTGTTTATAAATTGCTTGTAATTGTATATCGGATAAGAAATCTCCAAGTCTACTATTTTCAATCCCGTACCCTTTGTGGATGAGATAAGCTAAATACTGTGCCCGCTCTGACTGTAAGGTTTGGTCATTTTTCCAATTCCTACCTGCCCAATTTTGAACAACCTTAATCAACTCCAAGTCGGTATCTATCTGGCTCACAACTCCTGTACCGATGAAAAAAGATTTAAGCAGATGATTCACATCAGTTGTCTGATTTTTCTGCTGAAAAAGCTGTTCATCAAAATGAAAAACTGGTAATAATTCTGACTGATCAAAGGGTTGTATATCTTGAGAGATGGCTTCGGTGATTTGAAGGACCTTACTATAGTCAGAAGCACTAACAGGAATGAATAAATTATTGGTTAGATCATTTTCTGTGATTGTTTCATTATGTTTTTGTATCGGATTGATCTCAATATTCTTAATTTCAGTAAAAGTATATGGTTTAAACACGTTATTTGTTTCCCATTGAAAGAAAATATTGATTGCTCTAATAGCAGTTAACTGCCCAACTGAAAGACCATAAGCACTAAGAATAATCTTAGCGAGCTGTTGTCGCTTCTCAAGAAGTTCATGATTTGATGCACCTCTGTTTGCCCAGCTTTGAAGAGCAAGGAAAAAATCATGGAATGCCTTCTCTTTCATGTCACATAATTCACTATGCTGTTCACAAACAGCCTGCCTGATTTTTTCATTTGCTTTGTCTGTTTCATTACGCTGAACAAAGACTTCTTGATCATACCAGAACGGGGTAAATGGTTCAGCGACTGGTACGGGTGACGGTTTATTTTCCATATAAGCTAACATGACTTTGTTGATTTTCTCAAGTGTTTCCTCAGAAAGTGCTTCTGACGATTTCAGACCAACAAGCGTTGGGGTTGTTGGTTCCATTACAGGTGGCTCATTCATCGATTGCGTAGGAAGGGTTGCTGCTTCCGCGACAATCCTTGTTTTTAAGAAATCATACCGTTTAACAAAACGGTCAATCATTTCTGAAAAATCTTCGGCTAAAGCCACAAGTTTTGCGGAAATGCTCACGTCTATTTCATCAGATGCTCGGCTTTTCGAATCATCTGCCCGGAGCTGCTGACTTAAAATAGGTTGCTGATCATATTTCCTATTGTCTTTGCCTAACGGATCAGAAGATTTCTCTTGTGTTCCAGGATCGCTAGAGAAAGTTTGGATTAATAACTCTGTAAAATGTCCTAAAATATTGTATTTTCCATCTGTGTGATTCCTCGAATCAAGGATTTGCTCTTGCTGATGAAAGAAAGAGCTGAATACTTCATTTAGACCATCCCAAAAAGAATGAACACTAAGAGTCACATTGTCTGGTATTGGAACGTCTGTTGTCGTTTCATTCTTCTGATACTTTTCCTCAAAAGTCTTTTGAAAAAAATTTTTCAACTTTTCAGCCGCATTGCTTGCATTAAATTGCTGTGGATCATTTGCATCCGTACTTTTTTTGAAGGAAAACTGCTGTAAGGAATGGGTTGTATGACTTCGTGCTTCATTCAATGTATGTGATTCAGCGATAGCATTTTGGCATACTGTCTTAAAATGGATTTGTGTATGATTTTTATTTTCCCACAAACCGTATTCTCTTTTATGGGACACTTGCTCGCTAGTCGTACAATCAATAAGTGTTGAGATACCATGAGCAAATTTGTGCACATCTATACTAAATTGATGAGCAGCGTCTGCTAAATCCGAAAGTGGCGAGACAACTTCTGGTTTGTATTGTTTGATTTGGGTGGTATTCGTTGGTAAAGGAGGAGTCATTCTTTTGGGGTTAAACGTCGAGCTAGACTTGAGCGCAGGCATCCTCACTTGATTTCCGATCTGTTGAATTTCAACATGCGTATCTACTTCTAAAACCGCACCTGCATCTTGGACCGCTCGTTGCTGATCAGGGCGTTCCTCTGGCATCCGTAGACCAGCTAGAACGCTCCACATAAAGAGGAATCCTGTAGGGGTTAGGAGGTCTCTCGGGGTCTGACCTGACTTACTTACAATGTCATGGACTATATTGTCTCGCTCTTTTAGATCATCTTTCTTATTAAATTCGTTGTGGAACTCACCGATTTTTCGATTAAAATCTTCTCCTGGCATTTCTTCTCACTCCTTCATTAAAAGATGCAAATCAACTGAATAAGGTGATAAAAATCACTAGTTTTATTTGCTTTTCTACAAATCTCTTCTCCCCTTCACTTTCATCATACAAGGGTGGTAAAAATTTATGTGCCTTTTATTCAGTTATTTCAGAAAAAAATGGTCAAATAAATTAGATTGAACGTTCCAAGATGAAATGCCTGATTTTCAACTTATTACTCAAGAAGATGTGCATTTTTTGGCCAGGTAAAAAGGAATTCACTTAAGTGTTTTTTTACACCTAAAACGACTGAAATGAACACTTCCTGTCATTTCAGCCGTTTTTTATGGATGTATGTAATCATATCTTTTCTTATTGTCTTGTTTTCATTTGTTTATTTTTTAGATTTGAGTTTAACAATCGACAATTCTATGACATAGTAAAATAAAAGACTATAAATTCCACTCGGCAGGAAATCACGATTCACGATATATTCAATCGTGATCCCAAAAGCACTCCCAACCAATCCAGAATAAATGACGATTAGATAGGGATGTTCGTCAGCAAATTTCATTATTTTCATCCGCAATATGCTTCGCCTCCTTATACTATAGTTATTTCAAGTATTACTATACCGTTAAAAAACTATGGATATCCTATCTGTCATAAAAGATCATTTTAAAGTCATAAGCGTTGTCACGATCTGTTCTGCCCTAGAATCAAAAAAATGACCCAACAGACTAATCTAATCTGTTGGGTCATCCTATATTTTAACTATTTTTTATTTCGCATAATCGGTTGCACGAGTCTCTCGGATCACGATTACTTTGATGTGTCCTGGGTAATCC
>Ga0308157_10010071_pt1 | contig 10336 bp, 10 predicted proteins | sample PhyBR1_FD_201035 | JGI IMG/M metagenome (GOLD analysis project Ga0308157, IMG submission 201035) | Phyllosphere microbial communities from UC Gill Tract Community Farm, Albany, California, United States - DLSLB.R1 | ecosystem: Host-associated > Plants > Phyllosphere > Unclassified | place: USA... | reverse complement strand
AACATCTGCGTGCGCGTACAGCGCGTTCTCGATCTCCTTCGGGTACAGATTCTCGCCACCGCGAATGATCATGTCCTTGATCCGATCGACGATCTGCAGGTACCCGTCGTCGTCGAACCTTCCCAGATCGCCGGTGTGCAGCCATCCGTCGACGATTGTCCGCTCAGTCTCCTCCGGCCTGTTGAGATAACCGGCCATCACCACGGGTCCTGCGATGACAACCTCACCGACCCCTCCTCGTCCGAGCGGATGACCATCTTTGCCCACAACCGCCACCTGTTGACCAGGCAGCGGCAGACCGACCGTGCCGGGCTTGCGCAGCCCGCGCAGCGGATTGATCGTCGAAGCACACGTGGTCTCAGACAGGCCATAACCCTCGACGATTGTTACCCCGAATCGTGATTCGAAGCGCTCGATGGATTCTGCGGGCATCGGCGCCGCACCGCATACGGCGAATCGCAGCGATGACGTGTCTGGCCGAACATCATCCGGTAGCGAAGACAACAACGCATAGATCGCCGGGACTGCGGAGAAGTATGTCGGCCGATTCTTCTCGACGTCGGCGAAAAACCTGTCGCGCGAGAACCGACCGGTGATGCTCACTTGGCCGCCAACCCGCAAGGGCGTGAGCGTGCCGAGAGTTATGCCGTTGGCATGAAAGAGCGGCAGCACAAGCAGGCTGTGGTCGACAGACGTGAGCTCGAGCCAGGCCACGAACGACTCGGTCATCGCATCGAGATTCGCGTGTGTGAGCATGACCCCCTTCGGTTTGCCCGTCGTGCCGCTCGTGTAGATGAGCAGAGCGAGGTCATTCGCTGAGAACTCTGCAAGCGGAGGTGCGGGTGCCTGTGCACCGAGTTCTTCGAGCGTTACCGTCGGCACGCCGAGGTCGCGCTCGTCATTGTCAGCAACCACGAGCAGCGCTCCGGCATCAGCAGCCTGGTACGAAGCTTCCGCGGTGCCGAGAACAGGATTGATCGGTGTTGCCGCCGCGCCCAATCGCCATGCCGCGAACAAGGCGACAATCAACTCGACGCGATTCGGCAGGGCAAGCGCGATCACATCGTTGGGGCCGACACCGCGCGCGTGCAGCGCAGCGGCGGCCGAGTTCACGCGATCGAGAAGCTGCGCGTTATTGAGTTCGACTCTGTCATCACGCAGGCTCGGTGCATCCGGCTCTGAAGTGGCGCGAATCGTGGGGAGGGTGGCGAAATGCATGAGTGCCTCCGTGAGAAGGACGGGGCGCCGTGCTGGGAACACAGCACCCCGTCGGGTCGCAAAAGCGGTCAGATTCGGGTAACCACTGGCTCGGCCACGAGGCCGAAACCGCGCAGCTGCCCCAGGAGTTCGCGGTACCCGAACGCCTGGCATCCGGATGCGAAACCGACTCGGTTGGGTCGTTGCTGGATTAGCGAGAACGCCGCGAACGCCTGCAGAAGCCCGGTCTGTTTGTAGTTGCTGTTGCCGTGGATCACCACGTGCGAGCGCCCGAGCGGGCCGGACGCGTGCACCGAGTCGATCGAGCGGTTGATGCGCGGGTTCTCTCGCGGCGGCATCCCCGCTTGCAGCGACGCCGCGATATTCGCCAGTGCCTCTTCCTGTGCCGCCGGCTCGAGCGGTCGGATCTGCTCCTCAAACATCTTGACCGTGTCAGCCACACCATTCATCACAGCGCGGTCGAATACGCCACCGATGGCCCGAACGCTGCTGACGCGAGGATCGTTCTGGAACCAGATGGGGTGCGACATCCCGCCCCACGGCACGGCGACGCCCTGCTCGTGATAGCCGGGCACCGAGACGTTGAAGGCAGAGAGGTGATCCCACTCGATGAGCTTGTTCTGCTCGAGGTAGTACCAGTCCGCCTTCAGGATTGTGAAGATCGTCTGTGTAGACGCGTAGGTGGGAAGGCCCTTCCACAGCACGAGAATGTCGAGCGTGTCGTATCCACCGGGTTCGAGCGCGATGTTGGCTGCGATCTCACTGGTCGTGTACATATGGGCGATACCTGGTGAGAGCAGCAGGTTCTTCTCGGCGAACCTCTCACCCCATCTGTCGCGGGCGGCAAGGATCCAGTCCTGTTCGCCGGTGGTGTCGGTGTAGTGCGCGCCGATCTGCAGCGCGGCCTCGACTACCTCTGGGCCGAACTTGATGAAGGGTCCTGCCGTGTTGCAGATCACCTCGGCACCGTCAAAGGCCTCAGCCAGAGCGGCAGCATTGTTCTCGACGCCGATGACTTCATAATCAGCTGTCTCGATTCCGGGGATCTTCTCCACGACCTCGCGCACGCGGTCCGCATCGCGGCCGGCCGCCACGAAAGGCACGCCCAACTCGCGCAGATACTCACAGATGAGTCGACCGGTGTATCCGCTCACGCCGTAGACGACCACAGGCTTAGTTGTGCTCATGATCGCCTCACATTCCCATTGCGCCGTCGATGGACAGCGTTGCACCGTTGACGAAGACCGCATCTGGCGAGACCAGGAACGCGACCCCGTTCGCAATGTCGTCCTCTGTGGCGAGCCGTCCAGATGGAGTGAGCCCGACGACCGCGGTGACGGCCTCATCTGTTGAGGGGAACAGCCCTAGCCGTTCCATGTCTCCGGCGAGCTGCGCGCCCATGGCGTTGGGGACGAGTCCTGGACAGACAGTGTTGACGCGCACTCCGTAGCCGAGGCGTCCTGATTCGGCGGCGGCAACCTTGCTCAACCGCTCAACAGCCGATTTGGATGCTGAGTACGCAGCGATGCCAGGGAAGGCGATGGTCGCGGCGACGGAGGCGATGTTGATAATCACGCCACCTGTGCCTGAACCGTCATCCTGCCGCATGCTGCGAAACGCGTGCTTGATGCCGAGCGCCGTGCCGAGCACGTTGACATCGAGGATCTTGCGCACGTTCGCAGGATCGAGGTCGACGAAGAGGTCTGAGATCTCGATGCCGGCGTTGTTGATGACGGCGTCCAGTCCGCCGAGCGAAGAGACGGCCTGCGCGACCGCCTGCGTCCATGATGCGTCGTCAGTGACGTCGACCTTCACGAACGATGCTGCGCCGCCCAGTTCAGCGACCGCGTCCGCTCCGGTGTTCTCGTCGATGTCTGCGATCACAACACTGGCGCCGCGTTCTGCGAGAACCTGTGCGGTGCGCAGACCCAGCCCTCGCGCGCCGCCTGTGATTAGGGCTCGTGTGCCCGTCAGATCATTGGTCATGTCGATCCGTTCCTCTCGTCGTTGAAAGTGTTGAAGACAGCAGACCAGAGATTTGGACAAATGACAAGAGAAATCTGGACAGTCGTCCAAAATAATCGAAATCGGCTCTGAATCCGGCGTATGATCGCTTCATCGACGTTTAAGGAGGAGCGATGAGCAATGCCACTGCGCGCGCAGAGCGTTCCGCTGCCGATAAGTTCGCCGTGCGACGTCGCGAACTCGCCACCGCCGCTCTCGCTGCGGTCGCTGAGCGTGGTTTCGCAAACACCGGCCTGCGCGATGTGGCCGCACACACCGATCTCTCACTCGGTCTGCTCCACTATTACTTCGATGGCAAAGACGATCTGATCGGCCAAGCGATCTGGCAGTACAAGTCTGAATGCGCGCGCCGCTACGACCCGATCGTTGAGACCTCGGTGACGGGCCGTGAGTTGGCAGAACGGTTCGGAATCGAACTCGCTGCCACGCTGCGCGATGAAGCAGACATGCACCGGCTCTGGTATGACCTACGCAATCAATCGCTTTTTGATAGCGGCTTCAGCGACACGATCATCGCCATAGACAGGCTGCTCAGCGATATGGTCTGGGCTGTGGTCGTACGATATGCCGAGTTGGAAGGCCACGAGCCTTCCGTCGATGCCAGTTCCGCATACGCACTGTTCGACGGAATATTTCTCAACGCCCTAATCTCCTACCTGCGCGGAGATATCGGCGCAGTGGAGCACCTGCGCGTCGCCAGCATGAACCTGCTCACCGGCGCCTGACTGGCAACTATCAGCGACGATCGTCCGCTCGAGCCCCCTCCGACCTACAGAGACCCCCCAACCTCTTGTTCGAGCGGACGATCATGCTCCCTTCGCACTGCCTGTTGACCAAGCAATGGCGGTATCAAATAGGAGACCAGATTTTTAGACAAATGACAAGAAAAATCTGGACAGTCGTTCAGCAAGGCGCGTTGTCCCGTGGGAGGCGTAGAATACTTCACTGATGGCAGAGGAGGCAGGCGATGAGCGACGTCAGCACACGCGCCAAGCGATCCGGGGTCGATAAATTTGCGTTGCGTCGTCGCGAACTGGCAGATGCTGCTTTAACCGCGGTCGCCGAGCGCGGCTTTGCCAATACGGGGTTGCGAGATGTCGCCGCCCACACCGAATTGTCCCTCGGGCTCCTTCACTACTACTTCGAAGACAAAGACGACCTCATCGGCCAGGCCATCTGGCAGTACAAATCCGAGTGCGCCCGCCGCTACGACCCCATCGTCGAAACGTCGCAGACCAGCGCCGAACTGGTTGAGCGATTCGGCGTCGAGATCACGGCGACACTGCGAGATGAGGCGGATATGCACCGCCTCTGGTACGACCTGCGCAACCAAGCGCTGTTCGACACGGGCTTTCGCGAGACGATCATTGCGATCGACGAGTTGCTTGTCGATATGGTCTGGTCCGTTCTCACGCGCTACGCAGCGCTAGAAGGACGCCCCCCTACTGTTGATGCCAGATCGGCGTATGCGCTGTTCGACGGCATCTTCCTCAATGCGCTTATCGCATACCTTCGCGGCGACATCGACGCGATCGATCGCCTTCGAGTTGCCAGCATCCGTCTGCTGACTGACTCGGCCTGACAGGCGACGGGCAAGATCACTGCCCGCATGTCGGTTACCGCTGGCAGGATGGTTCTATGCCGGAGATGCCGGAAGTTCAGGGACTGGTCGCCTTTCTCAGCCAGCGCGCTGTGGGGCGCACGATCATGCGCACGAGCGTGGGAGCAATAGCGGCTCTGAAAACCTATGATCCGCCGAACACGGCGCTGCACGGCGCAGATATCACCACGGTGACGCGGTTCGGTAAGTTCATCGTGCTCTCATGCGGCGGAGACGTTCATCTCGTCTTCCATCTCGCCAAGGCGGGCTGGTTGCGGTGGTACGAGCTGCTACCGACGACCCTTATCAAGCCGGGCAAGTCTCCGATTGCGCTGCGCGTCGCACTCGACGACGACAGCGGGTTCGACCTCACCGAAGCGGGAACAAAGAAGTCGCTGGCCGTCTACGTTGTGCGCGACCCGCAACAGGTGCCAGGTATTGCCCGCCTCGGACCTGATCCACTGGATTCGTCATTTACGCGCGAGACGTTTGCCGCCTTGCTCGATGGGCGCCGCACGCAGATCAAAGGTCTCCTGCGCGATCAATCAGTGATCGCGGGTATCGGCAACGCTTACTCTGACGAGATCTTGCACACGGCACGCATGTCTCCGTATGCGATCGCCACAAAACTCGAGGACGACGAGATCGATCGCCTTTTCAGCGCAATGCAGACGACATTGACGGATGCTGTCGCCGAAGCATCCGGAAAACCACCCGCCGACCTCAAAGATGTCAAGCGCGCGGGATTTCAGGTTCATGCGCGCCGCGGCCAGGCGTGCCCGGTCTGCGGTGACACCGTGCGCAGCGTCTTCTTCGCGGATCGTTCGCTGGAGTACTGCCCGACTTGCCAGACCGGCGGTAAGCCTCTCGCCGACCGGCGACTGTCGCGCCTTCTGAAGTGACCAGCACCGACATGGAATGAAATGTACCCAAATGCGTTGGGTACACTGAGCATCAAAGTGCTCCGGGGTCGGTGAGAATCCGAACCGGCGGTGATAGTCCGCGAGCGCCTCAGATGATTGAGGTGTTGATCCGGTGAAATTCCGGTACCGACGGTGATGCGAGAGTGATCTCGCTAGTCCGGAAGGGAGGCAGCACGATGCGCGAGAGCGCTGCGTCTGTCATCCCCGGAGCAAGACCGAAGGACGACAGATGACAGTGCACGAGGCAGAGAGCCGCGCGATGACGCGCGCGCTGCACCTTGCATCTCTCGGCCCTCGCGGCGTGAATCCGCAGGTCGGCGCCGTCATCATTTCGGCCGCGGGCGAGGTGCTCGCAGAAGGTTGGCACCGCGGCGCCGGAACGGCACACGCCGAGGTCGATGCTCTGTCGAAGCTTCCCGCTGGCGCGGCGCAGGGAGCCACCGCCATCGTCACGCTGGAGCCCTGCAACCATACCGGGCGCACCGGCCCATGCGCCCTTGCCCTCATCGACGCAGGCATCAGCCGCGTCGTATACGCACTCGATGACCCCGGCGCCGCCTCTGGCGGCGGGGCCACGCGACTACGCGGTGCGGGCATCGAGGTCGAAGGGGGCGAGCAGGCAGAGGCCGCTCGTGCGGTCATCGCCGATTGGCTGACCGCCAACCGGCTTGGCCGCCCGCAGATCACCGTGAAGTGGGCGCAGAGCCTGGACGGTCGCGCCGCCGCCGCCGATGGCACCAGCCAGTGGATCACCGGTCCCGCCGCTCGCGCCGACGTGCACCGCCGCCGCGCCGCCGCAGATGCGATCGTCGTCGGCACTGGAACCGTGATTTCTGACGACCCGGCACTCACAGCGCGCGACGGCGACGCACTGTACGATCACCAGCCGATTCCCGTCGTCATCGGCTCACGAGTCACGCCCGCCGACGCCGCGGTGCACCGCCACCCGCACACGCCGCTGTTCTACGACACCCATGATCTCCACGCTGTGGTCGAAGATCTTTACCTTCGCGGCATCCAGAGCGTGTTCGTTGAAGGCGGCCCGACACTTGCCAGCGCGTTTATCGCAGCCGATCTGGCAGATCACGTGCTGGCGTATATCGCCCCGGTGCTGCTCGGCGGCGATCGCCTGGCACTGACTGACATCGGCGCACCGACGATCGCTGACGCTCATCGACTACGCATCGAGGAGTGGGTACCCCTCGGCGCAGATCTCCTCGCTATCGCGCTACCTATCCGAAACGAAGGAGTCCGCTGATGTTCACCGGAATCATTGAAGAGATCGGCGAGATCACTGCCATCGCACCCGCTGGCGATGGCTGGCGGTTGACCGTTCGAGCGCCCAAGGCTGCCCACGACGCCATCCATGGGGAATCGATCGCGGTCTCTGGAGTGTGCCTCACGGTCGTCGGCTCTACTGCCGAATCGTTCGACGCCGACGTGATGAGGCAGACGCTCGACGTGTCTGCACTGGCTGCAGCATCAACGGGCACTCGCGTCAACATTGAAAAGGCAATGCCCGTGGGCGATCGTCTGGGCGGACACATCGTGCAGGGCCACGTCGACGGAACCGGTGAGGTACTGGCGATCCGTCCCGGAGCGCAGTGGAGCGTGCTGCGCGTCTCGCTGCCGGCAGAGCTTGCACCACTCGTCGTCGATAAGGGGTCGATCACGGTCGACGGAACATCCCTCACCGTCAGCGCGGTCAGCGAGCCTTCTGCGGGCTCAGGGATCGGTGGCGGTGGCCACTGGTTCGAGATCTCACTCATTCCCGAGACACTCAACGCCACCACACTCGGCTCGCGCGCCATCGGCGACCGCGTCAACCTCGAAACTGACATCCTCGCCCGTCACGTGGAACGCCTTCTCGCGTTTCGGGCTGTCTCGGAAGGAGGCTCGCGATGAGCCTTGCCACTATCGAAGAAGCTCTCGCGTCCCTGCGCGCGGGGCGCCCGGTCATCGTCGCGGACGATGAGAATCGTGAGAACGAGGGTGACGTCATCCTCTCGGCAGAGCTCGCCACTCCCGAGTGGGTCGCCTGGACTGTGCGGTGGTCATCGGGCTTCATCTGCGCACCAATGCCGTCAGACCTCGCGGACACGCTCAACCTGCCGCCAATGGTCGAGGCAAACGAAGACGCGCGCTCAACGGCGTACACCGTGAGCGTCGACGCCGCAGAAGGTGTCACTACCGGAATCAGCGCGTCTGATCGAGCGCACACGCTGAATGTGCTCGCCAACCCGCAATCGACTGCGACGAGCGTCATCCGCCCAGGACACGTGCTGCCGTTGCGCGCCGTCGACGGCGGTGTGCGCGAACGCAGCGGCCACACAGAGGCCGCGGTGGATCTGATGCGTCTGGCAGGCCTGCAGCCTGTCGGCGCGATTGCCGAGGTTGTCGCCGAGGATGGCAGCATGATGCGCCTTCCCGGGCTGATTGAACTCGGTGCCCGCGACAATGTGCCCGTCATCACGATCGAACAGCTGATCGCGCACCTCAACGAGACTGATCCTCTGGATGGCCCTATGGAGTCCTCTCACACTGGCCGGCGCCGAGTGAGTCTGCGAGCGGATGCCACGGTGCCGACCAAGCACGCCACCTTCCGCTTCCTCGCATACAAGGATCGCGTCACAGGAACCGACCATATCGCTGTCGTGTCCGGCGAGCTGAGCGAGACCGCGCTGGTGCGCGTGCACTCCGAATGCCTGACAGGAGAAGCCTTCGGCTCACTCAAGTGCGAGTGCGGACCACAGTTGGATGCGGCGCTCGACGCCATCGCTAAGGACGGCGGTGTCGTCATCTACATGCGCGGTCACGAAGGTCGTGGCATTGGGCTGATCAACAAGCTGCGCGCGTACAGTCTGCAGGAAGGCGGCCTCGACACTGTCGATGCCAATCTTGCCCTCGGCCTGCCTGCCGATGCCCGCGAATACGCTGCGGCTGCTGGCATCCTCAGTGATCTCGGAGTCTCGAAGATCCGACTGCTGACTAACAACACAGACAAGGTCAGCAAACTGCGCGAGCTCGGTCTGGATGTCATCGAACAGGTGCCGCTGATCGTCGGCGTCGGCCCCAACAATCACCAGTATCTTCAGACGAAGCGCGACCGCATGGGTCACATCATCGGCGAAGCGGAACTCACTGAGGCGCTCGCCCAGGGAAGGACAGACAAATGAGCCATGAAGGCGCCCCCCAGACTTCTGACCAGGTCGATGCGACCGGACTGAACGTCGTCATCATCGCTGGTACGTGGCACGAGGTGATCACAGAAGGCATGATCGCAGGTGCAGAGCGCATCTTGAACGCCGCGCGCGCCACTCACCGCCTCGTTCGGGTGCCAGGGTCGTTCGAACTCGCGGTCGCTGCACAGGCAGCATTCGCAGGCGGAGCTGATGCAGTTGTCGCGCTCGGGGTGATCATTCGCGGCGGAACTCCGCATTTCGAATATGTCGCCGCGGCGACGACCGACGGACTCGGCCGCGTGGCGTTGGATGCGGGCAAGCCAGTTGGCTTCGGTGTGCTGACTGTCGACGACGAGCAGCAGGGACTTGACCGTGCAGGCCTTGAAGGATCAAAAGAGGACAAGGGTGCAGAAGCTGCCGATGCAGCGATTCGCACGGCACTAGTGATCCGAGCCCTTCGGCAGGCTCAGGGATCGGCTCACTGAGGCACGCCTTGCTAGCAAGCTGCCGCGCAGCGGGCTAGCGTGAGGGTATGGAGACCCTTCGGCACATCGTCGTCTTTATCCACCTCATCGGCTTCGCAACGCTGTTCGGCTCGTGGGCAGTACAGGCGTTCGGGGGAAAGCGTGAGTTCACGCGCCTGATGAACACCGGACTGGCCATTGCCGCCGTCGCAGGTCTCATCCTCGCCGCACCGTGGGCGGTAGAGAGCATGAACTACCCGAAGATCGGTGTGAAGCTGGTCATCTTGCTGGTCATCGGAGCGCTCCTCGGCATCGGATTGTCGAAGCAGCGAAAGTCCGAACGCGTCCCCGCAGCGATGTTCTGGCTCGTAGGAGTGCTGACCCTCGCAAACGCGGCCATCGCCGTTCTCTGGTGACAGCTGCCGGGGTCAGTACTCTGCGGTGACGACGCGGTTGGCGCCGTCCAGCGTCATCCGTGCACCATAGGGCACAATCCACTGCGGGCGGGTGTGACCGAACGGCACACCGACACAGACAACGGCGTCGCTGTTGTAGCGCGTGACCGTTTCGATGACGACGTCTCGTTGCGCGTCGCGCAGGGCGTCGGCTTCGTCGCGTGATGGATGAAAATCAAAGTCAGTGACCACGGGGCGTGCGACGACGACTCCCGACACCGCCTCAAGCACTCCACGCTCCCCCAGCCCGCGCAGCCAGCGTGCGACCCACCCTGCAGACGGGCGCTCTTCACTGGTTTCCAGCATCAGGATCGCACCTTCAAGCTGGGACAGGGGCGGCAGACGATCTGCCAGCGCAAGCTGATCGATCACTTCCAGGCATCCGCCCCATGTGCGTCCTTCCACACGCGTGGCAGGTCCTGCCCATGACCACTGCGGGGTGGGAATGCGATCACCGTACTCGGTGAGG
>Ga0308157_10010069_pt1 | contig 10337 bp, 12 predicted proteins | sample PhyBR1_FD_201035 | JGI IMG/M metagenome (GOLD analysis project Ga0308157, IMG submission 201035) | Phyllosphere microbial communities from UC Gill Tract Community Farm, Albany, California, United States - DLSLB.R1 | ecosystem: Host-associated > Plants > Phyllosphere > Unclassified | place: USA... | reverse complement strand
AGGCAACCGACGACGATGAGTACGACTCCCCAGAGAATCTGCTTCCTGAAGATGGCGAAGATTCCTGAGATGACGAGGATCGCTGCGAGGATCCAGAGAATGACTGCCATGGGTAGTACTCCTTCATTCGGTGACTGCGAAAGCTGCTTACCGGCAACCGGTTCGCCTTCGAATCGCCAATCTAACACCGCTGCGCTGACCTGGCAGGACGGCGACGGTGCCTCAGCAGGTGGAACCGGGAACGACACTCCCGGCAAGCGAATCCGATGGAAGAGCGTGCGAACCACCCCCGTACACTGTTGCCGAAGCTGAACTGTTCTGACCGGACTTCGAGGCGAGGAGCCAGCCATGCCCCATGATCGCTCACAGGAGGGATATCTCCGGCGGCCGGAGTTCGTCACCGACCTGCTGCAGATCGCCAAGGGCGTGATCGCCGCCACCGGCGCCTGGTGGGTCTCTGACGCCGTGCTTGACAGTCAGATGCCGTTCCTTGCTCCGTGGACGGCGCTGCTGACGGTCCACGCCACCGTCTACCGGTCGTTCTCTCGAGGGGTGCAGACGACGATCGCGTCGACGATCGGCGTGGGCGTGTCCTTCCTCATCGGCAACTACCTCGGTGTCGGTCTCTGGACTTTCGCTCTGGCGATGTTCGTCGGTCTGGCCGGTGCCCGCCTGTCGTGGATCCGCGACGAAGGAGTGGCGATCGCGACGACGGCGATCTTCATCCTCGGCTCGGGATTCGACTCCCAGCAGCCCCTGCTCGTCGACCGTCTCCTCGAACTCGCCCTCGGGGTGGCAGTCGGCCTCGCAGTCAATCTCCTCATGGTCCCGCCTCTGCGGGACCGACAGGCGGCTCGCTATATCGACAGCGTCAACCGGCAGATGGGCGAAGTGCTCACAGACATGTCGGACCAGTTCTCTCGCTCCTGGGACTCGGATGCCGCCCAGGAGTGGTTCGAGCGGACTGAGGCCATGAGCCGAGAGCTCGAATCGGCGTGGCAGACCGTGCGATTCGCCCGTGAAAGCCGACGCATCAATCCCCGCACAGCGATCCGGGCCAGGAGACTGCGACGCCAGGCAGACACAGCCGACTCCGCAGAGAAGGAAAGCTACGAGAACATCCTGTTCAGAGCCGACGAAGGCATCTCCCACCTGCGGAACCTCGCCCGCACTCTCCGTGAGGCCTCCTCATCCGAACGAGAATGGAACACCTGGTTCCGCGATGAGTGGGCGTCGATCGTCGCCGATGCCGGACGGTCCATCGCCGATCCCGATGCCGAGGTCGAACCGATCTTCGACCGTCTCCAACAGCTGTCGACCGATATCTCCCAGGATCGGTCGCTTCCGGAGACCACGTGGCCGATCTACGGCTCACTCATCACGAGCCTGCGCCATATCGTCGTCATCGTCGACGATGTCGCCTCGGCGCGCAGCGCACGGGAATCCGACTGACCCCGACGCCCTGGGAACGTACGCGCGGGTCTGAGCCCGAAGAACTCAGGCCTCTGCCTCGTCGACAGTGTCGCGTCGTTCGCGGCGTTCGCTTTCGCGCTTGCTGTACGTTGCTCGCCGAATCTCATCGTCGCTGTCGAAGTTGGAGCCGAGTGCTCCGGCCAATGTGCCCAGACAAGCCGCCAACCACGCAAGCCTCGGATAGTTGAAGAAGCTCACGGAATGCATGAGTTCGGAACCGAGCTGACCATCATCGACGACGACCAGACCCAGTGCGAACAAGAAGGCGAACAGGACCAGGAACATCAGGGCCACGCTGGTACCCACCATGATGACCGTGGTGGTGTTGTCCAGCCCGCCCTGCCATGCGTACACCGCATCGCGCCGCTTGGTCCAGAGGCGATTGCGGAAGATCAGCCAGAAGGTCAGCGCCGCGATGACGAGCAGACCGATCAGGAGCAGACGCGCCAGATGCAGGGAATCGGCCAATGTCCACATCGAACTGTAGAAGACACCGAATGTGCCCACGGCCGCCGCCGCGGCGATGGAGGTGGTCAGCGCGGGCAGCATCCGCCCGGGCCGGTTGCTGCGCACCATTCCCGTCAGCAGCCGCAGCCGGTTGAGCCATCCGGGCATCACGATGTATGCGGTGTCATCCCGTCCCAGACCGGGGTCACCGCGGTCCCCACGCGCACTTCTGAGTTTCGCGATCGATCGCACGGAGTCCTCCAACGAGCTCTGTCCCGTCTCCTCCTGCGTCGAGAAGATGAGCGCGACCACCAGATTCCGTGTCTGTGCCAGAAGACGATGAGCGCCCAATGCCGGAACCGAGACCAGCAGAGCCCGATTGGCGGTGCTGACTTCGCACAGCATCGGCTGAGTGTCATGGTGGCGGGGCAGTTCGGTCAGGTAGACGATTTAGTCCCATTCGTACCGGCTTCGCAGATCTTCGGCTCTGTCCATGAAGGGGATATCGCCGTCGGGGGTGAGTGAGAACGATTCGGTGCTGACTTCGACGTGCCACTCGATGTCCTCGATACGATCGGCCAATTCTCGTTTCAGAGACCCTGCGACCGACTGAGCGATCTTCTGCGGCACACCAGGATCGGCCATCAGTCCGACAACCTTCGCTTCTGAACCCATTCACTCATCCTCAGGCACGGGAGGACAGCCGTCTACCCCCTGCGATGCGCGGGGCTGGTGCCTGCTCCCTTCATTTCCCGGGTCGGCCTGAGGGGGCTAGCCAGTGCTCGAAACCTGCGTTTCAATGGGGGCATGAGAGCTATCTGGACCGGATCCATCGCCTTCGGCCTCGTGAATGTGCCCGTGAAGCTGTACTCGGCCACGGAGAACCACGACGTGCGAATGCACCAGGTCCACAAGAAGGACGGAGGGCGGATCCGCAATCAGCATCGCTGCGAGGAATGCGGGAAGACCGTCGAGTACGACGACATCGATAAGGCTTTCGACGACGGCGAGCACCGCGTGGTCCTCACCAGTGAGGACTTCGAGGCTCTTCCGGCGGAGGACAACGACGACATCGACGTCCTGCAATTCGTGCCCAGCGACGAGATCGACCCCATCATGCTCGAGAAGGCCTACTTCCTCGAGCCGACGTCGAAGACGCCGAAGGCCTACCTCCTGTTGCGTCAGACCCTCGAGGACACCGAGCGGACCGCGATCGTCAAGCTCACTCTGCGCACCCGGACGCGGCTGGCCGTGCTCCGGGTGTGCGGAAAGGTCCTTATGATCCAGACCCTGCGCTGGGCCGATGAGATCCGCGACGTCGACTTTAAGGGCGTGAACTCGAAGGCGAAGATCTCGGACAAGGAGCTCGAGATGTCGGAGAAGCTCGTCGAATCGTACTCCGAGGACTTCACCCCCGAGGAGTTCAGCGACGACTACCAGGTCGAGTTGCGCAGACTCATCGACGCGAAGATCGAATCCGGCGAGAGCCTTGATGTCGAGGAGACCTTCGACGAGGAAGACTCCGAGGAGGACACCGGAGGCGATGTCATCGACCTCATGGAGGCGCTGCGCAAATCCGTGGACAGTTCCCGCTCGTCGAAGAAGGGGACGTCGGGCAAGAAGTCGGGTGCGAAGAAGACCTCGTCGACGAAGTCGGGCGGGAAACCGAAGAAGTCGACGGCGAAGAACTCGGCCCCGAAGAAACGCACCGGATGAAGTGCAGCCTCAGTCAACCTTGCAGAAACCTCTGGCCATGAACGACACGATAGGAGAAGTTCACACCATGCCGAAGACGACGAAGACAGGAAAGCCGAAGGAGAGCGAGCTGCCCTCGACGCTGGAGAAGTCGAGCCAGAAGGCGCAGCGGACCTTCGCCAAGGCCTACGACTCGGCCATCGACCAATACGGAGACGAGAAGCGCGCTCACCAGGTCGCCTACGACGCGCTCAAACACAGCTTTGAGAAGGTCGGCGACAAGTGGGAGGCGAAGGACTCCTCCGGCCCGTCGGACGCTCAGAGCTCCGGTGGCAAGAACACCGCTCGCAAGACCGCTGGCGGAGTCGACGCGAATTCCTCGAAGGAGCACCTCTACGAGCAGGCGAAGAAGCTGAAGATCTCGGGACGTTCGTCGATGACGAAGAAAGAACTCGTCGACGCACTCGAGAAGGAGAGCAAGCGCAAGACGAAGCAGAACTCCTGACACCGACCCGAAGCGGCGAAAACGAAGCGGCATGGAGAGAACTTCCGGCGGCCGAACACCGAGACTACCGTGAGGATCTCCGTCCCGCTGTCCCGACAAACGCACAAACAGAGATCGGAGCACCATGACAGACACAGTCACCGTTCCCGAACCGCACGGATCCGAAGACACGCGGAGGGAGAACGCCGAGAGGGGATTCGTCGCACCCGAGTCGCTGACGAAGAACCTGCAGAACGTCCTCGTCGACTTCATCGCTCTCAGCCTGGTCGCCAAACAGGCGCACTGGAACATCGTGGGCACGAACTTCCGAGATCTCCATCTCAACCTCGACGAGGTGACGACAGTGGCCCGCAGCGGCAGCGACGCCCTCGCCGAACGGATGAGGGCGATGCACGGTTCGCCCGACGGACGGCCCGCGGTCATCGCTGCGCAGACCGATCTGGCGACGTTCCCGACCGGAGAGATCACCACCCACGATGCGATCGACCACGTCGTGGGCGCGATCGAGACGACGGTCGCGAGCATGCGCGGCTGCCACGACGAGGTCGACTCCGCCGATCCGACGACCGCCGATCTGTTCCACGAGTACATCGCCCAACTCGAGCAGCAGGCCTGGTTCATCAGCGCCGAGACGCGCCGGCCGAGCTGAGGCCGCCCCCGCCGTGGAGGCACAGCCGCCCCGGCAGCGGTGCCGATGACTCACCCACCAGCAAGGAGATTCCCATGTCCGTCTGTGACACCTGCGGAAACGACTACGAACAGACATTCACCCTGTCATTCGGAAACGACTCGTGGACGTTCGACAGCTTCGAATGCGCGATTCACAAGACCGCACCCACCTGCGAACACTGCGGATGCCGCATCCTCGGCCACGGAGTCCATGACGGCGAATCCGTGTTCTGCTGCTCGCACTGCGCACGTGAGGCAGGAAACCAAGAGGCCACCGATGACAAAGGAGGAAGCCGATGAGCGACCAGCTGACCTTCCAGGATCCCGTCCGACGATTCCCCGACATCTCACCGCCGAAGCAGGATCAGCCCGAACCGGGCCTCGACGCGGAACTCATCCCCGGCACGGATCGCGGTGAGGACAGCTACACCGGCACAGGCAGGCTCCGCGGCCGCAGGGCGCTGATCACCGGCTCGGACTCCGGCATCGGATCCGCCGTCGCGATCGCCTTCGCCCGTGAGGGCGCCGATGTCGCTCTGTCCTATCTGCCCGCCGAGGAGGAGGATGCCCAGCACGTCTGCGAAGTCATCCGCCAGGCCGGCCGCAAGGCCGTGCCTCTCCCGGGAGACCTGTCCGATCCCGAGTACTGCCGCGAAGTGGTCCGCCGGGCGGCAGAGGAACTGGGCGGGCTCGATGCGGTGGTCAACAATGCCGGCCGGCAGATCGCCGTCGAAGACATCGCCGACCTCACGGACGAGCAGTGGGAGGACACATTCCGGACGAACATCCACGCGATGTTCCGGGTCTCCCAGGCCGCGCTCGAGCATCTCGAGCCTGGGTCGACGATCGTCAACAGCACCTCCGTGCAGGCGTATTCGCCGTCCGCCCACCTCATCGACTATGCGTCGACGAAAGCGGCGATCAACAACTTCACGAAGGGACTGGCCACTCAGCTGGCTCCGAAGGGCATCCGAGTGAATTCCGTGGCACCGGGGCCGATCTGGACCCCGCTGCAGGTCTCCGACGGCCAGCCGAAGGAGGCGCTGCCGCATTTCGGCAAGAACACTCCGCTGGGACGGGCAGGGCAGCCGACAGAGCTCGCACCTGCGTACGTCTTCCTCACCTCGTCGGAGTCGAGCTACGTGATCGGTGAGACCCTCAACGTCAACGGCGGCCAGCCCACACCCTGATCGTCGGCTCCAGGGATGATCGTCGAAGCGGTGGGACCCGAAGCGAGAGGAGCGCCGCATTTGCCCTTAGGCCCGGTGCTCTCCCGGTCGGCCGTCCGCGTCGTCGGCCAGTAGGCCCTGCGGACGATCGGCTTCGGTCATGGCAGAGAGGAACCGCAGCACGGTCTGGCGCTCCCGGCTGTTCAGGGCCGCGATCACGTCGAAGCGACGGGCATGCTGGCGACCCACCGACTCGTGCGCTGCCTGCGCGGTCTCCTCTGTCACCTCGATGCTGGTGGTGCGCCTGTCGTGGGGGTGGGGAACCCGGATCAGGTGCCCACCGGCGACGAGGCGATCGACGAGCTTCGTCGTCGAGGCGCTGGAGATTCCGACGGCAGCAGCGATGTCCTTGGGAGTGACGATGAGCCCCTGCCGCTGTGCGCGGACGAGCAGGCGGATGGTGCGCATATCACTGTCGTTGAGTTGCATATACCGCCGCGACGCCTCGGCGAGGTCGCGTTCGGCCTCGTGCCACTGCCGCAGGGCCTCCATCAGCGCGGTGCACTCCGCGATCTCGGATTCGGACAGGGCCGAGCGATCGGAGAACTCCGATTCGGTCGAGAAGTAGGTCAGGCCAGCTGCCTTCGAGTCTGCGGATGGCACGCTGACAGCATACCGCTGACGTGTTAGATTGAACTCTCGCCTGGCTAAAGAAATTGGAGAGCGTCCTGACCGTCAAATCCCGCCTCGTCGAAGTCCTCGCCGCTGCTCGGCGACGCTCTCGAATCCGCACTCCGCAGTACGAGCAGCTCTGGGAAGCGCTGTCGAGGATGGCGTTGGGCGGAAAGATGATCAGGCCCCGCCTGCTCATCGATGCCCATGAGGATCTCGCAGGGACGGCGACGTCGGCCGCGATGGACGCCGCCGGCGCGATGCAGCTGTTGCACATCGGCCTGATCATCCACGATGATGTCATCGACAACGACACCGTGCGTCGAGGGGAGATGAACATCACCGGTCAGTTCTCCTCCGAGGCCATGCTCCTCGGTGCCACGAGTGCCGCAGCGCAGACGTGGGGGATCTCCTCGTCCCTGCTCGCCGGTGACCTCATGCTCAACGAGGCCCAGTCCCTCATGGCGCGCCTCGACCTCGACACCCCGCGCCGGCTCGCCGTGCTCGACATCTACAATGAGACGATCGCAGAGAGCGTCGCCGGAGAACAGTCCGATGTGTGGCTGAGCCTCCACCTCGACGAGGCCGACTCCGAAGACGTGCTCACGATGATCGGCTGCAAGACCGCCTCCTACTCGTTCGAAGCCCCGCTGGCCATCGCCGCTGTCCTCGCCGGAAGCGACGCCAGCCTGGTCGAGCGGCTGCGCGTCATCGGCCGCCGCATCGGCATCGTCTACCAGCTCAGAGACGATGTCCTCGGAGTCTTCGGCGATGAGCAGGAGACCGGCAAATCCGCACTCAGCGACCTCCGCGAGGGCAAGGAGACTCTGCTCGTCAACACGGCCCGAGCCCATCCGGTCTGGGCCCAGGTCGCCCATCTCTTCGGCGATCGGGGCCTCGACGCCGATGGTGGCCTCCGGCTGCGGCAGGTCATCGAGGAGTCCGGGGCGAGGGCATACGTCGAATCGATGATCGCCGAGCACTGCGAGACCATCTCCGGGCTCATCGCCGAAGCGGAGCTTCCGCAGGCGCTCGCGGGCAGACTCGCGGACCTCACCTCCGCCTGCAGTCTGAGGTGCGCTTGAGCGGGGCCGATCGGTGTCGGCCGAGCCGACGGGCGGTGCCCAGCGATGAGCCGGCCGGTCCCCCGGTCGAGCAGGTCCATCTCGATCACGGTCCCGCCCTCTGGCGCATCCGCTCCTTCGACGCGGCCCGCCAGGTGCTGCGGGCCCGACACCTCACGACGCAGGCCGGATTCACCGCAGAGCGGATTCCTCGCGGCATCTTCCGCCGCCACCCGATCCTCATCTCCGACGGGGAGCCCCATGACTTGCAGCGCCGAGAGCTCGCCCGCTTCTTCGCCCCAGCTGTGATCGCCGACAGGTACGGCGAGCGCATCGATGCTCTCGCGCAGGACACGGTCGACCGGATTGCCGCGGCCGGCCGGTGCCGTCTCGACGAGGTGGCTCTGCACTTCTCCGTGGCCGTGACCTCCGAAGTCGTGGGACTGACCGAATCCTCCATCGTGGGCATGTCGCGGCGGCTCGAAGGATTCTTCACCCAGCCGCCGGTCGACCTCGCCGCCCCCGGTTGGGGGCGGACCCGGCGGCAATGGCTGCAGGCTGCGGTCAATGGTCTTGTCCCGATCGCTCGGTTCTATCTCGCCGACGTTCGTCCGGCGATTCGGGCCCGGCGCCGCAGGGAGCGCGATGACGTCCTGTCCCATCTCATCGGGGCCGGACACAGCACGTCGGACATGCTCGTCGAGTGCGTCACCTACGGCACGGCCGGGATGGTCACGACCCGCGAGTTCATCACCATGGCGTGCTGGCACCTGCTTTCAGATGACGAACTCGGGTCGGAGTACCTCGCGGCCGACCAGTCGCGGCGGTTGGAGATCCTCGAGGAGATCATTCGCCTCGAACCCGTCGTCGGCCACCTCTTTCGACGCGCGCAGACCGACATCGAGGTGACGGCACCGGATCGCACCGTGACGATCCCTGCCGGGGACCTCATCGACGTCTGCGTCCGCGCGACTAACACCGATGAAGAGGCGATGGGGCCCGACCCTCAGTCTCTCTGCCCCATGCGACACACCACCGGAGCCGTCCCGGCCGTCGGCATGAGCTTCAGCGACGGGGCGCACAAGTGCCCGGGGCAGTCGCTGGCGCTGTTCGAGACCGATGCGCTCGTCCACCGCATGCTTCGCCGCGGCCCGCGACTGGTCGCCGAACCGGAGATCGGCTGGGACAGCGTCATCTCTGGCTACCGGCTGCGCGGATTCCAGCTGGCCTTCGACGAGGGCTCCTGCCCGGAGAGGAGACTGTCGTGAGCGCCTTCGAGTATCTGCTCCTCATGGGTGCCTGCGTCCTCATCACCCTGCCCCTGGAGCTGTTCTTCCGGGCTCGGGTGTACCGCCGGTGGAGAACCGTGCTGTGGGCGCTCGTGCCCGTCATCGTCGTCTTCTGTCTCTGGGACGTCGTGGCCATCGCCCGCGACCATTGGGTGTACAACCCGCGGTTCGTCACCGGCATCCACCTCGGCAATCTGCCGCTCGAGGAGCTCGTGTTCTTCATCGTCATCCCTCTGTGCGCCCTACTCAGCTATGAGGCGGTCGGCACCGTGCTCACAGCTGTACGCAAGCGCGTCAGGCCCGAAAGTCCGCCCCGCCCAGAGAGTTCGCCCCGGCCCGCCGGACAGCCCCGGCCACAGGAGCACGCTGACAGGCGCTCCGAGTCCGGAGGAAGTGACGAACGATGAGCGTACCCGAGTACACGATCATGACCGTCATCGGGATGATCCTCATCGTCGGCCTCGAGCTGTTCGTCTTCCGCTCAGGCATATTCCGCCGGGCGAAGTACTGGGCGGCGCTGAGCATCTGCCTGGTCTTCCAGTGCTTCGTCGACGGCTGGCTGACGAAGCTTTCGGATCCCATCGTCATCTACAATCCGGAGGGGCTGAGCGGCATCCGGTTCCCGTGGGACATCCCGATCGAGGACTTCGGCTTCGGCTTCGCCATGATCACTGCCGTCCTCATGCTCTGGCAGTGGCGCCTCAACCGTCAGACTGTTTCAATGTCGGCCACTGGAGAGGAGAACACATGAGCCGTCCTGCCTCCCAGCCGCGCCCCCGCGACCGGCACGCGATCCTCACCCCCTCCCACCCGGGCCGTCCGCGACTGCTGCGGCCCAAGCGAGTGACCGTCGTCGGCGGAGGCATCGCCGGACTGGCCGCGGCCACGGTCCTCGCCGAGCACGGCGTGAGTGTACACCTGGTCGAGGCCGAATCCAGCCTCGGTGGACGGGTCCGGGCCTGGAGCCTCGACGGGGACCGGTCGATGAGCCGCGGATTCCATGCCTTCTTCCGCCAGTACTACAATCTCCGCAGCCTGCTCGCACGCGCCGATCCCGGCCTCGACCGTCTGGTCCCGGTCACGGACTATCCACTCGTGGGTCGGGACGGTCTGCACGACTCCTTCGCCCGGATTCCCCGGACTCCCCCGCTCAGTCTCGCGGGATTCGTGCTCACCAGCCCGTCCTTCCCGCTGCGTGGTCTGGCCGACGTCGACCTGACGACGGCATTCGAACTCATCGACGTCGACTTCCCGGACTCCTATCGACGCTACGACGGAGAGTCGGCCGAGCAGTTCCTCGACCGGCTGCGGTTCCCGGTCGGGGCGCGGCATCTCGCGCTCGAGGTCTTCGCCC
>Ga0308157_10010068_pt1 | contig 10337 bp, 10 predicted proteins | sample PhyBR1_FD_201035 | JGI IMG/M metagenome (GOLD analysis project Ga0308157, IMG submission 201035) | Phyllosphere microbial communities from UC Gill Tract Community Farm, Albany, California, United States - DLSLB.R1 | ecosystem: Host-associated > Plants > Phyllosphere > Unclassified | place: USA... | reverse complement strand
CTCACTCACACCAGAGAGACCGTCTCGCCATGAAAGCAATAACAAGCCGCAAGCATTCGTCCACCCGCAACCAGGTCATGCGCACCGCGCTGGCCGCTTTCCTGCTGCCGCTCGGCGCGCAGGCTGCCGGCATCGATGCAGCGGCCCCCGTCGACGTCGTTCCGGAAACGAAGGTCGAAATCGTCGGCAAATATGAAAATGCATTCCGCGCCGAACAGGCGTCGTCGCCCAAGTACACCGAGCGCCTCGTCGATACCGCGCAGACGCTCCAGGTCATCAAGAAAGAATTGTTCGAGCAGCAGGGCGCCCTGACGCTGACCGAAGCGCTGCGCAACACGCCAGGCGTGGGCGCGTTCTTCCTCGGCGAGAACGGCAACACCACCACCGGCGACGCGATCTTCATGCGCGGCTTCGACACATCCAGCTCCATCTTCGTCGACGGCGTGCGCGACATCGGCTCGATCTCGCGCGACGTCTTCAACCTCGAACAGATCGAAGTGCTCAAGGGCCCGGCGGGTACCGACAACGGACGCGGCTCGCCGACCGGTTCGGTCAACCTGGTGTCGAAGAAGGCCAGCATGACCAATGCGATGTCGACCGCGATCACCGGCGGCAGCGGCTCGCAGAAGCGCATCACGGCCGACGCCAACCAGGTGCTGGACGAAGAGCGCGGCATCGCGCTGCGCCTGAACGTGCTGGCCCAGGATGCTGGCAGCGCCTCGCGCGACGTGGTCGAGAACAAGCGCTGGGCGATCGCGCCGAGCATCGGCTTTGGCCTGAACGGCGCCACGCGCGTGCATCTGGACTACCTGCACGTCGACCAGAACAACATCCCCGATGGCGGCGTGTTCGTCATCGGCCTGCCTGGCTACACGAGCCCGGACCGTACTAGGCCCTTCGTCAGCGCCGGCAAGAAGGTCGATCCGAAGAACTTCTATGGCTCGACCGGCGACTACGACGACGTGAAGGCCGACATGGCTACCGTGCGCGTCGAGCATGACTTCTCGCCGACGATGAAGCTGCAGAACACGAGCCGCTACGGCAAGACGTCGCAGGATTACCTGCTGACCGCATTCCTCACCAGCGCCGCCAACCTGGGCACCCCGAACCCGGCCGACCCGAACACGTGGACCCTGGCGCGCAGCATCCGCACCGGCAAGGACCAGGAAAATAAAATCCTGACCAACGTGACGACGCTGACGTCGCAGTTCGACACCGGCGCGATCAAGCACACGCTGGTGACCGGCCTGGAATTCACCAGCGAACGCCAGACCACCTGGGGCCTGACGGGCCTGGGCACGCTGCCAGCCGCGAACATCTACAACCCGAATCCGAACGATGCGCCGACCACGCCAGTGAATGCGCGCCGCACCGGTGCCTACAACGAAGGCGAGGTCGATACCCAGAGCCTGTACGTCTTCGATACCGCCAAGTTCGGCGAGCGCTGGATCATCAACGGCGGCGTGCGGGTCGATCATTTCCGCGCCGACTATTCGACCGTGGCGCTGACCAACAACGTGCTCGTGGCAAACCGCTTCAAGGTCGGCGACAACCTGGTCAACGGCAAGCTGTCGGCCCTGTACAAGCCCACCGCCAACAGCAGCGTGTATGCGATGGTGGCCAGCTCGAAGCAGCCGCCGGGCGGCAACTTCACCGTCTCGGGCAATGCCAACAGCGCGCAGAATCCGATCTACGATCCGCAGGAGTCGACGACGACGGAATTCGGCGGCAAGCTCGATCTGCTCAAGTCCAAGCTGTCGCTCTCGGGCGCGCTGTTCCGCACCGATGTCAAGAACGAGGTCGAGCAGGATCCGGTCGATCTGCAGTACTACCAGACGGGCGAGAAGCGCGTGCAGGGCATCGAACTTGGCGCAACGGGCGAACTGGCACCGCACTGGCTGGTCAGCGCTGGCTACCTGTACATGGACACCAGCGTCGAGCGTGGCCGCAACGTGACTGCCTCGGGTGAGAACAGCCTGACCTACACGCCGAAGCAGTCGTTCACTGCCTGGACCTCGTACGACCTGCCATGGGGCCTGCGCATCGGCGGCGGCGCGCGCTTTTCGGACAAGCTCAAACGCGGCACCGATGGCGCCATCGGCACCCCGGCCTACACCGATTCGTACTGGGTGGTCGATGCGATGCTGGGTTACCGTCTGACGAAGAACATCGACCTGCGCCTGAACGTGTACAACCTGACCGATGAAAAATACGTCGTCGCGATCAACAAGAGCGGCTACCGCTACACGCCGGGCGTGGCGCGTTCGGCCAGCCTGACGGCAAATATCGGGTTCTAAAACCCGTGCGTTGCGGGCCGGCAGATGGCGCTTGCGCTATACTCGCCGGCCATGCGCATACAGCTTTTTTCCGACCTCCACCTCGAACGGTACCCCGACTTCCAGCCGCAGATCCTCCCCGGCACGGACGTCGTGGTGCTGGCCGGCGACATCGGCTCGTACCAGCCTGGCTCGCGCCTGCTCACGCAGGACTTCGGGCTGGAACGTTTTTCACCACTGCTGGTGCCTGCCCTGGCACAGGCGCAGGTCCTGTTCATCCCCGGTAACCACGAATTCGACGCGCTCGATTACGACGCCACCTATGCGCGCCTGCAAGACACCTGCGCGCGCCTGGGCATCACCTGGCTGGATCGCGAAGTCGTCACGATCGATGGCGTGCGCTTCATCGGCACCACGCTGTGGAGCGACTTCGATGCGCTGGTGGACGAGGGCGCGCCGCTGACCAAGCAGCTGCAGCAGCGCACCAAAGCCTTCCGCGCCGCGAACTACTACCTTAGCAAGAACACGACCATCAAGGATGGCGAGCCGGTGCTGGCCGAAGGCATCCGCGCGCTGTCGCTCGATTGCCAGGCCTGGCTGCGCGCGGCACTGGCGACGCCGTTCGAGGGCAAGACGGTCGTCGTCACGCATTTCGCGCCGAGTCTCGAGAGCGCCGACCCGCGCTACGGCAGGACGCCCGGCACGGCCGGCTTCTGCAATTCGCTCGATGAACTGTTCAAACGCGCACAGGTATGGATGCATGGCCACCTGCACTGCGCGAACGACTATGTGGTCGAGGGGCGCGACGGCCCGCTGTCGTGGGGCTGCCGCGTCGTGGCCAACCCGCTCGGGTATCTGAGCAAGGGCGAGCAGGAAGGGTATCGTCCGGCGCTGGTGATCGAGCTGTAGTCACTCGCGCGGCGGCCGTTCCTGCAACAGGTTCTCCATCAGCGTGTCGATGCTGTCCACCGGCGGCGGTGGCGTTTCCAGCTGCTGCTGCTGCTGATCCGCATACTCCGCATACACCCAGTCGCCGGCGACATTCACGACGCCCTCGGGCACCAGCGGCGCGCGCTGTGGCGCGTTGGCCAAGGCCACGCGCATGTAGTCGACCCAGATCGGCAGCGCGAGCGTCGCGCCGAATTCGCGCCCGCCCAGCGAGCGCGGTTCGTCGTAGCCCATCCACGCCACCGCCACCACCGGGCCGCTGTAGCCGGCAAACCAGCCGTCGATCGCATTGCTCGTCGTGCCGGTCTTGCCGGCCAGGTCGCTGCGCCCCAGCTGGCGTGATGCGGCCGCCGCCGTCCCCACGCGCGCCACGTCGCGCAGCATGCTGTCGGTGATGAAGGCGTTGCGCGCATCGAGCACGCGCACCGGTTCCTTGCGGGCGTGTTCGTAGACCACCTTGCCGTCGCCATCCTGGATGCGGGCGATCAGCCACGGCTCGACCCGGGAGCCGCCGTTGGCCAACACCGCGTAGGCGCCGGCCATCTGCAGCGGCGTGACGGCGCCCGTGCCCAGGGCCATGGTCAGGTTGCGCGGATGGCGCGCGGCGTCGAAGCCGAATTGCGCCAGGTGCGCGCGCGTGTCGTCCACGCCGATCGCCTGCAGCATGCGCACGGTGGGCACGTTCCTCGAGCGCGTCAGCGCATGGCGCACCGTTACCAGCCCCTCGAACGTATTGTCGTCGTTGCGCGGCGACCAGCCGGCAGCGCCGTTTTCGCCACCAAGGTCGAGTGGCGCATCGAGAATCGGCGTGCCGGGGAAGAAGCCCCGTTCCAGGCCCGCCGAATACACGAACGGCTTGATGCTCGATCCCGGCTGGCGCCAGGCTTGCGTCACGTGGTTGAACTTGTGCAGTCCGAAGTCGAAGCCGCCGACCAGCGCGCGGTAGGCGCCCGTCCCGGCATCGACGGCGACGAATGCGGCTGCCACTTCGGGCAGTTGCGTAATGCCCCAGTCGCCTTGCGATTTGCTCAGGCGGATGACGGCGCCGGGCGACAGTTTGATGCCAGCCTTCGCAGCCGGTGCCAGCGCACCTGCTGCAAACCGCAGGCCGGCGCCGGTGATCTCGATCGTCTCGCCGCTCGTCGTGGCAGCCCGTACGCGTTTGGCGGAGGCGCTTACGACGACAGCGGGCATGAAACCGTCCACGGCCGGGCGTTTCTGCAGCGCGGCGGCCACCGCATCATCCCGCGAGTCGCCCGCTGCCGGTAGCGTGATGCGCGCCTCCGGGCCTCGGTAGCCGTGGCGCCGGTCGTAGGCGACAACGTTGCGGCGTACCGAATCCCAGGCGGCCTCCTGTTCGGCGGCGATGACGGTCGTCGTCACCGTGATCCCCCGTTCGTAGGCCGCCGCGCCGAAGCGCGTATGGACGGCCTGGCGCGCGATCTCGGCGACCCAGGCAGCGCGGCCGCCATAGCCGGCGCCGTCACGCTTGAGCGTCAACGGCTCGGCCAGCGCGCGCCGGTACTGCGGTTCGGTGATGGCTTTCAACTCGAACATCCGGCGCAGGACCGTGTGCTGGCGCTTCTTTGCCGCCGCCGGATTCGTGACTGGATTGCTGCTGGACGGATTCTGCGGCAGGCCGGCGAGCATCGCTGTTTCCGCCAGCGTCAGGTCGTTCAGCGATTTGCCGAAGTAGGTGCGCGCCGCGCTGGAAAAGCCGTACGAGCGCTGGCCCAGATAGATCTGGTTCAGGTAGACCTCGAGAATCTGGTCCTTGGTCAGCGCTTTTTCGATCTTGTAGGCCAGCGCGATTTCGGTGAGCTTGCGTGGCAGCGTCTTGTCGCGCGACAGAAAGAAGTTGCGCGCCACCTGCATCGTGATGGTCGAGGCGCCCTGGCTGCCGAAGTCGGTGATGTTGGCCTTGGCCGCGCCCAGTGCCCGGATCCAGTCGATGCCGCCATGCTCATAGAAGCGCGTGTCTTCGATGGCCAGCACGGCGGTCTTCATCAGGGCGGGTACCTTCGCAATCTGCACGAAGTCGCGCCGCTCGGCGCCGAATTCGCCGATCAGCACCTTGTCGGCGCTGTAGACGCGCAGTGGAATCTTCGGGCGGTAGTCGGTGACGGCGCTGATGTCCGGTACGTCGGGCAGGATGGAGCCAGCAGCCGGGAGCGGGGCGCTCACGGTCAGGGCTGAAAAGAACAAGGGCAGGAGCGTACGGTACAAAATCATGGCGGCAATCTCGGCAAGCGGTCATCAGGGCGCAAAACACACATCGTCTGAAACGATTCGAGGCCGATCTTACCGCTCACCTGGCGCGCCTGCCGGCATGGAATCCGGGTGCCGCCATGCGCGCTGCCCGGGTGCGCCGGGCAGTACCCTCGCGCCTAGGGCCTGGGCCGCGGCACAGGGTTTTCTTCGGCCGACCAGCTCACGGCGCTGATCTTCCATCCCGCTTCGGTGCGCACCAGCTGCCAGCTTTCCTTGCCCCAGTTATTGCGGTAGTCGCCAATCATGAAGCTGTAGTCGAACCAGACCTGGGCCACGTCGCCATCGGTATCGATGCGCACGTTGTCGAATGTTTCGGTGCGTGGCTCCGGCGCCCGCGCGATGCTTTCGATGAATTTGCGCGGTGTTCCGCCCGAGGTCTTGACGCCACGCGGCTGCGTTGGCTCGTTCAGCGACGCGTTGTAGCGTGAGACACTGCCGTCCGTGTAGACACCGACCCAGGTGATATCCTCGCGCAAAAACAGTTGCATGAACCCGGGAACGTCCTTGTTGACGATCGCCAGGCGGAATGCCGTGACGACAGCGTCGATCTGCTGACGGTGTCCGGCGTTGTCCTGCGCCGCAGCGCCCAGGGGAACGGCCAGCGACAGCGTCAGAACCAGCATGCGTATTACAGATTTCATCACGTCTCCTGACTGGAAACGAATGAGTCTACTAAAAGCATGTTATCGAAAGACTCTCTGAAAACCACCGGGGCGCATCACGCCATCGGGCTGCACACATCCGTGCCCGCCGCCAGCGCCTTGAGCTTGGCCGGATCGAGCAGCGTGAGTTCGCGTTTGTTCACGTCGACCCAGCCCTGCTTTTTAAAGCGCGACAGCAGGCGGCTGATGCTCTCGATGGTCAGGCCCAGGTAGTTGCCGATGTCTTCGCGTGACATGCGCAGCTGGAACCGGGTGCTTGAATAGCCGCGCGCTGCGTAGCGCGCCGACAGGTTGACGAGGAAGACGGCGAAGCGCTGCTCGGCGCGCATATTCCCCAGCAGGAGCATGACGTTCTGTTCGCGGGTGATTTCCTGGCTCATGATACGGTGGAAGTGGCGCAGCAGCGCCGGTACTTCGCCGAACAGTTCTTCAAGGCGCACGAATGGGATCTCGCACACTTCGCTGTCTTCGAGTGCGACGGCGTCGCAATGGTGGGTGCCGCTGATCGCATCCATGCCCAGCAATTCGCCGGCCATCTGGAAGCCCGTGATCTGGGCTTCACCGGCGGCGTTGACCTGGAAGGTCTTGAAGTGGCCGAAGCGCACCGCGTACAGGTTGCGAAACGGCTCGCCCACCTGGTACAGGCGCTCGTCGCGCGTCAGCCGCCGGCGCCGGCCGATGATCTGGTCGAGGCGCACGATGTCGGCGTCTTCCAGGCCCATCGGAAGACACAACTGGTGCATGCTGCACGCAGCGCAGGACTTGAGCGCCTGGATGTTGACGATTGGTGCGGACGGGGAGGGTGATGCGGGGATCATGGGATAGGCCGGCAGAGGTTCAGCCTGGATTATAGTCCCGCCGTCAGCTTTCTCCGTCAGTATCGCTCTGGCCCTTTGACTCGGCCAGTTTCACCCCGCGCCGGGCCAGGCCCTCGCGCAGCAGGAATTCGATTTCCGCGTTCACGCTGCGCAGGTCGCGCGCGGCCAGGCGCTGCAGTTCATCCCACAGCGCCGGGTCGATGCGTAGCGCGAATGCTTTTTTTCCTGGACTTGCCATGCTGGTCGGTCGCTAGTTGTACAGCGTGCCCGTGTTGATGATCGGTTGCGTTTCCTTGTCGGAGCACAGTACCACGAGCAGATTGCTGACCATCGCCGCCTTGCGCTCGTCGTCCAGTTCGACGATGCCGCGCTCCGACAAGCCTTTGAGTGCCGCTTCGACCATGCTCACGGCGCCATGCACGATCTTGCTGCGGGCGCTGATGATGGCTTCGGCCTGCTGGCGCCGCAGCATGACCTGGGCGATTTCGGCGGCGTAGGCCAGGTGGGTCAGCTTGGCGTCGAGCACCTCGACGCCGGCTGCCTCGAAGCGCGCCTGCAGTTCGGTCTTGAGCGCGTCGGCGACAACGTCCATGCCGGCGCGCAGCGTCGTTTCGCCCTGCGGCAGATCCTCGCCTTCGTCGTACGCGTATTGCGAAGCCAGGTGGCGCAGCGCTGCTTCGGCCTGGATCGAGACATAGCGCTCAAAATCGTCAACCTCGAACACGGCTTGCGCGGTATCGCGCACGCGCCAGACGACAGCCGCACTGATTTCCACCGGGTTGCCGCGCTTGTCGTTGACCTTCAGCGTGGGCGCATTGAAGTTGCGGGCCCGCAGCGAGAGGCGCCGCTTGACGTACAACGGGAAGGCCCAGCGCAGGCCTTCGCTGCGGTCGGTGCCGATGTATTTGCCGAACAGCGTCAGGATCGCGCTTTCGTTCGGCTGCAGCATGAACAGGCCCGTCAGGCAGAGCAGGCCGGCCAGTCCCACCGCGACCGCGCCCAGCAGGAACAGGCCGTCGGGCGTCTCGATCCCGGTCTTGAACAGGTAGGCCGCACCCAGCAGGAAAACGATGCCGGCGCAAGCGGCCAGGTAGCCATTTGCGGACGAAAATGCCTTTTCGCGGCGCGTGTGCGATGCATTCATGCTGTGACCTCTTCTGGGTGGGTGTGACATCAAAGTGATATCACTTTAGGATTGCCAGAAAGTCTTGTCAAGCAATATTGCCGTCGTCGTTTGCCGCGTCCTAGCCGCAGGTAACAGCAGCCGGTTTGATGGCGAGCAGGCGCGCCGTTTCGGTGGCCGCTGCGGCATGCCTGTCGCGCCGGTCGAGCAGGCCCGAGGCGACCGCCAGCAGCAGTGCACCAAGCGAAATCATGGCACCTGCCCAGTTCGGTGCGCTGAAGCCGAAGCCGTGTGCGATGACCCAGCCACCGAGCCACGCCCCCAGTGCGTTGCCCAGATTGAACAGGCCGATATTCACGGCCGCTGCAAGTGTCGGGGCGCCGGCTGCCCGGGCCTTGTCCATCACCAGTTTCTGGATCGGCGAGACGGTCGCGAAGCCGAAGGCAGCCATCAGGAAAATGCACACGACCGACGCAGCCTGGCTGCTGGCCACGAAATGGAAGACGAACAGCACGAGTGCCTGCGCCAGCAAGGTACCGTACAGCAGCGGCATCAGGGCCCGGTCCGCATAACGTCCGCCCAGCCAGTTGCCGACGAACAGGCCCAGGCCGAAGACCATCAGCAGCCAGGTGATCGCCCCTTCCGCAAAGCCTGCCACCTGGGTCATCATCGGCGCAATATAGGTGATCGACGTGAAGAACGCGGCAGGACCGAGGACGGTAATGCCCATGGCCAGCAAGACCCGGGAATTGGCAAAGGCGACGAACTCGTGGCCAATGCGCTGCGGCGCCGGCCTGGGGGTTGCCGGGATCAGCGCAAGCACGGCGACCACGGTCACGATGCCGATGACGGCGATGGCGTAGAACGTGGCCTGCCACGACACTTGCTGCCCCAGCCAGGCGCCGGCGGGCACACCGATGAGGTTCGCGACGGTGAGTCCCGAAAACATGAAGGCAATGGCGCGCACCCGCATGTCTTTCGGCACCATTTCGGCAGCCAGCACAGAACCGATGCCGAAGAACGCGCCGTGGGTCAGCGACGTGATCAGGCGGCCGGCGATGGCTACCTCGATCGTCGCTGCCATGGCCGTGACGAGGTTGCCGATCACGAACAGCACGGCCAGCCAGACCAGCATGGTTTTCCGGGGCGTGCGTGCGCCCAGCAGGATGAGCACCGGCGCACCCACGAAGACGCCGAGCGCGTAGCTCGTGGCCAGATAAGCGGCGACGGGAATGGAGACGCCAAAATCGGCGGCAATGGACGGCAGCAGGCCGGCAATCACGAATTCGGTCGTTCCGATTCCGAAGGCCCCGATGACGAGGGCCCAGAGGGCAATTGGCATGATGTTCTCACTTGGCTAATGGTAGTCGATGTGTGCATACTGGGACTTACACCATTAAGGAGTAAAGCGATAATGCCTAACAAAATAGAAGATACGAATGCCGTAAGGCAGGAGCGTCATGCAGCGGCCAGACTCGATGCCATGGACCGAACGCTGTTAGGGTTGCTTGCCGAGAATAGTTCGCGCAGTTACGCCGAACTCGGTGACATACTGCATTTGTCGGCGCCGGCGGTGCATGATCGTGTCAAGCGCCTGAAACGCGACGGCGTGATCAAGGCGACGGTGGCGACGATCAACGGTTGCAAGGTGGGGCGTTCGCTGCTGACCTTTGTCCTGGTCAATACGAAGAATGCGACCAGCACGAAGCGGCTGCTTGCACTCAGCAACCTGCCCGAGATCGAGGAAATCCATACGGTGGCGGGGGACAGCAGCGTGATCCTCAAGGTGCGCGCACAGAACACCGAAAGTCTGGAAGAGCTTCTGGGCAAGGTGCAGGACATCGACGGCGTCGATGGCACGCGCAGCTACGTGGTGCTGTCCACGTTCGTCGAACGTGGACCCAGTCCGCAGCTCTGACTGGTGCGAATCAGTCGGCCAGACCCTTTTGCAGCAGTTCCGCCACCAGCGCATTGAGTTCGACGCCGCGTTCCTTGCTCAGCGTTTGCAGTTGCGCGACCAGGTCACCATTGAGCTTGACGGCGAACGGCACCAGTCCCAGTGCGCGGTCGCGTTCGCGCTGTTCGCGGCGATCCGGCGCCGCATCCTTGGCCGGCGCGCCGACGACGGCGCCCCGGGCAGCCATCTGGCCTTGAATCTTCTTGGCGTCGCCTTTTGCCATGTCAGTCTTTTTCATCACGTGCCTTTAGTTTGTTGGAGCCGAATTCTACTCTCGAAACG
>Ga0308157_10010067_pt1 | contig 10338 bp, 7 predicted proteins | sample PhyBR1_FD_201035 | JGI IMG/M metagenome (GOLD analysis project Ga0308157, IMG submission 201035) | Phyllosphere microbial communities from UC Gill Tract Community Farm, Albany, California, United States - DLSLB.R1 | ecosystem: Host-associated > Plants > Phyllosphere > Unclassified | place: USA... | reverse complement strand
CTGGGTCTTCGCCTTGGTGGCTGCCTTGCTGACCTTCGCCACGCGGGCGGCGCGCAGGGCGGTGGTCTCCTTGGCGGCCTTCACCGCGGCGTGCTTGTCGCGGGCGTGGTCGAGGCGCCACGACACTCCCGGCCTGCCCTCGGTGTCGACGCCGGCGAGGAGGGCTGCGCCGAGCGCACCGAGACGGCGGACGAACCGCTCCGTGCGGACCGAGCGGGAGACCGGGCCGGAGGTGAAGGGCTCGTCGGCGACCGCGACCGGGAGCGTGAGCGCTGCGAGCAGCAGCGCGGAACGGCGGGGCGCACGGCCGGTCGCCATCGACAGGCCGGCGGCGACGGTCAGCGCGCCGTGCGCACGGACGGCCGACTTCAGCTGGCTCTCCGACAGCGGCTGCTGACCGAGGGCGGCGGTGACCTTGTCGGCGGGTCCGCGTGCCGTCACGGCGTGCGCGGCGGGGTGGCGGAGCGCGTCGAGGCCGTCGTGCACGAACCAGGTGGCGAGCAGTGGGCGGGCGATCTTGCGAAGCAGCATCGGTGGGTCTCCTCACGACCAGTGGTCCGGCAGGCGCCGGGTCGAGCCCGGCGTCGTCTCCTCCCGACTCTATCGCCGGACGTGCAGGGACGCCCCGCGAGGTCAGGAGCGCTCCGCCGGCGGGCGATGGTGTCACCGGTGCAGGCGCGACACCCGCGTCGCGATGACCCTGCCACGTCGTCTCTGCCACATCGCCTGCGCCCGACCGGGAATGCAGACCCCAGGTGTCGTGTTGACGCCGTCGTGACATGTGTACTCGAAGAGACCGCGACCAGCCGTGCGGGCCGTGGAGGCGCCGGGGGACCGGTGGCACTAGGCTCGGCCGTGATGACTGACGACACCAACCGCGCGCCCGAGGCCGAGGGCGACGCCGAGCGGACCCGACGGTTCGAGCGCGACGCGCTCGCGCACCTCGACCAGCTCTACTCCGCCGCGCTGCGGATGACGCGCAACCCGAGCGACGCCGAGGACCTGGTCCAGGAGACCTTCGCCAAGGCCTTCGCCGCGTTCCACCAGTACCGGCCGGACACGAACCTCAAGGCGTGGCTGTACCGGATCCTCACCAACACGTTCATCAACACGTACCGCAAGAAGCAGCGCGAGCCGCTGCAGTCTGCGGCCGAGGACGTCGAGGACTGGCAGATCGCCCGCGCCGCGTCGCACACCTCGACCGGGCTGCGCTCGGCCGAGGCGGAGGCGCTCGACCGGCTGCCCGACTCGGACGTCAAGCGCGCGCTCCAGGAGATCCCGGAGGACCGTCGGATCGCGGTGTACCTCGCGGACGTCGAGGGGTTCCCGTACAAGGAGATCGCCGAGATCATGGGCACGCCGATCGGCACCGTGATGTCGCGACTGCACCGCGGGCGCGGACAGCTGCGAGGGCTCCTCAACGACTACGCGGCGGAGCGGGGCTTCTCCGGGGCCGACCGCACGAAGAGCACGACGGGCACGAAGGGGGAACGGTGAAGGACGACGACAGCTGCGACGAGGTGATGAAGCACCTCTTCGAGTTCCTGGACTCCGAGATGACCGCCTCGGACGCCGAGAAGATGCGCGTGCACGTCGCCGAGTGCTCACCGTGCCTGGCCGAGCTCGGCATCGACGAGATGGTCAAGCGCCTGCTGCGCCGCTCCTGCACGGAGCAGGCACCGGAGCACCTGCGTGTGCGCATCCACTCGCAGATCACGCTGCTCAGCGAGGGCTGAGCGCGGACCTCATGACACACGAAGGGCCCTGTCGCAGCTGCGACAGGGCCCTTCGTGTACGTATCGACGAATCAGGCGTTGGGACGCTTGCCGTGATTCGCTGCGCTGCCCTTACGGCTGCGACGCTTGCGTCCGCGCTTGCTCATGGTTACTCCCTGACGTCGAAAGGACTGGTTGGCCGCGCGCGTGAGCGCACTGCCTCGTCTCTATGGTCCCACACCTGAGGCTGTGCCTCGAACTCGCCTGGTCTCACGCCCGGACGTCGAGGGGTCGGGGGCTCAAGGTCTCGGTCCCACCTGCCGATAGACCGCACGTGAGTGAACCGCGCCAGTCCGTCATCCCGCTGCTCCACGCCCTCGCGAGCACCGGGGCCTCCGACCTGCACTGCAAGGTCGGCTCGTCCCCGCGGGTGCGGGTCGACGGTCGCCTGCGCCGGCTGCAGGTCGCGCCGCTCGAGCCCGCGGACACCCTCGCGATGCTCGCCGAGGTGCTCCCCGACAGCTTCCTCACGGACTTCGAGCGCAACCACGAGGCCGACTTCGCCTACCAGCTCGACGGCGTCGGGCGCTTCCGCGTCAACGCCTACCAGGCGCGCGGGCACGTCGGGCTCGTCCTGCGACGTGTCACCGAGGGGACCGTGTCGCTCTCCGAGCTCGGGCTCCCCGAGGTGGTCGGCGAGCTCGCGCTCGAGCCGCGCGGGCTGGTGCTGGTCACCGGCCCGACAGGGTCCGGCAAGACGACCACCCTCGCGTCGATGGTCGACCTCATCAACACCCTCCGCGAGGTCAACATCATCTCGATCGAGGACCCCATCGAGGTGCTCCACGAGGACAAGAAGGCGATCATCTCGCAGCGCGAGGTCCGCCACGACACCAACGACTTCGGCTCCGCGCTGCGCGCCGCGATGCGCCAGGACCCCGACGTGATCCTCGTCGGCGAGATGCGCGACGCCGAGACCGTCCGGGCCGCGCTGGCCGCCGCCGAGACCGGGCACCTCGTGATGTCGACCCTCCACACCATCGACGCGCAGGAGACCATCAACCGCGTGGTCGACTTCTTCCCGCCCCACGAGCAGACCCAGGTGCGCTCGGCGCTGTCGCAGTCGCTGCGCGGCGTCGTGTCGCAGCGCCTCGTCCGCCGGGCGGACTCCGCGGGTCGGCGCGTCGTCTGCGAGGTCATGGTCAACACCGGGCGGACGGCCGAGGCGATCGTCGACCCCGGCAACAACCCGCCGCTGCTCGACCTCATCGCCGACGGCGGCTACTACAAGATGCAGACCTTCGACCAGCACCTGTTCGACCTGGTCCGCGACGGGGTCGTCAGCTACGAGGACGCGTGCGCCGTCTCGACCAACCCTCAGGACCTCACGGTCGAGCTGCGCGGGGCAGGCCTCATCGGCTGACTCGGCCAGCCGCCAGCCGCCAGCCGCCCACAGTCGATCGCCAGCCGCCAGCCGCCAGCCGCCAGCTGCCAGCCGCCAGCCAGACGCGATCCCCGTCTCTGGTGGCACCCAGCCGGGACGTCTACGGTGGGACGACGAGGTGCACGGCCCGGGCGGACGCCTGAGCGCCGTCCTGCACCGCCACGACCTGGAGGACGCATGCGCAACGAGACCTGGGTGATCGCCGCCCCGCGGACCCTGACGACCTCTGTGGTGGCCAACGCGGCCGACGCGGCGGCAGCCTTCGGCGAGCAGCCTGGCGTGGGCGACGGACCGGTCACGCGGGTCGTCGTCGCCCTCACCGGCGGCTCCGTGCGCGTCGAGGCGCACGACCGCGTCGACGTCGAGCTCGACGTCACGGCGCTCTCCGACCGTCCCGTCGTGGCACGGCTCGAGGGTGAGACCTTCTCGGTCTCGTACGACTTCTCCGGCGTCGAGGGCCTCGTCGACCGGTTCAAGAGCGTCTCGGCCAAGGACAGCGCCGACGTCGTGGTCCGCGTCCCCCGGGCGGCGACGGTCAAGGTGACGACGGTGCGCTCGGACGTGAGCGTGCAGGACGTCGAGGCGTCGGTCTCGGTGACGACGGCGAGCGGCTCGGCCGAGGCCGTGGGGATCTCCGGACCGCTGTCCCTCACCACCGCCTCAGGCAGGGCTGCTGCGACGCGGCACGCCGGCCGTGCCACCGTCCGCACCGTCTCCGGGTCGGCTCACGTGGCCGGCACGCTCACCCGCGTGGACGCGCAGACCGTGTCGGGCGACGTCGCCCTCGAGCTGGCCGGTGCCTCCGGTCAGGTCACCACCAAGACGGTGTCGGGACGGATCTCGGTGCGTGTCGCCCCGGAGACCGGCATCGACCTCAAGGCACGCACCGTGACCGGGACGGCGTCCTTCGACGGCGAGCGCATCAAGGGCGAGAGCCGCACGGCGCAGATGACGCGCGACGAGCCCGGCGCGACGCTCTTCGTCGACGCCAGCACGGTCTCCGGCGACATCACGGTGTCGCACACGCTCTGACGGAGACGACGAGCGCTCACCGGCGTCGAGCAGCGCAGCACTGCGTCGCGCGGCACCGAGCCGAGCAGCACCGAGCACCACAGCACCGAGCAGCACCGAGCAGCACCGAGCACCACAGCACCGAGCAGCACCGAGGAGCACAGCACAGCACAGCACAGCACCGAGCAGGACAGACAGCACCGAGCAGGACAGACAGGAGCCCGCACTCACCGAGTGCGGGCTCCTGTGTCGTCTGTCGATACCTGCGGCTGCGTGCCGGTGCCTCTGGGGTCCAGGCTCAGGCGGCCTGGTCGTCGTCCGGGAGGCCGAGCCAGCGGTACCAGCCGGTGTGCAGCACGAGCCACGCCATGAGGCCGTAGCCCGCCTGGCCGGGGTAGGGCGTGCCGTTGGCGGCGAGGTCCCCGAGCCACTGCTCGTGGTCGACCAGCGGGGTGAAGGTGTCGACGTAGGGGACGCGGCGACGGTTGGCGACGTCCCCGAAGGCGGAGGACAGCTCGGCGAGGCGCTCACGGTCGGCGTCTGCCCCCGGGGGCGGACCGACCACGAAGGCGGGGACGCGACGGGAGTCGGCGACGTCGAGCATGTTCGCGAGGTTGAGGCGGCTGCGCGCGACCGACAGGTCGGCGTCGACGTCGGCGCGGCCGAGCGCGATGACGAGCCGGTGGTCGACCTCGGGGGCGCCCGTCGCGCGGCGGTTGAACTCGCCCTCCCAGCGGGCGCTGAGGGCAGTGGTGGTCTCGCCGGGGACGACGAGCGGGAACACCATGGTCAGCGCGGGTGCGTGGGTGCGGGCGGTGACCCGTCCGAGCCAGCCGAGCCCTTTCGGGTCTCCGACGCCGGCGGCGAGCTCGTCGCCGACGACGCAGATGCGCAGCTGGTCCTGGCCTGGCGATGTCACGGGTGCTCCTGGTCGTTCGGTCTGAGGGACGGCGTGGGACGGCGAGGGGTGCCGGGCGTCCGCGGGGTCTGCTGAGCCCATTGTCCGTCAGGCGGGGCCTGCAGACGCGGAACGGGCGCCCGCCACGCGTGTGCGTGTCGTGCGCCCGTCCCGGGCAGAGCAGCCGGCAGGTGCCGGCGCTGCGTGCCGGCGGAGAGCCGGCGCCGCCAGCAGCACCGTCAGCGGGCGAAGGCCCGCTCGACGAGGTCCGTCTGCTCGGCGAGGTGCTTCTTGGCGGAGCCCGCCGCAGGCGAGGCCGACGCGGAGCGCGAGACGACCCGCATCTCGCGGCCGAGCGCCTCGGGGGCGTTGAGCGCGATGAACGGCCACGCGCCCTGGTTCTCGGGCTCGTCCTGCACCCACACGAGCTCGGCGTCACCGAAGGCCGCGACGGCCTCGGCGAGCATCTCGCCCTCGAGCGGGTAGAGCTGCTCGAGGCGGACGATCGCGGTCGACGTGTCCCCGCTCTTCACGCGGTGGGCCAGCAGGTCGTAGTAGACCTTGCCCGAGCAGAGCAGGACGCGGTCGACCTTGGAGGCCTGGGCCTCGGCGAGGTCGTCGCGGATGATCTCGCGGAAGGTGCCGCTGGTGAAGTCCTCGGTCGGGGACGCGGCGGCCTTGAGGCGGAGCATCGACTTCGGGGTCATCACCACGAGCGGACGGCGGGGACGGGCGTAGGCCTGACGGCGCAGCAGGTGGAAGTACGACGCCGGCGTGCTCGGGAACGCGACGGTGAGGTTGTCCTCGGCGCACAGCTGGAGGAACCGCTCGACGCGGGCGGAGGAGTGGTCCGGTCCCTGACCCTCGTAGCCGTGCGGCAGCAGCAGCACGACCGAGGAGTTCTGGCCCCACTTCTGCTCGGCCGACGAGATGAACTCGTCGATGATCGTCTGGGCGCCGTTGACGAAGTCGCCGAACTGAGCCTCCCACAGCACGAGCGCGTCGGGGCGCTCGACCGAGTAGCCGTACTCGAAGCCGAGGGCGGCGAACTCGCTGAGGGAGGAGTCGTACACCCAGAGCTTCGCCTGGTCGCCCGAGAGGTAGAGCAGGGGCGTCCACTCGGCACCGGTCTCGCGGTCGTGCATGACCGCGTGGCGCTGCACGAAGGTGCCGCGGCGCGAGTCCTGCCCGGCGAGACGGATCGGCGTGCCCTCCATGAGGAGCGAGCCGAAGGCGAGGATCTCGCCGTAGCCCCAGTCGATGCCACCCTCGGAGGACATCGCCGCACGCTTCTCGAGGAGCTGCGCGAGCTTGGGGTGCACGGTGAAGCCCTCGGGCGGCGTGGCGTGCGCCTGGCCGATCCGGTCGAGGACCGCCTGGTCGGTCGCGGTCTTCCAGCCCACCATGGTGCCGGCGTCCTCGCGCTGCGACTCGGGCCGCTCGAGGCCTGCCACGGGGTCGGAGTTGGCCGGCGGGGTGTAGCCGCCCTCGCGCGTCTCGGTGAAGACGCGCTCGAGCTGTGCCTGGTAGTCGGCGAGGACCTGCTCGGCCTCCTCGACGCTGATGTCGCCGCGGGCGACGAGGTTCTCGGTGTAGAGCTTGCGCACCGAGCGCTTGGCCTCGATGAGGTTGTACATGAGCGGCTGGGTCATCGAGGGGTCGTCGCCCTCGTTGTGGCCACGACGGCGGTAGCAGACCATGTCGATGATGACGTCGCGGTCGAACTGCTCGCGGAACTCGAAGGCGAGCTGGGCGACGCGGACGACGGCCTCGGGGTCGTCGCCGTTCACGTGGAAGATCGGCACCTGGAGGCCCTTGGCCACGTCGGTGCAGTAGAGGGTCGAGCGCGAGGACGACGGGCCGGTGGTGAAGCCGACCTGGTTGTTGATGACCACGTGGATCGTCCCGCCGGTGCGGTAGCCGCGCAGCTGGGCGAGGTTGAGGACCTCGGTCACGACGCCCTGGCCTGCGAAGGCCGCGTCGCCGTGGATGAGGATCGGCAGCACGGAGAAGCCGTCACCACCGAGGTCGATCCGGTCCTGCTTGGCCCGGACGATCCCCTCGAGGACGGGGTCGACGGCCTCGAGGTGCGAGGGGTTGGCCGCGAGGTACACCTTGGTGGTGGCACCCGACTCGGACGTGAAGGTGCCCTCGGTGCCGAGGTGGTACTTGACGTCACCCGAGCCCTGGACCGTGCGCGGGTCCTGGTTGCCCTCGAACTCGGAGAAGATCTGCGCGTAGCTCTTGCCGGCGATGTTGGCGAGCACGTTGAGGCGCCCACGGTGGGCCATGCCGATGCAGACCTCGTCGAGCCCGGCGTCGGCCGCACCCGAGAGCACGCCGTCGAGGAGCGCGATGACGGACTCGCCGCCCTCGAGCGAGAAACGCTTCTGCCCGACGAACTTGGTCTGCAGGAAGGTCTCGAAGGCCTCGGCGGAGTTGAGCCTGCGCAGGATGCGCAGCTGCTCCTCGCGGGGCGTGCGCTCGTACCCGGCCTCGAGGCGCTCCTGGAGCCACTTGCGCTGGGTGCGGTCGGCCAGGTGCATGTACTCGGCGCCGATGGTGCGGCAGTACGAGTCGCGCAGCAGCCCGAGGACGTCGCGCAGCGTCGCCTTCGACTTGTTCCCGAAGCCGTTCACCGGGAAGACGCGGTCGAGGTCCCACAGCGTGAGGCCGTGGGTCTGGACGTCGAGGTCGGGGTGCTTGCGCTGGCGGTACGCGAGCGGGTCGGTGTCCGCCATGAGGTGTCCGCGCGAGCGGTAGGAGTGGATGAGCTCGGCGATGCGCGCGGGCTTGGCGGCCTCCGCGTCGGCGTCGACGGTGTTGTCGCGCACCCAGCGCACGGGCTCGTAGGGGACCCGCAGCGAGGTGAAGACGCGGTCGTAGAACCCGTCCTCGCCGAGGAGCTTGATGCCCAGGATCCGCAAGAAGTCGCCCGAGGCGGCGCCCTGGATGATCCGGTGGTCGTAGGTCGAGGTGATGGTGAGGACCTTGGAGATCGCCATCTTGGACAGCTGCTCGAGGGAGGCGCCGGCGAACTCGGCCGGGTAGTCCATCGCGCCGACGCCGATGATCGCGCCCTGGCCGGTGACCAGGCGCGGCACGGAGTGCACGGTGCCGATGGTGCCGGGGTTGGTGAGCGAGATCGTGGCGCCCTGGTGGTCCTCGACCGTGAGCTTGTTGTTGCGGGCGCGGCGCACGATGTCCTCGTAGGCGGCCCAGAACTGCGCGAAGTCCATCGTCTCGGCGGCCTTGATGCTCGGGACGAGGAGCTGGCGGGTGCCGTCGGGCTTCGGGAGGTCGATCGCGAGACCGAAGTTCACGTGCGCGGGCTGGATCACCGAGGGCTTGCCGTCGACGAGCGCGTAGGCCGCGTTCATCGAGGGCATCTCCTTGAGGGCCTCGACGAGCGCGAAGCCGATGAGGTGCGTGAACGACACCTTGCCGCCGCGACCGCGGACGAGGTGGTTGTTGATGACGATGCGGTTGTCGACCATGAGCTTGGCCGGGATGGCGCGCACCGACGTCGCGGTCGGGACGGTGAGGCTGGCCTCCATGTTCGAGACCACGCGGGCGGCGGGCCCGCGGAGCTTCTGCACGTCGTCCTCGCCCGACGGGGACGAGGTGGAGGTCCGCGCCTTGGCGACCTCGGCGTAGGGTGCCGTCGCGGGCTGCGCGGTGGCGACGGGGGGCTGGGTGGGGGAGTCGGCGTGCACGGCTGCTTCCTGGGACTCGGCGGCCTTCTGGACCTTCTGCGCCTGGCGGGCGGCCTGCTCGCCGTGGCTGCGCGGTGCGGCTGCGGCGGCGCTGGCCTTCTCGGCGGGTGCCGGGGCTGCGCTCTCGGGCTCGGGCGCGGACGCGGCGGCGGTGCTCGCGGTCTTCGCCTGCTCCGAGGGTGCTGCGGGCTTCGAGGTCGCCGCAGCGTCGGGGCTGCTGAGCGACGACGTGTCGGGGCTGGTCTCGCCCGGCGTGTAGCTCTCGAAGAACTCCCACCACGCGGGGTCGACCGCGTTCTTGTCGGCGAGGAACTGCTCGTACAGCTCGTCGACCAGCCACTCGTTGGCTCCGAAGATGGCGCTCACAGCGCTGATCGACTCTGACTCAGCATTCGAGGACACGGAAGGGTTCGCCCACTTTCGTACAGATCGCTACCGCAGACTGCGGTATCTGACCGTCCCAGCCTAGGGCCTCGGGACCTAGGTCCCGGACCGGAACCGGGGTTATTCGCCCAGTGAGTTTCGTCCGATCTCTCCAGACTTCACCGGCTGGCAAACGCAGGGCAACGAGAGTCTGGTGATCGCCCAAAGAGGGTGTGGGATTCGTCTGGCCCGGGTATGGCGGGGTGGCGGTGCGCGGCGTCGCGCCGGCGCACCGCCGGTCACCGGTCAACCCCGGTGGGCGGGGGTGGGTGTCACGACACGTCGCGCCTCAGGGTGGTGCGAGCACCGATCGCCGCGAGGACGAGGGCGTAGCCGACGAGGACCGCGAGGCCGGTGCCCCACGGGAGCATGTCGGACACCCCCGCGGCGGAGAAGAAGCTCCCGCCCGTGATCGACTCCCCGGCGGCACCCGGGAGGTAGCTCGCGACCGTCGTGCCGACGTCTCCCGCCTGAGAGAGGCCGAGTCTCAGCACCGCCTCGAGGAACTGCGTCCAGACGAGGATCGCGATGACGGCGACCACCTGGTTGGTGATGATCGAGCCGAGGGCGACGCCGACGGGTGCCCACACGGTCAGTGCGAGGACGGAGCGGACCACGAGCGTCCAGGTCTCGGTGTCACCGAGGAGCGTCGGCGCTCCGCCGAGCGCGAGCCCGGCAGCCCCGGCGCCGACCGTCGCGAGGGTGGCGACGGCGCCGTAGACGGCGCCGATCGGCAGGGAGGCGACCATCTTCGCGACGAGCACGCGGGTGCGTGACGGGCTCGCGAGGAAGGTCGGCGTGATGGTCTGGTGCCGGTACTCGCCGGTCATCGAGAGAGCCCCGATGATCACCGGGAACACGTAGCCGAAGGCGGCTGCGGTCCCGTACACCGACCCGCGGATGCTGTCGGGGGAGGTGAGGTCCGCACCGCCGACGCCGCTGACGTCTGCGCTGCCCGCGGCGAGCGACCAGCCGAGGAGCAGCCCGATGAACGCCATGTAGGCGGCCATGGCCAGCAGCAGGACCCACCAGAGGCGGGTGGTGACGAGCTTGCGGTACTCGCTGCGCAGGGCGACGGTCATGCTGCCGCTCCCTTCTCGCTCGGCTGGACGAGCCGGAGGAAGAGGTCCT
>Ga0308157_10010062_pt1 | contig 10341 bp, 7 predicted proteins | sample PhyBR1_FD_201035 | JGI IMG/M metagenome (GOLD analysis project Ga0308157, IMG submission 201035) | Phyllosphere microbial communities from UC Gill Tract Community Farm, Albany, California, United States - DLSLB.R1 | ecosystem: Host-associated > Plants > Phyllosphere > Unclassified | place: USA... | reverse complement strand
GTCTCACGCGAGTGGCAGCTCAATCCGCCGCCCAGCATCAAATGCAGATGGAGGAGATGCGTCGTTCGTCGAGCTGGCGCATCACGGCCCCGCTGCGATACGCCAAGGACATGCTGGTGGGCGTCCGGTCGATGGCCGGTCGCGTGATGCGCGCGGTGGAGCGCGACGGTGGTGTCGCCACGACCGTGCGGCGCGGGCTCGACATGTATCGCAGGTCCGGCGTGAAAGGATTGCGGCGGGCCATGGGCACGGCGGGCCACGGCGGCCATGACTACGAAACGTGGGTCCTGCGATACGACACGATCGATCCGATGCGGCGCGACGGCTGGAGGGAGGCGGTGATGGCGATGCCCGTGAAGCCGCTGATCTCCATCGTCATGCCCACCTACAACCCCGATCCGTCGTGGTTGACGGCGGCCATCGAGTCGGTCCAGGCGCAGATCTATCCGCATTGGGAGCTGTGCATCGCGAACGACGCATCCCCCGATCCGCGATGCCGCGAGGTGCTCGATCGTCTCGCCTCCCAGGACCGGCGCATCAAGGTCGTCCATCGTGAAAAGAATGGGCATATATCGGCGGCTTCCAACAGTGCCCTGGAGATCGCGACGGGCGAGTGGATCGCCCTGATGGACCATGACGATCTGCTGCCCGAGCATGCGCTTTTCTGGGTCGCCGATGCCATCCAGCGGCAACCGGATGTCCAGCTGATCTATTCCGACGAGGACAAGATCGATGGCGACGGCAAACGCTTCGGCGCGTATTTCAAGCCCGACTGGAATTTCGACCTGTTCCTGTCGCAGAACATGTTTTCCCATCTGGGCGTCTACCGGGCCGATCTGATGCGCGCGGTGGGCGGTTTCAGATTGGGCATGGAAGGCTCGCAGGATTACGACCTGGTGCTGCGTTGCATCGAGCGGATCCGCCCGGATCAGATCCATCACATTCCCAAGGTCCTCTATCACTGGCGCGTTCACGCCGAAAGCACCGCGAGCTCGAACGATGCCAAGCCCTATGCTCAGATCGCCGGCGCGCGGGCGCTCAATGAATACTTTCAGCGCAATGGAGTGAAGGGCCATGTCGAATCCCTCGCCCACGGCTATCGGGTCCATTACGAATTGCCGGATCCGGCCCCCCGGGTCTCGTTGATCATTCCGACCCGAAATGCCATGTCACTGGTCCGGCAATGCATCGAGAGCATCGAGCGTCTGACCACCTATCCGAATTACGACATCATCATCGTCGACAACGGATCGGACGATCCGGCGGCGATCGCCTATTTCGCCGAATTGGCGTCGCGTCAACGATTCACTGTCATCCGGAACGAAGACGAATTCAATTATTCGGCCTTGAACAATCTGGCCGTGGCACATGCATCGGGCGACATCGTCGGTCTGGTCAACAACGACATCGAGGTGATATCGCCCGACTGGCTCTCGGAGATGGTGTCGCTGGCCCTGCAGCCGGGCGTGGGCGCCGTCGGTGCCAAGCTGTGGTACCCCGATCACACCCTGCAGCACGGTGGCGTCATCCTGGGCGTCGGCGGCGTGGCCAGCCATGCCCATAAGCACCTGGCGCACGGCCATCGGGGCTATTTCGGCCGCGCCGATCTCATCCAGTCCTTTTCGGCCGTCACGGCCGCCTGCCTGGTCATTTCCAAAAAGAATTATGAGGCGGTCCATGGGTTGGACGAAGTCAATCTCAAGGTCGCATTCAACGACGTCGATTTCTGCCTGCGCCTCAGGGAAATGGGTTTGCGCAATGTCTGGACGCCTTATGCCGAATTGTTCCATCACGAATCCGCGACGCGTGGCGAGGATCTGGAGCCAGAAAAGAAACTCCGATTCGAATCCGAGGTGGCCTACATGCTGGAGCGCTGGGGCGATTTGATCGGTCGAGATCCCGCTTATCATCCCAATCTCACGCTCCAGGCCGATGATTTCAGTCTGGCTTGGCCGCCAATAAGTTAAAAGGGATGCAATGAGAAGATTCAGTAAAGAAAAATTAACAATTTGGATCTTCTTTTTATGTCTGGGTGTTTTTTATGTGTCGCAATGCTGGTCTCCATCCTCCTACGGGCTGGTCCTGCGGCAATTGGAGGTGGCGGATGCCGGATTGGTCTGGAGCCGGCCACGACCGATCCGCTCCGATGAATGGGCGGTCGTCACACCGCTGACGCAGGCGGCGGTCCGCAACGATTTCCAGCGCATCAACCAGTCCTCCTATTACAAGGAGGACCTGCGCATCAATTACGGCTTGCCACTGCGCGACTGGGGGCTGATCTTCAAGCCGACGATGTGGGGTTATTTCATCGTCGACGCGGCGCATGCCTACTCCCTGCACTGGTTCGCGATCTTCGCGCTCTTCCTGGTCGGTCACCTGCTGCTGTTCCAGCGTCTGGGCCTGGGACGCATCGAAGCCGCGCTGCTCTCGGGCGCGATCTATTTCACCGGCTACACGCAGTTCTGGTGGAACGAGAAGGGCCCCATCTTCGCGATCTTTCCCTGGGTCATCCTGGCGTTGCTGGCGCGCCTGCCCTGGGGAGCGCGTCTCGTCCTCTTCTACTGGCTGGCCGTGTCCTGGCTGGTCACCAACTTCTATCCGCCGGTGTTCATCTCCCTGGCGTTCGTCGGCGGGGTGATCGTGCTGGCCTTCGAGCGTGACTGGCTGCGGCCGGGACGCGCCATCGCCCTGCTGGCGACGACCGCCTGCGCCGGTGGCACGGCGGCGTTCTACCTGAAGGACTATCTGCTGCGAACGGCCGCCACGGTCTATCCGGGGCATCGCAACAGCCAGGGTGGTGCCGTTCCGGCCTTCGAGTGGTGGGGCCAGTGGTTCCCGTTCAACGGCTTCGACTGGCGGTATGAAAGCGTCATGGGCCAGAACATCTGCGAGGTCGGCGTGGTCGGCGCCGCGTTCGCGCTGATGTACCTGTGCTTCATGGATCATCGCCGGGCCTGGGGCGTGCTGGCCACGCCGGGGTCGCAGCGCACGCGGCTGCTGATCCTGTGCGGCGCGCTGGCCCTGATGTATGCCTGGATGCTGCTGCCGATCCCCGCGTGGGCGGGCCGGGTCTTGCTCTGGAACCACGTGCAGCCCGAACGCATGGAATACGCCGCCGGCCTGCTGATGCTCCTCGTCACGGTGCTGCTGGGCCGGAGCGCCGGACTGGTCGTGACGGCGCCGCGCATGGCGCTCTACCTGGCGCTGGTGATCCTGGGTTGGATCGCGTTCAAGGGGCTCGATCACGGCGCGCTGGTGGAACCCCGGATCATGGCCAAGCGCAGCAACGACCTGATCGTGCTGCCGGTCCTGCTGGCGTGCCTGATCGTGGGGCGCAGGATGCGCCTGGCATCTTCCACGGTGCTGCTGGGCGCTTCCACGCTGGCCGGCGCGATCCTGCTGTTCGCCTTCAATCCGATCCAGTCCGCCCGGCCGATCTTCGAGCGCCACGACACCCCGGTGGTCCGTGCCATCGAGGCCGAGCGCGCCGCCGACGGCTCGCTCGCCATGCCGGGCTTTCCGGGCGCGGTGCTCAACGGGCTGGGCTATGCCTCGGTGTCGCACGTCACGGCGGTACCGGCGCTCGACCTCTGGCGCAGCCGCTACCCGGACCTGCCCGAGGCGGAGTTCATGAGCATCTTCAACCGCTATTCGCACATCCGCCTGAACGATGGCGAACGGCCGGTGTCGCCCTATCCGGACGTGGTCGACGTGCCATTGCACGACTTCTGGCCGAATCGCGTCGAGATTCCGGTGGCGCGGACCGAACCGGTGGTGACCTGGCTGGAGCCCGGGCGGCATGCCTCCGGCAGCCTGGAACTCGCGCGGGCGGGCGCGTGGGACGCCCTGCAGGTGCTGATCGGCACCGGCCAGGGCAGTGCCGATGGCATCCTCCACCTGCGGGTGTGCGATGCGATGTCCCCGGTCTGCGCGAGCGGGCGGCGCGATCTGCGGGAGGCGCTGGACAACGATTACTTTCCAGTGCCGCTCGACCGGCCGATGACGCTGCCGGCCGGCCCGTCCCGCCTGACCTTCGAACTGTGGACCGAGAACGCCCGTGTCCCCGTGGCGCTCATCACCCAGCCTGTACCGGGCGGTTCGACGTCCGTGTTCGAACTCGACGGTGTGCCGCATCGCGCGGCCGTGCGCTTTCGCATCGATTTCAAGCAGGAGGCCTCATGAGGACGATGAACCCGACCGCGCAACCACCACGCACGCCACTCACCTACCGCGGCCAGCACGTCGCGTTGATCATCCCCTGCTACAACGAGGAGCAGGCCATCGGGCTGGTGATCGAGCAGTTCCGGGCGGCCATGCCGGCGCTGGACATCCATGTCTTCGACAACGCATCGTCCGACCGCACCGGCGACATCGCGCGCGCGCTGGGCGCGCGGGTCTCGCAGGTCGCCCTGAGCGGCAAGGGCAACGTGGTGCGGCGCATGTTCGCGGACGTCGACGCCGATGTCTACGTCATGGTCGACGGCGATGCCACCTACGATGCCGCGAGCGTGCGCCTGCTGGTCGACAAGCTGCTGGACGCGCGGCTGGACATGGTCGTGGGCTGCCGCCAGACCCAGCATGGCGAGGTCGCGGGCGAGGCCTACCGGCGCGGTCACCAGTGGGGCAACCGCCTGCTGACGGGCAGCGTCGTGAACATCTTCGGCGGGCATTTCACGGACATGCTCTCGGGCTATCGCGCCTTCTCGCGCCGCTATGTGAAGTCCTTCCCGGCGATCTCCCAGGGCTTCGAGACCGAGACCGAACTGACCGTCCACGCGCTGGAGCTGCGCATGCCCTATGGCGAGGTCATGACGCCCTACCGCGCGCGGCCCGAAGGCTCCGTCAGCAAGCTGTCCACCTACCGGGATGGCTGGCGCATCCTCAGGATGATCGGCAGCCTCTATCTCGCCGAGCGGCCCCTGGCCTTCTTCGGCCGGCTCGCGGCATTGATGGTGGTCGTCGCGCTGGTCCTGGCCCTGCCGGTGCTGATCGAGTACGTGCACAGCGGCCAGGTGCCGCGACTGCCGACCGCCATCCTGTCGGCGACCCTGATGCTCGCGGCCATGCTCTCGCTGGAGAGCGGGTTGATCCTGGACAACGTCACGCGGGGGCGCCAGGAGACGCGGCGTTTCGCCTACCTGGGCGTCGGATCGAAACCCGTCGAGGAGCACTGACGCGGCATCGGCCCGGGCCGGCATCGGCCGGTCGGGGCCGTCTTACCGGGGCAGGGGGCCGTCGATGCCCCGGATGCCATGCCACAGCCCGCGCAGCATCAGGCGCAGGTACTGCCAGCGCGGCGCGACGAACAGGGCGGTGCCGACGAACTTCAGCACCAGGCGCGGCAGGTCCTGCGCGATCCACACGGCGGGTGTCTCCGCCCGGCCATAGAGCAGCACGCGGTTGCGCATGATGTAGTAGAGCCGCACCGGCTTGTGGATCATCACGCCACCGGGCTTGAGCCAGGCGGCGCGCAGCGTATCGCCGATGCTGTGGCGCATCCGGGCATCGCAGACGCCGAACAGGCCGAAGCCGCGATGCTTCGCCCGGAAGCACCACTCCATGTCGACGTTGTCGATGAACAGGCGCTCGTCCATGCCGCCGATCAGGGCCAGCGCGTCCAGGGGCAGGAGGCTGCCCGACGAGATCAGGAAGTCGCATGGCACGACCTGGCCCGGCCCGCCGAACAGCTTGCGGTTGAGCGGGAAGCCGTTCTCGATGAAGGGCGCGACATGGCCGTTGCGGCGGTCGCTGAACTGCGGCCCCACCGCGCCCACCTTCCGGGTCCGCGCCAGGGTCTCGCAGGCATCCCGCAGCGTCGCGACCATGTCCGCATCGAGCAGGCTGTCCTGGTCGAGCAGCAGCAGGTAGGCGAAGCCGGCCGCGCGCGCGTGCTCGGCGGCGCGGTTCATGGCCGCGCCCAGGCCCACGTTGATCGGCGAGCGCACCACCATGCCGCCACGCTCGCGCTCGACCTCGTCGAGCAGGGTGCCCAGCGCGGCGGCACCACTCCCGCCGGTGGCGTTGTCGAACACCACGATGCGACCGACCTGGCCCTCGACGCTGTCGAGGACCTGGCGCAGCACGTCGAGCTGCGGCTGGTAGGTGATGACGACCGCGCAGACATCGCTGCAGCGCCGTGCCGTGCCGGTCGCCGGCGCCGGATCGCCCAGTGCGGAAGCGATCATTTGCGCAACAGCAGCAGGTCGCTCATGGCCGAGCGGGGGCCGTTCGAGAAGCGCGAATAGCGCCCGGTCGCGTACTCGCGCAGGATGGCCGCGAGTCGCGCGTGGATGTGTCGCGGGGGCGTCGCGCGAAAGCGCGCATGCGTGAGCCGGTCGCGCAGCAGCTGCATCGCCGGCGCGTCCAGCTCCAGCTGCCCGGCCTCGGCGAGCTCGAGCAGCGTCTGCGTGCGCAGCAGGGTGCGCGTCATGAACTCGAAGCGCGACATGCCGCCGCCCGTCAGGCGCTCGACGAAGCCGCGCCGGCGGGCGCCGATCTGGTTGTTGCCGTGCTGGCGGTAGTCGATGGTCGCCACCTCGAGGCAGTCGACCCGGCCCATCGAGGTGGCGATCATGGCCAGCCACTCGTCATGGATCCAGCCTTCGGGCACGATGAACTCGCCCGCGAACACCGAGCGACGCACGGCCATGGTGGCGCCGGTCACGATGTTGCGCCGCAGGAGCACCTCGAACATGTCGCCGGCGTGGACGGCGTCGAGTTCCTCGCGCGTCACCTCGAAGGCCTCGAACAGGCCGCAGTCCATGCTGGCGCCCTGGTCGTCCACCAGGCGGGCATCGCTGTGGAGCATCAGCAGGTCGGGCCGGCGTTCGAATTCGGCGGCGAAACGCTCGACCTTGGTCGGATGCCAGAGATCGTCCTGGTCGCACAGGAAGACGATTTCGCCGGTGGTGGCGCGCAGGGCCCGCTCGAAATTGACGATGTAGCCGACGTTGGCGGCATTGCGGTGCATGACCAGCCGGATGCCGGCGGCCCGGATGCGCGGGGCGAAGCTCTCCAGCAGGGCCCAGGTGCCATCGGGAGAGTCGTCGTCGAAGACGACCAGCTCCTGCGGCAGCCGCGTCTGCGCGAGGATGCTGTCGAGCTGCACGGCGAGGTAGTGCTCGCCCCGGAAGGTGCACAGCGCGACCGAGACGACGACGGGATCGGGCAGGTTCACTGCTTGAGGCCGGTGTATCCGGTGCCTTCCGCATTGGGCGTGAGTGCATAGGCGTCGACGATGCGGCCGTGCTCCATGTGGACGACGCGATTGCACTCCTTCTGGATCAGTTCCATGGAGTGCGAGGCCAGCACCAGGATGCCCGACTTCGCCACCACGTCGCGCATGCGCCGCTCGGCCTTCTCGGTGAACTCCGCATCGCCGACCGACAGCCATTCGTCCATCAGCAGGATGTCGGCCTCGACGCTGGTCGAGATGGAGAAGGCCAGGCGCATCAGCATGCCGGTGGAGTAGGTGCGCACCGGCATGTTGACATATTCGCCCAGGCCGCTGAACTCGCAGATCTCGTCGGTCAGGGCATCGACCTGCTTCTTGCTCATGCCCATGACCAGGCCGCGCAGCATGATGTTCTCGACGCCGGTGGCATCGGCCTCGATGCCCAGCGAGGGGTCGATCAGGCTGGCCACGCTGCCGCGGCGCTCGAAATCGCCCGACGAGGGTTCGTAGACGCCGGCGAGCGTGCGCAGCAGGGTGGATTTGCCGGCGCCGTTGTGGCCGATCAGACCGAGGCGGTCGCCGCTCCTGAGTTCGAGGTCGATGTCGCTCAGGGCCTGGACCACGCGCACGCCGGTCTCCTTGCCCAGGCGGCCGCCGGTGACGGAGGCCGCGAGCGTCTTCTTCAGGGACGCGGAGCCGGCGCCATAGATGGGAAAGCTCACCGATGCTTTCTTCAGGGAAATGGAAGGCATTTTCTTCAGAGCCAATAGACGACGCGACGGCGATATTTGGCGAACAGCAGGGCGGAGCCGGTCACGCAGACCACGGTCCAGCCCAGGATGCCGATCCAGCTGTGCGAGGAGGCCTCGCCGCCCATCAGGGGCGTGCGCAGGAGGTCGAGCATCTGCGCCAGCGGGTTGTAGAGGATGTAGCGCGCGCGGCCGGGCAGGCTCTCGGGCAGCCAGAACACCGGGGTCAGGAACATCAGCATCTGCATGACGCTGGTGACGATCTGGGCGACATCGCGAAAGCGCGTGCAGATCAGGCCGAGCGCGATGCCCAGGGCGTGCGCGTTGATCAGCAGCAGCAGGATCGCGGGAACCACGAGCAGGGCCGACCACGACAGCGAGATGCCGGCCCAGAGCGCCACCGGCACGTAGATGACGATGTGGTGCAGGAACTGGATGAGGTTGCGCGACATGCTGCGCCACACGAACAGACTGATCGGGAAATAGCCCTGCTTGAGGTAGTTGGCCGAACTCACGAAGGCATTGCAGGCTTCCGTCACCAGGGAGGAGAAGAAGCTCCAGAAGATGATGCCCAGGGCCAGGTGGGGGAAGAACTTCGACAGCTCGGCGCCGAAGAGCGAGCTGTAGAGCGGTCCCATGCCGCCGATCATGGCCGCCATGCTCAGCGTCAGCCACAGCGGCCCGAGCATCGAGCGCCGATAGCGCAGCACGATGTCGAACCAGGCCAGCGTCCACCAGATGTCGGTGCGCCGCGTGCCTTCCCACCAGTCGGCCCAGGCGGTGCGGTGCAGGTTGGAATGGGCCTGGCTCATGCGGCGCGGCTCGTCGGTGGAAAGGGCATGGAAAAGTCGCTCATGGAAGATCTCGGGGGGTTGGAGTGTGGCGAGGGAGTATGTGGTTTCGGTGCCGAATTGTTATTGCGCCAGCCGCCGATAACGCCAGAACGCACCCGACATCCAGACCTTCAGCAGGCTGGTCACATGCCAGGCGAGGTGGTCGCGGCTCGAATGACTGGCGCGCTGCGCTTCGTGCCGGACCCGCAGGTCCTCGGCGACCTGCAGGTGCCAGCCGGCCAGACGCAGGCGCGCGCAGATGTCGAAATCCTCGCCATACATGAAGAAGCGTTCGTCGAAGCCGTCGATCCGGCGATAGGCGGCACTGCGGAACAGCATGAAAAGGCCGGGAATCCAGGCCGGGACGGCCGGCGGCACATAGGCCGGTCGCTTGCGCGCCAGGATTTCGACCGGCGAGATTATGGCCCGGTGCGGTTCCGGCGCCGTCTTGCCGGGTTCCATGATGCGTGGCGTCAGCAGGCCGCCGTCCGGGCCGGCCCGGTCGACCAGGGCCGCGAGCACGTCGCCGTCGAGCCGGATGTCGGGATTCAGGACCAGGAACCAGGGCGTCGCGCAGCGCCCGAAGGCGGCATTGTGATTGGCGCCGAAGCCCCGGGGCGCCGGGTTGTCGATCCGCTCGATCGGGAAGCGCAGTCGCAGTCCGGCGATGACGTCATCCGGCTCGGGGATGTTGATCGTCAGCACGACCTTGTCGATGGAACGCCAGCTCCAGTGGTCGAGCTGATCGAGCAGCGGACGGATCAGCGCCAGCTGGCCATGGCTCACGATCGACACCGTGATGCCCCGTGTCGCCGCGGCCGTGGCATCGCCGGGCGCCAGCGGTGATGGGACGGGGTCTGGAGCGGGGAAGGCGGTAATGGACATGGTCTAATTTCGCCGGGAATTCTAGGTTCCCGCTCCTCTTCTGCTTTTCCCTCCATGATTGCCCTGATCGTCATCAGCTTCGTCGTGTCCGCCTTCGCCGTGCTGGTGTTCATGAGACGGGCGCGCCGTCACGCGCGCCGATACGCGGCCGACATGCCGCAGCGCTTCCACAAGGGTCACGTGCCGCGGCTCGGCGGCGCCGGCATCTTCATCGGCACCGGGGCGGCCTGGCTGGCGGCGGGATTGTTCGGCGACCCGTTCAACGTCGGCTGGCGCGTGTCGGCCTCGTCGCTGGTCCTGCTGTGCATGGCGCCGGCCGTCATCGGCGGCATCGCCGAGGACGTGACGCAACGCGTCCAGGTGCGCTGGCGGCTGGCGCTCACGCTGGGCTCGGCATTGCTGCTGTGCGGACTGCTGGACCTGGCCGTGAACCGGACGGGACTGGGCGTCGTCGACGCCGGGATGCGCGCCGTGCCGTTCGCGGGCGTGCTGTTCGCGGTGCTGGCCATCGGCGGCCTGCCGCACGCCTTCAACATCATCGACGGCTACAACGGCCTGGCCGGCACCGTGGCGGTGCTGGTGTGCCTGGCGATCTCGCACGTGGCGCTGCAGGTGGGCGACCGGCAACTGGCGGCGATGGTGATCTGCCTGGTCGGCGCGACGATGGGCTTCCTGATGTGGAACTACCCGAGCGGCAAGA
>Ga0308157_10010060_pt1 | contig 10344 bp, 12 predicted proteins | sample PhyBR1_FD_201035 | JGI IMG/M metagenome (GOLD analysis project Ga0308157, IMG submission 201035) | Phyllosphere microbial communities from UC Gill Tract Community Farm, Albany, California, United States - DLSLB.R1 | ecosystem: Host-associated > Plants > Phyllosphere > Unclassified | place: USA... | reverse complement strand
TGACGCGCCTGCTGCGCGTGATGGGCATTTCGCTCGAACACGGTGTGACGATCCTGGCCACGCTCGAGGCCTGCCGCGCGGTGGTGACCAATGCCGACTTCCAGCGTTTCATCCTCGACCTCGAACGTGACGTCACCGAGGGCAAAGGGATCGCCGCCGGCTTCGAGCACAGCAATTTCGTGCCACTGTCGGTGCGCCAGATGATCGCCACCGGCGAGGCGACCGGCACGCTGGGCCGCGTCATGACCCGCGTGGCCGACTCGTACGACCGCGAATTGACGCGCCTGCTGGCGCGCCTGACGAAGATGGCAGAGCCGGTGATGCTGCTGGTGATGGGGGTCCTGGTAGGCACGATTGTCAGTTCGCTCATCCTGCCGATATTTAAATTGTCACGTGCCGTCCACTGAAGCGTTACTCAAAAACCACACTTTGTCACACGATTAACGAGTTAGTGCCGAACGGAAACAAGCCCATGTTACGCTTCAGCATTACCTTTTTTAACCATGCAACGTCTTGTAAAGACGCTTGTTCAACTATTTAAATTTTCCATGTCGAGCTCATTCAAGCGCACTGCCGCCGCCGGTTTTACCCTGATCGAATTGCTGATCGTTGTGATTATTCTTGCAATCATTTCTGCGATTGCGATTCCGCAGTTTTCGGCGGCGACGTCGGATGCGCAATTGTCGGCGCTCGATACCAGCCTGGCCAATATTCGCAGCTCTCTCGAGCAGTATCGCGTGCAGCACACGGGCAATGTGTACCCGGGCGAGAAAACGTCGATTCCGACCGGCGGTTGCACCGGCGGTGTCCCGGGCACGGGTGCGGCTGGTTCCGAGGTCGCCATGAAAGAGCAACTGATGTACCCGTCGAACGCTGCGGGACAGACATGCTCGATCGCGGATACCACCAACTTCCGCTACGGCCCCTACCTGCGCCAGGGCATTCCGACCGAACCGATCAACAATGATGCCACCGTCGCGATGTCGACGAGCGGCACGATGGCTGCAACGACCGGCAAGGGTTGGGCATACGACACGAAGACCGGCAAGTTCATCATGAACAGCGATGCGAAGGACCCATCCAACAAGTCGTACTCGGCACACTAAGTCGCTCCACTGGTCCCGTGAACACGCGTCGCTGCGCAGCCTATACGCTGGTCGAACTGATGATCGTGGTCGCGGTGCTTGCCATCGCCGCCGTCGTCGCCATCCCGACGGCGCAGCCGGTGGCAGAATTTCGCGCCGATGCGGCCGCCGGCGAAGTGGCTAACGCGCTGCGCTACGCCCGCGAAAACGCGCAGCACAGCGGCGCGCAGCGGCTGTTCGACTGCAATGCCGCGGCCAACACCATCGCGGTATTCGCACTCGAAGCCGACAAGACCACCACGCGGGTGGCGCGCGACCCGGTTGAACACCCGTTCAACCGTGCCCCCTATCTGCTCAACCTGAACGCTGCCCCCGCCGGAAACACCATGGCCTTCGTGCGCTGCACCTTTACCTTTGACGATAACACCAGCGCTACCGCCGTCGCCTTCGATGCGGCCGGCGATCCGCTGCGCGGTGTCGGCAGCGGCGATGCACGCAAGAGCGTGCTGCGCGCGGGCCAGATCGTGCTGGGCACCGGCAATGTCGAGCGCACGATTGCCATCGACACCACCGGTCGCATCACGGTTTCCTGACCCGCTTGCCGACCATGCACGTTCTCCCATCGCGCACCACGGCCGCCGGCATGACGCTGCTCGAAGCAGTGTTCGCCCTGCTGCTGCTGTCGGTCTGCCTGATCCCGGCCGCCAATGCGCTGCGCGGCGCCATCAACGTGCCTGCTGACAGTGCGCTGGCCGCGCGCGAACTCGACTGCGTCAGCACGCTGATGGACACCGTGCTGGCCGAACCCTACGCTGACCTGCTCAGCGCCGCCGGCACGTCCGAGGCGTCGTCGGTCTATTCGACACCCGGTGGCGCGCGCGCACCGGCAATACCAGGCCATTGCCCGGCACTGACCGTCACCATCACCCGCTACGGCGTCGACAGCACGCGCAGGATCGGCCTGGGCGGCACCGGCGAGCATCTGCTGCGCGTGACCACGGCGCTGGCCGCCCCTGCCGGCCGCTGGCCCCTGACCACGCTGGTGGCACGATGACGATGCCCCGCCCTGCACACGGCTACACGCTGCTCGAACTGATGATCGGCCTGGCCATTGCGGCGCTCGTGATGCTGCCGCTGAGCGAGATGCTGCGCGCCGGCGCCGACAGCGCGCGTTTCGTGCGCGCCGGCCTGGACCAGAACGCGGATGCCCGCTTCGCCATGGGCCGCATCGTCGCGCAAGCCGCGGGAGCACCACAGCAAAATGCCAAAAAAACCGGCGACCTTGCAGCCTGGCTCGCGACGCTTCCGTACACACTCACCAATGGCGCCCTGGTCGAAACCATTCTGGACGGCAAGACAGCGCGCAATTCGGTGCTCGCCACCGGTGTGCGTGCATTCGACCTGCGCTTGCTGGACGTCGGCGCCGGCCGCCCTGTCATGCGCATCGAGCTCGTGTTCGACCGTCCGGATTGCGACACCAGCCGCGGCCAGGACTGCAGCGCCGCGTATGCGCGCACCGTCCGCCTCGGAGCCGCGCCGTGATGCCGCGGCCCCAGGACGGCGCGTTGCTGCTGATGGTCGCGCTGCTGCTGGCCACGCTGGCGGCGCTGGCATTCGGCATCAACCGCGCGGGCAGTGTCGAACTGCGCTCGATCAACGACGACTACGAGGGCCGCGCCGCCGCCTACCTGGCCGACGCCGGCGTTGCCGCTGCCAGGTGGTCGGGCCAGGTTGGCGCCTGCGTGACCCGGCCCGTCGGCCCGATTGCCCTGGGCGCCGGCACGGTGACCGTGGACATCAAGAAAGAAGACATCATCGACATCACCGCCACGGCCACCGTGAACGGGGCGACGCGTACGGTGACGCGCAACAAGATGCAACTGTACGATTTAAGGCAGACCGAACGCATCGACATCTCGGACGACACGACCGACACCACGATCGTGACCTCCAGCGCGGCGCCGCTGGAGAAGGACCAGACGCTGCGCCTGGTGTCCGGGAAATCGCACATCCTGATGCAATGGGATCTGGACGAGATCGACGACGACGTGCTGGTGGTGTCGGCCACGCTGAACCTGGTGCCGACCACCATCAGCGGTGTGGTGCGCCAGGTCGCAGCACATCGCGTGACGACGGAATGGGACAAGGGCGCCACCTGGATCAAGGCGCGTCCGGCGTCGAACTGGAACGGCGGCGACTATACGAACGCCGTGCTGGCCACGGCCGGCGTCGGCAGCCTTGCTGTCAACTGGGACCTGACCGGTCTGTTCGATGGTTGGGCCAGCGAGCGCTTGCCCGCCTATGGCGTGCTGCTGCGTCTGGTCAACGCCGACCAGACGGTCAACTTTTACAGCCGCGAAGCACCCTTCGCCTTCCAGCGTCCAATGCTGCAGATCGTGCGCGCAAAGGAATGCTGATGATCGACGTGAACCCATCATGACACTGCGCCAACTCGTGACGACCATCCAGCGCCGGCTGCGGCCATCCGTAGCGCGGCCGATCGGCGCCGACTTCGCCGCCAACCGGCTCAACCTGGTGCAGGCCGACTGGCGCGATGGCGGCTGGCGCCTGCGCGCCGCCAGTTCGCTGCCCTATCCGATGCCGCGCGACGTGCTGCTGGCCTCGCCGAAGGCGCTGGTGCAATTCGTCGATGCCGCGCTGGCGCAGGCGCCGTTCCAGGGCCGCCGCGTGATTTCGGCGCTGCCCCCGGCCGACGTGCGCATCCTGCCGCTCACCGTGCATGTCGCCGCCGGCCAGACCGAGGCGCAGGCCGTGGGCCGCGCGGTGAGCGAGCAACTGGGCGAGCGCGCTGGCCAGCACGTCATCGATTATTACCAGGTGCGCGGCGCCGATATGGATGGCGGCGAGCGGCAGGTGCTGGTCGCCGCCGCGCTCAAGCACCGGGTACTCGATTACCTGACGATGCTGGAACACGCGCGCCTTGAACCGGTCGCGCTCGACATCGGCCCGGCCGCCATCGGCCGCCTGCTGGCCACGCTGCACGGCAGCGACGTCGGCCAGTCGGTCGCGCTGCTCAATTTCGGCGCTGCCAAAAGCTACCTGACCGTGATCTGGGGCCGACGCCTGATGCTCGATCGCGAGATCGCGTTTGGCGAAGACATGCTGGCGGGGGCCGTCGCCGGCGCGCTCGACCTGCAAGCCGATACGGCCGCGAGCCTCCTGCGCCAGCATGGCATCGGGGCGCGCCCGGGCATGGCGATCGACGACCCGCACATCGAGCTGCGACGCGCGATCCGCGCCATCCTGCACCCGGCCTGCCAGGCACTGGCCGACGAACTGGCCCACACGCAGGTGTACGTGGCCTCGCGCACGCGCGGCAGCTCGATCAGCCGCCTGTACCTCAATGGCAGCCTGGCGCGCTACCCCGATATCCAGTCAAGGATCGGCGAGCTGATCGACGTGCCGGTGCACCTGCTCGATCCGTTCGGTGCGTTCCCCGATTCAGCCCGCGATACAGGATGTACTACGGCAGGCGAACAGGCGACGACATCGCTCGCGCTGGCCACCGGCCTGGCGCTGCGCGGAGGCGCCGATGGCTGATATCGACATGATCCCGCGCAGCTACCGCGACGGCGTGCGCGTGCGCCGCACCCTGCGCCGCGCCGGCCTGGCGCTGGCGGCAATCGTCGTGGCTGCGGCGGCAGGCAGCGCCGCGCTGCGCTGGCAGAGCGCCGCGCTGGAGCGCCGCACGGCCACGCTGCAGCAGGCCGCCAGCGCAGCCACCGCGAGCCAGGCGCAGGCAGCGACCGAACACGCGGCGCGCGAGCGCGTGTTGCAGCAGCAGGGCCTGCTGCGCGCACTGCGGCGCGAAGGCGAACTGGCCATGCTGGCCAACGCCATCGACAGCGCGCTGCCCGAGACGGCCTGGCTGACCGCCGTCACCCTGCAACGCGACCTGCAACTGGCGCCGGCCAACGCCCCCGCCCCGGCGCCAGCCCCGGTGCCAGACGGCCGCACGACAACGATCGCCACCGGCAACGCCGACGGCAGCACGCTGGTCATGGTCAGCAGCGTCGAACTGGCCGGCCAGGCTGCGGATTACAACGGCATCACCGATTTCCTGTCGAACCTGGGGCGCACGCCGGGCATGCACGGCGTCGAGCTGCTCTCGAGCAGCGCCAGTCCGACCACGCCGGCGATCGATTTTCGCGCCGTGGTCACGCTGGTCCCGCCGCCGGAGGCGCCATGAGCCCGAAACTGCGCGACCTGCTCGTCGCCCTGCCCGCGCGCCAGCTCAATCTGATCGTCGGCGGCGCAGTCGTCATCGTGGTGCTGCTGGCATGGACGCTGGCCTTGCGCGCGCCCCTGGCCGCCTACCGGCAGCACAAGAGCGCACTGGCCGCGATCGAAGCGTCAGGCGCAACCGCGCCGGTCGCGACATCGCCGGCGGCGCCCGCCCCTGCCATCACGCCAGCGGCCGCGCCGCCGGAGCCGGTGGCGCTCATCGCAGCGGTCAGCCGCAGCGCCACGCAGTCCGGCGTGGCCGTGCTGTCGGCGGCCCAGGGCGCGCAGCGCAGCGTGGGGGGCGTGCGCCTGCTCACGGTCGAGATCGTGGCCAGCGGCGGGTACACCGCCGTGCTGGACTGGCTCGCCGCGATCGAACAGCAACAACCAACCGTCGGCATGCAACGACTGACCGTGGAAGCCGCCCCCGATACCGACGACCGCGCAATCACCCTGCAGCTTGTCATCTACGACACCGGAACACCACCATGAAACACCTCTTGATGCCGACGCTGGCGCTGGTCCTGGCCGGCATGGCAGCCAGCGTGCTGGCCAACCCGCCCCGCAGCCTGCGCGATCCGTTCGTCAGCCGGCTGCCGGCCAGCGCGCCGCTGGCCGGCACCGCTACTGCCCCCGTGCCGGCCACGCCGCCACGCCTGCGCGCCGTGGTGCTCAATGGCGCGCACTCGCTGGCCAATCTCGACGGCAATGTCGTGGCCACCGGCGAGCGCGTCGCCGGCTACACGGTGGTGCGCATCGATGCGCGCGGCGTGCTGCTGGCGCATGCAGGCAGTGAGCACCTGCTGACCATGCAGGACAAGGACACCCAATGACGCCGCGCTATCTGCTCATCGCACTATGTGCCGGCTGGGCGTCGCTCGCACTGCCCGCCGCCGCAGCCGCGAACACTGCCGCGCCGGCCGTGGTGGTCAAGAGCACGGCCACCGCACCGGTACCGCTGGCCCCGGTGACGATGTCGTACACGTTCCGCGACACGCCCATCGAGGAATTGTTCAACATGATCGCGCGCAGCGCGCGCATCAATATCGTGCTCGGCAAGGGAGTGGGCGGCAACGTCTCGATCAACCTGTACGACATGACGGTGCGCGAGGCAATCGAGGCGATTGCCGAAGCGGGCGGTTATGCGGTGACGGAACGCGCAGGCGGCTTCCTGATCTCGGACCCGAAGACGGGGCTCCCCGAGCGCAGCGCCATCCTGCAGGTCAAGGCCATGAAGGTGCGCTACGCCGACGTGACCAAGGTGGGCGCCATCCTGGCGCGCCAGATCGGCGTGCCAGGCACGGTGACCGTGCTCGACCAGACCAAGACGCTCGTTGTCGAAGCGACCGCGGCAGGCCTGGAGCGCGCCGCACTGGTGCTGCGCGAAATCGACCGCGCGCCGCAACAAATCCTGATCGAAGCGAAGATCCTGGAAATCACGCTCGACCAGAACGAAAACTTCGGCGTCGACTGGTCACGCGTGTTCAGCGGGGACGGCCCCGACACGGTGGGCACGACCGGCTTTGCCACGCGCGCTGGCCCGCGCTTTTTCCTGAACCTGGTCAATGGGAATATCGAGGCGTACCTGAGCGCGCTGAGCAACAAGGGCCGCGTGCACACACTGGCAACGCCGCGCCTGCTCGCCCTCGAAGACCAGGAAGCGAGCACGAACGTCGGCGACCAGCTGGGCTACCGCCTGACGACGACGATCAACAACGTCACGTCCGAGTCGATCGAGTTTCTGGACACCGGCGTGATCCTGCGCGTGACGCCGTCGGTCGACGCCGACGGACGCATCATGATGAAGATCCGGCCCGAAGTGAGCTCGGGCTCGGTATCGGCCGGTATTCCCTCGAAGAAGACCACCGAAGTGAACACGCAGCTGGTGGCCAGCGACGGGCAACCGGTACTGATCGGCGGCCTGATCAAGCGCAGCCGCACCTACCGGCGCCTGGGCATTCCGCTGTTGTCGGATATTCCGGTGATTGGCGGCGCCTTCGGCAGCACCGACGACGGTGGCGCAGCCACCGAGACGATTGTCGTCATCACGCCGCGCATCGTGCCGGCGAGCGGCCCGGCCATCGACGGCGTTACCGAACGCACGCTGCAGCAGGCCGAGCAGACCATGCGCACGCGTGGCGACGTGCTCGACCGCAAGCTCGATACGCTCGACCGCTAGGGCCAACTACACCTGCATGTTCATGATGTCCTGATACGCGGACATCATCTTGTTGCGAACCTGCACAGTCGCCTGGAACGCGATGCTGGACTTCTGCATCGCCACCATCGTGTCCGACAGGCTGACCGTGTCGTCGCCCATCGTAAACCGCTTGCTCAGGGCTTGCGCCTCGGCCGAACGGTCGCTCACGCCCTGCAGCGTACTGTGCAGTGCTTCTGCAAAATCGAGCTTGACCGTCGGTTTGCCCCCGATCGCGCTCGCGCCACCCAGGCCACTGGGTGCCTCGGGCGCCGCCGACGCCTTGGTCGCTGCCGCCTTGAGCTGCTCCATCATGGCCTGGATCCGGCTTGTATCAATCCCGCCGATGCCGCCAATACTCATCTTGCCCTCCGCTTGTTATCGCCTTGCAGACGCGTCCACAAATGCACTCAGGAAAGCAGAATAGCAGCGCAGCAGCAAATCCGACGGGCGAATCAGGCCCGTAAACGCCCGCTATTTCGGGGTTTGAATGTTGCCTGGTGGCTCCATAATGCTGACTATTCCACCCATTTTGACCAGGCCCCTCCACCATGGCAGCAACTGCTGAAAACCTTATCGACACGCCACCAGACACGCCGGCCCCTGCTACCCCGTCGTTTTTCCAGACGACGATGGGCAAGCGGGTCGCTGCGGGCGGTGGCGTCGCGCTCATCCTGGCGCTGATGATTGCGGTCTGGATGTGGAGCCAGGCACCGGAGTACCGGGTCCTGTTCGCCAATTACAGCGACCGTGATGGCGGCGCCATTACTGCGTCGCTCGACCAGATGGGTGTGCAGTACAAGTTTTCGGAAGGCGGCAACGCGATCCTCGTGCCGGCCGAGCATATCCACGACCTGCGCCTGAAGCTGGCGGCGCAGGGCTTGCCGAAAGGCGGCAACGTCGGCTTCGAGCTGATGGAAAATCAAAAGCTGGGCGTCTCGCAGTTCCTGGAACAGGTCAACTACCAGCGCTCGCTCGAAGGCGAGCTGGCGCGTTCGATCCAGTCGCTGGGCTCGGTCGCCGCGGCGCGCGTCCACCTGGCACTGCCGAAACCGTCCGTCTTCGTGCGCGACCAGCAAAAGCCGACCGCATCCGTGCTGCTGAACCTGCAACCGGGCCGCGCACTCGATCCGGGCCAGGTCAGCGCCATCGTCCACCTGGTTGCCTCGAGCGTGCCGGAACTCACTACCGGCAACGTCACCGTCGTCGACCAGAACGGCGCGCTGTTGTCGGATACCAGCAACAAGGGCGCGGGCGGCAAGTCGCTCGATCCGACCCAGCTCAAGTACGTCGACCAGGTCCAGCAGAACATCATCAAGCAGGTCGAGTCGATCATCAAGCCGCTCGTCGGCGAAGGCAATGTGCGCGCCGAAGCGACCGCTGAAGTGGACTTCGCCCAGGTCGATACCGCCGCCGAAATGTACAAGCCGAATTCGCCGCCGGAGCCGCAGGCGATCCGCAGCACGCAGAGTTCGGAAGTGGTCGGCGCGGGTACTGCCGCCTCCGGCGTGCCGGGCGCGCTGTCGAACCAGCCGCCAGGCGTGAACACGGCGCCGATCCAGGGTGCGCCGCCGGCCGAAGCGGCCGCACCGACTGCCCCGACCAGCAAGAACTCGACCACGAATTATGAAGTCGACAAGACCATCCGCTACGAGCAGCGTCCGATGGGCGGCATCAAGCGCCTGACGGTCGGCGTGGTCGTGAATCACCGCCGCATCGTCGACCCGGCCACCGGCAAGGTCACCGTGCGTCCGCTGGCCGCGGCCGAAGTGGCCCAGATCAATGAGCTGGTCAAGCAGGCGATGGGCTACAACCAGGCACGCGGCGACACGCTGAACGTGACCAACGCGCCGTTCGACGGCGTGGACAAACCGGCCGAGGCAGTGGTAGAACCGACCTGGTGGAGCGATCCGGCGAACTTCCCGCTGTTCAAGGACCTGGCCCGCTATGCCTTCGTGGCTGCCGTGATCGCGTTCCTGTACTTCCGCTTCCTGCGTCCGCTGCTGCGCCCGGCCATCAAGAAGTTCGACGAAGCCACCGCCGTGCCGGAAGAGCCGAAGGAAGAAGAAAAGGACGAGAACGCCGAAGAAGAAGTCGCCGACACGCCGGCCGAAGAAGCGATCAAGGAAGAAGAAAAGATACGCCAGGACATGGGCTACCGCGCCAACCTGAAAATGGCGCAGGAACTGGCAAACAAGGATCCGCGCATCGTCGCCAACGTGATCAAGGGATGGTTGGGTTCAAATGAGTGATAAAGACAAAGACAATACCAACAAGGCCGCCATCCTGATGCTGGCCCTGGGTGAAGCCGAAGCGGCCGAGGTGATGAAGTTCCTCGGTCCGCGCGAGGTGCTCAAGCTGGGCGCCGCGATGGCGCAGATGAAGGCGGTGCAGCACGACCAGGTGGTCACGGTGCTCGAAGACTTCGTCACCGAGACCAATCTGCACTCGACCGTGGGCCTGGATTCGGACGAATACATCCGCCAGGTGCTGACCAAGGCGCTGGGCGACGACAAGGCGGCCGTGCTGCTCAACCGTATTCTCGGCGGCAAGGACGCGTCGGGCATCGAGAGCCTGAAGTGGATGGACTCGGTGTCGGTCGCCGAACTCATCCGCAACGAGCACCCGCAGATCATTGCCACGATCCTGGTCCACCTCGAGCGCGACCAGGCCTGTGAAATTCTGGCAAACTTTACGGAACGGTTGCGCAACGACGTGGTGCTGCGCATCGCGACGCTCGACGGCGTGCAGCCGGCGGCGCTGCGCGAGCTGAACGACGTGCTGACCAAGCTGTTGTCGGGCAACGAGCACATCAAG
>Ga0308157_10010059_pt1 | contig 10345 bp, 7 predicted proteins | sample PhyBR1_FD_201035 | JGI IMG/M metagenome (GOLD analysis project Ga0308157, IMG submission 201035) | Phyllosphere microbial communities from UC Gill Tract Community Farm, Albany, California, United States - DLSLB.R1 | ecosystem: Host-associated > Plants > Phyllosphere > Unclassified | place: USA... | reverse complement strand
CGCGGGTTGTCGGTGGTGCTGTGCGAAAAAGACGACCTGGCATCGCATACCTCGTCGGCCTCCACCAAGTTGATACACGGCGGCCTGCGTTATCTGGAGTACTACGAATTCAACCTGGTGCGCAAGGCGCTGATCGAGCGCGAGGTGTTATTGCGCGCCGCGCCGCACATCATGTGGCCGCTGCGCTTCGTGATGCCGCATGCCGCCGGCAAGCGCCCGGCGTTGATGATACGGGCCGGCCTGATGTTGTACGACCTGCTGGCCAAGCGCGAACTGCTGCCCGCGTCGGCCGGCATCAACCTGCGCGCGCACGCGGCGGGCAAGCCGCTCAAGCCCGAGTTCCAGCGCGGCTTCATCTATTCGGACGGCTGGGTGGACGACGCCCGGCTGGTGGTGCTGAACGCCATCGACGCCTGCGAAAAGGGCGCCACCATCCTGACCCGTACCCTGTGCAGCGCCCTGACGCGCACGGCCGACGGCTGGGAGGCGGCGCTGCACAAGACCGGCTGCGGCGACATCCGCGTCAACGCGCGCTACGTGGTCAACGCCGCGGGGCCATGGACCGCGAGCCTGCTGCATTCGACGCTGCCGAAGGAGGGTGGCGGGAATCTACGGCTGATCAAGGGCAGCCATATCATCGTCAAGCGCATCTTCGAGCATGACAACGCCTACATCTTCCAGCACCCGGACGGCCGCATCGTGTTCGCGATTCCGTATGAACGCGACTTCACGCTGATCGGCACCACCGATCTCGATTACCATGGCGACGCCAACCAGGTCGCCATCAGCGAGGACGAAATCGCCTACCTGTGCGAACTGGCCAGCCAGTACTTCGTCAAGCCGATCTTGCCGGCCGACGTGGTGTGGACCTATTCGGGCGTGCGCCCGCTGGTGGAAGACGGCGCGGACGCCAAGGCCGTCACCCGCGACTACCGGCTGGAAGTCGATAGCGACGGCCCGCCGATGTTGAGCGTCTTCGGCGGCAAGATCACCACCTTCCGCAAGCTGGCGGAGGAGGCGGTCGACCTGATCGCCAAGTCGCTGGGCAACCGCCACGGCGCCTGGACCCACAACGCCTGCCTGCCGGGCGGCGATTTGTTCGGCGCCGAGCCGCAGAACCGCTCGGTGCTGGAGTTCGACAACTGGCTGCGCAACGTGCAGGGCCGCTACAGCTGGCTGCCGCCGCTGCTGGTGGCGCGCTACGCCCGCGCCTACGGCACGCGCGTGCACACGCTGCTCGGGAAGAAAGAGGACATCGCCGAAATGGGCGAGGAGATCGCGCCCGGCCTGTACGCGGCGGAAGTGGAATACCTGCGCCGCTACGAATGGGCGCGGACCGCGCAGGACATCCTGTGGCGACGCTCGAAACTGGGCCTGCACCTGCCGAAGGATGCCGGCGACAAGCTGCAGGCCTGGCTCGCGGCGAATCCGTTCCAGTTCAAGCAGGCCGCATAAAAAAACCACCTGCCGAAGCGCTCAAGACCGCGCTCCGTGCAGGTGGTTTTTTATTGGGTGCGGAAGACGCTTACTTCACGCCGTGCATCAGCTTCTGGATCAGCGGTGCGATCAGGAACAGCAGCACGCCGCCGGCCATCAGCGACCAGAAGCCGAAGGTGTAGCCGGACAGCGCCGACGTCACCGACATGCCACTCTCGCCGCTGACCGCCGAGGCGAAGATGCCCGACAGGTTGTTACCGATACCGGTCGACAGGAACCAGCCGCCCATGCCCAGGCCAACCAGGCGGGTAGGCGCCAGCTTGGTCACCATCGACAGGCCGATAGGCGACAGGCACAGTTCACCGATCGATTGCAGCACGTAGACCATGACCAGGGTCCAGAACGGGATATGGTTGTCGGCGCTGACCAGCGACGACAGTGCGAACATCAGCAGGCCGAAGGCGGAGCCGTTGAACAGCAGGCCCAAACCGAATTTGCGCGGAATCGAAGGATTCTTGCCGCGCATGGCGATCCAGACGAAGGCCACGATCGGCGCGAAGCCGATGATGGCCAGCGAGTTAAAGATCTGGAACCAGGCCACAGGGAAGGTCCAGTTGTACATCTCGCGGTTGACGATTTTCTCGGCCAGGAAGGTGAACGAGCTGCCTGCCTGTTCGAAGAACATCCAGAACATGATGTTGAAGAAGAAGATCAGCAGCATGGCGATGACCTTGTCGCGGGCGACCTTGCCGTTCTTGATACCTTCGATCAGCAGCATCACCGACAGCAGGATGAACAGCGCGGACAGCACGATCTGCAGGTTGTTGGCGCCGGCGGCCAGCAGGAAGTAAACCACGGGGATCACGCACAGCGAGCCCAGAACCACATACGCCACGCGCTTGGGATCGGAGTTCGATGCGTCCGGAGCGCCAATGCCTTTCAGGTTGCGGCGGCCGATGAAGAACCACACCAGGGAGATCAGCATGCCGACGCCGGCCGACATGAACACCACTTTGTAAGCGGGCATGCCGTTGGTGCCGAAGATCGTCGAAGCGAGCCACTCGGTCAGCACCGGTGCGACCATCGCGCCGGAGTTGATCCCCATGTAGAAAATGGTGAAGCCGGAATCGCGGCGCGGATCGGCGGCGCTATACAGCTTGCCGACCATGGTCGAGATGTTCGGCTTGAACATGCCGTTACCGACGATGACGGTCGCCAGGCCAAGCTGGAATACGGTCTGGTTGGGGAAGGCGATCATGAACAGGCCGGCCGCCATGAAGGTCGCGCCGACCAGGATGGAGCGCTGGTAGCCGAGGACACGGTCGGCCACGTAGCCGCCGAACAGTGCGGCGGCATAGACCAGCGCCAGGTAGGAGCCGTAAATCAGGTTGGCCGGGGCCTCGCCGGTGGGAGCGCCACTGTAGAACTGCGCCACGACGTAGAGCACCAGGGCCCAGCGTATGCCGTAGAACGCAAAACGCTCCCAGAACTCGGTCATGAACAACATCCACAGCGGAGCAGGGTGACCCATGATCTGCTTGAATTCGGGAATAGCGACTTCCGTATTGGTGGTGGTAGCACCGCTCATGCGGCTTCTCCTAATTTTATGATCTATGAAAAGTGTCTCGGGTTCCCTTATGGGGAGCCAAATTGGGCGCCATTTTAATCTACAAATCGCTCCGCCCGTAGATTTTGATGGCGTGCCTGCAAAGTTATGTCTTTTGTGCTAAGAACTATGTAAATTCCTGCTGCGGCATTCTCCGCCCCACAATGCGCTGGTTTGTCGTATATTGGCAGGGCAGGCTTACCTGTTATGCATCGAATTTGAATAAGGATTTTCGCATCATGGAACATGACGTTGTCGATACCCTGATTTCGCCCGAAGGCCAGCTGGAAGTGCTTTCGAAGGCGGAAGTGAACAAGCTGCTCGACACAAGCCAGGGCGGCCTCTATAACATCTTCCGCAATTGCGCGCTGGCCGTGCTCAATTGCGGCAGCACGATCGACGATGGAAAGGAACTGCTGGAACGATACAAGTCGTTCGAAATCAGCATTGTGCAGCGCGAGCGAGGCATCAAGCTCGATATCAAGGGAGCGCCGGCGATCGCCTTCGTCGACGGCAAAATGATCAAGGGGATCCACGAGCACCTGTTCGCGGTGCTGCGCGATATCGTCTTCGTCAGCAATGAGGTGAGCGACAATCCGAAGTTCGACATGGGCAGCACAGAAGGCATCACCGACTCGGTGTTCCACATCCTGCGCAACGCCGGCGTGCTCAAGCCCATGCTCAACCCGAACCTGGTGGTGTGCTGGGGCGGACACTCGATCAACCGCGCCGAGTATAACTACTCGAAGGAAGTCGGTTATCAAATGGGCCTGCGCGACCTGGACATCTGCACCGGCTGCGGCCCCGGCGCGATGAAGGGCCCGATGAAGGGCGCCACCATCGGCCACGCCAAGCAGCGCCTGCACAAGGGGCGCTACCTGGGTATCTCTGAGCCGGGCATCATCGCGGCCGAGTCGCCGAACCCGATCGTCAATGAGCTGGTGATCATGCCGGACATCGAGAAGCGCCTGGAAGCGTTCGTGCGCTCCGGCCACGGCATCGTCGTGTTCCCCGGCGGCGCCGGGACGGCCGAGGAGATCCTTTATATACTGGGCATCCTGCTGCATCCCGATAACGCCGAGATCCCGTTCCCGCTGGTGTTCACCGGGCCGGAGACGTCGCGCGAGTACTTCGTGCAGATCAACCAGTTCATCCACGATACGCTGGGCCCCGAGGCGCAGCAGCGCTACAAGATCATCATCGACGATCCGGAACTGGTGGCGCGCGAGATGCAGGCTGGGATCAAGCAGGTGCGCGAGTTCCGCAAATCCCGCAGCGACGCCTATTACTTCAACTGGGGCCTGAAGATCGACCACGAGTTCCAGCATCCGTTCGCGCCCACGCACGAGAACATGCGCAACCTGAGCCTGCACAAGAACCAGGAAGTGCACCTGCTGGCGGCGAATCTGCGCCGCGCGTTTTCGGGCGTGGTGGCGGGTAACGTCAAGGACGAGGGCATCCGCGCCATCGAGAAATTCGGCCACTTCGAAATCCATGGCGACAAGGAGATCATGGGGCCGATGGATGCGCTGCTGGCATCGTTCGTGGCGCAGCATCGCATGAAGCTGGCGGGCAAGCAGTACACGCCTTGCTATCGCGTGATCCAGTAACACCAGCCGGCGTCCGCGTGCAATAGGCGTGGACGCCAGATTGAGCACCATGGCCAAAGCCCAATGGACAATTTACTGTGCTCTCCATTCGGCAGTCCGGCGGCAAGGGCTTTTTCGGCGCATGGCACTCGGACTACAAACGCCTGATCCACAATGGCCGGATCGTCATCGAGAAGTCCGACCTGATCGAACCCTGGCCCGGCCTCGATCGCCCCGCCTTTTTCGTGCACTCCAACTCGCCGTTGGAGAAAGAGGAATACCTGGTGCACGAAACCGCCGGCAAGGTGGTGGTGGTGGACCGCATAGACCATGGCGACTTGGAACGCGGGAACAGCCAGCGTGCGATGACCAGGGAATTCCCGTTCGGTTATCCGCTGCGCGCTGGCGCAAGATACTTCCCCGGTGTATCGACGCCGGGATTTTTGCTTAGCGTTTTTCCCTTGAAGGTGCAGGTACTGCCGGCTCCCTTCAATGAGCGCCGCGACAAGCTTTGGATACAGTCCCTTGCATCGATTTCGCCGGACCAGAAGTCGTTTGCCTACGTGGACAGCCTGGATGATCCTTCGAACCTGCTGGTTGCGGATGACAATGGCGAGTCGCGCGACGCGCTGCCTATTCCGATCGTCAGCCTGCCGCGCGAACCGGATCCCAAGGTTAATCCGTATGATCGCGTCCGTGCCTGGTTCGACCGGTCGTACACCTGGCAGCGTAACGCGGAAGGGAAATGGGATGTGGCACCTATCGCACCTGTCGCACCGGAGAATCGCAAAACCGCCAACCCCCTCGAGGAGTTATTCCTGACCGAGGCTGGCGGATATCGCAATTGCTTCAACCCCGCCCATAAGGGCTGCGTGAGCGGCTGGCGCCAGGCGACGGTCGCCGAGATGAACCGTGAATTCGGCGAGGACTATACGCCGCCGTTTGTGTACGCCCCGGTTACGCCCAGGCAGGCGTTCGGCGCCAATGCGAAGCTGCTGCTGCTTCGCCGCGCCCATTTCAGCGGCAGCGGCTACACACTGTTCGCGGATTCCACGCCGGAGAAGGTGGCCGCCGAGATCTCCAGGCGTCTAGAGCAGCGCAAGATCACCTTCGTGCGGGGCGATCAATGTCCGCGCAGCGAGGATAACAGGCGCGGCGACTGTGACGCCTTGATCAAGTCCAGCCTGGGCAAGCAGGGGCGCAATGGCTATGGGCTGGATGACGCGATTCGCGGTGGAGAGCCTGGCGAGACGGTGTTCGTCATGCGGAATCTCGCCGTCGTCGTCCTGCCGTCGAAGAATGGCAGTACCATGATCGCGACCGTCTTCCGCGAGGACTTTTCGCGCGGAGATCCACCCAGCGCCGAGTGAATCGCACCGGATCGTGTGTTCAGTACATTGTGGCCGCGCAGGCTTGATCTGCGGCTTACGAAGCTGACTCGGGCGTAGCAGCCGCGAGTAGTTGAAGTCCCCGCAATGTAAAAAGGCCGCTCAATTCGAGCGGCCTTTTTGCTTGATTTACTCTTCGCCGCGCAAGTCCGCACAAGAATCGAATTGTTGCGACAAGGCATCTTAATGTAGATCAAGAATTATCAAATTCGATAAATCTCAATCAGCAAAATACAGGCACAATTGAAGTAGCCAATTATATCAATTCGCGCCAACCGAAGTTCCTCGCACCTAAACCCGTGCAATATCTCATCGAATAGTTCTCGCACCGGAATCAGCGCGTTCATGCGCCGCGCCGGGGCGGACGATCTATTCCGTGATGGCTAACTGGCGCACAACGAGAAAACATCGGATTGATCGAAAAGCACGCTGCTCGGCACGGGTGTGCGCTCCGATGTAACGGAATCGCATATCGCAGTTATCCAGAGTCAGGAGAGTTTAAATGAGTTTCGCGAATATAAGGATCGCCGGCCGTCTCGGCGCAGGTTTCGGGCTGGTGCTGGCGTTGATGGCATCGCTGATTGTGGTCAGCCTCATGCACTTGGCGCACATCGGCGAGACGAGCGGCAACATGATCGAGAAGGACTGGATCAAGGCGGAGGCTGCAAACGTCATCGACGCCACGACGCGGGCCAATGCGCGCCGTTCCATGGAGTTGCTGATCGCCCCCGATAAGGCCTATGCGGACAAGGTACGCGAACAGATCGAGGTCAACAAGAAGACTATCACCGAGGCGCTGGCGACGCTCGATAAGCTGGTCTATCTGCCGGAAGGCCGGGCCCTGCTGGCAAAAATCAAAGAGCAACGTGCGCGGTATGTAGTCTCCTTCGGCAAGGTCGGCAAGTTGGTGGACGGAGATCAGCGCGAGCAGGCCACAAGCTTGATGATCGCGGAGACGCTCCCAATGCTCGACGTGCTGCAGGGCAGCGTCAAGGAATTGACTAAGCAGCAGAAAAAGATCGTTGAAGCCAGCGGAGCCGACATCAAGCAGAACATTGCGTCTTCCCGGAATTTGATGGTTGGCCTGGGGCTGGCGGCGGTGCTGATCGGCGTGGCTTTTGCGTATGGCATCACCCGTTCGATCACTCGTCCGATCCGTGAGGCGGTAAAAGTGGCGGAGACCGTGGCGGCGGGCGATTTGACCAGTCGCATCGACATTACGTCGACTGACGAAATCGGCCAATTGTTACAGGCGCTAAAGATGATGAACGACAGCCTGAGAAAAATTGTGGGTGAGGTTCGGATCGGCACCGACACGATCGCCACCGCTTCGGCGCAGATCGCGGCCGGCAATTTCGATCTGTCGGCGCGCACCGAAGGACAAGCCAGTTCGCTGGAACAGACAGCGTCGTCGATGGAAGAGTTGACGGCCATCGTTAAGCAGAACGCCGACAATGCCCGGCAAGCCAATCAACTGGCGGTGTCCGCATCCGAAGTGGCCGTCAAAGGCGGCGGCGTGGTGGCGCAGGTGGTTGACACCATGAGTTCAATCAATGCGTCTTCCCGGAAGATCGTCGATATCATCAGCGTGGTCGATGGCATTGCGTTCCAGACCAATATCCTGGCCTTGAATGCCGCGGTTGAAGCGGCCCGCGCTGGAGAACAGGGCAGGGGCTTTGCTGTGGTGGCCTCCGAGGTGCGCAACCTGGCGCAACGCTCGGCAGCGGCCGCCAAGGAGATCAAGACGCTGATCGACGACTCGGTCGACAAGGTCGATGTCGGCGCCAAACTGGTGGGCCAGGCCGGGGCGACAATGGACGAGATAGTGGAAAGCGTCAAGCGCGTGACCGAAATCATGTCGGAGATTACGACCGCTGGACAAGAGCAAACCGTGGGCATCGAGCAAATCAACCAGGCGATCGTGCAGATGGATGAGGTCACGCAACAGAATGCCGCGCTGGTGGAAGAGGCCGCTGCGGCGGCGGGGGCCCTTCAGGATCAAGCCAACAATCTGTCGCACGTGGTGGGGGTGTTCAAGTTGGATGGCGCGCACACGGCGGTTGTTGTGAGGCTGGAGACGGCAGGCCATCGTGCCCCGATGCCCCGGCAGGGTAACGCATCGGTCGCCGGGCCGCAGAAGCGGGTAGCGCATTAAGCAGCCGAGCTGATCATGATCTTCAGGAGATTAGCGGCTTTTTTTCGAAACGTCGCGGATGGCGTTCTATCGGCAAGGGAAACCGTCATGAAGCCCTCGAAAGACGCGAAGATGATTTCCGCCAGCTCGCGTTCTCGTACGCCCGCCGGCAAGCGCGCGCCGCCTTTTCTGGCGTGCAGAATTTTCTCAAGCCAGTCGATGTTTTGTTTGGCGAACAGCCGCAGCTCGTCGACGCAGGCTTGCTCCTGAAAAGACGGCTCGCGCACCATCGTCACGTACATGCACAGGCGATTCCCGTCGTGCAGCATCTCGGCAAACAGGCCCGCATACATCCGAAGCTGCTCGGCCAGGTCTTCGCCGTCCTCAATGGCGAGCAGCCGCGTGGCTTGTTCCTCCCGATACTGCCGCAGCGCGTGCCTGGTCAAATCTTCTTTTGAAGCGAAATGGTGATAGAGGCTGGGTGCCTTTATTTGCAGGTGCTCTGCGATCTGACGCATACCCAGGCCGTTGAATCCACGTTGCTGGAACAGGCGGGTTGCCGCGCCGAGTATGGTTTCCCGCGTTAGTGGCGAATTGTTTTTTTTCGTGGGCACCATGGGCTTATTCCAGAATGGCGATGCCGCCGCGGTGAGCGACGAACAGCAGCGTTTCTTCCAATGCGCAGGCTTCGTGTTCATCGCTTCCCTGAACCTGCAGCACGTCGCCCGCGCGCATCTCGACATCGTTAAAGCGGATGGCGCCCGATATGACGAGGATCTGCTCCCATCCGTCGTGAGCATGTTTGGGAAACCTCGCGCCAGTCGCGAATTTGGCGAGATAGCCGCCATCGCCGTCGTTCCCGGTCCAGGTCGAACAGGTTTGCACGCCGGCGATCCCGGAGTCGCACCAGTTGCGTTGAGCTTGTTGAGCCAGAATCATGCGCGAACTCCTATTTGTAAGTAGAGGTCACTACTCTAACTAACGTTCGTTAGGTAGTCAAGCATGATCCGCGCTTGCCCTGCGCTGACACTGGGTTTGCGCGTTGAATTCGCGCCCGGGCCCGAGCCTGATGCCAGTCCATACGATCATGTCCTGGTTCAACGCCACTTACAAATGGCGGCGGGGCAGCGACGGCAAGTGGCGGCCGAACCGTTGGCGCCGGTGCGGCGGGTTGCCGGAACTACCCCATTCTGCTGCTGTTAGCCGCCGCTTAAGTTGCCTGGCGACGCTGCTGGCGGCGCTTGGCCAGACCCAGGCAAGCTAAGCCGATCCCGAACATGGCGTAAGTCGCCGGCTCAGGTACCGGCGCGGTAGGCGCCAGCGACAACGTAGTGATGTTGGCGTAGAAGAACTGGTAGACACCGTCATTGGCCCAGAAAATCGACATCTCGCCTTTGAAGTTATCCAGCGATAGCGCTGTCGGCGCGTCGGTATTGGAAAAAAGCCCGTTCCCAACTTTGGAGCTGAAGTCGAGCGTTAGCATTTCCGCTGCGCCATATCTGTCCGTTTGGGCGGTAACCAGAGTTACACGGTCCTTGAGCCCGCCCCCCGAACCAACCGGGTAGTTGTTGACCGAGAAGTGCGGCGTGAGACGGTCGGCGGGGTCAGTAGCGAATTGGAACCCGGTGTCAGTAGTGATATTGCCACCTGTTACATTCGGGCCTTCGTAGTCGCCGAAAGTATCGTCGGAATAAGTCTTTTTCGCTGTCGTGTCATAAAAAAAAGACCCGGTGAGCGTGGAGGTTGGGTTGAACATGGTTGCCAAATGGTGATCGCCATAGGCACTAAGCGGAGGACAATCGTAGCGCGTGCATCCGGGCCCCCAAGTCAAAGCATATCCTTGAGCAGAAAAATTGTACTTCACGATTTCCGCTTGCGAATTGGCAGAAAGCAGCAGTAACGCCGACAGCGTCAGTTTTCCCAGTAGTTTGTTACGGCGCATTTTATCCCCCTCAAAAATTAAATTGAAGGCAATTATACATTTTTAAGTATAAAAATAGACAATTTTCTGTTGTTTTATGCAACGGAGGTCGTGTTCCCCGGCGGCGCGGAGACGGCCGAGGAGATCCTTCATATGCTGGACTACCTGGACCGGCAACGACGTCTATCTGACCAGATTTCAGGTGGTGCACGGGTTCCTCAAGGCATCAGGGCGGTATCCCTCTCCGACAAAACGCCACCGGCGACGTTC
>Ga0308157_10010058_pt1 | contig 10345 bp, 11 predicted proteins | sample PhyBR1_FD_201035 | JGI IMG/M metagenome (GOLD analysis project Ga0308157, IMG submission 201035) | Phyllosphere microbial communities from UC Gill Tract Community Farm, Albany, California, United States - DLSLB.R1 | ecosystem: Host-associated > Plants > Phyllosphere > Unclassified | place: USA... | reverse complement strand
AACGTCCCAATGTACGGTATGGGCTGCGTCTTGGCAAGACAATGGTAAGATCAGCAAATATAGTTCAGAAGCAACCGGGGAGGCGGGCATGACAGGCAATTACCATCAACTGACGCTGGCGGAGGTGCGGCCGGGCATGATGCTGTCCGATGTGCTGCTCGATGTGCAAGGCCATGTGCTGCTGCCGCAAGGCACGGTGCTGACCGAGGCCATGCTGGCGCTGATGCCGCGTCACGGCATCGCCGTGCTGCCCATCGTCAAGGACGAGGTGTCGCCGGAGATGGTGGCGGCGACGCTGGAGCATCACGACGCCCGCATCGCCCACCTGTTCCGCAAGAACGATGCGGACAGCGATAGCGACTGGGCCACCGCCACCTTGCGCCGTTTTGTCACCGACTTCCGCCTGGGCGTAGAGGAGACGCCGGAACATGAGTAACACATTAAGCTACGACGACGTGGTGCGCACGCTGGACGACCTGCCATCGCTGCCGGCGGTGGTGATGGAACTGCTGAACAGCATCGACCAGGAAGATATCGACATCTCGGTGCTGGCCAAGAAAGTCAGCTACGACCAGGCGCTGACCGCCAAGACGCTGCGGCTGGCCAACTCTTCGCTGTACGGCTTGCAGGTCAAGGTGACCACTATCCAGCAGGCGATTACTTATCTGGGCTTCCAGACCACGCGCAACCTGATCACCGCAGCCGCCGTTACCGGCTGCTTTGCCGAAGGCCACTGTCCCGGCTTCGATCACAAGGCGTTCTGGCGCCACTCGATCGCCACCGCTGCCTGTGCCAAGGTGCTGGCGCGGCAGATGCGCTTCAACCAGGATTACGCCTTCACCGCCGGGCTGCTGCATGACATCGGCCGGCTGGTGCTGGTGTCCTGCTTCCCGAACCACTACTCGGAAACCATCGCCTACCGCGAGCAGCATGACTGCTACCTGCTGGAAGCGGAACGCGCGGTGCTGGGTGTGGACCACGTCGACGCCGGCCTGGCGCTGGCCGAGCACTGGAATTTTTCAGACACGATGCGACTGGCCATCGGCGGCCACCACGACCCGGAAGCGCCGGGCGCGGGATTCCTGGCGGCCATCATTCACGTGGCCGATGCGATTGTGCATGCACTCGATCTGGCGCAGGTACAGGACGACCTGGTGCCGCCTGTGTCCACGGTGGCCTGGACTGCGCTAGGCCTTGATGAGGAAGTGTATCTGCAGATCTTCCGTGAGACGGAGTTGCAGTATGAAGAGATCTCTATGGTACTGCTCGCCTGAAGTGGCGTCCTGCCGGCGCGGCTTATCCGCGCGCCGGCAGGCGCATGCGCTGGGCGCGCATCAATGATGTGCCGCGCTTCCGGCCTGGGCCTTGTCAGCAGCTACACGGTCTTCCGGCTTTGGACGACCCTGGGCGTCGGACAGACGGTACTTGGTGCGGCGGTCGCCCATCAGGTCGCGCAGGTCGCGGATGCTCATGCCGGTCACTTCGTGCATGCGGATCAGCAGCGAGGCGCCGACTGGCAGGCGGTGGTGACGGATTTTGCTGATGACCGGCGGCGCGACTTCCAGCAGGCGCGACAGCGCGGCATCGTTTTTCAGCTGCATCTTGCCGAGCAAGATATCCAGCAGGTGGTTAGGGTTGTAGCTTTCCTGCGAAGCGAGAGCATGATGTGCCATGATAAATTTCCTCGTTGGTTGGGGTGAACAGATAGTGCTGGTTCGAACTTAAGCAAAACTTAGAAACTTTCAACTTTGTTTTGCCTTGGCTTGATTGCCTTTCAAGCAAGATACCAGTGCACACCGCGCTAAGATTGTTCGACATCAATCAGTGGCTAGAAACCTTAGCAACAATGCTATTTCATCACATGGGCCCGGAGGATGTCGCACGCAAGAACTTGTAGGAAACTGTTACAAAGCAATTCCGGTGTCAGGTCTGACATTCGCACATGAGCTCGTGTGCGAATGTCAGACCTGACACCGGATTAAATCAGGCGGTGGTGTCGATGTTGCGGCCGAGGGTTTTTTCGTTGTCGCGGCGCTGGGTGTCGGCTTTTTTGTCGGCTTGCTGCGCAGCGCGGCGGTCGGCGGCGGCAGCTTCGTCGTTGCCGCGCGCTTCGCTGCGCGTGGCTTCGCGGTTTTCCTTCACTTGCTGGCGGGTGATGGCGTCGTCCTTCTCGTTGCGCGACGCTTGCTGGGCGCGACGCGTCTCCGCCGTCTGCTCGCTACGCTGCTCGGTACGGTTGGAACGACTCTCACGCAGGTTCAGCTGCACGGCGTCGGGCCTGAGAGTGGAGGTAACATTAATTGCCATGACTCTACTGTAGCGCAAAGGCAAGCAAAATCAAGTTCCCGTTCCGGCAAATACGATAAACTATCGCCTGTGCCGCTTTAGCGGCCTTCTCTGACAAAGCATCCCATTGAAAACCAAAACTCCAGTCCAGCCGCACTACTTCGTCCCGGAGCCGCTCGATAACGCGCGCCTGGCCCATCTGTGCGGCCCGCTCGACGAAAACCTGCGGCAGATTTCTGCCGCGCTGGACGTCACCATTTTCCGCCGCGGCGAGAAGTTCATCGTCAGCGGCCATAACGCCGAACGCGCGGTCGAGATCCTCGACCATTTTTACGCCATCGCCAACAAGATCGTGCCGATCGAAGAGGTGCAACTGGCGCTGGTCGAACAACGCGCCAGCATGCACGCCGGTAATGCCGCTGCTGTCGATGAGGCACCCGTCGCTGCAGAAAGCGCCCCGGTCGCACGCACCGCCAAGCCACGCAAGGTGGAGCCGGTGCCGACCGGTGAGATCGAGATCAACAGCCCGGTGCTGAAGACCCGCCGCGCCGATCTGCGCGGCCGCACGCCACACCAGATCCGCTACCTGCGCAACATCCTCGATCACGACATCAGCTTCGGCGTCGGCCCGGCCGGCACCGGCAAGACTTATCTGGCGGTGGCCTGCGCCGTCGATGCGCTGGAGCGCGACGCCGTCAAGCGCATCATCCTGACCCGCCCTGCGGTGGAAGCCGGCGAGCGCCTCGGCTTCCTGCCGGGCGACCTGTCGCAGAAGGTCGATCCTTACCTGCGTCCGCTGTACGACGCGCTGTATGACCTGCTCGGCTTCGACCGCACGCAAAAGATGTTTGAGAAGCAGGTGATTGAAATCGCCCCGCTGGCGTATATGCGCGGCCGCACGCTGAACCACGCTTTCGTCATCCTCGACGAGGCGCAGAACACCACGGTCGAGCAGATGAAGATGTTCCTGACCCGCATCGGCTTCGGCAGCAAGGCGGTGATTACCGGCGACGTCACCCAGGTCGACCTGCACAAGAGCCAGAAGAGCGGCCTGGTGGACGCCATCCAGGTGCTGAAGGAAGTGCGCGGCATCGCCTTCAGTCACTTCAATAGCGAAGACGTGGTGCGTCACCCGCTGGTGGCGCGCATCGTCGACGCCTACGAAACCGCCCATAACCACGAAGCGGAAATCGCTCCCTTATTGAAAGCCACGGCGCTCAAAAATGTCCGCAAAAAATAAACTGACGCTGTCGGTACAGTACGCCGATCCACGCCTGCAGGAAAGCATGACCCGCCCGAAAATTCGCAAGTGGGTGCAGGCCGCGCTGTTCGCGCCGGCCGAGCTGACCATCCGCTTTGTCGATGCCGATGAAGGCCGTGAACTGAACCGCGAATACCGCGGCAAGGACTACGCCACCAATGTGCTGACCTTCGCCTACAACGAAGGCGAGGAGGAACTGCCGGACGACGCGCCGACCCAGGCCGACATCATCCTCTGCACCGACGTGCTGCAGAAGGAAGCGGCCGAGCAAAAGAAAACCGTGGAAGAACACACCGCCCACCTGATCGTCCACGGCGTGCTGCACGCCCAGGGCTACGATCACATGGACGACGAGGAAGCCACCGAAATGGAAGGCATCGAAACCGAGATCCTGGCAAAACTCGGGTACGCCGATCCTTACGCGGAATAAGGTATGCCAGGGCTGTCTTTTTGACAAAAGCGGCCCTGCTTTCCCATTTGGTGTATCCTATACCCCTCCGCAACAACCGGCTCACGCCAACTATGCAAGAGCACTCTAGTAGCGTCAAGACTGACGCTAAACCTCACAGGTCGCTGTTTGAACGGCTGACCGCCCTGATTTCCCCCGAGCCCGAGAACCGATCGGAGCTGCTCGAAGTTCTGCACGACGCCCATGAACGCAACCTGATCGACGCCGACGCCCTGTCGATGATCGAAGGCGTGTTCCAGGTGTCCGACCTGTCTGCCCGCGATATCATGATCCCGCGCTCGCAGATGGACGTGATCGACATCTCCAAGCCGATCGAAGAATGGATGCCGCTGGTGCTGCAAACCGCCCACTCGCGCTTCCCTGCCATCGAGGGCGAACGCGACAAAGTGATCGGCATCCTGCTGGCCAAGGACCTGCTGCGCTACTACGCCGAAGAAAGCTTCGACGTGCGCGACATGCTGCGCCCGGCCATCTTCATCCCCGAGTCCAAGCGCCTGAACGTGCTGCTGCGCGATTTCCGCGCCAACCACAATCACATGGCCATCGTGGTCGATGAATACAGCGGCGTCGCCGGCCTGATCACCATCGAAGACGTGCTGGAACAGATCGTCGGCGATATCGAGGACGAATACGATTTCGACGAAGAAGAGGACAACATCCTCTCCATCCGCGAAGGCCAGTTCGGCCCGCGCTGGCGCGTCAAGGCGCTGACCGAGATCGAACAGTTCAACGAAGAGCTGGACACCGCGCTGCCGGACGACGACGTCGACACCATCGGCGGTCTGGTCGCCAAGCACCTCGGCCGCATGCCGCACAAGGGCGACACCTTCGATTTCGAAGGCCTGCGCTTTGAAGTGCTGCGCGCCGACGCCCGCCAGATCCATGTGCTGACGGTGGAAAAGCTGCCGCCTGCGCCCGTCCAAGACGACGACGCATAATGCGCTTTCGCCGCGCCAATCCCAACGATCCCCCCAAGCCGCAACGCTCGACCCGAGGCCGGATGATCATCGCCGGCCTGGCGGGCGCGCTGTGCGTGCTCGCCTTCGAGCCGTTCGGCTGGTGGCCGCTGGAGATCCTCGGCCTGGCGACACTGTTCTACCAGACCCTGCGCAGCAGCAGCATCAAGGCTGCCGCGCTGATCGGCTGGGCCTTTGTCACCGGCTGGACCGCCGCCGGCGTGCACTGGCTGTACGTGTCGATGCATACCTACGGCGCCATGCCGGCCCCGCTGGCCGCACTGGCGGTGCTGATGCTGGGCGCCGCCATGGGCCTGTACGGCGCCGCCGCCATGGGTGGCGCCGCGTGGCTGCGCAAGCGCTGGGCGCTGCCGCTGCCGGCCGCCAACCTGCTGGTGCTGCCCGCCATGTGGGCGCTGTTCGAGTGGGTGCGCGGCTGGCTGTTCACCGGCTTCCCGTGGCTGTCGTCGGGCTACGCCCACAACCATGGCCCGCTGGCCGGCTACGCCCCGATCATCGGCACGTACGGTTTGGGCTGGCTGGCGGCGGTGATCGCCGGCGCCCTGCTGTTGCTGCTGCACCGCAGCCGCCTGCGTGCGGCCGGGCTGGTGATCGCCATCTCGGCGGTGGGCGTGGGCCTCAGCTTCATCCAGTGGACCCATCCTGAAGGCAAGCCGATTTCGGTGCGCCTGCTGCAAGGCAATATCCCGCAGGAAGAGAAATTCAATGGCAACAAGGTGCTGTCGACGCTGAAGCTGTACCAGGACGCCATCACCGCCGCGCCGGCCGATCTGATCGCCACGCCGGAAACCGCCATCGTCATGCTGCCGCAGCAGCTGCCGCCCGACTACTTGCCGGGCATCGCCCAGTTCCTGAACAAGACCAATAGCAACCTGATCCTCGGCATTCCGCTGGCCGACAGCCAGACCGCCTATTTCAACAGCGCGATCGGCATCACGCCGCGCCAGAGCGACGGCTACTACCGCTACGACAAGCACCACCTGGTGCCGTATGGCGAGTTCATACCTTACGGCTTCCGCTGGTTCGTCAACCTGATGTCAATCCCGCTGGGCGACCAGACCAGCGGCCGCGATATCCAGCCGGCGTTCACGATCAAGGACCAGCGCGTGCTACCGAACATCTGCTACGAAGACTTGTTTGGCGAAGAAATCGCCGCCCAGCTGAACACCCCGGCGCAAGGCCAGCAACCGGCCACGCTGCTGCTGAATATCTCCAACCTGGCCTGGTTCGGCGACACCATCGCCATCCCGCAGCATTTGCAGATCTCGCAGATGCGCAGCCTGGAAACCGGCCGCCCGATGCTGCGGGCGACCAATACCGGGGCCACCGCCATCATCAATGGCGACGGCAAAGTGGTCGAACAGCTGCCGGTGAACACCTTCGGCACGCTGGCCGCCAACGTCCAGGGCATGGCCGGCAGCACGCCCTATATCATCTGGGGGAACAAGCTGTTCCTCGCGCTGGCCGCGCTGTCCCTGGCGGGCGCATGGTTTTGGGCAAAACGCTCGAAAAATCAGCCAAAAACCGCTTAACCCGCTAAAATCATCCCTTTAGCGAAACTGCAACCGCGCGCCCGCCGGCCCTTGCCAGGGCGCGCCACCGACGATACAAGATGCTGACATTTCAACAAATTATCCTGACCTTGCAAACCTACTGGGACAAGCAAGGCTGCGCCCTGCTCCAGCCATACGATATGGAAGTCGGCGCCGGCACCTTCCACACGGGTACTTTCCTGCGCGCGATCGGCCCTGAGCCTTGGCGCGCTGCCTACGTCCAGCCATCGCGCCGCCCGAAAGATGGCCGCTATGGCGAGAACCCGAACCGCGGCCAGCACTACTACCAGTACCAGGTGGTGATGAAGCCGGCGCCGGAAAACATCCTAGACCTGTATCTGGGTTCGCTGGAAGCGCTGGGTCTGGACCTGAAACAGAACGACGTCCGCTTCGTCGAAGACGACTGGGAATCGCCAACGCTGGGCGCCTGGGGCCTGGGCTGGGAAGTCTGGCTGAATGGCATGGAAGTGACGCAGTTCACTTACTTCCAGCAAGTCGGCGGCCTGGATTGCAAACCGGTGCTGGGTGAGATCACCTACGGCGTCGAGCGTCTTGCCATGTATCTGCAAGGCGTCGAGAATATGTATGACCTGGTGTGGACCACCTGGGAAGAGAACGGTGAGACTAAAGTCCTGAAGTACGGCGACGTGTTCCATCAAAACGAAGTGGAACAATCGGCCTACAACTTCGAACACTCGAACACCGAGCTGCTGTTCGCGCAGTTTAACAACCACGAATCGGAAGCCAAGCGCCTGATCGAAGCGCAGCTGACACTGCCGGCTTATGAGCAGATCATGAAAGCCTCGCACAGCTTCAACCTGCTGGACGCACGCGGCGCCATCTCGGTGACCGAACGCGCCGCCTACATCGGCCGTGTGCGCGCGCTGTCGCGCCTGGTCGCGCAGGCCTACTACGAATCGCGTGAGCGCCTCGGTTTCCCGATGGCGCCTGCCTTGGCCACCACTGCCGCCGCCGCTGAATAAACCGTATAAATAATATGACTCAAACTCTGCTCATCGAACTGCTGACCGAAGAACTGCCGCCGAAGGCGCTCGCCAAACTGGGCAAGGCTTTCGCGGACGGCATCGTCAACGGCCTGAAATCGCGCGACTTCCTGGAAGCCGACAGCATCGCCACCGCTTACGCCACGCCACGCCGCCTGGCCGTCTCCATCACCAAAGTGCGCGCCGTGTCGCCGGACAAATCGATCCGCGAAAAAGTGCTGCCGGTCTCGGTGGCGCTGGACGCCGCCGGCAACGGCACGCCGCCGCTGGCCAAGAAACTGGCCGCGCTGGGCTTCCCGAACCTGACCGTGGCCGATCTGGAACGCGCGCAGGACGGCAAGGCCGAAAGCTTCTTCTACACCTACACCGCCGCCGGCAGCGCGCTGCAAGGCGGCCTGCAAGCAGCACTGGAAGACTCGGTCGCCAAGCTGCCGATTCCAAAAGTGATGAGCTACCAGCGTCCGGACGGCGCCACCGTGCAGTTCGTGCGTCCTGCCCACGCGCTGGTCGCGCTGCATGGCGACGCCGTGTTGCCACTGACGCTGCTGGGCCTGACCGCCTCCAACGTCACCGAAGGCCACCGCTTCCTGACCGCGCCAGGTCAACGCGCCGTCACCATCGCCAATGCCGACACCTACGCCGCCACGCTGAAAGCCGACGGCAAGGTGCTGGCTTCGGTCGAAGAGCGCAAGGAACAGATCCGTGCCGAACTGCTGGCCAAAGCCGGCGCCGACCAGGTGCTGATGCCTGAATCGCTGCTTGACGAAGTCTCCGCACTGGTCGAATGGCCAGTGATCTACGAATGCAAATTCGAGGACGAATTCCTGGCCGTGCCGCAGGAATGCCTGATTCTGACCATGCAGACCAACCAGAAATACTTCGCGCTGACCGACACCAGCGGCAAGCTGCGCTCGCGCTTCCTGATCGTCTCCAACATCGCCACCGGCACCCCGGCTGCCATCATCGGCGGTAACGAGCGCGTGGTGCGTCCGCGCCTGTCCGACGCCAAGTTCTTCTTCGAGCAAGACAAGAAGAAAACCCTGGAATCGCGCCTGCCGCTGCTGAAGAACGTGGTCTACCACAACAAGCTGGGCACCCAGGCCGAACGCAGCGAACGCGTGACCGCGCTGGCCGGCGCCATCGCCGCCAAGCTGGGCGCCGACGTGGCCCTGACCGAACGCGCAGCCAAGCTGTCGAAAGCCGACCTGCTGACCGACATGGTGGGCGAGTTCCCTGAACTGCAAGGCATCATGGGCACCTACTACGCCCGCAACGATGGCGAACAAGAAGACGTCGCGCTGGCCGCCTCCGAGCACTACCAGCCGCGCTTCGCCGGCGACGCCCTGCCATCGACCGTCACCGGCACCGCCGTCGCACTGGCCGACAAGCTGGAAACCTTGGTCGGCATCTGGGCCATCGGCCTGGCGCCAACCGGCGACAAAGACCCGTTCGCGCTGCGCCGCCACGCGCTGGGCGTGCTGCGCATGCTGATCGAAAAGCGCCTGTCGCTGTCGATCACCGGCCTGCTGGCCGACGCCGCCAAACAGTTCACCACGGTCGCCGGCTTCAAGGACCCGAGCGCCGACGTCGCCACCTTCATGTTCGACCGCCTGCGCGGCATCCTGCGTGAGCGCGGCTTCTCGGTCAACGAGATCGAAGCTGTCGTCGCACAGAACCCGGACCGCCTGGACGACATCGTGCAGCGCCTGGAAGCCGTGCAAGCCTTTGCCGCGTTGCCGGAATCGGCCTCGCTGGCCGCCGCCAACAAGCGCATCACCAACATCCTGAAGAAGAACGAAGAAGCCCTGGCCGCCGTCGGCGAACATGGTGTCAACGTCACGCTGCTGAAGGATGTGGCGGAAGTGAACCTGAACGCCGCCGTGGTGCGCGTGCTGCCGGCCATCGACGAAGCCTTCAACCAGGGCGACTTCGCCGGCACGCTGAAAACGCTGGCGCAGCTGAAGGAAGAAGTCGACGCCTTCTTCAACGACGTCATGGTCATGGCGGAAGATGTCGCCCTGCGTAACAACCGTCTGGCGCTGCTGTCCTCCCTGCACGGGATGATGAACCGCGTGGCCGACATCTCCAAGCTGGCGGCTTAAATGGGGGCGCCGTCCATCAAACTGATCATTCTTGATCGCGACGGCGTTATCAATCACGATTCGCCTGACTTCATCAAGTCGCCGGCAGAGTGGATACCCATCCCCGGCTCGATGGAGGCGATCGCCAAATTGAATCAGGCCGGCTACCGGGTGGTGGTGGCGTCGAACCAGTCGGGCATCGCCCGCGAGTTCTTCGACATGACCATCCTCAACGCCATCCACCAGAAGATGCACAACCTGGCGCAGCAGGTGGGCGCCGACATCGACGCGGTGTTCTTCTGTCCACATGCCGCCGCCGATAACTGCGACTGCCGCAAGCCCAAGCCCGGCATGTTCACAGAAATCTCGCAGCGCTATAAAATCAGCCTGAAAGGCGTGCCGGTGGTGGGCGATTCGCTGCGCGACCTGCAAGCCGGCTATGTCAGCGGCTGCGTGCCCTACCTGGTCCTCACCGGCAAAGGCGAGAAGACCCAGGCCACCGGCGGCCTGCCGCCCGGCACCGTGACCTTCCCCGATCTGGCGGCGATGGTCACGCATCTGCTGAAAACCAGCACCCCGCCGGCGCTGCACGTCGTCAGCTAAACAGTTTTTGGAGTCTGCTCTTGGGTCATCCCATTTTATTTTTGCGTTCCCTGATTTTCACCATTGTCATGGTGGTATCGACCGTCCTTTGGTCGCTGGTGTGCTTTCTGG
>Ga0308157_10010057_pt1 | contig 10346 bp, 6 predicted proteins | sample PhyBR1_FD_201035 | JGI IMG/M metagenome (GOLD analysis project Ga0308157, IMG submission 201035) | Phyllosphere microbial communities from UC Gill Tract Community Farm, Albany, California, United States - DLSLB.R1 | ecosystem: Host-associated > Plants > Phyllosphere > Unclassified | place: USA... | reverse complement strand
TTGTGAATCAAGCCGAATTGCGGTTCAGGTTCAGGTAACAAGTGTTACAGTACCGACAGTAACATCGATCAACACTTGTGAAGGTATGACAATTGCTGATCTGAATACCGGAAACACTAACTATGTATGGTATACGGATAACAGCACTCCTACAGCCTTACCAAGTACTTATTTGCTTACCTCTGGAAGTTATTATATAGCTAACCAGAATGGAAGTTGTATTTCTACAAGAAAGAACATTGCAGTAAACGTAAGCGCACGTCCTGCAAGTCCAACAGGTCAATCAACACAAATGTTTGGATTTGCGGCCAACGTATCTCATTTACAAATGAACGAACCAAATGTAAAATGGTTCTTAAGCGCAAATGATGCTACTAAACTAATGAATGAACTTTCTCCAAATACACCGTTAACAGATGCAACAACGTATTACGGAGTTATTGTAACACCAAACAACTGTGGAAGTTTGGTTCCAACAGCAGTTACTGTAATGTTAGATTTAAGTAATGAATCGTTAGATTTGGCACAATTGAAATACTATCCAAATCCTGTTGATTCTGAATTGAACATCAGCTATATTGACGAGATCAAGAAAGTTGAAGTATTCACCATAACAGGTCAAAGAGTATTTGGTAACGATTACCAAAGCAACGAGGTTAAGGTTGATTTAAGCAGATTAAGCGCAGGTACTTATCTGGTTAAAATAGAAACAGCTAAAGCTTCACAGTTTGTGAAAATCGTTAAACGATAAGTTTATCTAAATAGGAAAAAAGAGCCGTTCGTAATGAACGGCTCTTTTTGTATGGACGGGTGTTTGGTGATGGGTGCTGGGTGTTTGGTGTTTGGTGATGGATGTGTAATTAGTAGGGAAATTCGATTGATGAGTTGTTGAATCGGTTAATTGTTGATCCCGATAGCAATCGGGACAAGACTTGTTTAATCGTGGGATTTAATAGTCACCATCTGTTTTGGTTGATGTTTTGATTGATGTTTGGATGCGGGATGTTTGGTGCTGGGTGTGAAATTGTGTTAGTAGACAAATTCGATTAATGATTCGTTGAACCGGTTAATTGTTGATCCCGATAGCTATCGGGACAAGACTTGTTTAATCGTGGGATTTAATAGTCACCATCTGTTTTGGTTGATGTTAGGTATCTGATGTTTGGTGCTGGGTGTGGAATTTTGGTAGCAGACACATTCGATTTATTCATTGTTGAATCGTTGATCCCGATAGCTATCGGGACAAGATCCGATTAATCGTTGAATCGTGGGATTTAATAGTCACCATCTGTTTTGGTTGATGTTTTTAATTTTTACCACAGATTCACAGATTTAAAAAATTTATTGAAACGTCTTATTTTAAGGACGTATAAAATGTACACAGATGGCTGAATGTGATACATTCAGTTGTTTTGATTGGGAATTATTGGGGTGATGGATTATGTTAGTAGATAAATTTGTGTGAATCCTTTTAATCTGTGGTGGATTGGTTTAAAGTTAAAAGTTTAAGGTTTAAGGTTTAAAGTTAGATCGTGAATTGTTGATTCGAATTGTGTTAGTAGACAAATTCGTTGAATCGTGGGATTTAATAGTCACCATCTGTTTTGATTGATGTTAGGGTATCTGATGTTTGGTGCTGGGTGCATTATCGATGATCTGTTGAATCGATGAATCGTTTAACTGTGGGGGTTAATAGTCACAATCTGTTTTGATTGATATTTTGATTGATATTTTGATTGATGTTTTTAATTTTTACCACAGATTCACAGATTTTTCGGAGTGTTTGGTGTATGATGCTTGGTGCTGGATGCGGAATTGTGTTAGTTGACAAATTTGATTTATTCATTGTTGAATCGTTGAACCGATTAATCGTTGATCCGTTTAATCGTGTAATCGTGTAATCGTGTAAGTAGACAAATTGGATTTATGAACTGTTGAATCGTGGGATTTAATAGTCAGATTTTTTTTTGATTGATATTAGGGCTTAATGTCTGGTGTTGGGTGTTGGGTGTAGAATTGTGTTAGTAGACAAATTCGGTTGATTCGTTGTTGATTCGTTGATCCGATTAATCGTTGATCCGTGTAATCGTTGATCCGTGTAATCGTGTAAGTAGACAAATTGGATTTATGAACTGTTGAATCGTGGGATTTAATAGTCAGATTTTTTTTTGATTGATATTAGGGCTTAATGTCTGATGTTGGGTGTTGGGTGTAGAATTGTGTTAGTAGACAAATTCGGTTGATTCGTTGTTGATTTGTTGTTGATTTGTTGATCCCGATAGCTATCGGGACAAGATCTGGTGAATCGTTGAATCGTTTAATTGTGGAATTTAATAGTCACAATATCCTTTGCTTGATGTTAAGCTGCTTGGATGCTCGGTGTGGAATCGTGTTAATAGATAAATTCGTATAAAAATCTAATCTTTGGTCGCCTGGTTAAAATTATCAGAAAATTAATCTGTAACCTTATCCAGTTGTTGCTGAAACTTCCAAGCTGTCTGCATAGATGTATGTAATGAAGTTTTTGGTTCCCAACCCAATTCTGTTTTTGCGAAAGTATAATCTGCGTATGCTTCTACAATATCTCCTGCCCTGCGTGGTTTTATTTCGTAATTGATCTTTAAATAATTCGCTTGTTCAAAAGCGGTAACAATTTCAAGAACGGTAGACCCTGTTCCGGAACCTAAATTAAAAAATTCCAGATTTGATTTGTTTTTTCCATCCAATAAACGCTGCATTGCTTTTACATGCGCTTCTGCTAAATCATTTACATCGATATAATCACGTATTGCGGTACCATCACGAGTTTCATAATCGTTACCAAAAACACCCAGACTTTCTCTGATTCCTACAGCTGTCTGTAAAATATAAGGCATCAAATTATTTGGAATGATCTGCAAATCTCCCAACAATCCTTTAGATTCAGAACCTACCGGATTAAAATAGCGTAAAGAAATGGCATTTTTATCGGTAATCTTTATAAAATCTTCAATAATTTCTTCTCCAACCTTTTTTGTGTTTCCATATGGAGATTCAGGGCGCTTTAACGGAGTTTCTTCGTTTATCGGCATCGTATCGGCTTGACCATAAACGGTGCATGAAGACGAAAAAATGAAATTATCCAACTGATTTTCTTCCATTGCGTCCAACACATTCATCAGTCCCACTAAATTATTTCGGTAGTACATCAATGGTTTTGCTACCGATTCGCCTACCGCTTTATATGCAGCGAAGTGAATGATACCATCAATTTTATGTGATTGAAAGAAAACGCTTACTGCATTATAATCTTTCAGGTCAATATTATAGTATATAGGCTGTACGCCCGTTATTTCTGTTATTTTTTCCCATACTTCCAACTGTGAATTTGAAAGATCATCGATTATATATACGTTAAATCCGGCTTGTTGTAGCGCTACAACGGTATGTGAACCAATATAGCCCAAGCCGCCTGTTACCAATATATTTTTCATTTTTTCTGCTTATGTTTAACCGGTGAATCGGTTAATGACTGTTGATCTGTTTATGCGTTTAATTGCTTATTATATGTTGCCGACTGTAGTCTACCGTACAATCTCGAAAAATCCTAAGCTTATAATTCTCTCTTAATCTCCAAAAATACCCGAAGCTTACGTTTCTACTCTTCCTCTCGACTACGCTCGAGGTGACATCAAATGCTCGAAGTAACACATTGAAAATAATCCAAGTTTACCAAATAGATATCTAGACAAGCTCGATATGACAAATGTATAGCTACTATTATTTTGCAAGCTTAATTATTTCTTTTTCAGTTACCGTTTTGCGCAGACCCGAGCTAGAAAAACGATGATCGCGCTGGTTGTAGTATAACTCAATGCCTTTTTCTTCGCAATAAGTTCTAGCAGTAAAATTCTTATCTCTATATTCTTCTCCTAATATGCGTACATCAATTTTGAACGAACGCAAAATATCTTCCAAATCTTGTTCTGTTGCATACGGTACAATTTCATCTACATGCATACAGCCTTTTAACTGTATGTAACGTTCCACAACACTTTGTACTGGTCGGTTCTTTTCTGGTCGATCTAACGTTGGATCGGTCTGTAATCCGCAAATAAGGTAATCGCACTGGCGTTTTGCATCTTCCAGCATTTTTATATGTCCTGCGTGCAACAAATCAAATGCACTAAATGTTATTCCTATCTTCATAATTTTTGGTTTAATTGTATGATCTCTCTTTTGCATCTACATTTTCTAAGATCGTTGGAAATTTAACGCTTTTTTTTGGATTGCGAAAGATTAGGGTATTGAAATGATGAAATGTTAATCTGTTTATCTGCTGAATTGCTAGGTGTTGGATGTTGGATGTGGAATTGTGTTAGTAGAAGAATTTGTGTTAATAACCTTGATCTGTGGAAGGTTGGTTTAAGGTTTAAGGTTGAATGTGGAATTGTGTTAGTAGGAAAATTCGATTGATGATTTGTTGATCTGGGATTGATTTGTTGAACTGTTGATTCGTTGAAGCGGTTAATCGTTGAAACGAAGGTTAAATAGTCACAATCTGTTTTGATTGATATTTTGATTGATGTGAGGGTGTTTGGTGTGGGATGTTGGGTGTCTGATGTTTGGTGCTGGGTGTAGAATTGTGTTAGTAGGGAAATTCCATTGATATTTTGATTGATATTTTGATTGATGTGAGGATGCTTGGTGCGGGATGTTTGGTGATGGATGTGGAATTAGTAGGGAAATTCGATTGATGAGTTGTTGAATCGGTTAATTGTTGATCCCGATAGCTATCGGGACAAGACTTGTTTAATCGTGGGATTTAATAGTCACCATCTGTTTTGGTTGATATTTTGATTGATATTTTGATTGATGTTTTGGTTGCTGTTAGGGCTTGATGTCTGATGTTTGGTGCTGTATGTCTAGTGCTGGGTGGTGATAACGACTGTTTACTTAAGCAAGCTTCACAAAGAAACTTAGCTGATTACCTATAAAACTAAATTTGAAAAGAACGTATAAAAAACTTATATTTGTACGTATAAACTTTATATTATGGATTCTAAATTAACATTAAAGCTTGATGAAAATGTAATTGAGCGTGCAAAGAAATATGCTGCAAGTAAAAAATTAAGCTTATCAAGATTAATTGAGAGCTATTTGGATGCGCTGACTAATGAAGACATACATGATCTAGAAATTTCGCCATTTGTAAAAAGTATAGCCAACGGAAAACAATTGCCTAGTGAAGAAGACAAGGACAAGTTAAAAGATGATTATATTGATTATTTAGATAGAAAATACAGATAATATGAAAAATGTTTTTTTAGATACTAACATCATTCTTGATTTTCTTGGCGAAAGAGCAGGCTTTTATGAGCCTGCAGCGATAATTTTAACACTGGCTGATCATAAAAAAATCAAAATATACACTTCTGCGGTTTCTATTGCAAACACGTATTATCTTTTAGCCAAATATGAAGGTCATGAAAGTGCTATTGAAAAAATAAGAAAATTTAAGGTTTTATGTACTATTGCACCTACAGATGATGAAGTACTTGATAAAGCAATAAATTCTAACTTCAAAGATTTTGAAGATGCCATACAGTATTTTAGTGCAGTTTCTTCTGGTTGTAAACTAATTATAACGAGAAATGAGAAAGACTTTAAAAACGCATTAATACCTATTATGAATCCTATTGGTTTTTTGCAAGGTTTTAAGAGTAGGTGACGAATTGTTTGATCCCGCGGGGCGGGACAAGTTGCGGGGTGTGGGATGCTTGGTGATGGATGTTTGGTGCTGGGTGTGGAATTGTGGAATTTAATAGTCACAATCTGTTTTGGTTGATGTTAGTGCTGGGTGTGGGATGTTTGGTGCTGGGTGCTGGGTGTAGAATTGTGTCAGTAGACAAATTGGATTTATGAACTGTTGAATTGTCGATCCCGATAGCTATCGGGACAAGACTTGTTTAATCGTGGGGTTTAATAGTCAAAATCTGCTTTGATTTTTTTTTACCACAGATTCACAGATTTTAAAGAATTCCCAAAAATGTTTTATTTTAAGAACTTATAAAATATACACAGATGGCTGAATGTGATACATTCAGTTGTTTTGATTGGGAATTATTGTGGTGTTGGATTATGTTAGTAGATAAATTTGTGTGAATCCTTTTAATCTGTGGTGGATTGGTTTAAAGTTAAAAGTTTAAGGTTTAAAGTTAGATCGTGAATTGTTGATTCGAATTGTGTTAGTAGACAAATTCGATTAATCGTGGGGGTTAAATAGTTACAATCTGTTTTGATTGATGTTAGGATATTTAGTGCTGGGTGCGGGATGCTTGGTGCGGGATGTTTGGTGATGGATGTGGAATTAGTAGGGAAATTCGATTGATGAGTTGTTGAATCGGTTAATTGTTGATCCCGCTAGCTATCGGGACAAGACTTGTTTAATCGTGGGATTTAATAGTCACCATCTGTTTTGGTTGATATTTTTAATTTTTACCACAGATTCACAGATTTTAAAAATTTATTAAAATGTTTTTTTTAAGAATGTATAAAATATACACGGATGGCTGAATGTGATACATTCAGTTGTTTTGATTGGGAATTATTGGGGTGTTTGATTTCTTGGTGTAAAATTTTGTTAGTAGAAAAAACATGAAAATTAAATAAAACAATACCACTTCGGGTATAAAATTCACCCTTTAAAGCCATTTTATACCTTAAAGGGTGTAATTATAGGAGTGGATGTTGGATGTTCAGTGTAAATTGTATTATTAGAAGAATTTGTGTGAATAATCTTGATCTGTGGTGTGTTGGTTTGATCCCGACGGTCGGGACAGGATGTTTAAGGTTTAAGGTTGAGTGTGAAATTGTGTTAGTTGACAAATTCGTTTGAATCCTGTTAACTTGTGGTGGACAAGTTTAATCGTTAAACCGTTGATTTGTTTAGTGTTTTGATGAATACAAAACTTCTATTTTATTAATATCAAAAAAACGGACAGATGTCCGTTTTTATATCTTTAGTATGTAATTATTAGATTTCGTTTCTAAAGTCTGCCTTCTACTTTTTCTGATAAGGCGCCTTTTACGTCGTAAATTACTCCGTCTTCTTTCAGATAGCTACGCACATTTAATTCTAAAAACTGCTGATGTGCCACTGCGAGTACTGCGGCGTTATAAGTATCAGTTTCTAAACTTTCTACAATTGTTACACCTGCTGGAATTTTGCGTTTTGACCAATCTACCCAAGGATCATAAACCACTACTTTACAGCCGTAATCTACCAGACCATCTACTACATCCCACACCTTTGAATTGCGCATATCGGGACAGTTTTCTTTAAAGGTTACACCCATTACTAAAACAGCAGCGTTTTTAATTTTAAGATCGTTCTTGATCATAAGCTTTACCACTTCTGACGCAACAAACGAACCCATAGAATCATTCAACCTGCGTGCAGAAAGTATCAATTCTGAATAATAACCAATCTGTTGAGCCTTTTGAGCCAGATAAAACGGATCAACTCCAATACAGTGACCGCCTACCAAACCGGGTTGAAAAGGCATAAAGTTCCATTTGGTTCCTGCAGCTTTCAACACTGCTTTGGTATCGATTCCCATTAACGCAAAAATCTTTGCCAGTTCATTTACAAAAGCAATATTAATGTCGCGCTGTGAATTTTCGATGACTTTCGCAGCTTCGGCTACCTTTATAGAAGGAGCCAAATGTGTACCTGCAGGAATTACCGATCGATATAAAGCATCGACCTCTAAAGCCGTTTCGGGTGTTGATCCCGAAGTAACTTTAATGATTTTGTCAATGGTTCGTTCTTTATCACCCGGATTTACACGCTCCGGAGAATATCCTGCAAAAAAATCGATATTAAATTTTAAACCCGAAACACGTTCTAATACCGGAACACATTCTTCTTCGGTTACACCCGGATACACCGTAGATTCGTAAAGTACCACATCACGTTTTTTCAATACCTTACCTACCAGTTCCGATGCCTTTTTTAATGGTGTAAGGTCGGGACTGTTGTTTTTATCAACCGGCGTGGGAACCGTTATTATATAGTAATTAGCAGCTTTTAAATCGGTTTCTTCTGTTGTAAAATACAGTCCTGAAGTATTTTTACCGATCGGATTCTTAGACTGTAAAACGTTTTTTAATGCATCTTCGGAAACTTCCAAAGTAGCATCTGTACCTTGCTTTAGTTCATCGATTCTTTTCTGATTGATGTCATACCCAACAACCGGATATTTGGAAGCAAAAAGCGTTGCCAACGGCAAGCCTACATATCCTAAACCAATTACTGCAATTTTATATTCTTTGTTCATTTTTCTTCTTTAAAGTCAATTCTTTATTTCAATCATTGAGCCAACATAGTATACAACACCTAATTATTTAAATATCAACACAATAAAACATAAATCATTGCTATTTCAAGCTTTTATAAATCTACACACTGTTGTTTTGTAGCCCGATTAAAAACAATTACTTCACAAAAAACGGGCATAAGCCCGTTTTAATTTATTCTTTTATTACAATTCAATATCGTACAGCTTTAATTTATTGTACAGGGTTTTTCTGTCGATACCCAATATATGAGCTGCTTTGGTTTTGTTGTATTTTGCTTTTTCCAATGCTACGCGGATCAACTGTTCTTCGTTTGTAGATGAATACAGTTTTAAATCTTCGCGCTGCATGCTTGTCGCTGCAAAGCTATCAGGTGATGTCATTACATGATCGTGTACTTCGATATTCTTTAATACATTCTGTTGGAACATTTCTGCAGGCAATACATTTTTCTCGATAAGGTTTGAACTACTCAACAATACCGCACGCTTGATGATGTTACGCATTTCGCGCAGGTTACCCGGCCATTCGTAACTTAAAAAAACTTCGATTACCTCATCAGACAATCCTTCTACATTACGTTCTAATTCAACATTAGATTGCGCAATGAAGAATTCTGCAAATTCCAATACATCTTTTCCACGTTCGTTTAAACGTGGTGCCTGTATTGAAAATTCATTTAATCTGTGGTATAAATCTTCACGGAAATCGCCTTCGCGAACCGCTTTTTGTAAATCCTCGTTGGTTGCAGCTATGATGCGGATATCAACATCTACTTCCTTACTGCTTCCTACCGGTTTTACCTTGCGTTCTTGCAATGCACGTAATAACTGCACCTGAACATCGTAGGTTAAATTACCAACTTCGTCCAAGAAAATAGTACCGCCATTAGCTGCTTCAAAATGACCAATCTTATCGGTAACAGCACCAGTAAACGATCCTTTAACATGACCGAAAAACTCACTTGCTGCCAGATCTTTTGGTATTGCACCGCAATCAACTGCCACGTAAGGCATGTTTTCGCGTTTGCTTAATTTGTGAATAGAATAGGCGATATTTTCCTTTCCCGTACCACTGTCGCCAATGATAAGAACCGAAATATTTGTTGGTGCCACCACATTAATAAAATCGTACAATTCTTTAGATTTTGCACTTTTCCCTTTAATAAAATGGCTGCCTGTATAGGCATTCTTTACCGGACGGGTTTCTTTTTTATCACTTTCAGGTGAAGCATTTACTACTGTAGACGTTTTACCGCCTTCGGTTAATGCTTTGTGAATGGTATGCAGAATTTCGTCTGAATTAATGGGTTTTGAAACATAGTCAAAAGCACCAATCTTCATTACGTTTACCGCCGTTTTAATATCGGTATAACCCGTCATCAGGATTACCTGAATGGCAGGGTTTACTTCTTTAATATATTTTAGTATTTCAATACCGTCGCTATCGGGCAAACGAACGTCGGTTAAAACAAGATCCAACTGCTGGTCTTTTAAAATAGCGGTAGCTTCTTTAAATGAAAATGCATTAAAAACTTCAAAACCTTTTTTGGTAAGAAACGTTTTCATCATTAAACAAAAAGATACATCGTCTTCTATTATTAAAATTTTTTTCATTCTAAAGGTCAATAATTCGTATTAGGTCTTAAATAAGGATTTTGGAAAGTTACAAAATTATTTTTTAACAAATCTATTTTTAACTTAATTTGAATGAACCGCCTGTATATGCTATGTTCGACGATTTATAAATTTTAACATTTGATTTCTTGTCGAAACGAATATCCTTTAAAAACCCTTGATAAATGCGGTATTATTCTACTTGATAACGGATGATTTTGGCTAAGTTCCGTTTAAAAGTCAAAATAAATAATTTTTAAAATGAGCTGCATTCTCTTAGAAAGGATATCCTATGGCAATGTTCAGCATTAAATTATCACGACGCCATTGTTTGCTTGAAAAATCAATTTCGTTGAAACTCCAACGTTCCCCTTTTTCATAATAAGGGAT
>Ga0308157_10010055_pt1 | contig 10347 bp, 9 predicted proteins | sample PhyBR1_FD_201035 | JGI IMG/M metagenome (GOLD analysis project Ga0308157, IMG submission 201035) | Phyllosphere microbial communities from UC Gill Tract Community Farm, Albany, California, United States - DLSLB.R1 | ecosystem: Host-associated > Plants > Phyllosphere > Unclassified | place: USA... | reverse complement strand
TCAGCAGGTAATGGCGGTCGCCGCTACGTGCGATGAAACCTTCCGCGCTGGCGCGCAGCTCCGGCGGCGCAGCGAATGGGCCGCCCAGCCCGGTGAAGCCGCCAACCGTCTGCCCCTGCACGCTTGCAGCTGCACCTTGCGGGTGCCACCAACGCTCGCTGCCGAGCTGGCTGCTTAGCGACGGCCATTGCATTCCGTCGACGCCCATCGCCTCTGCCGCCAACGCAGCAGGCAGGTCATCTGCCTGCGTCAACGCCGCCACGCGCAGATGTGCCATGCCGGCCTGCCATGCACACAGCGCGCCGACGCTGCGCAAGGCCGCCGTGCTGTCGCAACGCGGTGCCAATGCCACCATGCGCTGCAACCATGCGTCGACGTGCACGCCCGGTACCTCGTGCATGCGCACGACCGCGTTACTGAGTGCACCCAGTGTCTCCAGCGGTGCAGCTGCGATCAGTGGTGCGGCCGGTGCAGCCAGCTGCTGCCACGCGGCATCTACCCACGGCAGGCGAGCTGCCGGCCCTGCCAGTCCCTGCGCAACCAGTTCCAGGCCCAGCTCGAAGGCCACTTCGATAGCTGCCGGCATCGCGGCTTCATCCGCTGCGGCAACTGCCAGACACAAGGGGTCCAGCGTCTGCGCGACGAAGACCGAGAACGCCGCGGTGTCCAGATTTGGCCAGCGCTGCCGCGCTTCGGCAACCTGCTGATTGAGCAGGCTGCGACGCGAAGCCAACAGACCGGTCAGTGCGGGTGACAGCATCTCAGCGCGCCTGCTGCCAATGCAGGTAGTTGGTGTAGCGTTGGTGCAGGTACTTGAGCTTGAGCAGATCGTCGTACAGATGACCGTAGAGCTTGCGGCCCTTCACCCGCTCCTCCACCAGCCGTTCGATGCGCGTGAGACGCGCACGCGTCTCGCGCTCGCTGACGCCGTCAAGGCCACGCGCGAACTGCGCGGACAGCTCGCCGACCGGATCGTTGCGGTCCAGGTCCAAGCGGTCGTACTCGGCATTGGAGCTGTCCAGCAACCAGCGCAGCCAGCTGAGCCGGTCGCTGCGGTAAGCGGCGTTCTCCGGCAGCGCAAAGAACGGTGCATCCAGATCCGGTTGCAGCTTGTCGTTGAGCACGAACGGCAACACCTGGCGCACGTCGTCCAGCGCGACCGCGGCATTGCCACGGAACCACGCCAATGCCTTGGCGAACATCAGCAAGGTCATCAGGTTGCGTACCGACAAACCATTGCGGGTCTGGCAACCCAGGTCCTTCATGCGATCACGGCCGGAATCGGCAGCGATGGCCTGGGCCCAGTCAACACCAGCCAGGCGCACGGTGTCCTTGGTCAGGTATTCGAACTGTGCACCCGCGGTCTCCATCAACTCGAACTGGCTGCTGAAGAACTCAATGCGCCTGCGCACATCCTGCGGCACGTCCACCGCGCGGATCTGCTGCAGCATCTGCTCGCTTTCTTCCTCGCTGAAGATGATCTCGCGCGGTACCACTTCTTCCGGACGGATGTTCTGCTCGATGCGCAGCAGCATTTCTTCGAGGAAGCGCGGATTGAAGGCCAATGCCTGCACCACCACGTCGATGCGGTCGCGCAGGGCCTCGATCACCTGGTAGGTGCCGCCGCCACGGTCGTCATTGGCGGTGAGGTACCACGCCGACTCCGGGCATTCGTAGACCTGGTTGAGCACTTCGGCGTAGTTGTCCCCCATCACCGTCAGCAGCGCGCTCTGGGTGCGGGTGGGGATGCGGTTGTACTCGTCGATGATCTTGACCCGCATGCCCAACCAGCTGCGCCAGGCGATGCGGATCTGCGACATGTCCTGCGCGGCGACCAGATCGGCCGGCAGCGGATTGCCGAGCAGGTCGGCGATGGTCATCTGCGGGTGGCCGTGCTGCATGGAGCGGCGCACCTCGCGCACCGGGTAACCGGCAAGCACGCCCATCAGGATCGCGCTGGCGGTCTTGCCTCGGCCGGGGCCGCCGACAAACAGGCATTTGCGGCGGGTGGCGAAGGTCAGCAGCGGCAGCAGCACATAGCTGGAATAGCTCTGCGCCGATGGCAAGGTCAGCTGGCGGCGGGTATCACCAACAGTGAAACTGGCCGACGGACCGGCGTGGTACTCGATGTCGTAATGCGGGCTGATGATGGCGTTGTTGACGATCCAGAAGTAGGCCTGGCGCAGCTTCTCGTCCAACGCCAGCGGCGCGGCATCGGCGGCGCCGGCCAACTGCACCGGTCCTTCATACAGTTCGGCCACATCGAAGGTCCGCGCCACCGGCTCGGCCTTCGGGTTGGTTGGCGCCTGCGACAGGCGCTGGAACAGGTTGAATGGCGACACCGGGCGTCCCTTCATCACGGAACCCGGATTCTAACGTGGGGGCCGTGACGTCGGCCGTCGCTCAGTCAGTCGGCTGCGCAGACTGCTCGAACTCGAATACCTGCACGCGTTCGCCGGCGGAGACAGTTGCCGTCAGCCGCCGGCCGTTGCGCTGGTAGGCGATCCGTTGCGGGAAATCATGTCGGGGGTTCTCGAACACCACCGACTGCGCGCCCTGCTCCACCAGTGCGAACCTGACCGGCGCGGGATTCCCGGCAACATCGGCGACGTAGTACAGCTGCCCGCCTTCATCGATGATGCGCAGACGTTCCTGGAATTGCAGGTCGCCCTGCCGATAGCTGCGACCCTCACCTTCCAGCACGTCTGCCTGCCGACGCCAGTGCTCTTCACCGCTCGTACCGGCCGCCATGCCCGTGCGTTGCCAGCTGCCCAGCAGCCAATCCAGCGACGTCAGCTCGGCCGCAGGAGCGGTCACGGCACTGGCTGCACCGACCAGCAGGACCAACCAGAGCAGGAACCTGCGCATCAGCTACGCGGCGGGATCAGTGCATCATCAAGGGCGCTTGCCCGCTGCCAGGCCGGGCGGGCACGCAGGCGTTCGCCATACGCAGCGAACGCATCACGCGGTGGCATGCTCTTGAACATCTGCCCCCACAGGATCTGGCTGCCGACGTAGACGTCAGCAGCGCTGAAACGCTCGCCCAGCAGCCACGGCGATGCCGACGCGGCCACCTGCTCCAGGGTATCAATGGTCTGATCGAAGCTGCCGTAGCCGACCGTACCGGCCTTCTCCAGCGGCGCAAGCAGGCCCAGCGCCTTGGCACTGACGGCTGCCTCCACCGGTCCGGCAGCGAAGAACAGCCAGCGCAGGTAGCTGCCACGCAGCGGATCATCCACGGCGGGTGCCAGCCCTGCAGCGGGGAACGCATCGGCCAGATAGGCGCAAATCGCCGCAGCCTCGGTCACCACCGCGCCGCGGTGCACGATGGTCGGCACCTTGCCCATCGGGTTGATGGCGAGGAACTCCGCGCCTTTCATGCTCTGGCCGTATTCCAGCACCTCGGTGCGGTAAGGCTGGCCCAACTCCTCCAGCATCCAGCGCACGATGCGCCCGCGTGACATCGGGTTGGTATAGAAGACGATCTCTTCTGCCGTGCTGCCCATGCGCCTGCCTCCGGAGGATGAGGCGGCAGTCTAGCAACTGCGCCCCAGCACCGGGACAAGCAAAGTCCCAGGGCTCAGCGATGTTCGCGCGGGCGCGGCGGTGGCGCCGGTGGCTCCACGCCCTTGCCCTTGAGGCAGGTGTCCATGGCTTGCCGGTCGAACGCGGGGCGACCCGGCACGGCACGGTTTGCGGTATCACGCTCAACATCGCTCCCGAGTTCGTCCAGGCACGCATCGAAGGCCTTGGCGAACGCGGGATCACGCGGTGGCGAATGCGGCGGCGGGCCGCCAGGCCCCATGGGCCTTTCCCCCGGCGGTGTGCCGTCCTGGCAACGGCCAAACACGCCACAGCCGGCAAGCGACAACACCAGCAAGGCGGCCGCCAGCCGCGGGGTCTTCTGCATCATCGGCAACATGAAATTCTCCATTCATCAAGGGAAAGGCCGCCACATGGCGAGCTGCAAACCATCGGACAGCGGGACGAGGCGTGCGCGGATGCGCGCGCGTTCCACAGCATCGAAGCGGAACTGGAACTTGCGGCGGTCACCGATTGCCTCGCCTGCACCTTGCTTCCACGGCTCATCGGCACGGACGAGGCCACTGATGTCCGCCGCCGCTGCTGTCGGGCGGACGGCATCTGCACTGCCCAGGAAAGCGAATATGCGTGCCAACTCCTGCTGCGGCCGTGCGATCAATTGTTCGTAGCCCACCCACAGGTGCAGCGGGTCATGCAGCCATGCTTCGCTTTCGGTAACGGCACGGTTCCAGCGATCAATGGCGCGGTCCACGTCGCCATAGGCGCGCCACGACCGGTAGCTCGCCGCTGCCGAATGCAGCGATGCCACCACCTCTTCGCCATCGCGCAACAGGTGGATGACCCGTGCCCTTGGAAAGTAGCGGCTGATCGAACGCAGATAGAACAGGTGGTCAGGGGTCTTTTCCAGCCAGACTTGCCCGCCAGAACCTCTACAGTGCGCAGCCATCGCATCGGCAAACGCATCCAGCTGCCCTGCCACCGATGCCAGTGCGCCCGTCCTGGTGGTTGCCGGCATCAGTTCAGGGACGCCACTCCATGCCTGCTGGACCTGACCCGCGGGAACCCAACCAAGCCTGGCCTGCAACGCATGCCGCAAGCCATGCAGGCGCTTCATGCAGCCACCCCGTGGCGACTCCCGATGACGGTCGCCGTAACGCAGCAGGCGTTGCAGGAAATGCGTTTCTGGCAGCGACACGATACCCGGGTGATCGCTCAGCAATCTTTGCAGCAAGGTCGTCCCCGAGCGCGGACACCCCACCAGGAACACCTGGCCGACGCCATCGTTCATTGTTTCACCCGCATCAATGGCATGCCTCGTCCAGCCATCGACAGGCCGTCACCGACTGCACGCCGGAAGCGCCTGACGAACGCATCCTCGTTTTCCACGAAGTGTTCGCGCGCACACCGCGACAGCGCCGCAAGCTCGCTGTCGGACAGCCGCAATGCATGCGTCACGGCATGTTCGATACCTGCCGGGTCCACGTAATAGCGCCAGGCGAGATCCTGCTTGGTCGCACGGGCCGGGATCATCAACAAGCCACGCTGCCTGGTCACCAGCTCGTTCATGGGCTCGCCATCCGTGGTCAGCGTCACCGCGCCCACGCTCAAGGCTTCCATCAGATAGTGGCCGTAGCCCTCGGTCTCGGACGGGCAGATATGGAACTGACATTGGTTCTGCAATCTGCGCAGCTGCGCGTCATCGACCACCGCGATACGGTGATCGATGTTGTCCGCCATCACTTTCGGCCCCGCAGTACGCGGGCTCTGCACCACGATCAGCAGCGGCCACTCCGGGTGCCGGCGCCAGGTATCCAGCAGCACCTGGGTGCCTTTGGCACTGCTACGCCCTGCCAGGTGGAAGAACACACGTTGGCGAGGCTGCTCCGGCAGCAGCCGGTCCTCACTGGTGAAACCGATATGGTGGACATTGCAGCCCAGTCCCCTGAAGACACGCTCGGCATGCCGTGTTTTGCACAGCACCGCATCAAACCTGGCCAGGCTGGGATGCCAGCGCGGCAGGAACCATTCCGGGTTCGGCAGCAGGAAATTTCGCTCAGCCAGCGCCAGGCAACGGGGATAGACGCGCTCGGAGAAGATCTGCAACTGCACCCGACCGTGCAACATCCGTTGCGCCCACAAGCCCGCCACCTGCACACGGGTACGTCCCGTACTGCCAAACCCGACCCGTTCAGCGGAGACAAGGGGCGCAAGGAATTGCTGCATCAGGTCCAGGTCGCGGCTCAGGCCAACACCGTTCTCACGGCTGATCAAACGAACGCGGGGGGCTGTCATGGTCCAGGGCGCTGGAATGGGATGGCGCACTCTAGCCAGCGGCTTTCACCGGCAGATGGTGGAGCAGGCAACAGCCTGGCCTGAACTGACAAACGTTGACAAATTGGCAGGCTATGATGGTTCGCGCGACCCCGGATGCGGAGTCCCCCAGCATGGTCGCAGCGAAAGGAAGCCCCATGCCCACCCATCTACTGGTGGTCGACGACGATCCCGATCTGCGCAGCCTGATAGCCGACTTCCTCGGCCAGCACGGCTATAGCGTTGCCACAGCAGAAAGCGCTGCACAGATGCGCCTGGCCATGCACAGCCAACGCCCCGACCTGGTGGTGCTGGACGTAATGATGCCCGGCGAGGATGGCCTGAGTGCCATGCGACAGCTGGTCGGCGAACGCAATGCTCCACCGGTGATCATGTTGAGCGCACTGGGCAGCGATACCGACCGCATCATCGGGCTGGAAGTGGGCGCCGACGACTATCTGTCCAAGCCTTGCAACCCACGCGAACTGCTGGCACGCATCCGCGCCCGCCTGCGCCGTGCACAGGCCGAGGCCGAGCAGAGCCAAAGCCCACATCCCGTCTACGAATTCGGCGGTTGGCGGCTGGATGCGCTGCGGCGTGACCTGCGCGATCCCGATGGCGTCTACGTCACCTTGTCCGACAGCGAGTTCACGTTGCTGCGGGCATTCGTGGAGCATCCGCAGTGGGTGCTGAGCCGTGACCAGTTGCTGGACAGCGCGCGCAACCGGGGCAGCGACGTGTACGACCGCGCCATCGACAGCCAGATCAGCCGCCTGCGCCGCAAGTTGAATGACCGCGGGCATCCGGAGCTGATACGTACCGTGCGCAACGAAGGCTACCTGCTGCTGCCGCCGGTACGACGCCTGTGAAGCGCCCGCTGTCGATTTTTTCCCGCACCTTCCTGTTGCTGCTGGTCGCCTTGTTGGTGGCGCTGGCGCTGGGCATCGCCCTGTTGCTGACCCGGCCGCCGGTGCGCCCGGCAGGGGTTCCATTGGCCGAGGTTGTGGCACTGCTGTCCAGTGAGCTGCCTTCGACCAACAACCGCCTGACTGTCGCCGACAGCGCGAGCCTGCCCGCCTGCCCTGAAGGCCACCAGGTCGACCCTTTCATGCGCTCGCGCCTTGCCGGCTGGCTGGGCGTGCCGTTGGCGCAGGTGCGGTACTGCGGCGGCATGCGCCGGTTGGGGCCTGACATGGGCATGCACATGCCACCGCCGCGCCGTGCCGGGCCACCCGTTGGTGGCAACAACGGGCCTATGCCCGAGCAAGCCATGAACCGCCCGCCACCAATGTTCCAGGATGTCCCGCGCGCCGACATCGGCGGGCCCTCCAATGCACCCTTGTTCGGTGACTTCATGGTCGCCCTGAACAGACCGGACGGCCACTGGCGCAGCGTGACCCACCGCATGCCTGGTCCACTGCCGAGCGTGGCCAACCATGTACTGCTGCTGTTCCTGCTTGGTGCGCTGGCCATGTTGCCACTGGCATGGTGGTTCTCACGCGCATTGTCCGCGCCGATCCGTCGTTTCGCCGAGGCCGCCGATCGGCTCGGCAGCCATCCCGGCACCGCGCCGCTGGACCGCAGCGGCCCAGCCGAGCTGGCGCGTGCAGCCGACTCGTTCAACACCATGCAGGCACGCATCAACCGTTTGATCGATGAGCGCACGCGTACCATCGGCGCGATCGCGCACGACCTGCGCACGCCGCTGGCACGGTTGTCGTTCCGCCTGCAGGCACTGCCAGTCGAATCGCGCGACAAGGCAAGCGCAGACATCGATGAAATGAGCCGGATGATCAGTGCCGCGCTTGATTTCCTGCACGGCCAATCGCAGCCGGGCCCACGCGACCGCCTGGACTTCGCCAGCCTGGTGGAAAGCGCGGTGGACGACCTCGCCGATACCGGGCAGGAGGTGAGCCTTGTCGCCGCGGAACCAGCGCTGTTGCTGGGTGATCCCTTGGCACTGCGGCGTGCGGTATCCAACCTGATCGACAACGCACTCAAGTACGGCGGAACCGCGCGCCTGCAGCTGCACCGGGACGGCGCCAATGTGGTGCTTGCGGTCGATGACGACGGCCCCGGCATTGATCCGGCACGCGAGAACGAACTGTTCCTGCCGTTCGCGCGCGGCGATGAATCACGCAACCGCGACACCGGCGGTATCGGCCTGGGCCTGTCGGTCGCACATGCGGTGGTGCTGGACCATGGCGGCACATTGCGCCTGCACAACCGCAGTGAAGGCGGCCTGCGTGCATTGATGACGCTGCCTTGCCTGCCACCTGATCAGGCTGGCCTTGTTTGAAAACGCTCGTCATTCCCGCGGAGGCGGGAATCGCTCTTGAGGCTCGTCATTCCCGCGGAGGCGGGAATGACGCCTGCCTTGCCTTCTGCAAGGCTGTTTGTGCTTTAACGCTAAAGCGAGAGCAAGAGCGATTCCCGCCTTCGCGGGAATGACGGCATAAGGGCAAAAGCAACAACCAAAGTAACAACCAAGGCGACAACCAAGGCGACAACCAAGGCGAAAGACTAAACCCTCACCTCGCCTGGATCACCCGCACCAAATCAATACGCAAACTCACCAAACAACGGATCCACGCTGCCATTCCAGCGACCGTGGAACAGGTCCAGCTTGCGCTCGGCAGCGGTCTTGCCCGAGTCAACAATCTCCTGCAGCACATCCAGGAAACGCGTTTCGTCCTGGCCATCGGCATTGAGCGCGGCACGGCGACGCAGGCCATCACGCGAAATCGCCAAGGCCTCACGTGCCAGATCACGCACCGTGCCATTGCGGAACGGCAGGTTCATCGCCTGCCTGGGCACGCCGTCGCGCAACACGTTGCGTTCGGCCAGGCTGAAGTCCTTGACCAGGTCCCAGGCCGCGTTCAACGCGGTCTCGTCATACAACAGGCCAACCCAGAATGCCGGCAGTGCGCAGATGCGGCTCCACGGGCCGCTATCGGCACCGCGCATTTCCAGATACTTCTTCAGCCGCACTTCCGGAAACGCGGTCGTCGTGTGGTCCGACCAGTCACGCAGGGTCGGCAAGGCACCCGGCAATGCCGGCAGCTTGCCCTGCAGGAAATCACGGAAACTCTGGCCGCTGGCATCGTGGTAGATGCCATCGCGGTAGGAGAAATACATCGGGACATCCAGCAGGTAATCGACATAACGCTCGTAGCCGAAACCATCCTCGAACACGAAATCGAGCATGCCGGTGCGGTCCGGATCGGTATCGGTCCAGATGTGCGAGCGATAGCTCAGGAAGCCATTGGGCTTGCCCTCGGTGAACGGTGAATCGGCGAACAACGCCGTGGCGATCGGCTGCAGGGCCAGCGACACGCGGAACTTCTTCACCATGTCCGCTTCACTGGCGTAATCCAGGTTGACCTGCACCGTGCAGGTGCGGGTCATCATGTCCAGGCCGAGCGAACCGACCTTGGGCATGTAGCTCTTCATGATCTGGTAGCGGCCCTTGGGCATCCACGGCATGTCCGCGCGGGTCCACTTGGGCTGGAAGCCCATGCCAAGGAAACCCAGTTGCAACTCGCCCGCAACCTGCGCCACTTCGTTGAGGTGGCTACCAGTTTCCACGCAGGTCTCATGCAGGGTTTCCAGCGCAGCACCCGACAGTTCCAGCTGCCCGGCCGGTTCCAGCGTCACCGAGGCACCGTCGCGCAGCAGGGCGATGGTGTTGCCATCCTCCTGCACAGGTTCCCAGCCGAAGCGGGTCAGGCCATCGAGCAACGCATTGATGCCGCGCTCACCGTCAAAGGTAGGCGGGCGCAGGTCATCCAGCCGGAACCCGAACTTCTCGTGTTCGGTGCCGATCCGCCATTGCGACCTGGGCTTTTCCCCGGACGCGATGCTCTGGACCAGCTGGTCGCGGTGGGTGATGGGGGTATCGGCGACGTGGCTCGGGCTCGACAAGGGCAGGCTCACTGGATTCTGGACAGGGCGCTTAGGTGGGGGTCAACCCCGACCATCGCAAGATGCGCACTATATCGTGGCGACCCTTGCCATCATGTCACGGAGGCGGTTTTCAGCATCCCATCGATGCAGACTTGACCAATATCAGAACGGGAGTCATTCCGGGGTTGGGACGGCTGGCGTTCTACACTGGGCACATGCATCGCCCCCACCACCATGAAACCCATCGGTCCGACCGCGCTGGCTGGCTGCGTGCGGCGGTACTCGGTGCCAATGACGGCATTGTATCGGTCGCGGGCCTGGTCGTCGGCGTGGCCGCCAGCGGCGCCAGCCCGTCGGTCATCCTTGCCACCGGTGTGGCCGGCACCGTGGCGGGTGCCATGTCGATGGCGGCAGGCGAGTATGTCTCTGTCATGTCGCAGGCCGATGCCGAACACGCCGATCTGGCATTGGAACGGCGCGAGCTGCACGAAGACCCGCATAGCGAACTGGAGGAGCTCGCTGGCATCTATCGCCGGCGCGGACTCAGCAATGAGCTGGCGCAGCAGGTTGCCGAACAGCTGACTGCGC
>Ga0308157_10010054_pt1 | contig 10348 bp, 5 predicted proteins | sample PhyBR1_FD_201035 | JGI IMG/M metagenome (GOLD analysis project Ga0308157, IMG submission 201035) | Phyllosphere microbial communities from UC Gill Tract Community Farm, Albany, California, United States - DLSLB.R1 | ecosystem: Host-associated > Plants > Phyllosphere > Unclassified | place: USA... | reverse complement strand
TGGAGCGGTTCCATATCCAGGTCGCCGCGATCGCGCTCGAAGAAGGCTTCCGCATTCATCCCCGCAAAACGCGGCTGATGCGCGAAGGGACGCGCCAGCAGGTGACGGGCGTGGTCGTCAACGCCCATCCCAACATCGCGCGCGACGAATACGACAGGCTCAAAGCCACGCTGACCAACTGCGCGCGGCATGGGCAGGCCTCCCAGAACCGCGACAGCCATCCCGACTTCCGCGCCTACCTGGCTGGCAGGATTTCCTACGTCGCGATGATCAACGCCCACCGGGCGCTTAAATTGAAGCGCCTGTTCGACGCCATCGCGTGGCCCGCCTGAGCGCTTCCGCTCACTTTTTCTTCGTGGCGTCGAAGGCTTTCACCAGGTCGCCGTCGGGGATGCCCGGCAGCGCAACGGCCTTGCCGTTGAAGGTCAGCTTGCCCTGGCGGATTTCGATGGCCGAGCGCAGTTCCCCCTTGTCCATCACCGCAAAGCCTTCGTTCACCAGTTTTCCGATCACAACGGCGGCGATGTTCTTGCCCGCAGTCTCGATCTGTTCGGCGGCGTTGGGGGCCGACGCATCCACCTGCTTGGCGCCTATCACGCGGGATACGTCGTTGACCATGGCGACCGGCAGGCGTACGTCAAGGCGCGCGATGATCTTCTTGGCAAATGCCATCGGCGAGCTGAAATCGGCGTCCACCACCTTGTCGAAATCGATGCGGCCCTTGATCGACGCCGTATTGCCGCGATAGCTGGCGCTGATATCGTCGATCATCAGGCTGGCGCCGCTCGTGACCATGCTCTTGCCGAAGGACTTCATGGACCTGAGCATCAGCTCCGTCTGGGCATCCTCCGGCAGGCCGCTGCCCTGCACTTTTTTCATTTCGCGATCGACGTCCTCCAGTGCCCGCGCCGGCAGGTTCACCATGCGCAGGCCGATATTGGCACGCTCAATGGAGGCGCCGCCGACCAGGATCGACTTGATCGAGAAGCCGTAGTTCATGTCGGCCTTCTTGCCACGCGGCGTAACCCCGACGGCCAAGGAGATATCCTGCAGCCGCAAGGTTTCCTTGAATTCTGAACTTCCCGGCATGGCCCCGCGCATGACCACCGAGCCCACCTTCACCACGCCGTTGCCAAACCAAAGGCCGTCCTTGGCGCGTGCCTGCTTGAAGTCCATCGACATTTTTTCAAGCGTGCCGCTGGCCGAAGTGCCGACGATGGACAACGACGGCCAGGCCGCGGTGGTATCCAGCGTGGTACCGGCTTTGTTGACGACGGCCTTGGAATTGAGCTCGGCCCACGAAAACGCCACCGCATTCTCGTCCAGATAAGTGTGCGGCATCAGCTTTATGACGTAAGCGACCTGCCCTTTCGGGCCGACGGTGCGCTGCGTATCGAATATGCGCTCGTTACCGAAAACTTCCTTCAGCTTGGGGCGCAGTGCCGGCGAAAATTCGAGTTTCGAAACAATCTCCAGCCTCTTCACGGCGTCCGTCTGGCCGCCCATGGCCGTATTGATTTCCTTGGCGGCGGCGGTGACGGATTCCAGGAAGGAGGACTTCACCCGCGCGGCCGGTGCAGGGATGACCGCTGGCGGCATCTGCTCGACGGCCTGGATGGAGGTATGCGCCAGCAAGGCGCCGGCGATGGCTACTGCGAGTATCGATTTTTTCAACGTGCTGCCCGAAGAAAGTGGTTATGGTAGGGCCGCGATTCTACCTAACCACCTTGGTTCGGAAATACACACTTTGTCACGGCCCCATTACATCTGGGAGAGCTTAATCGAGGTTGGGATAAGGGCTCTTGCCGCCTTCGGCGATGAAGGTGTCGATGCGCGCCTCCAGCACCGGCAGCGGCACGGAGCCCAGTTGCAGCACCGTGTCGTGGAAGGCGCGGATGTCGAACTTCGAACCCAGCGCCGCCTCGGCCTTCTTGCGCGCGTTGATGATGCTCATCTCGCCCAGGTAGTAGGACAGCGCCTGGCCCGGCCACGAAATGTAGCGGTCCACTTCCGTCTCGATCTCGTGGTCCGACAGCGCGGTGTTGTCGTGCAGGTAGTCCTGCGCCTGCTTGCGCGTCCAGCCCTTGCTGTGGATGCCGGTATCGACCACCAGCCGCGCCGCGCGCCAGGCCTGGTAGCTCAACATGCCGAACACCTCGTACGGCGTTTCGTACATGCCCATCTCCACGCCCAGCCGCTCCGAGTACAGCGCCCAGCCCTCGCCATAGGCCGAGATGTAGGCGTTGCGGAACGGCGGACGGCCCTTCTGCTCCATCGCCACCGGCATCTGGAAGGCGTGGCCCGGCGCCGATTCGTGCAGCGTCAGCGCCGGCATCGAGTACAGCGCGCGCGCCGGCAGGTTGTAGGTGTTGACCAGGTAGACGCCAGGGCCGCCGCGGCCGGAGGTGTAGAACGGCGCCTGGTCGTCCGGCACCGGGATCACTGCGAAGCGGCGGCGCGGCAGGTAGCCGAAGTACTGGCCAACCTTGCCGTCGAATTTCTTGGCCACCCAGGCGGAGCGCATCAGCAGCTCTTCCGGCGTCTTGGCGTAGAAGCGCGGATCGGTGCGCAGGAACTGCAGGAAGGCCGGCAGGTCGCCTTCGAAGCCGGTCTGCTTGATCACGTCCTGCATCTCGCCGCGGATCTTGGCCATTTCGCTCAGGCCGATCTTGTGGATCTGGTCCGCGCTCATCGAGGTGGTGGTGAATTCGACGATCTTCGACTGGTAGTAGGCTTTACCGTCCGGCAGGCTCTCGGCCGCCAGCTCGGTGCGCGCCTTCGGCACGTATTCCTCGCGCATGAACTTGAGCAGCTTGGCGTACGACGGCAGCACCCAGGCCTGGATCGCCTTCACGCCCTCGGCGCGCAGCGCCTCCTGCTGCGCCGCCGGCATGGTGGCCGGCATGGTCTTGAACGGCAGGTAGAACACCGTGTCCTGCGGGGTCTTGGCGTCGGTGACGGAGGTGATCGACGAATCGCGGCCGATCAGCGTGACCTTGGGCGGCGTGAAGCCGCGCGCCAGGCCGGCGCGCATATTGTCCATCTCCTCGTCGAAGTAGCGCGGCGTCTCGGCCAGCTGCTTGAGATAATCGCGGTACTGCTTTTCATTGGCCAGCGGCTTACGCGCGCCGGACGCCATGTTGGACCAGAAGGCCGAATCGGCGTTGAGCGGCTTCTCGTATTCGCGGAACACCTGGCCGGCGATCAGCGCGGCGATCTGCGCCTTGTAGACCTGGTAGTTGATGCGCTCCGGCGCCGACAGCTTGTCCGGCGAAATGCCATCGAGCTTTTTCATCACGCCCTGCCAGTAGGCCAGCCGCTGCTTCTGGGTGGCGGCGTCGATGCGCGGCAGCGATGCCGAGACACCGTTGTCGTCATCCTCGTCCTCTTCCTGTTTCTGGCTGATGCGCCACTTCCACTCCTGGGTGTAGATGGCTTTGAACTGCGCGTCGGCGGGGCCGGGCTTGACGGCCGGCGCCGGGGCGGCATGGACTGCGGAGACGGCGGATACGGCTAACAGCATGCATGCGCCGGCGATGGCGGCGCTGAACTTCTTTTCCATAACACTCCAATGGGAAGGGTTGATTACATGTCCAGCAGATTACGGTGTTCGCGCAGCAGCGCGGTGAAGGCCTCGCCGTTGAGGGGGCGGCTGAAGAAGTAGCCCTGCATCTCGTCGCAACCGCGGTCGGTGAGGAAGCGCACCTGCTCGCGGGTCTCGACGCCTTCCGCGATCACGCGCATGTTCAGGTTGTGCGCCAGCGAGATCACCGACAGCGCGATGGCCGCGTCGTTGGCGTTGGTGGTCACGTCGTCGACAAAGGATTTGTCGATCTTCAGCACGTCGATCGGGAAGCGCTTCAGGTAGCTCAGGCTCGAATAGCCGGTGCCGAAATCGTCCAGCGAGATGCTGACGCCGATGTCCTTCAGGCGGCGCAGCGCGGCAACGGCCTTGTCCGGATCGCCCATCACCGTGCCTTCGGTGATTTCCAGGCCCAGGTACGCGGGCGCGATGCCGAACTTGCGCAGCGTGCTTTCCACATACGGCACGGTGGCGTCGTTGGCGAACTGGCCGGCCGCCAGGTTGACCGACACCTTGATGTCGCCCAGCCCCTGGTCGTGCCACACCTTGATCTGCGCGCACACGCTCTCCAGCACCCATTCGCCGATCGAGTTCACCAGGCCGTATTCCTCTGCCAGCGGAATGAAGCGGTTCGGCGGCACCTTGCCCAGCACGACGTTATCCCAGCGCAGCAGCGCCTCCGCGCCCAGCATGGCGCCGGTCTTCAGGCACATTTGCGGCTGGTAGTGCACCTCGAATTCGTCGCGCGCGATGGCGCCGCGCAGCTGTCCCTGGATCGCCAGCTTGTCGCGGATTTCCGCGTCCATGCGCTCGGTGAAGAAGGCGTAGTTGTCGCGGCCTATCTCCTTGGCGCGGAACAGCGCCGTGTCGCCGTTGCGCACCAGCTCATCGAAGCTGTCGCCGTCGGTCAGGCTGACGGCGATGCCGATGCTGGAGGTGACCATGATCTGCTGGCCGTCGATCACCAGCTCGCGGCGCAGGCCGGCCAGGATCTTCTGCGCCAGCGCCATCGTCGCGCCCAGCTGGACATCGTCCGGCACGATGATCTGGAATTCGTCGCCGCCCTGGCGGGTGACGATGTCGCCCTCGCGCACGGTCTCGTTGAGGAACTTCGACACCACCTGCAGCGCCTTGTCGCCGACGTCGTGGCCGTAGGAGTCGTTGATGCTCTTGAAGCGGTCCAGGTCCAGGCACATGACGGCCACGCAGCGGTGCTCGCGCTTGGCCGTGGCCAGCGTCTGCTCGAAGCGCTGGCGCGCCAGCAGGCGGTTCGGCAGGCCGGTCAGGGCATCGTGGTTGGACAGGAAATCGATCAGGTGCTGCTCGGCCTTGCGTTCGGTGAGGTCCATGAACACCGCCACATGGTTGATCACCTGGCCCTGTTCGTCCCTCACCACCGAGGCGCTCAGCAGGCCGGGATAGGTGTCGCCGCTCTTGCGGCGCGCCAGCACCTCGCCCGACCAGTGGCCGGTCTTGACGATGGACTGCGCCATCAGCTCGAAGGACTTGGCGTCCGGATCGCCGGCGTGCAGCAGGGCCACGCTCTGCCCGACCACCTCGTCCGCGCCGTAGCCGGAGATCTGCGTGAAGGCGGGATTGGTGGCGACGATACGCCCATCGCGGTCGGTGACGACGATGGCGTCCTGCGTGGCCTCGAACACCTGGCTGGAGAGCCGCATGAACTCCTCGTTGGCGCGGCGCTGCTCGACTTCCTTCTCCAGCGACGCGGCCAGCGCGGCCAGCTCGGTGGTGCGCTCGGCCACGCGTTCCTCCAGCAGCGCGCGCTCGGCGGCCAGCGCCTGCTGGGCGCGGCCCAGCCGCACATGGGCGTCGGTGCGGGCCAGGATTTCCTCGGCCTGGAACGGCTTGGCGATGAAGTCCACCGCACCCAGCGCGAAGCCGCGCACCTTGTCGTCGGTGTCATGCTGGGCCGACAGGAAGATCACCGGCACCTGGCTCAGTTCCGGCGACGCCTTCAGGCGGCGGCACACCTCGAAGCCGTCGATGCCGGGCATGCGCACGTCGAGCAGGATCAGTTCCGGCGGGCGTGACTGCGCGGTCCACAGGGCCAGCTCGCCGTTGGGCGCCTGGCGCACGTAGTAGCCCGCTTCCGTCAGCAGGTCGCTCAGCAGTTTGAGCGAGGCCGGCGTGTCTTCCACGATCAGCACTTCGCCCTTGGTGTGTTGTTCCGACAAATCCCGATGCATGTAAAACTCTCTCGCCTGGTTTGCTGCCGCTATCATATACCCGTCAGGCTTGCGCCTCCAGTTCGTTGTCCGCCTCGTCCAGCAAACCGCACAGCTGCGGATACTGGTGCAACCGTATCATGTGCTCGATGCGCTCGACCACCTCCGCCAGCTCCAGCGGCAAGGGCGCCAGCAACAGCGCCACGCGCGGCAGGTTCAGTTCCTGCAGCGCGGTCTTGAGCTGCTGGCGCAGCGCCCGGTCCAGCAATCCCAGGTCGCTGCGCGACAGCGGCGGCAGCATGGGCTGGCGCGCGCCGTGATGGCGGCGCACGAACTGCAGGCCCAGTTGCTGCTCCAGCACCGCGTACAGCTGCTCCTGCTCGACCGGCTTGCGCATGAACTCATCGGCGCCGGCGGCCAGCGCCTCTTCGCGTTCCTCGGCGTAGGCGGACGCGGTCAGCATCACCACCCGCGGCTGCGGGCCGGCGGCGTTGGCGCGGATCTGGCGCGTCGCGCTCAGGCCGTCCAGCGCCGGCATGCGCCAGTCCATGAACACCAGGTCCGGCCGCCAGACGTCGACCATCGCCAAGGCCTGGGCGCCGTCGCCCACCACCGCCACCTCGAAGCCCAGCGGCTGCAGCAGGTTTTCCAGCAGCGTGCAGCCGTCGGCGTTGTCGTCGGCCACCAGGATGCGGCGGCCGCGCTGCGGCGGCGCCAAAGCGGCCACCTCGTCGTCCTCGCCGATCACGGGCGCGCTGTCGGCCACCTGCACCGTGATCGCGAAACGGAAGGTGGCGCCGGCGCCTGGCGCCGACTGCACGGTCAGGTCGCCGCCCATCAGCTGGACGAATTCGCGCGAGATGGTCAGGCCCAGGCCCGTGCCTTCATGCGCGCCGGGGCCGTCGGCCTGGATGAACGGTTCGAAAATGCGGGCCTGGTCGGCCTGCGAGATGCCCGGGCCGGTGTCGATGACGGCGAATTCCAGCTCGCAGGCATGGGCCGCGCCGCGCTGCGCGCCGCGCACCCGCAGCGTGACCTTGCCCTGCCCCGTGAACTTGACCGCGTTCGACATCAGGTTCAAAAGCACCTGGCGCAGCTTGGTGCCGTCCACGCGGGCGCCGGCGGGCAGGCCGGCGGCGTCCAGCTCCAGCTCCACGCCGGTCTGGCCGGCGCGCATGCTGACCATGTCCATCACTTCCTGCAGCATGTCGTGCAGGCCGACCACCTCGGTCTGCAGGTTGGCGCGGCCCGCCTCGATCTTGGACAGCTCGAGGATGTCGTTGATCAGCGTGAGCAGGTGCTGGCCGGAGCGGTGGATGATGGCCAGGTTGCGCTTCTCCTCCGGCAGCATGTTCTTGGAGTCGGCCATCAGGCGCGAGAAGCCGATCACGGAATTGAGCGGCGTGCGCAGCTCGTGGCTCATATTCGCCAGGAAGATGCTCTTGGCCTGGTTGGCCGCCTGCGCCTGCAGCACCGCCACCGACAGCGCATTGGTGCGCTCGGCCACCAGGTCCTCCAGGTGGATGCGGTGGCGGCGCAGCTCCTGCTCGGCCACGCGGCTGGCGGTGACGTCGTAGTTCACGCCGACCATGCGCGCCGGATGGCCCTCGGCGTCGCGGAAGATCATGGCGTCGCCCTTGATGTAATGGACCGAGCCGTCGGCCCAGACCACGCGGAACTCGACGTCGAATTCCGCCGTGCCCTCCAGCGCCTGCCGCAGCAGCGCCTCGGTGGGGATGGCGTCGTCGGGGTGCATCATGCTGCGCCATAGCTCGAAGGGCCGCGCCACCTTGCGGCCCTCGATGCCGTGCAGGCGGTACATCTGCTCGTCCCACACCACTTCGTCGCTGATGATGTTCCAGTCCCAGATGCCGATCGCCGCCGCGCTGCTGGCGATCTGCAAGCGTTCCTCGCTGGCGTGCATGGCGACGAAGCGGCTGTCCATCAGGCGCACCATCTCGCGGATCGAGCCGTTGAGGGTTTTCAGCTCGCCGAAGAACCAGTCGGTGGGCGGCAAGGCGCCGGGATTCTGGCCGGCCTTGACGTTGGCGGCGTAGCGTTCGATGGTGGTCAGCGGCTTGAGGATCAGCTGCCATAGCAGCAGGTACAGGCTCAGCACCAGCGTCACGTCCAGCACGAAGATCATGCCGGCGATGGTGTACAGGCGCTGGCGCAGCTGCTCGATCAGGCCGGCCGGTGAGGCGAACACGGTGATCGTGCCGATGTTCTGGCCGCCGGCGACGATGGGCCGCTCCTCGAACAGCAGTTCGGGATTGTTCGGCATGCGGGTGGCGGCCACCAGCTGCGCCTGGTCGTTGCGGGTGATGATGAAGGGATGGTTGCTGGCCACCGGCGCCACCGCGCTGGCGTACAGGTCGCGGTTGCTCAAGCCGCTCTTCATGATGGTGACGATCTGGGTCTCGTCGAAGTTCCAGGCCGGCAGCGCCACGGCGGCGGACAGCTCGTCGGCGCTGTTGGCCAATGTCTTGTGCAGCTGCTCCCAGCGCTGGGCGCGCTCGACCTGGTAGAAGTACAGCGCGAAGGTCGTCAGCACCAGCGTCACCACGGCGGTCAGCGTGACGCTCACGAACACGGCGATCGATACTCTTCCTGCGCGGCGGGCAAGTCGGTCCAACATCGGAAAACCATTCTTTTGGGGTTAGTCTGCGGGGCTTCGACTTAAATCATAGGTTTAAACCGACCTGAAGTCCATGCATTTTATTGCCCAAAAGGATTAAATTACAGAAACAGCAAGTTTTTACACAATCATGCAACATCCTTGACGGTTTGCAAATGGTCGCAGGCGATGGCCGTGCTCAGGAACAGCTGCCCGTTCAGCTCGCGCAGCAGCGCCGTGCCGCGCAAGCGGTCCAGCACCGGCCCCTTCACCTCGGCCAGGTGCAGGCCGATGCCGCGCCGCTTCAGGCGCTGGTTCAGCTCGGCCAGCTCGTACAGCGCCGTGGTGTCGATCGAACTCACCGGCGACATCACCAGCACCAGATGGCGCGCGCTGGCGTGGGTGGCCAGCTCGCATTCGATGCGCCCGGCCACCGCCTCCATATTGCCGAAGAATAGATTGGCGTCGATGCGCAGCACCAGCAGTTCCGGCCGGGTTTCGACCGGATAGCGTTCGACGTTGCGGAAATGCTCGGTGCCGGCGATGCGGCCGAGCACCGCGATATGCGGCCGGCTGGCGCGCCAGATCAGGGTGCCCATCGACAGCGCCACGCCGACCACCACGCCCGCCTCCACGCCCAGCGCCAGCACGCCCAGGCAGGTGGCGGCCCAGGCCAGCACGTCGCCGCGGTCGTACTGCCAGGCGGTGCGCACGATGTCCAGCTCCAGCAGGCCAAGCACGGCGACGATGATGGTCGCGGCCAGCACCGGCAGCGGCAGCAGCGCCAGCCAGCCGGTGGGCGCGATCAGCGCGGCGGCCAGCAGTGCGGCGGTGACGATGCTCGACAGCGGCGTGTGGGCGCCGGCGGCGTAATTGACGGCGGAGCGCGACAGGCCGCCGGTGACGGGGAAGCCGCCGCTCAAGGCGCTGGCCACGTTGGCCGCGCCCAGGCCGATCAGCTCGTGGTTGCTGACCAGCTTCTCGTTGCGCTTGAGCGCCAGCGACTGCGCCGACGACATCGAGGTCAGGAAAATGATAAAGCCGATCAGCAGCCCCGGTTGCAGCAGCGGCTTCCAATGCGGGGCGGAGGTGGCCAGGTTCAGATGCGGCAGGCCGCCGGGGATGGCGCCGGCGGTGCGCACGCCCAGCTCGCCCAGGTTGGTGGTGGCCATCAGCCCGATGCCGGCCAACACCACCATCATCGGCATCAGCTTGGCGGCGACGTCGGCGGCGGCCGGTTTCAGGCCGCGGCGCTTGAGCAGGCCGGCCAGGTACAGGCGGGACAGCACCAGCACAATTAAAGCGCCGACACCCAGCACGGCGCTGGGCGGGTGCAGGTGCGGCGGCTCGGCGCCGAGCAGGGTATGCAGTTGGTTGAACGCGATGACCAGCGCCGAGCCGACCGTAAAGCCGCTCATCACCGGACGAGAAAAGAAGTTGGCCAGGAAGCCCATGCGCAGCAAGCCGCACAGCAGCAGGGCCGCGCCGGAGATCAGTGCAAGCTGCGCGGCCAGCACGCCGGACAGCGCGGAGCCGGCCGGCGCCAGCGGTGCGATCGCGGTGGATGTCATCAGCGCGATGATGGCCATCGGCCCCACCGACTGCGTCATGCTGCTGCCGAACAGCGCGTAGGCGATCGGCGGCAGGATGCTGGCATACAGCCCCGCCACCGGCGGTAACCCGGCCACCAGCGCGTAGGCGGTGGCCTGCGGGATCATCATCATCGCCACCACCAGGCCGGCGGAGAGATCGCCGACCAGCAGCGGGCGCCGGTAGTGCTTCAGCCAATGCAGCATGGTCGGTCCGTGGAGCTGGAAAATATCGCCAGTCTACGCGATCGGCTCCCTGCGGCCCAGACCCTAATGCGTTTTTTTCATAAGCTAATTTGAAAAACGTATAACAGGATCCGGTGTCAACGCGGCGGCAGCGACGCCTGTACCGCTTGCAGGATTTCCAGCGACA
>Ga0308157_10010052_pt1 | contig 10348 bp, 7 predicted proteins | sample PhyBR1_FD_201035 | JGI IMG/M metagenome (GOLD analysis project Ga0308157, IMG submission 201035) | Phyllosphere microbial communities from UC Gill Tract Community Farm, Albany, California, United States - DLSLB.R1 | ecosystem: Host-associated > Plants > Phyllosphere > Unclassified | place: USA... | reverse complement strand
TCGGCGCCGCATGTTCGGCGGTGACGCCAGCACACCCATGGTTCGTCGAAGCGCACCAGTTCAGGATCGACACGGCGGACGGCATCGGCCGCCCGACACCCGAAGGCGCGCACCGCGACGGCGTGAATTTCGTGGCCGTGATCATGATTGGGCGCCATGGCATCAAGGGCGGCGAGACGCGCGTGTTCGACGCCGATGGTCCATCTGGCCAGCGCTTCACGATGACCGACCCGTGGACGCTGCTGCTGCTGGACGACGCCGCCGTGATCCACGAATCGACGCCGATCCAGCCGCTGGGCGAGCATGGTTACCGCGATACGCTGGTGCTGACCTGGCGCGCCGGGTCGTTCCAGGGCGAAAACGCTTAAATAGAGCAAAAAAAACGCCCGCAGAACCTGATGGTTGGCGGGCGGCAAATCCAATTTTCGGAGAAAACTGGAGGAGACAGTTCCAATATAATCCTTTTTATTGTGCAGTGCAATACGGTAGATCTACTGTTGTAAATTTGCAGAACGCCCTGCCAAACCGCCTATTTTTCCGCACTGCACTATTTGCAATGACACCCGTGCAGCCCTGCCGGGGGCGTCACATTTGCTACACTCAGTTGCTTGCCGGAGCGCCGGACCGCCGGATTGCTGGACCAGGCCGCGATCACCCAGACACCATGAAAACCATTCGACATCCACGTGCCCTTGCCATCGCCCTCGGGGCCGCGTCGCTGTGCGCCGTCATTGCGCTGGCGACGATCAACCGCGCCGACGCCAAGGAAGAAAAGGCCGCCCCGCGCCCTGCCCTGAGCGTCACCACCACCCGCCCCGCCACCACCAGCCTGCCGATCAGCCTGACCGCCAACGGCAGCATCGCCGCCTGGCAGGATGCTGTCATCGGCAGCGAATCGAACGGGCTGCGCCTGAACGAAGTGCGCGTCAATGTCGGCGACGTGGTCAAAAAGGGCCAGGTGCTGGCCGTGTTCGCGGATGAAACCGTGCGCGCCGATATCGCAGGCGCGCGCGCCGCGCTGCTCGAAGCGAAGGCCAATGCCCTGGAATCCAAGGCAAACGCCGACCGCGCGCGGGCACTGGAAAGCTCCGGCGCCCTGAGCGCCCAGCAGGTCACGCAATACGTGACTGGCGAGCAGACCGGCGCCGCGCGCGTCCAGTCGGCCCAGGCCACGCTCACGCAGCAGCAGCTGCGCCTGAAGTACACGCAGGTGACGGCGCCCGACAGCGGCGTGATCTCGGCGCGGGGCGCCACCGTTGGCGCCGTCGTCGGCGTGGGCACCGAACTGTTTCGCATGATCCGCCAGGGCCGCCTTGAATGGCGCGCCGAAGTGACGGCGCAAGACCTCGGGCGCATCAAGGCGGGCACCCGCGCGGTCGTGCGCGGCGCCAGCGGTCTCGAAGTCACGGGCAAGGTGCGCGTCGTGGCGCCGTCGGTCGATCCGCAGACCCGGCTTGCGCTGGTCTATGTCGACCTGCCGCCGGCACTGTCGGGCGACATGCCGCTCAAGGCCGGCATGTTTGCCAGCGGCCGTTTCGAACTGGGCACGTCGAACGCCCTGACCGTGCCGCAGCAGTCGATCGCGGTGCGCGACGGCTTCAGCTACGTGTACCGCCTGAATGCGGACAGCCGCGTGAGCCAGCTGAAGGTCACCACGGGCCGCCGCCTGGGCGACCGGGTCGAGATTGTCGGCGGCCTCGCAGCCGACGCGCCCATTGTCGTCACCGGCGCCGGGTTCCTGAATGACGGTGACCTGGTACGCAATATAGCCACGCCCGCAGTCGCGCCAGCTGCAGCACCGGCAAAGGCTGCACGATGAATTTCTCCGCCCTGTCGATCCGCAATCCGATCCCGGCGATCATGCTGTTCGTCCTGCTCACCGTGGCAGGGCTGATGGCCTTCAATGCCAGCAAGGTGCAGGACTTCCCGGACATCGAACTGCCGATCGTCACCGTCACCGCCGTCCTGGACGGCGCCGCGCCGGCGCAGCTGGAAACCGAAGTCGCGCGCAAGATCGAAGACTCGGTCGCCACCCTGCAGGGCATCAAGAACATCTACACGCGCGTGCTCGACGGCGTGGCCACCGTCACGGTCGAATTCATCCTCGAGCGCGATTCGGCCGAAGCCGTCAACGACGTGCGCGACGCGGTCTCGCGCGTGCGCGCCGACATGCCGGCCGAGCTGCGCGAACCGACCGTGACCAAGGCCGCCACCGCTGGGCGCGTCGTCTCGACCTTCACGATCGCCGCGGCCGAAGGCTCGGGCCTGGACGACCAGGACCTGAGCTGGTTCGTCGACAACGACGTCGCCAAGCGCATGCTGGGCGTGCCGGGCCTCGGTGAAATCCGGCGCGTGGGCGGCGTCACGCGCGAGATGCGCGTGGAGCTCGATGACCAGAAGATGGCGGCGCTGCGCGTCTCGGCGCTGGATATCTCGCGCCAGCTGCGCAATGTGCAGCGCGAAGCGCCGGGTGGCCGGGGCGATGTCAGCGGCGTCGAGCAATCGGTGCGCACGCTGGCCACCGTCGGCACCGCGCAGGCGCTGGCCGCGATGGAGATCCCGCTGCCGGACGGACGCCACGTGCGCCTGGACCAGGTGGCGCGCGTACTCGACACCGTGGAAGAACCGCGCGCGCTGGCCGAGCAGGATGGCCGCCGCGTGGTCGCCTTCGAAGTGTTCCGCACGCGCGGGGCGGGCGAGATCGATGTCGCCACGGGCGCGCGCGCCGCGATGGAACAGCTCAAGAAAGAAAACCCGAAGCTGATCGTCAATGAAGTGATCGACAACTCGGTGTCGGTCGACGAGAACTTCGACGCCTCGATGCACATGCTGTACGAAGGCGCGCTGCTGGCGGTGCTGGTGGTGTGGTGGTTCCTGCGCGACTGGCGCGCGACGCTGATCGCCGCGGCCGCCCTGCCCCTGTCGGTGATTCCGGCCTTCCTGGGCCAGTACCTGTTCGGCTACACGCTCAATATGGTCACGCTGCTGTCGCTGGCCCTTGTGATCGGCGTGCTGGTCGACGATGCGATCGTCGAGATCGAAAACATCTCGCGCCACCTCCACATGGGCAAGTCGCCGATGCAGGCCTCGCTCGAAGCGGCCGACGAAATCGGGATGGCGGTGATCGCCACCACGTTCGCCCTCGTGGCCGTGTTCCTGCCGACCGCCTTCATGGGTGGCATTCCCGGCAAGTTCTTCAAGCAGTTCGGCTGGACCGCCGTGCTGGCGATCCTGGCTTCGCTGCTAGTGGCGCGCCTGCTCACGCCGATGATGTGCGCGTACCTGCTCAAGGCGCCGAAGAACGCCGGCGTGGCCGGTCACGAGCCACAGGACGGCGCGATCATGCGGCGCTACCTGGCCGTGATGCAGTGGTGCCTGCGCCGCCGTGGCCTGACGATGCTGGGCGCAGCCGTGTTCTTTGCGGGCTCGCTGGCGCTGGTACCGCTGCTGCCGACCGGCTTCATGCCGCCAGCCGACCGCTCGCAGACGCAGGTCAATGTCGAACTGGCGCCGGGCGCCACGCTGGCCCAGACCCGCGCCGTGGCCGAACAGGTGCGCCTGGAGCTGATGAAGGTCGAGGGCGTGACGAGCGTCTTCAGTTCGATCGGTGGCGGCTCGAGCGGCGACGCGTTCTCGCCGGGCGCCGCTGCCGAAGCGCGGCGTGCGGTGCTGACGGTAAAAACAGTGGACCGGAGTGACCGCGACGTGAAGCTGGGCGTCATTGAAAACACGATCCGCGAACGCGTGGCCGCCATTCCCGGCGCGCGCTTCACGGTCGGCATTCCCGACGCCGGCACCAAGATGCAGCTGGTGCTGCGCAGCGAAGACGCCAATGCGCTGAGCACCGCGGCGCGCCAGGCCGAGCGTGAATTGCGCGGCCTGCCCGGCATCGGCAACGTCAGTTCGAGCGCCTCTCTCGTGCGCCCCGAAATCATCGTGCGCCCCGACTTTGCGCGCGCGGCCGACCAGGGTGTGACGGCGGCGGCGATCGGTGAAACGGTGCGCGTGGCCACCGCCGGCGACTACGAGCAGTCGCTGGCCAAGATGAACCTGGACGAGCGCCAGGTACCGATCCGCGTGAAACTGCCCGATGCCGTGCGGGCCGACCTGGACGCGATCGGGCGCCTGACGGTGCCCGGCAAGAACGGACCGGTGCTGCTCTCGACCGTGGCCGACATCACGATGGAAAGCGGCCCGGCGCAGATCAACCGCCTGAACCGCACCCGCAATGTCACGCTCGACGTCGAGCTGTCGGGCCGCTCGCTCGGCGAAGTCAATACCGAGGCGCGCGCGCTGCCCGTGTTCCAGTCGCTGCCGTCGTCAGTGACGATCGCCGAACTGGGCGACGCCCAGGAAATGCAGGCGCTGTTTGCCAGCTTCGGCCTGGCAATGCTGATCGGCGTGCTGTGCATCTACGGCGTGCTGGTGCTGCTGTTCTCGGACTTCATGCAGCCAGTGACGATCCTGGCCGCGCTGCCCCTGTCGATCGGCGGCGCCTTCGTGGCGCTGCTCGTGACGAGCAATGCGCTGTCGATGCCGACGATGATCGGCCTGATCATGCTGATGGGGATCGTGACCAAGAACTCGATCCTGCTGGTCGATTACGCGATCCTGGCGCGCCAGGCGGGCATGAACCGCTTCGACGCGCTGGTCGACGCCTGCCACAAGCGCAGCCGGCCGATCGTGATGACGACCATCGCGATGGGCGCCGGCATGCTGCCGCTGGCGCTGGGCTTCTCGGGTGACCCGAGCTTCCGCTCGCCGATGGCGGTGGCCGTGATCGGTGGCCTGATCACGTCGACCTTACTGAGCCTGCTGGTGGTGCCGGCCGTGTTCACGTATGTCGACGACTTCGAGAATTGGCTCAAGCGCACGGGGCGCAAGATGCGGCGCCAGCCGGCGCGGGCCGTCGAGGTGGACAACACCCCGGCCTGAGCGCCTTCAGCAGGGTTCTTCGACGCCGGCAGCCTGCAGCAACTGCCAGAGCGCGAAGACCTTCGCGCCATCGTTTGCCGGGCAATGGGGCAGCAGCCCCGCCCTACTGTGTTCATCCATCGCATCGACGATCCGCCCGATCATCGCCGCATCGTCGGCGCTGACGATGGCCAGCGGATGCGCCCAGCGCGGGCGGCCCGGTTCGCGGCCGAACAGCCACACCGGCAGCACGCCCACCAGCAGCAGCGGGCACACGACGGGAATCAGATAGGTCCACCAGGGCGACCAGAGCGCGCCAACGAGGCCAGTCAGCCCCAGACTGACTACGATGGCCGCCCCATGGAGTTGCGCGCCGCACCGCTCCAGCCAGTCCGGCGGATAGGCCCTTGCCAGCCGGCTCACCACGCCCTGCAGACGAAAATGGTCACCGCGTGACAGGGCAATCCGGGCAGGATCGACGACTGTGCGCAGCATGCTCATGATGGCCTGCCCTGCAGGGTGGCGACCAGCGCCACGACGATCGTGCACGCGATCCAGATCGACCACAGCGTATGCGTCATGAAATGCGCGCCGCGCAGCTGCTGCAGATAGCCGACCGTGGCGCCGGCCCCGATCGCCAGCAATGCGGCGGCGCGCGCCCGCGCTGGCCGCGCCGGTAACCAGCAGACCGCCAGCGCCACCAGCCACAGGGCGCTCGACGCATGGCCGGCAGGCAGGCACTGGCCCGGCGCCACGCCCGTGGGGAACGCGCCAAACAGGCGCACGTACGGCTGCTCGCCACCATAGCGCAGCAGGTCCCATGGACAATGCGATGCGCTGAGCTGTTTCAAGGTACTGGTCACGGCCGGCACCAGGACGGCGGACAGCGCGACAATGCGCAGCTGCAGGCGGCCAAGCGCGCCCAGCGCAGCGCGGGGCCGGCAGGCATCGACGAGCGCATAGCCGACGACGCCCACCGCAAGCACCATCATGAACTGCTTGACGATGACGTGGTTGAACGTGACGGTCAGCCACGCATCGCGCCAGGGAAACGCGCGGCGCTGCGCGTCGAACACGGCATCGGCCAGCACCAGGTCGAGATCCGTATAACGACCGAGCCACAGAATGGCCAGTGCACCGGCCGCGAGCAGCCCGGCCAGGCGCCGCAGGGCGCGCGCCGGCAGCAGCGTGGCATCGCCCCGCACCTCACGCACCCCGCACGCACGCATGAAACAGGTCCAGGCGCGGATTGAGCACGGCCGTGTTCACGTCGAGCATGCCGAGCACCGAATGGAACACATTGTCATGGGACAGCGGTTCGTTGCGCCGCGCGGCCAGGCAGCGCCGGTCGATGCGGAACCGGTCGCTGAAGCCCTCGGACATCCACAGCATCATCGGCACCTCGGTCTGTTCGCGCGGCGCGAACATGTAGGGCGCGCCGTGCAGATACACGTTGTTCTCGCCCAGCGACTCGCCGTGGTCCGAGAAGTACAGCATGGCCGTATCGGCGTCCTGCGCGGCCGCGATCGCGCGCAGGCCGTCGATGGTCTTGCTCAGGAAGTAATCGGTGTACAGGATCGTGTTGTCGTAGGCGGCCCGGATCGATTCGCGCGAGCAAGTGTCGAAGTCACTACTTGCGCACACCGGGCCAAAGCGGCCGAACCCTTGCGGGTAGCGGCTGGCATACGCCGGACCATGGCTGCCCTTCTGGTGCAGCACGACGACCAGATCCTTGCTGCTATTGGCGAGCAAGCCGGGCAAGCCATCGAGCAGGCGCTCGTCATAGCACTCGTCGCCGCTGCAGTGCACATTCTTGCCGTCGGGCCGCGACAGGTCCTCGTACGTCACCCGGTTGCACACGCCCTTGCAGCCCGAATTGTTATCGCGCCACAGCACGGCAAAACCCGCGTGCGCCAGCACGTCGAGCAAGCCTTCCTGGCTCGCCGCCTTCGACTGGCTGTAGTCGTTGCGCCCGAAGGCAGAAAACACGCACGGCACTGACACCGCGGTCGCCGTACCACACGAGCTGACACGCGAAAAATTGATCAAGCCAGCTTGCCGTGCCAGTAGCGGATTGGTCTCGCGGGCATAGCCATCGAGCGAAAAATTCGCCGCCCGCGCCGTCTCGCCCACGACGATCACCGTCAGTGTCTTGCGGTGATGGCCGGCCCAGGCAGCGCCCTTCACGGCATCGCGGCCCAGCGGCGCAACCACGACGTCGGCCGCCCAGCGGCTGCGCAGATACCCATGCACGGCCTGGATGAAATTGGTGGGCGTGAGCAGGAAGCGCAGTTCGCGGTGCTCATGCAGCGTCGGCGCCAGGCTCTTGAACAGCAGCGCCAGCAGGAGAAACGCCAGCAGCAGCGAGCCGCCGGCATTGCTGCTGCGCTTGAGCAGCCCTTTCACGCCGCTCGGAAACTGGATTTTGGCGCGCGCGATCCACAGCGATGGCAGCACGCCCAGCAAGCCGATCCTGGCGGCCATCTGCCAGCTGATCAATTCGGTCGCTTCGCGGGAATCGGTCTCGAACACGTTCTGGATCATCGCCTTGTCGATGACGATCCCGTAGGCCGCGATGAAGTAGCCTGCGGCAGACGCGGCCAGCACGAGGGCGATCAGCACCGGCTTGGCGAAGTAGCGAAAGCTGGCCAGCGTCAGGCAGGCATTGAAGAACAGGACGACGATTAAAAACGTCCCTGCCAGCGTGGGCAGGCTGGCCAGCGATACGCCACCGATGGCGCGGACCAGCACCGTCCAGAACGTGACGTTGCCCAGGCTTGCCAGCAATAGCGCCACGCCCAGTATGAGCAACGATGCATCGATCCGTCTTGCAAACAGCTTATCCATTCCACGCCCTTGTCAACAGCGCAGCGGACGTCGCTGCAGTGCTTCAAGGATAGAAAGGATGATGGCAAGCCACCGTCAACGCGGCGTTAGGATGGCGTGAACGACACGGGAAAAATGATCGTGAAGCGGCTGCCGCCACTTGGACGGTTTTCGTACACGAGCGAGGCGCCCAGGTATTCGCAGATGCGCTTGACCAGCGACAGACCCAGCCCGGTGCCCGCGGAACCGCTCGACGGGATGGGCCGCGCGCCCTCGCCCAGCGTCTGGCGCACCGCTTCCGGCAGGCCGCGCCCGCTGTCTTCGACGGTGATGCGCCCCGGTTCGATCACAACCGTTACTTCGCCCTGCTCGGTGTACTGGCAGGCATTGCGAATCAGGTTGGCGATGGCCGACACGCACAGTTCGGCGGGCGCGCAAATGCGAAACGCCGCATCGCCGACGCAGCGCAGCGTGACGGGCTTGTCCGCCACCATGGCCTGGTAGCGCTCTGTTTCACGGCGCGCGATCTCGTTGACCGACACCGGCGAAAACAGGCCGAGCTGGGGTGCGCGCGCGAGCACCAGCAGCACCGTCACGCACTCCGTCGCTTCCTGCGCCGCCCGGTAAATGCGCTGCGCCGGCGCCTGCACCGCCGGGCTCCTGCCGTTTTCAACGAGGATCTCGGCCGCGCCCATGATGACGGTCAGCGGCGTGCGCAGCTCGTGGCTGACGTCGCCGGTGAACAGGCGTTCACGGTCGAGGTATTCACGTAACTCGCGGGTGTGCGCAGCGAGCGCGCGCGCCAGCGTTCCCAGTTCGTCGCCCCGTTCGATATGCGGCAAGGCAAACGCGCCCTGCCCGACCGCGTCGGCCAGTTCGCGCAGCGGTGTGACGATGCGCCTGCCGACAAAACGGCCAAGAAACAGCGCCAGCGTGACGAAGCCGGCGAAAAAGGCAGCGAACATCGAGTAGACCAGGATCTCGATCTCTTCGTAATCGCTTTCATGGTCGACCACCACGTACGGTCCCCGTTCGTCGGCGCCGGCCAGCACATGCAGGCCGATGCCATCGACCTCGGCCTCGGAGACGCCGGCCGGCAACGCGCGCAGCGAGAGCGGAATATCGTCGCCCCGGTGGAAGCGCAGGCCCGCCGGCAGATCGGCCGGCAGCCCGGCGGCGGCCCTGGGGCGCGCCCACTTCTCGACTTCGGCCAGGCGCTCGTCGACCAGGTGGACTTCGATGCCCTCGACCACCAGCGCAGCCAGCACGGCAAAGAACAGCGACAGCACCACGCCGAACAGGATGAAGGCGCCGACAATCGGCCGGCTGAGCGAACTAGCCGGGCGCATCGGGCATCGCCAGTTTGTAGCCGACACCGGCGATCGTATGGACCATGGGCGAGGCAAACGGCTTGTCGACCGCCTGGCGCAGCGCGTGGATGTGCGTGCGCAGCGCGTCGCTCTCGGGGCGGTCTTCGCCCCATACCGCCTGCTCGAGCGCCTCGCGCGGCACGATGCGCGGGGCCGCCGCCATCAGGCTGCGCAGCAGGACGTAACCGGTCTTGGTGAGCGCGATCCTGACGCCGTCACGCGACGCCTGTTGCTGGTCGGGATCGAACACGAGCGGCCCGAAACGCAGCACGCGGCTGAACGCGTGCTGCCCGCCCGCACGGCGCGCCAGCGCTTTCAGGCGCACGTCGAGTTCGACCAGCGAGAAAGGTTTGACCAGGTAGTCGTCGGCGCCGCTGTCGAAGCCCAGCACCTTGTCCTGCAGGCTGTCGCGCGCCGTCAGCATCAGCACCGGCGTCGCGCTGGACAACTCGGTGCGCAGCTTCTGGCACAGCTCCAGGCCGCTCAGGCCGGGCAGCATGACATCGAGGACGATGACGTCGTAGTTGTTTTCGGAGGCCAGCGCCAGGCCGCCATAGCCGTTGCGTGCCGAATCGACGGCGTAGCCCTTTGGTTCAAGGAACCCGTACAGGTTGGCCAGGATGTCCGGGTTGTCTTCGACGATGAGGATGCGCATGCTGGTCATTGTAAGGCGAATCGGTCGCCGTTTTCAGCGCGGGCGATAGCGCTGCTCGCGGTACAGGATCGACGGCAGGATCACGTGCGCCATCGCCTTGTCGACCTGCGCCTGGGTCGGACTGCCACTACCCGGGCTGAAATGCCCGCTGTCTGCGTCATACCGGCCCGCCAGCGGCGATTGCCCGGGCCGCAGCACGGTGGCCGATGCGCCTTCGAGGTAGGCAAAATAATCGTTGAACTGGATCAGCGCGCGGCCCGGCGTCGTGCTGTCTTTCACGAGATCGCGCCCGATCATCGGGTGCGTGCTCGAGACGCCCAGCAGCGACAGCAGTGTCGGCGCCAGGTCGATCTGGCTGGCGATGGTCGTGATGCGCTTCGGTTCGATGTCCGCGCCCAGGATCAGGCCCGGGATATGGAATTTCTTGATCGGCACGAGGCTGTCGCCATACACGCGGTTGTCGTGGTCGGCCACGATCAAAAACACCGTGTCTTTCCAGTAGGCCTGCTGTTTGGCTGCGCGGATGAACTTGCCCAGCGCGTAGTCGGCATACTTGACGGCGTTGTTGACGGTCTGCTTGTCG
>Ga0308157_10010051_pt1 | contig 10351 bp, 9 predicted proteins | sample PhyBR1_FD_201035 | JGI IMG/M metagenome (GOLD analysis project Ga0308157, IMG submission 201035) | Phyllosphere microbial communities from UC Gill Tract Community Farm, Albany, California, United States - DLSLB.R1 | ecosystem: Host-associated > Plants > Phyllosphere > Unclassified | place: USA... | reverse complement strand
CAGCGACCATAAAAGTTTTACCGTTACGGCAGATCCATCGATGGTCTACGATTATGTGGTCAAACATTTTATTGGCTACCAGGTGGCTTAAATCTCTCTTAAAAACCAAGGCCTCCAGACCATAACCAATGCTAATATTTTAAAATAATAGCAGCAAACCTAGAAAAAACTACGATGCCTAACGCTACCTCAAAAACGGCAACAGTTTATCCAACGAAATCCCTAAATAATCGCATACATGAAAAACAGTAATGGGCTGGTGTTTGCGCAAACCATTACAATCCCTAATCAATTGTAAGATACGCTGGCAGGTACGCTCGCTTTTGCCCGTAATCAGTTTAAGGTCGGCAGTATAAAAAAATAAACGATGTAATGGCCCACTCATATTCAAATGCTTCATTAGAGAAAGTAATTGTGTCATTCAACAAAACAAATTTACCTCATACGCAAAAGCTTAGCAAGCAACCTGAAACTTTTAGCAGATTATCAAACGCCACCCAAACACCCCTTGCCAATTTCGCAATAACCATTGCAAGCCATGTTTACATTTCGGCAATAAACAATTCAAAACATTAAAAATATGCAAACTCAAACTTTGGGCATTAACCACAAAAAATAGCATAAAAGGAAAATTTTCTGCTTAAAATAACCAAACGGTGGGCCTTTAACATTATGTCAAGCCCCCGCAAAAACTTTAAAGTCAGTCAAAATCGGCCTTTGCGTTGCTAATACACCTTGGCAAACTGCACCTCCAATCCATCATTCAGAGACCTGCCTTATTTTCAAATGCCAAACTTACCATGTAAGGCATGGAAGAAAATATAAGCCTAAACCTTAAAAATGGGTTTATATGATTTAAAGTAAATGAGGGGTCTTCGACCACATCTCAAGCCAAAGCAAATACATCTCCGTTCCACTTTTTTTCGGTCTCTTATTTTTCGGGTTGCAAGAATAAGCCAAAGTATTGACTTTAAAAGAAAAGTAAGCAACCGAGAGTTTTTGTTACTTTTTGCGGTCAAAAAGTAAGAGCCCAGCGGCGGCGAGCTAAAAAAATATTAACCATAATATAGATTAAAATATGCTATACCGCTTAGGCATATGGTTACAAACGTATCACCAACGGTAGACCGAGCCTAGACCGACGGTGAACCACTACACCCAAAACGACAATTGCGACAAAAACGAACAAAAAACGCATAATACATCCAAATGCGTACGAAACCGCCAAACCCGACATGCCTTATTTTTTTCCTGCCCAACTTTACCCTCAAGCACTAGAAAAGGGTGCGAAATTTTAATTATTAATCACATTTAAACAGAAAAAAGATGGCAAAGTCAGAAAACAACGAAGTAATGTTTGGTGCCCGCGGAAAAGTGGGAAACCTAGTGGTATTTAAAAACTTTGGAAACAACCAAACCGTAATTTCCAAAAGACCAAGAAGACAAGAAAATCCCGTGTACACGGCAAAACAAATTGAGGTAAAACAGAAATTTAGGGAAGCGGTCGTCTATGCAAAAGGCGTCATCGGCAATCCAAATTTAGCGGCCATTTATCAACCCTTCGCTAAGGCCGGCACATCAGTCTACAACCTCGCTTTAGCAGATTATTGCAAAGCCCCACAAATTGTCTTAATCGACACAGCTAGCTACCAAGGCCAAATCGGCGAGCAGATTAGGGTAAGGACCATAGACAATTTTAGGGTCACAGAAGTAAGGGTAAGCGTTTATGATGATGCAGATGTATTGCTAGAAAGCGGTTTGGCTATGCTCAGTGCAAACAACATCGATTGGATTTACGATACCACTATCTTAAATGGCAATTTGGCAGGCACAAAAATTACGGCCGAAGCTAAAGACACCCCTGGCAATAAAACGCTAGAAACAATCGCTATTTAGTGAACAGATCATCCTGGAGTTATCGCTCTGGGATGATCTCATTGGCATTTGCAGACCAATAAAAAAGGATTGCTCTTTTATGAACAATCCTTTAGTTTTTTGGGCACGAAACCCGTTTAGTACCCAGCGCCGGAATCGAACCGGCACGGTTTCCCATTGGTGTTTGAGACCAACGCGTCTACCAATTCCGCCAGCTGGGCATTTGCTCGTAAGCGGGAGCGCAAATCTATAAAAACACTTGATATTACACAAGTTTTATTTCAAGTATTCGCTATTATTTTTTGATGTTAATCGTTTCAATCAGATTTACAGCACCTTAATTTACTACCTGCTCTTCTTCCTTTAATTTTTTCTCTACATAAAACGGAACAAATGGCAACAATGAAGCAATAAACAAAATAATTACTTTACCAATACTCCACTTTCTTTCTTGCCAAGCCATCATTAAAAAAGCGATGTAAAGTACAAAGAGCAATCCGTGGGCCCAACCTACATACTTAACGGCTAAAGGCAAACCAGCCCAATATTTAAGCGGCATGGCCACAAATAACAAAACGATGTAAGAGATACCTTCTGCTAAAGCTACTTTTCTAAAAAGATTTAATGACGACATAATTATTAATTTTGCCAAAAATAATCCAATAAGATTGCTTGTAAGAAACTATATTGCTTTTTGACAATGAGCCTACTAAAGCTTAGCTAAACTTTCTTTTAACCGCTGGATGTATTTATTACGGTAGTAGATATCCTTAATTTCCGCTAACAATTGTTCCTGCTCAGTTGCATCTGCTGCTTCGAATTGCGAGGTATGTTTTTCCAATTGCTGATTTAAATCGGCTTCAATAACCGCAATTTCTTGTTTCACCTGATCTAACTTAGCTGGATCAGCATCAAACTGCAAATCCATGATGGTTTCATTCACGTCCATCATTTCCATTAAGAAAGATTGAGGCAAAGTATAGTTCTCCCCTTCCTTAATTACATCCTTAAGTGATAAAACATAGTGAAGTACTTTTTGTGGATTCTTTAAAACCTGAAAAGCTTTATTGTTTAATGTTGACAACTCCAATACCTCGTCCTGTTGTTCAGCACTTTCGTTGATATAAAAATCGGGATGATACTTTTTACTCAGTGCATAAAACTGCTGCTTCACCACATTTTGATCGGGATGAAAGGTTACTGGTAACTCGTAAAGTTCGAAGTAGTTCATTATTTCTAAGGTAAAAGGTGGAAGGTATAAGGTCGAAGGACAAAATCCTAAACCTTATACCCTATATCTTAAGCCTGTGCTAAATTCCAAAACCTTTAAGTATATCATTACCAAAAGCAAAAACCATTAAACTTAACAAAATAACGAAGCCTGCAACTTGTGCTCTCTCCATAAATTTGTCGCTCAAAGGCTTTCCTTTAATCATTTCTATAATTAAAAATACTACGTGACCGCCATCTAATGCTGGGATTGGCAATAAGTTCATAAAAGCCAATGCCATAGAAATTAAACCCGTTAAGCTCCAGAATTTCTCCCATTCGAACTCGCTGCCATATACTTGAGCAATACCTATTGGACTACTGATATTACGTGCACTCAATTTACCTGTAATCATTTTCCAAATGCCTTTCGCATTGTCAGTAAATGTAGTCCAGCCTTTGTTTACACCTATAGAAAACGACTCTATAAATCCGTAATTAATGGTAGTAAGCGCTGGTCTAACTGTTGGAATAACAATACCTAAAGTACCCGTTTTTGAAACTATTGGTGCTAGTTGTAAAATTTCACTTCCTCTTTGTACCTGAATTGCTATTTTTTTGCCTTTGTTTTTTTCTACTTCCGAGGTGATATCATCGTAAAATTTAACAGGTTTACCGTTCACAGCTAAAATACTATCGCCTTCTTTCATGCCAGCTTCATAAGCTGGAGCTTCAACCTTAACCGGTTCAGGCTTTATAAAAAGCGCTTTAATTTTACTTAAAAAGCCAACTTTCGGTTGTAATTCTTCTGGAGAGGCTACAGTTCCAATTTTTTTAGCCACCATTCTAGGTGCTACAAACTCTTTAATTTTATATTTACTAATACTATCTAAAACAGATTCAGGCACTCTTAAATCCATTGTTTTACCTTCACGAGAAATGGTAAGTTTGGTATTGTTCAATAGTACTTTCGAACTCAAAATTTCATCAAGATAAATCAATTTTTGTCCGTTTACTGCTAATATTTTGTCGCCTGCCTTTAAGCCCATTTGCCTACCCACAATGCCCGGACTAACGCCATACACTAGTTTATCGTTAGGAATAAAAGTATCTCCGTATTTGAATGCTACCATCCAAAAGATAGCAATACCTACAATTACGTTGACAATAATACCGCCTAACATTACAATTAAACGTTGCCAAGCAGGTTTAGATCGAAATTCCCAAGGTTGTGCTGGCGCATTCAATTGTTCGGTGTCCATCGATTCGTCAATCATACCTGCAATCTTCACATACCCACCTAATGGTAACCACCCTACACCGTATTCTGTATCCCCTACTTTAAAACTGAAGAGTTTAAAACCCCAAGCGTCAAAGAAAAGGTAAAATTTTTCTACTTTAATTCCGAAAGCTCTTGCTGCTAAAAAATGTCCTAATTCGTGTAAAATTACTAGTATCGATAACCCCAGCAACAGCTGGCCCGCCATAATCAATCCGTCCATATATTATTTTAGTGTGTTTCTATTTTAGATGTGTTAAACTTTGTTTTGTTACCAGCTCGCCCGCAAATATCCGAGTAAGCTTATCTGTTTCTAAATAATCATTAATAGTTGGTTGAGTTAGAAATTCCATCTCTTCCATGCATTGCTCAATTACATCGCTCATTTCCAAAAAGCCTATCTTATCCTTTAAAAATGCATCTACCACAATTTCGTTCGCTGCATTTAAGATGCACGGCATGTTGCCCGCCCTATCCATCGCTCTGTAAGCAAGCTCAAGGTTACGAAAACTTTTTGTATCTGCCTTAGAAAATGTCAACTCTGGGTATTTTAAAAAGCTAAAACGCTCAAAATCCGTTTTTAGCCTTTCGGGATAAGCCAAGGCATAATGAATGGGCAATTTCATATCTGGCACACCCATTTGTGCCTTAATAGAACCATCTGTAAATTGCACCATAGAATGGATAATCGACTGCGGATGCACTATCACTTCTACCTGTTCGGGCTTTAAATTAAACAACCATTTCGCTTCTATCGCTTCTAAACCTTTGTTCATTAAAGAAGCCGAATCAATGGTGATTTTGGCCCCCATTACCCAATTTGGATGCTTTAATGCCTCATTTTTAGTTACGGTTGATAAAAACGATATGTCTTTTCCTCTAAACGGACCGCCCGAAGCTGTAAGTAAAATCTTTTCGATTTCATTTTGCTCCTCGCCTACCAAGCATTGAAAAATAGCCGAATGCTCTGAGTCTACTGGAATAATTTTAACGCCATGTTGTTTCGCCAATTCCATGACCAACTCGCCAGCTACTACTAATGTTTCTTTGTTGGCAAGGCCGATGTCTTTACCGGCTTTAATAGCAGCAATAGTCGGCTTTAAACCGACTGAACCCACTACGCCAGTTAAAACAAAATTTGTTTGTGGCAACTGCACAGCTGCAATTAAACCTTCTTCTCCTGTTAGGACTTGTACATTTGGCAAAGCCGATTTAACTTGCTGATATAAACCGTCGTCGCCTATCACTACCAGCTCGGGTTTAAATTCTAAGGCTTGTGCAATTAGCAAATCTGCATTTTGTTGCGCCGTTAAAACATCAACTTTGTATAAGTTTGGATAAGCCCTTACAACTTCTAGTGCTTGCGTGCCTATAGAGCCTGTAGCGCCAAGTATGGATATGTGTTTCAAATTCTTATTTTATCGTTACCCTCAATTTACGTTAAGGTGTTATTTTATACGGTATGCCAATCGTCATTTCGACCATAGGGAGAAATGACGATTGGCATACATACTGTTAGATTTCTCCTCGTTCCTCGTCGAAATGACGAAGCGAACTAACATCAATTAAGCAATATATATCTTCAGCCCCTCCGCTATCTTCCTGTCGTTACTTAACCTTGGCACTTTATTTTGTCCACCTAATTTGCCTTGTGTTTTCATGTAATTCACAAAAGCCTCCTTTTGTAGCGATGTTATCTTTAATGGTTGCAAAATACTACCTTCAATGAGGTCAAAATAATAAATATTTTTTTGCTGCAAAGCTTTATCCACCTTTAAGCTGAATGCTGCTAAGTCTGCTGGCGCTTTTGCAAACTCTATAAACCACTCGTGAAAGGGCAATTCGCCATTTGGTGCATTCACCTGCGGCGCCACTGTAAATTCTGTAATTTCTACCCCTTCTTCGTTAGCTACAGAAAGCAAGGCATGTTCTACTTCTTCGCCAATTACATGTTCGCCAAAAGCAGAAATAAAATGTTTGATACGGCCTGTAACTACAATTTTGTAAGGATTTAAGGAAACAAACTTCACCGTATCGCCAATACTATAGCCCCATAAACCAGCATTTGTATTTAAAATTAATGCATAGTTTTTATCTAACTCTACTTCGGCTAAACTTAAACGTGTTGGTTTTTCGTTATAATATTCATCGGTCGGAATAAACTCGTAAAACATTCCTGCATTTACTAATAAAAGCAACCCTTTTTCCGTCTGACTATCTTGATAAGCAATAAAACCTTCCGAAGCTGGATAAGTTTCGATAGCGGCTATTTTTCTGCCAATGCTGGCTTCAATTTTGGCTCGGTATGGTTCGTAGTTTACGCCACCGTACACAAACAGCTCGAAGTTCTTAAAAATATCTTTGATGTGTTTTCCACCAGATTTCTCTGTCAGCTTATCAAAATACATTTGCACCCAAGGCGGAATTCCAGAAATCAACCTCATGTCTTGATGAATGGTTTCGCCTACAATGGCATCAACTTTTTCTTCCCAGTCTTCAATGCAATTAGTTTCATAACTTGGCAACCTGTTTTTCTGCAAATATGCAGGTACTAAATGCGCTACAATTCCAGACAATCGGCCTACGTTAATACCATTCTTTTTAGTTAAAACCGGACTTCCTTGTAGAAAGATAATTTTACCGTCCACAAACCTGGCATTTCCAGTTTCGTGGATGTAAGTAAGTAGTGCATTTCTGGCTGCCTTTACATGTTCTGGTGTAGATTCTTTAGAAAGTGGGATGTATTTTACGCCAGACGTAGTACCCGAAGTTTTTGCAAAATACAAGGGTTTTCCCTTCCACATTACATCGGCCTCGCCAGCAACAACCCTATCAATATACGGACGTAAATCTTCGTAATCTCTAACAGGAACACGTGCTTTAAAATCTTCGTAGTTCTTAATTTCAGAAAAGCGATGATCGATACCAAAAGCGGTTTTACTTGCCTGTGAAACTAATTTCTGTAATGTCTCCTCTTGGGCCTTCACCGCGTTATATTTCCAACGGCTAATTCCCTTCACTACAAAAGATGCAAATACCTTACCTAAAACTGATTTTATTGCCATATTCTTCCCTAAACCCTAAAGCGGCTTCTCCTTTTTAGTATTCATTCCTAAATATTTTTCTACACGTTTTTTGTATTGCCAATTTATCTAGTCCCTTGAGTGGGATTTAGGGGTTTACATAATATTATGAATGATATCTGGATGCTCGTCGCCTTTATATTCGCTCATAATTTTACGATAAGCGACTGCAAAAAAAGCAGTAGTAAAAGGTACAATTACAAACGAACTGAAAATTACAACAATTAAAGAGCTGTATTGACTAATGTCGTAATCCCAAAATTGATTTACCAGCTTAAATGCCATTAATATTACGATATAAAAAAAGCCAAACACTATGGCTTGTACAACTACCAAACCTAATAAAATCATTAAAAGTTTGATAAAATTTCCTTTGGTAGTAGCCAAACTAAGTTTAATAGATTCAAATGGCGAACTATGCTTATCGATGATAAAGAAAGGAAAGAAGATGATTCTCACGAAAGTGAAGAAAATACTTAGCACAGCTATGGCAACGGCAACATTTACAATGATTGCCCCGGTTTGTGCGTAGCCAGAAATTACGCCTTGATTAACTAAAAGTTTCAATCCCAAATCTAACAGATACAAGACTGGCATTAACAAAATTCCGACGAAAAAAATACTCAAACCAAAGTATACCGCAGCAATTAAAAACTTGATAATCTCTGTCCTAGTTGGCAATGTATCAATAATTTGGATATCCGCATTTTCGGTATCTAGAAGTTTAAAAATGTACTTAATCATACACAACTCTACTACACAATAGCTTAATACAAAAATGAGCAACATTACCGTTCTAATACCCAAATTTAGCTCGCCCATAAAAAAGGCCATAAACGTAGAGGTAGATGCTGTTAAAAAAATAAGAAAGCAGAGCGTAGCAATAGAAAAGTAGTTTTCCTTAGTTACTTTCCAAGCCTGCATAATCACATCTTTAACCGCAAAGCTGCTCTCTTTTAAGTAGTTAATCATCTTAGTTGATTAGTCGTTAGTTGTTTAGTTGTTTAGTCTTGTAAAACTTACCTAAACTCCTATCTCTTTGTTCTTTAATCTTTGCTCTTTACTCACTTTTTAACAACACTCGTTTAACGAAATCTTGTATAAAACCAAGACCATAAGCCGTTAATTGTATGAACGAAGCAATTACACTCAAAAATGCGATTTTTATTGATTTGTTAACCTGCCAAGCATGAAAAAATATCAACAAAAAGTATAAGAGTAGAAAGAAATTACAAACATAGGCCAACGGGCGATAAAATATATTGCAGGCAATAGTAAAGCCTAAGCCCAGCGTAAAAATGGCCGGAAAAAAATGTACTGCTTTTAACTCTGCCGGAAAGTGTTTGTAAATATTGATACGTGCTCTTCCAAAAAAGTGCAGTTGTTTATAAAACTGTGTAAAACTCGTGCGGCGTTTATGGTAAACTTTTGCCGCTGGAATTAGGCCAATTTTAAAACCATTTTCATGGATACGGATGCTATATTCGATGTCTTCGCCCAAGCGAGTGAGGATAAAACCGCCTACCTTTTCGTAAACTTCTCGCGATAGTCCCATGTTAAAACTGCGTGGATGAAACTGCCCGATGTGCTTTTTATTGCCTCTAATTCCTCCAGTGGTAAATGGAGAGGTCATAGCGTAGCTGATGGCTTTTTGCACTGGCGTAAAACTATCATGAGCAGCATCTGGACCACCAAAAGCATCGAGCTGGTGCTCAAACAAGTAGTCTCTTACAATTTCTAGATAATCTGAAGGCACTAAAATATCAGAATCAAAAATGATAAAATAATCGCCTTTGGCACGTTCGAAACCAAAGTTTCTAGAAAAACCTTGTCCAGAATTTTCTTTGAAAAAGTATTTGATATCTAGCTTATTTTCAAACGAGGCTACAATTTCTTTTGCATCATTTACCGAGCCGTCTTCTATCACCAAAACCTCAAACTGCATATAGGTTTGCTTACACAAAGTGGATAGCAGCTCTTTAATTTCCTGCGGTCGGTTATATAATGGAATGATGATGGAGAAAAACATGTCTTGAGGCTGAAAGCCGAAAGACTAAAGACCAAAGCACTTTAAGCTTTAAGCTTTAGTCTTTAAGCTCAATTAATTTCCTTTTCTATTAAATATTGATTTCTTTCTGGAGCATTGCGACCTACCAGTTCTGCTACGAAACCCGCCAAAAACATTTGCGAACCTACAATTATAGCTACCAATGCCAAATAAAACAGCGGTTGGTCGGTAGAGTTACGGTATGGTAAATTGTTCCAAATATGAACCTGTTTTTCTACCATAATGTAAATGGCCATAATGATACCTAAGAAAAAGCTCAACACGCCCAAAGAACCAAAAAAGTGCATTGGTCTTTTACCAAATTTACCTACAAAGAAAATAGACATTAAATCTAAAAATCCGTTGATAAATCTACTTAAGCCAAATTTGGTAACGCCATATTTACGGGCACGGTGTTCTACCACCTGCTCTCCTATTTTGGTAAAGCCTGCCCATTTTGCTAATACTGGAATGTAGCGGTGCATTTCGCCATACACCTCAATGGTTTTAACCACATCGTGACGGTACGCCTTTAAGCCGCAGTTAAAATCGTTTAATTGGATACCGCTCATTTTACGCGTTGCGGCATTAAACAATTTTGTTGGAATAGTTTTAGTAATCGGATCGTAACGTTTTTTCTTCCAACCAGAAATTACATCATAACCTTCTTCTTTAATACGAGCGTAAAGTGCTGGTATTTCATCTGGACTATCTTGCAAATCGGCATCCATGGTAATGATAACATCGCCTTGCGCAGCTTCGAAAGCCACATTTAATGCGGCAGATTTACCGTAATTACGTCTGAACTTAATGGCTCTGATGCTAGCAAACTGCGCTTTTAGCTCGGTAATTACTTGC
>Ga0308157_10010050_pt1 | contig 10353 bp, 12 predicted proteins | sample PhyBR1_FD_201035 | JGI IMG/M metagenome (GOLD analysis project Ga0308157, IMG submission 201035) | Phyllosphere microbial communities from UC Gill Tract Community Farm, Albany, California, United States - DLSLB.R1 | ecosystem: Host-associated > Plants > Phyllosphere > Unclassified | place: USA... | reverse complement strand
TAGAATAGCATTTATACTCAATTTACAATCAATTGCAATTGAAGAAAAAATGGAACTTCGATAGTCCAAATCATCGCTTAACAATACGGCTTTACAACCATTTACTTGAATAATTGACAATACTTTGGCTACTAAATTTGGGTTGGGGTTTTCAAATACCAAACGTAGAATGTGATCGGTATCTTCCAGATCGAAGCTAACTTCCAAATGTTGAAACGTTGCAAGCAAATCAGCCATAATTAAGTTGGCTAAAAAAGGACATCGTACATCGGTTTTAAATACTTCGACCATAATTTAATTAACTAAAAACAGATAGTAAAACCATTAAGGAATTAAGATTAGTTAAGACATTTACTTACTTAACTTAATGTCTCTTAATCCCTTAATGTTAAAGCCTACTCGTTGCATAGGTGAGTGAGGACACCGCTTATAACGAAAATTTTTCGGATGTTTAATTACATGTTAAGGATTTACTGGAAACGAACTCATGTCCATATAACCAATTTCCCACATGTGACCATCGAGGTCTTCGAAACCGTGACCATACATCCATCCGTGGTCTTGCTTAGGCATTAGTGCTTTACCTCCAGCTTCAATTGCCAAACGCACAAATTGGTCTACTTCTTCTCGGCTTTCTGCCGAAATACAAATTAACACCTCTGTACTTTCTTTAGCATTAGCAATTGGCTTTGGAGTAAAAGTTTTAAAGAATTCTTCTCGCAACAACATCACCATAATATCTTCAGAGATAACCATGCAAGTGGCATTCTCGTCAGTAAATTGTGCGTTAAACGTAAAACCCAAATGCGTGTAAAAGGTTATCGCTCTGTTTAAGTCTTTTACAGGAACGTTTACATATATTTTTCTAGCCATTAGATTTAAATTTTAATAGTTGATGATAAGTGAGGTAAGAAATGAGCAGCAAGCCAAAAATCACTAGTGGACTAAAAGAAACGGCAACTGGTCCATCTACCGCTAAGTGGCCAATCAACGCCGAAATATATTTAATACCGCAGCCTACGTATGCCCACTCTTTGATGCGTTTGCCAATAAAAGGCAGAATTAAAATAAGTCCACCAATAAAATGGCCAATACCAATTTCTAAAGCTAGCCATTGTGGTATACCTAAGTGTTTGGTACCTTCTTGTGCTTCTGGACTATTCATAAAAAATACCCCTGGTAAAATAAACAGGGCTAGTAATCCTGTAGAAACCCAATAAGCTACTTTTATAGATTTTTTCGGTTGATTATTGAGCGGCTTTTCCATTTTGTGCTTCGTTGTAACTTACCATCCACTGAATTTTAAACTTATCTTCCAACATTCCGTAGTAATCGCCCCAGAACATATCTTGCATTGGCATTTGCACTTTTCCACCTTCGCCTAAAGCTGCGAAAATTCTGTCGGCATCTGCACGGCTGTCTACACTTATGCAAAGTGAAACATTGTTTCCTGAAGTTGCTGGGGGCATATTAGATGGCACATCTGTTCCCATTAGCATGGTGTTTCCAATTGGAAGTGCAATGTGAGCAATACCATTCTCTTCGGTTTCTGGCACGCCTTCACCAGCACAGCCTTCGCCATCGGCAGCATCTTGAGGAATTTCGTTAAAGCGCATTAAAAAAGGAAAATCGCCACCAAAAATGGATTTGTAAAAATTGAAAACCTCTTCGGTATTACCGTTAAAGTTTAAATAAGGATTAATTACCATAGTTCTATTTTTTTGATTTGATAAATGATTGATACAAAATTATAGTCTACTATTCGGTTAATGTATTGCCGAACAAGTCAACTTTAGGGTGTTTTAGGACATTTGTTTAAATGGTGTGCCTTTTCCGGTTTCTAAAAAAGATTTTAAGCTTGTGGTAAACTGTTGCCATCCAGCAGTGCAAATTTCATAACATTCTACCGCAGGTTGTAAACCCACATGCGTTAGCTGTAAAATACTATTTTCACCTGCTGATCTTATTTCCCATATAATTGTTGTTCCTATCCACTCGGTCTGATTTTTTAACTCTGGGATTTGGATAAGCGAATCCTTCACATTCCAAACAACTATAACGTTTCGCCGCAATTCAGTTACCGCCATGGTTTTGTAAACGCTATCGCCAAACCGAACGGTGAAAGTGTTTTGTTCTCTGTCTGCGGCACCTTCAAACATTTCTGTCCACCAAAGAGGAATTTCTTGAGTTAATGCAGCATAAACTTTTTCGGCAGTCGCCTTTATTTCTAATTCAGTCTTATAATTTTCCATGCTTATGCTATTGTTGAAGCCATTTCTTTTAATTGATACGTATGCCTTTGCGTATGATAAATAACAAAGCTAATTAACTCTAATCGAGTTAAATAACCAAGAAACGGCATCTCAAAATCTGTACAGGTTAATGTTAAATCTAAATCTGGAACTATCTTAATGATCCCTGCACCTATATCGTTTAATTTGTCCTTTTGGCCTTCTAGCGAATAATGTTGATCGATTGGTTCTATAAACTCTGGCGATGTCATCTTATGATCGAAATTCAAAAATATGTCTTTCAGTTGCGCTACTTTTTCGTCGGGCGAAGTTGCTGTAGGTTTGGTATTTCCCAGTAGCACTTTATCGATCCCTGTTCCTGCGAGTATCAAATGTTGGGCAACCATTGCCGGCGACCAATTTCCGCCAGCTGGCTTACTATTAAAAGAAACATCATTGAAACGTCGGATAGCAGCTTCTAATTCAGAAAAAGTAATGCTTAAATTTTCGAGTAATGCGGTGTTGCTTTCCATAGCTTACATGTATTTCATGGCATCATAACCTAACAATCTGCGCCAAAGTGCTATCTGACCGATACAATTGGCTTCGCGATAAGTGTTAAAGCTCACCATTTCAAATAAAGGAAAACTCATCTGTTCTACAGGAAAGTCTATCACTTTATCTAATTCTTCGTCGGTAACAGTCAACAATTTTTCTCTCAAAATGGGAGATATTGTATTCCAATCCTCTTTATAAGCACTTAAAGTTGGGTACTGATACTCCTCTTTAATTCCTTGATGATGCTTAAATAATTCATTGGCACTAGATTTTAAATCTACACCTAACAAATTTGCCAACTCGTAACGTTCTTGCAGTAAACTACCAGCCAACCAAGAAATGTGATTAGCTTTTGTATTTAATCGCTTGGTAGCATCATCCTCATTAATTCCTTCTAGTACGCTGTGGTAAAATGGCGTGTGCATATCATACAATGCCAAAAAACCATACATTCTACTACTTATTGGTTTAGTTTCCATAATTTCAAATTTTATAGTACTAATTTACAGGCATTTCTGCTACCTTCACACTATCATTAATGTCAAAGTTTGGGTGCATTCGAGACATTTCTTATTTTAGATTAATCAACTATCACGATGAGCTAATTCCAAATTTAAGGGACGATTCTTATCAACCATTTAAAAAAAACCGAGTTTAAAGGCTCATTAACGTAGTGAGAAACCAAACGAGGTATCAACATTAAGAGATGAAAAAAATTGGACTATTGCTAAGCAAGGGTTATAGATTGTTAAGCGTTGCTGCTGTATTGGATGTATTTCAAACAGTAAATAAGTTTTCTGCAGCCGATGGCATAGCCGAACCTTTTGATATTTACTTACTTGCCAGCGACGAAACTATTTTGGAGACCAAAGAGGCACTAGGCTATACATTGACATCTTTAAAGGATGCTCCAGTAATGCAAATTATTTTGGTACCTGCTTTCTCATCCGAAAACTTACAGGCTTCTCTAATGGCAAACCAAGAGTGTATTCCACATTTAGTAGTGCAATACCAAAAAGGAGCTTGTTTAGGCAGCTTTTGCACAGGTGCTTTTTTACTCGGCGCTAGCGGTTTACTTAACGGAAAAATTGCGACCACTCATGTAGATGCCAGCAATGGTTTTGCACAGGCTTTTCCGGAGGTTAAGTTGAAAGCAGATAAAACCGTTACCCAAGATGGCAGACTATACACCAGCGGCGGCGCAACTTCGTCATTTCATTTACTGTTGCACCTAATAAACGAATATTGTGGCAAGGAGATGGCCATCCGCATTGCGAAGGTTTTTGCAATTGACATGGATAGAGAAAACCAATCTTATTTTGGCAGTTTTCACCCATCTAAAGACCACACAGATGAATTGGTAGCTATTGCACAAAACAAAATTGAAGCAAACTATCATGATGCTGCAACTATCGAAGAGTTGATTAAAGACATTCCATCTAGTCGTAGAAATATTGTACGTAGATTTAAGTTAATTACAGGCATTACCCCTATAGAATATTTACAACAAACTAGAATTGAAGCTGCAAAGAAATTGCTAGAAAAAACCAGCCAGCAAATGAATGAAATTATTTACAGTTCTGGCTACAATGACCCCAAAGCATTTAGAAAAGTGTTTAAAAAAAGCGTAGGAATGACGCCAACGCAATATCGCGAAAAGTTTCAAGTTAGATAGTGCCCGGAGTAAAGAACAAAGATCAAGGAACAAAGAGAATAAGAGAATAAGAGCAAATAGCTAGCGGAACAACGATTTAAACATTTTTTTTGCTATTTCCAATACTGATTATTCATTTCGATATAGTGCGTTGGGCTATCAATATAATTTGCCTTACTATCAACTCCGTTTTTAATTAAGTTTTTTATCGTATCTGGCATAAATTCAATTACTTTCTGATAGTACTGCTGTTTATTCCTTTTTTAGCGTAGTACACTTTGTTCTATAAAAATGATTTTTTTAAATATTTTTTTGCTAGCTGGCTATCGCCGATATTCGTGCTCGACAAAAACTTCAAATGAAAAGAATTATACTTCTAACTACATTTTTCATCGTTTTAATTGATTTAAAAGCTCAAAAAACAATTTTAGAAAAGACAACTGTAGACAGCGCAGCTTTTGTTTTAAAACGAAAAGCATTAAATAACATTGATGCAAAACCGTTTGAGAAACTAATTTTCGAATTAAATGGCGAAAAATTACCTTATCGATTATTATCGCCAAAAAAATTGAAACCCAACGCCAAATATCCGTTGGTTATCGCTTTGCATAATTCCTCGAGATTGGGCAATGATAACGAAAGCCAATTAGAGCCTTTAACGAGGACTTGGTTAACACAACAAGTTAGAGAAAGATATCCAGCATTTGTTTTGGCACCTCAATTTGAAACCAGACCAACAATTTATTCAAATAATGAAGAATTAAAGACCTCAATAGCAACGCCACAGCAGAACATTCAATTATTAATACAATTGTTAGCAAAGCTGATTAAAAACCCACAAATTGATGCAGATAGGATTTACCTTATTGGATATTCTATGGGCGGTTCTACAGCTCAGCATTTGTTAAGCTTAAAACCAGATTGGTTTGCGGCGATGATTGCTATAGCTGGCGTTCCAGATTTCTCCAATTTAGCCAAAATCAAAAACAAACCCATTTGGTTAATACATGGCAAGCAAGATTACGAAAATCCGTTTTTGGGCAGCGAGAAGCTTTTTGAGCAGCTACAAGGAAATAAAACTGCTCGTTTTACGATTTACGAAAACCTAAACCACAACAATATCAATTATCCATTTTTTGATAATGATGACCTTGCCAAATGGCTTTTTAAGTGGAAGAAGTAAACAGGAATCACGTCATTGCGAGGCACAGGCTGTCCCGATTATTCGGGACAACAATCTCATTAACGCTTTAAGATTGCTTCGTGCCTCGCAATGACGACAGAACTATTTCAAAGTTTCCTTTATCTCACCGCAGTCCATCATACTTTCTCCGTAATACGGATTTCTGATTTCCTTTTTATTGCTTAACCAAAAAGCACCTTTATCGTTTAGTGCCATTGGGCAATATTCTACGTAGACTTCTCCATTTTTTAAACCAGCGGCTTTCACTTGGGCAATCATTTCATTACTTAAATTAGAAAACAACATCCTTTGTTTTTCAATATCAGCTGCTGTGGTAATTTTTGAGGCAAGATTAGCCAACGTAACGCTATTGTCCATACCCTTTGCGCCAACTTCTATTGCTAAACTAGCTTCTTTGGCGGCCGCTAAATCAGAATTAATCAAGGCGTCGCTTAATAGCAAATATTGCTGGTAAATAGCATTCAACTGATCGTTATGCAAGCTCACCACATTTTCTTTAATTACTAAGGTGTCTTTTTTAGCTATTACTGGCTCTTTTTCATTCTGTTGATTATTGCAAGCTGCAAAAAGCGTAGCAAGCATTAATAGTAAACTTATATTTCTCCTCATGGTCTTATTTTTTGTCGATTTTATTTATCCCAATGGATGTTTTCCCCGTTTCAGTACATATTCACTATACAGTAAATAAGCGCCAGTGCTTACTACCTCATCTCCAGCTACCAAGCCAGAAGTAATAATCACCTTATCCTGATTGGTTGTTCCCGTCACAATAGACTTGGGCTCAAAGCTATCTTTACCAGTTTTCACCCAAACGTGTTCGCCTTTGCCATCTCTAATTACCGCATCTACAGGCAAGGTTAAGCCTTTTGTGCTTTTTTCAGCCTCGCTTAATAATACCTTAACTTGTAAACCTGGTTGCCATTGTGCATTAACGTTTGTAATACTTCCCCTAATTTGTGTAAGCTGTGTGCCGCCTTGCAGCGAAGGATTGATAAAATCTACCGTCATCCATTGTGGTTGATCTTCCCAACCGTTAACTAGTACTTTTAATCGCTGTCCTTGCTTAATTTGTTTCGCTTCATTTGGATACAAATCTGCTTCTACCCACAACTGTTGATAACCTTCTAAACGCATAATTGTGCCCCCTTCCGAAACGTATTGTCCTTGCGTGAGGTTAAGTTCTGCTACTGTTCCGCTTTGCGTGGCATACACCGTAACATAAGGACTTTTCTGCTTTGTCTTTACCAACTGTTGCAGTTGTTTCTCAGTTTGTCCATACAACAGTAACTTCTGCTTTGCCGACGCTACCAATTGTTGTTCTAATTTATCGTCTGCAAACTGTTGCTGCTGTGCCAAGGCCATTAAATATTCTTGTTGTAGCGCCGCCAATTGCTCTGAATATAATTGATAAAGGGCTTGTCCTTTTTTTACAGGCACTCCAGTTTCTCGTACATACAATTGTTCTACTCTGCCAGCTATTTTTGCAGAGATGTAGTTGCTTTGTTCTGGGTTAACCACCAATCTCCCGTTGAGTACACTTTGTGTCTGCACATTCGTTGCGTCGCCAATACGGATAGTGGCAATATTGGCCAGTAATTGCCTTTGTGCATCAAGCTTGATGCTTTTATTATCGCTGTTTTTTTCGAAAGGCACCAAATCCATCGCACAAATTGGGCAGGTCCCCATTTCATGTTTAACTACCTGCGGGTGCATGGGGCAAGTGTAAGTTTGCTTTGCTTTATCAGCTGTTTTATCGGTAGTTTTTTTTTCTCCGCTACAACCGATCGCTCCAATGATTAAGCTCACCAAAAAACAGGAGAAAATTATAGTTTTAACTCTTTTCATTTGTATTAATTTATGCCAGAGGCAGTATTTTAACCATTAAGGTATTAAGTTGTTAGTAAGCAAATACCTTAACTAATCTTAATTCCTTAATGGTAATTTCATCTATTTCGATTAAGTAAAAGGTCTTTTTTTAACCATTAAGGATTTAAGAAACATTAAGTTGTTAGTAAGCAAATGCCTTCACTAATCTTAATTCCTTAATGGTAATTTCATCTATTTCGATTTGATAAAACTTTCACTATCCACCAAATAAGCTGCATTCTTCGCCACTTCCCAATTGCTGATGTCTTGCTTCACCTGTACTAAACCATTCATTCTCAATCCAACGGTGATATTTTTCGGCATAAAAACGTCATTTTCTTTTTTGAAAACCATCACTTGTGCACCTACGCTTACCACCGCCGACTCTGGCAACCAAAAGCTGCTAGGAATTATTACTGGGATTTTGGCAGTTAGAATTTCCCCAACCTTAAAATTAGAACCTGTTATATAAATTCTAGCCATAGTGAAGTTTTCGCCAGCTTTAATTATAGGCTGTATTAACCCTATGGCGGAAGTTTGAAAAGAGCCTTCCTTATCCGCAGTTTTATAAAACGCCAGCTTAGTTCCCCTTTTTACAAAACCAGCTAAAGATGGCTTTAAAGCAAATTCTGCTAGCAATTGATTCGCTTTATAAATGGTAAACAAACTTTGTCCCGCGTTTACATACTGCCCTTCCCGCAAAATTACAGGTGTATTTTGAGTATTCTGACTAACAGGAGCTGCAGACGTACTTTCATTACCCGTGCCCATTCCAGCCATACCATCTCCACCAGTTGTTGAAGCAGGAGCTGCTGAAATTGAAGCATTACTAGCTGTAGTTTTCTCTAAAATGAAACCATCCGCAGGACTGTAAACCGGGATCCTGTAGTTTACCTTTTTAGTTTGCAACACCTGTTGAACGCTTTCCGCAGTCATCCCCAACAAGAGCAACCGCTGTTTTGCCTGTGCCAACAAATGCTCATCCTCCTTACGTTGTGATAAATAAATCAGCTCTTGTTGTGCCGCAGCCAAATCTGGCGTATAAATCTCAAAAAGCAGCTGTCCTTTTCTTACTGGCTGATAATTATATTTAATGTTTAATCTTTCTAAACGTCCACTTACGCGACTAGCCACACTGGTTTCACCCCTGTTATCGTAGTTTACAATACCCTGTACCTCGGCCGTTATAATTTTAGTTTCGTAACTGGCTTTAACAACAGTAGCTTTTCCAACAACTTGCTGATTGGAAGGCTGAATTAAAGCTTTTAAAGCAGAATCAACTTCAACTTTACCTAAGTCGTGGTGGTCATTTTTAGGCTTTTGTTGGCAGGAAGCAACGAATAAAACAATCGTTAATAGTAGTGCCCTTTGCAGATGCTTTGCCACTTTCGTCATTTCGAGCGCAGCCGAGAAATCTTTGGACTTTACATTTACAATTTTTATATTTTCAAACTTAGCATGATGAAAGGTTTCTCCATTACGCTGCGCTCCAGTCGAAATGACGAAACTTAATCGATTACCTATACAATTCCTTTTCATAATCTGCAATCATTAAGTAAAGTTTCAATTTTTCATCTAACACGTTGCTCTGCATCATATTCAATGCTTCCCAGGCCGAAATCACCTCTGGTAGCTGCATTTTATTTTCGCGATAGCTCAACACACTCACATCCAAAGTTTTTTGCAAGGTTGGAATGATTTTGTTTTCCATTGCAGCAATTTGCTGTTCCATAGTTTTAATCTGATACTGCATGCCATATAACATCCCTTGCGTTTCTTGCAGCATTGCAGCTTTCTCCATTTGCATAGATTCTACTTCGTACCGCATTCCCTTCACTTCAGATTTATACATTTTTGATGCCCAAGGCGCTATCGGGATACTCACCATTCCCATTACACTAAAAGCTTTAGGCATGCCACTTCCCAATGGCGACATGTGATCGAAACGTAACCTAAAATCTGGCTTACGTTGCTTCTTCATGGCATCAATATTTAACTGCATCGATTGGATATTATAATCCATCTTTGCGATATCTTTTCTGGCCAAAGCTAAACTTGCAGTATCCAGTTGACTGGTAGCCACAAACTGAGGTAAAAGGCTGGTATCAATTACAAACTCTTCATTACCAGCACGGTTCATCATACTATTTAACCAAGCTTTAGCTCTCCCAATTTCGCCCTCCTGCATGCGTTTCATGTTTTCAGTTTCTTCAAGCTTAGCCGAAGTCTGGTAAACACTTCCCAGTTTCGATTGGTTAAACGGATACCGGATTTCCTCGATTTTCTTCATCGTTTGCATAATCTGAGTACTTTTACTTAATACTCTTAGCTTCTGTTCTGCAACTAACCAAGCGTAATAAAGTTTTTTAGCCTGCGTTTTTAAATCATTTAAGGTGATATCTCTGGTTGCCCGTTCTACTTTTGCTTTAGATTCGATGTACTTTTTCTGCGCATTCAGCTTTCCATAATTAGGAATATCCTGCTCTAGTTGAAACATCACCGAACCCTTATCTCTATCGTCCATTACCATTTGGCCAGGGTAAGGCGTCATAAAAGTTCCAACACCAACCATTGGCGCCATCCAGGCTGTGGCAGCCTTTGCCGTGTACTGATAACTTTCTGCTTTTAAAGCATAGGTTTTTAACAGCAGGTTATTTTGGTCGATGCGTTGCAAAATGGTATCGAGTGAAAGTATTGGCTTTTGGGCTGTAGTAAGGAAAGGCAGTAGCATTGTTGCAACAGCAAAGATTACTATGCACATCTTATTAGACATGAAAGATTGCTTCGTCATTCTTCCTCGCAATGACGGAGTGCCGATTTCCTCCCCCTGCCCCCTCAAA
>Ga0308157_10010049_pt1 | contig 10353 bp, 10 predicted proteins | sample PhyBR1_FD_201035 | JGI IMG/M metagenome (GOLD analysis project Ga0308157, IMG submission 201035) | Phyllosphere microbial communities from UC Gill Tract Community Farm, Albany, California, United States - DLSLB.R1 | ecosystem: Host-associated > Plants > Phyllosphere > Unclassified | place: USA... | reverse complement strand
GCAGCGTGCCGATAATCATGGTAGATACCGGCGCACCGGTACGCTGAATGGCACTCGCGAGGCAAACGTAGTAGATAAGATTGCCCATCATGGTCAGCGCCAGCGCGGTGCCCCAGTCCTGACGGCTGAGCTGACGCAGGCGCGCACGTCCCAGCCACGCCAGGGGCAGGGCAATCAGCCCCAGCGCCAGGTAGCGCCCGGTCGACTGCAGTATTGCCGGATACTCGGGCACGATCAGCGGGCCGACAAATATCAGTCCCCACATCATCCCGGCCAGCAGGGCATACAACACACCACTAATCATTTTTCCATCCACATTGATTCACGTTGCGCTCAGTCTAGGCGGGGGAAAGGGGCGCGTATTGTATGAGATTGCGCATTAGCGCCGGGTGACCTGTTTCTGGTAGCGCACAGGGGTAATGCCGTAGCGGCGGGTAAACGCGCGGGTTAAATGTGACTGGTCGGTCAGCCCGGTCGCGGCGGCGACCTCGGCTGCGGGCATGCCGTGCGTGAGGAACGCTTTGGCTCGCCACAGGCGGATGGCCATTAGCATCTGATGCGGCGTCACGTGAAAATGGGCTTTGAACTGGCGCTGGAAATGGTATGGGCTCAGCGAGACGACGCTTGCCAGCTCGTCCAGCGTCAGGGCGTGCATATAGTTATCGTGCAGATACTCGCGTACCCGTTCGAACCGGTGTGCACCTTCGTGAATGACCGACGCGTGGCGGGCTAACGGCTGGAAGGTCTCAATCAGATCCAGCAGCAGCCCTTTTTGCGCCAGCGGATCGTCCGTGTACCACAAACCATAAATAAGCCTGCCGATTTGCTGCGAGCGCAGCGGGTCATAACGGGTCACATCGCTAAACCACCAGTGCCGGAGGCCGGTCACCTCTTCCAGGAGGTCGGGCTCGATATAAACCATCCGGTAGCGCCAGCCGTCTTCGGTGGCGGATTCGCCGGTATGGATCTCGTCCGGGTTCATGGTCACGACTGATTTTTCAGGCGCGAGATGCTGGGTACCGCGATAGCGAAAGCGTTCGGCACCGGTTTCGATGGTGCCGATACCGAAGGCTTCATGAGTGTGAGGCTCAAAGGCATAGCGGGAAATATGCGCGTGATAGAGTTCGATGCCCGGCACCTGCGCCAGATGGCGAAAGCGCGCGCTGTCTCTCTCATCAATGAACTGTTCCGGTACGCCTTGCACGGTGAGCCTCCTCATGGGTCATCTCTTCATTATCAAAGATGACCCGAGGGGATGCCACAAAAAATAACCAGTTCTTAACAATTACAGGATGGCTTTGACGCTTTCCGCCAGCGTTGTGGTCGGGCGGCCGATCAGCTTGCTCAGGGTACGGCTGTCGTCGAACAGGCCGCCTTTCGAGGCCCCCACGTCGGAGTCTGCCAGCATATCCGCCAGCCCTGCAGGCAGGCCAACGCCCTTCAGCGCGGCGGCAAAATCCGCTTCGCTGAGATTCTGATAGGTTACCGGCTTCCCGCTCTGTTTGCTGAGTTCAGCCGCCAGTTCGCTCAGCGTCCAGCCGTGATCGCCCGCCAGTTCGTAGATCTTGCCCGCATGGCCCTCTTCAGCGATCACTTTGGCGGCCGCCGCGGCATAGTCTGCGCGCGTGGCAGAAGCAATTTTGCCTTCACCTGCTGCACCAATAAAGACACCATGTTCCAGCGCAGGCGGCGCGCTCGCCAGATAGTTTTCGGTATACCAGCCGTTGCGCAGCAGGGCATAAGGAATGCCGGACGCCGCCAGCGCGTTTTCCGTGTCAACGTGCTCAACGTGCAGGCCCAGCGGAGAGGTGTCCGCATGCAGCAGGCTGGTGTAGGCGATAAATTTCACGCCGGCGGCTTTGGCGGCGTTAATCACGTTCTGGTGCTGGGTCGCGCGCTGGCCGACTTCGCTGGAAGAGATCAGCAGCAGTTTATCCACGCCGCTCAGCGCGGCAGTGAAGGCGGCTTCGTCCGTGTAGTCTGCCTGACGAACCACAATGCCCTGCTGGCTTAATGCTTCAGCTTTAGCCGGGTTACGTACGATGGCCACAATCTGGTTGGCCGGTACGGTTTTTAACAGCTGTTCGATAACGAGATGGCCAAGCTGGCCGGTAGCGCCGGTAATTGCGATCATGATGAATCTCCTTCGTGTTTGTCTGGTGTTGTGGCACACTAGCACCATAGCTAACTTTTAGTAAGTACGTACAAAAAGGTAAGTATGAAAACAACGATTCCGACGCTCAGCGAACAAATGCGCGATGGCAATCTCTTCGCGGAACAGTGTCCTTCACGGGAGGTCCTCAAACACGTGACCAGCCGCTGGGGAGTACTGATTTTGCTGGCCCTGCGAGAGGGAACGCACCGCTTTAGCGATCTGCGCCGTAAAATGGGTGGGGTAAGCGAAAAGATGCTGTCCCAGTCACTTCAGGCGCTGGAGCTGGATGGGTTTGTCGATCGCGTATCGTATCCGGTTGTGCCACCGCACGTAGAGTATAGCCTGACGTCGTTGGGTATTGAGGTCAGCGAGAAAGTCGCCGCGCTGGCGGACTGGATTGAGGTGAATACGCCAAAAGTGATGGCGAATCGGGACGATCGCGCGGCGTAAAAGCCGGGTAAGCGAAGCGCCACCCGGCACAATCACCGCTACTTGCTCAAATCCACCTGATAAATCGCGAACCCGATATCATCTGTCGCCACCTTTTTCATCGGATACTGCGCCTTATCCTTAATAAACGCGGCTGCCTTATCGGACGGTGACGTTTCAACGCGGATGTCCAGCGGCGTATCGCTGTGGATCGGTGCCAGACGCCAGTTGTTATCCACTGCTGGGTGAATTTCCCCCGCCTTTTTCGATTCGGCGCTGATCCAGGCTGCCAGCACCGAGCGGTTTTCATCCGGTGAGGCAAAGGCGATGTGGCTGTCTCCGGTACCGGCAAACTTACCGCCGTAGGCGCGATAGTTATTGGTCACGACCAGGAAGGTGGCACTCGGGTCGATCGCTTTGCCGTTGAAGGTCAGGTTTTTGATGCGCTCCGCCTGCGGGTTAATCGTCTGACACTCGCCGTCATATTTCGCCGGCTGGGTGACGTCAATCTGGTAATTCACGCCGTCGATCACGTCGAAGTTGTAGGTGCGGAATCCGTCCCAGTTAATCAGCGACTGCGGCTTACTGCTGCGCGGGTCAATCTGGTTAAACTGTCCGGCAGAGCACTCCAGCCACTCTTTTACCTCCTGTCCGGTCGCTTTTACCACCACCAGCGTGTTCGGGTAGAGGTAAAGGTCTGCGGCGTTACGGAAGGTCAGCTGACCCTTTTCGACTTCTACATAGCTTGCCGGGTCATTCTTGCGCCCACCTACCTTAAATGGCGCAGCGGCTGAAAGCACCGGCAGTTTTGCCAGATCCGGATCGCCCTGAACAAAGTGTTCGGCATAGGCTTTCTGCGCCATGTTGACGACCTGGACGGTCGGATCGTCCTGAACCAGCGCCAGGAAGCTGTACATGTTGTCGGCGGATTTGCCGATCGGTTTGCTGACGAATTCGCGCGTGGCGTTGTGATCGTGCTTCAGCACGTCGACCAGTTTTTTATCTTCCGCCGCCAGTGATTTTTTAGCCGCAGCGTCGTAAATCGGGCGCGCTTCGGCTTTTGACTGGGTGACCTTCCAGCTGCCGCCGTCGTTATTCAGCACCAGATCCACCACGCCAAGATGGTCGCCCCACATGCCCGGCATCACCGACGGCACGCCGTTTAGCGTCCCTTTTTCGATGTCCGCCCCTTTGATGCTGGCAAAATCTTTGCCCGGGAAGACCGCGTGAGCGTGGCCAAACAGGATCGCGTCAACGCCCGGGACTTCACTCAGGTAGTAAACGGAGTTTTCGGCCATGGCCTGGTATGGATCGGCAGAGAGGCCGGAATGGGCGACGACGACAACCAGATCCGCTCCTTTCTCACGCATTTCCGGCACGTATTTACGCGCCGTCTCGGTAATGTCGTTAACGGTGACTTTGCCGCTGAGGTTCGCCTTATCCCACGTCATGATTTGCGGCGGTACAAAACCGATGTAGCCGATTTTCAGCGTCTGCTTTTTACCGTCCTGGTCAACCACCTCTGTCTTCTTAATCAGGTAAGGCGTAAAGAGCGGTTTATGGGTCTTAACGTCGATGATATTGGCGTTAACGTACGGGAATATGGCGCCTGCCAGCGCGTCATGCAGATACTTCAGACCGTAGTTGAATTCGTGGTTGCCGAGGTTGCCAACGGTATAGTCCAGCGTGTTCATCGCTTTATAAACAGGGTGGATCTCGCCTTTTTTCAGTCCTTTCGCCGCGATGTAATCGCCGAGCGGGCTACCCTGAATAAGATCGCCGTTGTCGACCAGCACGCTATTTTTCACTTCACCGCGCGCGGCGTTGATCAAACTTGCCGTACGTACCAGTCCGAATTTTTCCGTAGGGGTATCTTTGTAGTAATCGAAGTCCATCATGTTGCTGTGCAGATCGGTCGTTTCCAGAATACGCAGATCGACCGTCGCCGCCTGTACGCTCGCTGCAATCAGCGTCGCCAGGAGCGTTGCGCTAAACTTAATCATCAGAGGAGTCCTTTTTTCGATCCAGGCCACAAAAGAGTATGTATCTATAACGTGTTGCTTACAGAAATGTGAATCCTGACAGAAAAAAGCAACCTGAAACCGGAATTGCTTCACAGATAGCGGAATTGTTCACATTACGATATAACTAAAACAAAGAGTTAACCTCACTGCGTTAACAAAGAGGTGGAAAATGCTAGATAAAATTTGTCAGCTCGCACGGGATGCGGGAGATGCCATCATGCAGGTCTATGACGGTAATAAACCCATGGAGGTTGTCAGCAAAGCAGACGACTCTCCGGTCACGGCGGCAGATATCGCGGCGCATAAGGTGATCCTGCAAGGGTTACAGGCCTTAACGCCGGACATTCCTGTTTTGTCTGAAGAAGCGCCGCAAAGCTGGGACGAGCGCCAGCACTGGCAGCGTTACTGGCTGGTCGATCCGCTGGACGGGACAAAAGAGTTCATCAAGCGTAACGGTGAATTCACCGTCAATATTGCCCTGATTGAGAAAGGCAAAGCGGTGCTGGGCGTGGTCTACGCGCCGGTGATGAACGTGATGTACAGCGCCGCAGAAGGGAAGGCCTGGAAGGAAGAGTGCGGCGTGCGTAAGCAGATCCAGGTGCGCGATGCACGTCCACCGCTGGTGGTGATTAGCCGCTCGCACAGCGACAGCGAGCTGCAGGAGTATCTGCAACAGCTGGGTGAACACCAGACCACCTCGATTGGCTCATCGCTGAAATTCTGCCTGGTGGCGGAAGGCCAGGCGCAGCTGTACCCTCGTTTTGGGCCAACCAACGTCTGGGATACCGCCGCCGGGCATGCCGTTGCCGCGGCCGCCGGGGCACATGTTCATGACTGGCAGGGTAAACCGCTGGACTACACTCCGCGCGAATCGTTCCTCAACCCCGGCTTCCGCGTCTCTATTTATTGAGCCAGCAGCTTATGCAGCAGGTCGACAACCTGCTGCACCTCTTCCTGGGTTAACGCACCGTCTTTCACCCACTGTACGCGACCCTCTTTATCCAGCACGATAATCGCGGAGCTCTCTTCCTCCAGCTGCCAGGCTTTACGCGTCACGCCGTTGCTGTCGACAATAAATTGCGACCACGGGTAGAGTTGTTTATTGCTCTCAAGGCTTGAGCGCACAAACATCCCGGAGCCAGGAATGGCGTCATCGGTATTAACAATGGTGGTCGTCTGGTAGCGGTCATGAGGGAATTTTGCGGCCTTGATCGCTTCCACCAGGTTGGCATTTTTCTCTTTTGCGGATGTACGACCGGCAATATGTTGTACAACTCTCACTTTGCCTGCGAGCTGCGCGCTATTCCAGGGTTTGTAGCTAAACTTATCATTGTCGAGAATCAATTCTCCCCGGTCAGCAATGCCGACTGGCGGTACACGTTGTCCTTTTTCAATACTGTGAGCGCAAGCCCACAGAGGCAGCAGCAGGCAGGCTGCCGCAAGGATATTACGTAGGGTCATGGCGTTTCCTTATTGTTTGCAGGTGATCCGACCACTTGGTCATACGCTTTTAATGATAAGTGCGATCAATGTGGTTTTCCCGCAATCCCGATGCCAGTTTGCGGGTCAACGCACATATCCATGAAAAAACGACGGCTTATACTGCCCTTAGTGATGGTTTGCAAAGATTATTCTGAATAATTGTAATCAAACGGTAAATAAACTTATGCATACTGGGTAACAACGTAGTTCTGGTCTATAGTCATTGGGCATTAAAATTTGCGCTCAGGACAGTCGGGCCGATTGTGGCACCGCAAGAGCGTATGATTCGCAGGAGATACAAGAATGAAAATTTTCCAACGCTACAACCCGCTTCAGGTGGCGAAGTACGTGAAGATCCTGTTCCGTGGACGGTTGTATATCAAGGATGTTGGCGCTTTTGAGTTTGATAAGGGCAAGATCCTTGTCCCAAAAGTGAAGGACAAACAGCACCTGTCTGTGATGTCCGAAGTCAACCGTCAGGTTATGCGTCTGCAAACTGAGATGGCTTAACCAACGTGCTATGCAGTAGTTAAAAAGACGGCTCCCGATGGGAGCCGTTGATGTTTGTGGGGGCAGGAACCTTACGCCGACACCTTCTCTTCCGCATCCGGCAGCTTCGGCACCAGGACGGTCGGTTTGTTGTCTATACGCGTCACCAGCAGCTGGTCGATGCGGTAGTTATCAATATCCACCACCTCAAACTTGTAGCCGGAGAACTTCACCGAGTCGGTACGTTTCGGGATTTTACGCAGCATAAACATCATAAAGCCGCCAATGGTTTCGTAATTACCGGACTGCGGGAACTCGTCGATATCCAGCACGCGCATCACGTCTTCTATCGGCGTACCGCCATCAATCAGCCATGAATTCTCGTCACGCTGAACAATCTGCTCTTCCAGCCCCTGACCAACGAGATCGCCCATCAGCGTGGTCATCACGTCGTTGAGGGTGATAATACCCACCACCAGCGCGTATTCGTTCATGATAACCGCGAAGTCTTCCCCGGCGGTTTTGAAACTTTCCAGCGCTTCTGAGAGCGTCAGGGTGTCCGGTACAATGAGGGTATTACGGATCTGTACGCCGCTGTTGAGCGCCAGGCTTTGGTTAGCCAGTACGCGGTTCAGCAGGTCTTTGGAGTCGACGTAGCCGATGATATGGTCGATATCCTCATTACAGACCAGGAACTTAGAGTGCGGATGCTCCGCCACTTTGTTCTTCAGGCTCTGCTCGTCTTCGTGTAAATCGAACCAGATAATGTTCTCACGGCCCGTCATGGAAGAGGGCACCGTACGGGATTCCAGTTCGAATACGTTCTCAATCAGCTCGTGTTCCTGCTTACGCAGTACCCCGGCCAGCGCGCCGGCCTCCACAACCGCATAAATGTCGTCAGACGTGATGTCATCTTTACGCACCATTGGCAGCTTGAAGATGCGGAAAATCACGTTTGCCAGGCCGTTGAAGAACCACACCAGCGGACGAAACACGTACAGACAGAAGCGCATCGGGTTGATGATACGCAAAGCTACAGCTTCTGGCGCAATCATACCGATGCGTTTCGGGGTCAGGTCAGCGAAGAGGATGAACAGCCCGGTCACCAGCGAGAAGGAGAGAATAAAGCTCAGCTGTTCGGCCAGTTCAACGGACATGTACTTAACGAAGAGGCTATAAAACGCCGGGGAAAACGCCGCATCACCCACGATACCGCCGAGAATGGCGACCGCGTTCAGGCCAATCTGCACCACGGTGAAGAACATACCGGGGTTTTCCTGCATTTTGAGAATGCGTGAGGCGTTGATGTTGCCTTCGTCAGCAAGCAGCTTCAGTTTGATTTTACGGGACGCGGCCAGCGAGATCTCAGATATCGAGAAAAATGCACTGACGGCAATAAGACAAAGTATTACTAAAATACTGTTTAACATAGTTTATCCGGCTTCTCGCCAGATCCTCAGAAGGGGAGTTGATACCATTTGTGTGAAGACACATTGAACGTCAGCTCGTAGCGTTGAGCCGATTATTTCAGCGGTAGTATAGCGTAAAGAGATGTAAATCTGCCAGAGGTCACATTTTGGTGTTGATGCCCCGATTAGTGTGGTCTTTGGAATTTGCTGGGGAACTTCTACGGATAAGCCTACGACTGGATAAAACTGGGGCTCAGTGACGTGCCATAAAGCCTACAGGAGCCTTTATAAGACACTCTCAACTATTGGGAAAATCCATGAGGAGCAGGGCAAAACAATCATTTGTTTTCAAGAGGATGCGGTTATAAAATGCGCAGATCGTTACCAAATGGAGTTGGTTATGAGTTTTAGCTTACCGGGATTTAACTTGTTCTACCTCTCAAGGGATAACCTTGAACCAGAAAAGTATGAATTGATAACTCGCCCTTCTGTCACATGGGATTACATCAGCCAGGAGTATGAGTTTGATGACAGATATCGCGATCATTATCACGTTGAAGGGCTCAGGCCACGACCATCATATTCGCGTAGCTACGCTTATCAGAACAATCATTCTAATGGATTCAACACAGAAAGACGGCTGAGATACCTTGTCTTCAGAGGTGAAGTTGTGATGTTAAACCGTTACGGTTCCCCTGGAGAGCTTTTCTATATCGATGAAGAAGGTCAGCTTATCTGTAAGAATTACCATGTGTTTGAAATGAACGGGGCTGAACAGATCCTGCGAGAGTACAGGAATTCTGTCGGATGCAGGTACCACCGTACAGGAAAGCCCCGCCCAACTTCGTTTGCATTATCTTTCTCAGGTGGAACATTAGCATCAGCTTCTGAGCCGTCATACCAGACAATTAACAGCAAGGCCGCAGGTCGTTTACTGGCTGCTGGCGGTGTCTACAATGGTAACGTTGAGGGCTTCAGGAAAACAGCTGAGCAGTTAGGTGGAGATGCTGTTAAGGGGTATGAACAAGTACTAAATGAACAAACGGCTGGTACAGCTATTGTTGCGGCTTCAATTCTGTTAGCGAAACGACCTAATAGTGAGTCTTTTGACGAAGTGTATAGTTACTTGGGCAAAGTAAGGGGAGAAACAAAACTATTAGATAATATAGAAGTAAAAGAAATAAACTACATAAAACGAGATCCCTCTGAAACTATGTTACTGAGAAAAGAATTTAATAATACAGTGAGGAGTAAATTCCTTAATCAATTATCCAATTCCTCAGATGCAGCTAACGTCTTCGAACCTTCGGATTTGTTTAAAATGAGTAAGGGTACAGTACCAGATGGCTGGGAAGTTCATCATAAACTACCATTGGATGATGGTGGCACAAATGCCTTTGAAAACCTTTCATTGATTGAAAAAGAACCGTTTCATAAGGTGTTAACAAATATGCAGAGAACATCGACAAGAGGTATGCTTCCGGGAGAGAGCAAAGTAACTCCATGGGTTATGCCTACTGGCTCGATTTATCCGCTTAAATAATTTGATGGGTATGAAAATGAAATCAAATGTAACAGATATGCTAATCGAATTAAGAAAAATGATGACCGATTTAGAGTACCCAATCGAGAAACCTATTAACGCATCATTTCTTGATAGTCTAACAAAAGGACGCAGAAAAACCGCATCACCAATACTGGACCAAATCGGAAATGAAACTTGTCTTCTTTTAGTTAATCAACTTGATTATACTACATTCATCGAAACAATGGATGGATTTGAGTATAACGGGCTGACAATTTTCAGTTTATCAATCCCAGAACCAATAGTTAAAAACTTGTTCATTATGAATGAGTTTTATCGCAATAATGATTATTTAGATCCCGAATTACAAGAGCGATTAGTTATTGGGGAGGATGGAATGTCATTGTTTACTTATGATACAAAAATGAATTTATTTCAAATTCGTGACAATGCCTCTACAGAGTCGATATATGGTTCCTTTGATAATTTCAATGACTTTTTAAGTGAAATACTTGACTCCGTAAAATAAACATTATTTCAGTGAATCTAAATCCGCTTATAGGCCTAACCTTACAGGTAGTTTTAGGGATTTAGATTCATAAGTATATCATTGATTTAGTGCTGTTTTTTTAATCTCGATAAAGTTACCAACCTTTAGTTCGAAAAATAATCGAAACCCAGTCCGCCTGTAAGTATCCCGCATAATAGTGCCGTTCACATTTTTGGCATAAAACAGACCGGACAGCATGGCGCTGTCCGGGACGAGGGGTTATTTCGCGGTGGATAAACGGGCGTTTCCTTCCGCCCGTCGTGCGGCATCGCCTCCCCAGACCTGGTCAT
>Ga0308157_10010045_pt1 | contig 10360 bp, 10 predicted proteins | sample PhyBR1_FD_201035 | JGI IMG/M metagenome (GOLD analysis project Ga0308157, IMG submission 201035) | Phyllosphere microbial communities from UC Gill Tract Community Farm, Albany, California, United States - DLSLB.R1 | ecosystem: Host-associated > Plants > Phyllosphere > Unclassified | place: USA... | reverse complement strand
GAGGTCCCCGCTGTCGAGGTCATCACCTCCAGCGCCGTCCACCTCATGTCCGCCGCCGCCGTCAAGTGCGGTCTTGCCGAGGACACCGCCGAAGGCCGCGGTGCCGACCTCCAGGACCTCGACGAGGCCCGCAAGCTCATCACCGCACTGGCCGGGTTCGTCACCGGTGCCGCCACCGTCATCGGCGACCACCATGCCCGCCCGCTGCGCGATGGTCTGCGCAGCCTGCAGCTGGCCTTCCGCGAGGCTTCGGAATACCCCGACGCCCCCGGCGAAGGCCCCGGAGAGAAGTTCACCGGCCCCGTCCGCTGACGCTCCCCCGCTGACCGTTCAGGCCGCGGCCCTCGATCGACGATCGGGGGCCGTTGTCATATTCTCATTCGCCGAGGCGGCCGATCACCTCGGACATGAGATCGTCTTCGACGTGGTCGAATCCCGGCCCGAACTGGCCGAACCGCAGACCGTTGATCAGCCCGATCACAGCAACCCAGATCGTGATGGTCTCCAAAATCACGTGATCGTCGAACTCGAGACCGAGTTCGACAAGCCCCTCTCGCAAGGGTTGCAGTGCGGCTTCCGTGTTTCGCCGCCTGCTACTCGACTTACTCGTCGCCGCTGATTCTTTCGATTCCGCACGGCTTTCAAGTGCCGCCTCGGCACCGTTCTGACCTGTCGCTACGAGTTCCGCAAGTGTCACCATGATCCGTGTTCCCGGCACCACGGTCTGCTCACGCGGAGCCTCATAGTCGGCGATCGGCGTGCCGTAGATGAGCGCCCAGCGATTGGGATGCTTCCGCGACCACGCGAGCATCCTCAGAGCGAGAGCCTCCACGCTCCGCTCCCCTTCCATGGCCTCGTCGACTGCGTCGGCGATCTGAGTGTAGGCATCTCGGATGAGGATCGTCAGCAGTTCATCGCGGCTCTTCACATACCGATAGACAGCACTGGAGACGACTCCGAGCTCTCTGGCAATCGCCCGCAGCGACAGCCCGTCGACACCGTCCTCGTCGACCATCCGGTTGCCGATCACGGTGATCTGAGCTTCCGTCTCGATTCGGGCGCGCTGTCGTGGGGTCGTCTCTGTCATGGCTTCACCCTACGATCCGAGAGCAAAGATAACAATAGTGAGCACCGCTCTTGAATTGAGTCGAGCGGGGGCCTACGCTGAATTCCGAGAGCACCGCTCTCTCAATGCATGGCCCACGATCGGAAGGACTCGCCATGAGAACAGCACTCATCATCGGAAACGGACAGATCGGCTCGGAGATCGCCACTCAACTCACTGAGTCCAGAGTGGTCGTCCGCATCGCCACCCGTTCGGGCGGCGGAGCAACGGAGGTCGGAGCGTCAGGGGCCGGACTCTCGGATGACGCAGAATCGGGCACAATTTCTGAAGCACTTCCCGGTGGCACGCACCCCGACGGCACGCTTCCCGTCCAGTCGACTAACCCGTCCTCAGGTTCGACAACGGTCTGCGCTCCGGACCACGTCAAAGCCGATGCCAGCGACCGCGCACAATTGGCCGAGGCTGCTACCGGGGTCGATGTCATCTTCGCTTGCGCACATGCGCCCTACGACAGTCGGAAATGGGAGCACATCCTCCCCCGGCTTGATGCGGCGATCCTCGACACCGCCGCCGAGCTCGACATTCCTGTGGTCTTTCCTGAATCAGCCTACGCCTTCGCCGGCCTCAATTCACCGATCACCGAGTCGTCGCCGTTCGCTCCGGTCGAGGACAAGGGACGCATCAGGCAGCGGCTCCTCGAGGCACGCTCTGCTCATTCGGCGACGTCTGCCAGCGTCATCGCCGGTGATCTGTTCGGCAGCACTGCGAAGAAGTGGTCGTCGGTCGTGCGGATGTGCATCACCGAGCCCATCTCCCATGGACGCCGAGCCATGGTGCCGGCACGCACCGATGTGCCACATGGCATCACCGTCATCGCCGATCATGCCGCCGCGATGATCCGAGCGGCCGAACGCCTCACCGACGTCCCCGCGGGGACGCATCAGCTGTTCATCGCTCCGACGTCGAACCCGACCCTGGCCGAAATCGCCGATTTCACCGCGGACACCCTCGGGCGAAAGTACAAGCGTCCGTTCTCGATTCCGCGCTGGGCGACACGTGCCATCGGTGCGTTCGAACGCTCCTTCTTCGAGCTCAACCGGCTGGCACCGATCTGGTACGAACCCTGCGTCATCACCCCTGGGGAGCTCGCCGCAGAGGTCGGCACGACCGACTGGCGCGAGGGCGTCCGGCAGATGCTCTGAGCTGCCCGCACCACGGGTTCAGCGTCAGAGGAAGATGCCGTTGCCCGGGCCCAGCGGCAGGTCGAAGAAGTACCAGATGGCCAGCAGTGCCGCCCATGCGATCCAGAACGGGATGACGAACGGGAACATGCGGGAGATGATCGTGCCCAGGCCCGCACTCGGTTCGTATCGGCGTACGAGGCCCAGCAGCACGATCATGTACGGGTTGAGCGGGGTGATGACCTGGGTGGCCGAGTCACCGACGCGGAACCCGGCCTGGATGAACGCGGGTTCGTAGCCGAGGATCGTGAACAGCGGCACGAACACGGCGGCCATGAGCGTCCACATCGATGATCCGGAGATGATGAACAGGTTGAGCACGCTCGCCAGAAGCATGAACCCGAGGACCGCGGGGAACCCGGTCAGCCCGATCGCTTCGAGTCCTGCGGCCCCGGTCACGGCGATCCAGGACCCGATGCCTGTCCAATTGAACAAGGCGATGAACTGGCCGAGGATGAACGCGAGGATGAGGAACGACATCATGTCGATGATTGCCTGACTCATCATCTTCACGAGGTCCTTCATCGATCGGACCGACCCGACGACGAAGCCGTAGACGATGCCCATGAGCATGAAGTAGGCGAAGACGATGAACACGATCGATGACAACAGAGGAGATTTCGGCAGGAAGCCGCCGTCCTCGTTCCGCCACGGAGAGTCCGGGATGAGCACTGAGAACAAGATGAGCGCTGTCAACAGCAGAGCCGACACCAGCGACCAGATGAGTCCGCGCTTCTCCTCGGGTTCGAGCTCGGCCTTGATCTCTGAGTCGGCGTCCGCATCGGCACCGCCAGCCTCCCCTGTGCTGCCGGAGTCACCGTAGGGGTTGTCGGCTTGGTATTTCTTCGCCAGTCCCTGTGCACCGGCATTCGCATATTCACGAGGGACCCCACGGCGAATCATGTTCGGTTCGATGAGCCTGTCGATGATGAAGCCGGCGACGATGGCTAGGACGATCGAGGCCGCAATGTTGAAGTAGTAGTTCGACACCGGGTTGACTGCCGTGTAGTCCGTTCCCGGCAGCGTGTCCATCACCGAGGTGGTGATGCCGGCGAACAGGGCATCCAGGCTCGTGGGCACGATCGACGTCGAATACCCAGCTCCCGTGGCGGCGAATCCGCCGATGAGACCGGCCATCGGATGCCGGCCGGCGGCCTTGAACACGAGCGCGGCCAGGGGCGGGATGATGATGAACGCGGAGTCCGACATCACGGATCCTGCCACGCCGACGAATCCGACGGCGTAGGGCAGCAGCCAGTGCGGACTCTTGCCGAAGGCGATCCTCACGGCCGCCGCGAGCATGCCAGACTTCTCGGCCACACCGACGGCCAAGAGGATCGGCAGCACTGTGGCCAGCGGTGGGAAGCCCAAATAGTTCTCCCCCATGGTCGTCGTCAGCCAGGCCAGACCCTCACCGGTGAACAGTCCCTTGATCTCCACGACTTCGTCCCCACCGGGGATGGTCACCGACGTTCCGGCCAACGCCATCCCTGTCGAGACGAGCCCGGTGATGATGAAGAGGCCGAGGAAGAGAGTGAAGGGTTCGGGCAGTTTGTTGCCGACGTTTTCGACCCAGTCCAGCAGTCGCTGGCCGATGCCGACTTTGCCATTCGTCGTCGTTGACATAGTGCTTCTCTCTGTTGTCAGGCGCCGAGGGGGCCTGGACGATCAGTTGAAATAGTCCGCGACGTCGATGGCTCCGCCGTCTCGTTCGAAGTCTGCGGAGACTTCGGCGGCGAGTGCGTCATCGACGAGGTAGTCCAGTGCCGTTGCGGCCAGGCCGAAGGCGGCATCGCGCACTGCGTCTTCGGCTTCGGGGGTCTGTGCGGCGTCGGCGAAGTCACGGGTGTGCAGGGCCACCTCGGAGTCGGCGACCTTGATGAGCGGGTGGATGCCGGGGATCCGGTAGGACACGTTCCCGAAGTCCGTGGAGGCGGCGATGGATTCATCGAGCACGCCGCCTTGCAACGGGGTGCGTCCGCGCGCCTGTTCGTGTTCGGCCCACCGTGCGGTCAGCGGCGAGTTCGTGCGCACGGGCAGCGACGGTGGATGCTCATCCCAGTCGATGTCGACGCCGGTGCCGGTCATCAATGCGGCTCCACGGGCGACATCATCGACCCGGTCGGACAGTTCCTTGAGGGTGTCGGGGTACTTCGAGCGCACGTAGCACTGCACGGTCGCGGATTCGGTGATGATCGACGGCCGAGTACCTCCGTCGGCGATGACAGCGTGCAGTCGGGAGATCTGCGGCATCTGCTGCCGCAGCAGGCCCAGGCCCTGATAGAAGAGATTCGCCGCGTCGAGGGCGTTGCGGCCCATGAACGGCTGCGCCGAAGCATGCGCGGCGACGCCGGAGAACGTCACTCGCAGAAGACGACGTCCCAACCACACCTGCTCGGCGCAGTCGTATCCGTAGCCGTGGACCATGATGGCAGCGTCCACGCCGTCGAAGGCTCCGGCTCGGGCCATGACCTCTTTGCCCGAGTGGCCTTCTTCGGCAGGGGTGCCGAGCAGAACGACGGTGCCGGGAACCGCTTCCGGGTCCTTATCGTGGAGTTTCGCCAAGGCGAGGAATGCCCCCACCGCCGAGGCGGCAATGACGTTGTGCCCGCAGGCGTGCCCGATCTCCGGCAGAGCATCGTATTCGGCGAGGATCGCGATCGTCCTGCCCTGTCCGTTGCCTGTGCTTGCCCGAAACGTCGTCTCGACGCCGAACATTCCGGTCTCTGTGGAGATGCCGTGGTTGTTGAGCAGAGCCGTGATCGCCGCGACGGATTCGTGTTCTTCGTAAGCGGTTTCGGCCAAGCCGTGGATGGTGTGCGCCAGAGCGGTCACGTCCTCATCCACGTCCCTCAAGGAGGCGGTGACTACGTCGAGGCTGGTCGCCGGTGCACCGGTGAATGGGCTCGACCAATCAGCCGATTGGTCAGCTCTCACACGGGTTTCGTGGGCGATGTGATCAAGGTAGCTGTCGTCGGGGTTTGTGGGTGTTCTGAAGTCTGGCAAGCGGCTCATAGGAGTCCAGCTTAGGAGACCGCACCGATCAGTATCGGCTGTGCCCCACTCTGCGAGACACATCCGTTTGGCTCAACAGTTTCAGACCTCGACGAGGCGGATGGCCAGAGAGTCGATCTTCGCGACGAGTTCCTCATCACCGGCCACGGCTTCTTGGAACCGGCGCACTTCAGCTGGGGCCACCTCGGACTCGACACCGAGAGTGATGCCGAGCTCCGGCCCACCGAGGTGGACGCTGTTGCTGCCGGGGCTCACCCCGATCCGAGCCAACCAGGGGAAGGACTCCGCGATGGCACGCAGACGTTGAGCCACCTCGGCGTCGGCCCAGGACGGAGTCCACGGCTGGGACTGCACGAACGCGAACATGGCCGGGCGACGCAGCAGGAACGAGGACGCGGCTCCCGGGTCGAGGACGACGAGCTGGGATTCGGCTTCGATCGCACCGAGCACGAGCCGTTCGGACTCGATCGGCACGGGGCGGGCGTCGGAATGCCACGCCGTCAGCGGTGGGATTCCGGAGAATCCCGGGGTGCACTCGCGCCCGTCCTCGGCTTGGAGGCGAACCATCGCCATCTCCGAGGAGTTGTCGGCCATCAGCCCGTTGTCACCGACCTCCTGGTCGACGACCATCGGCACGATCGGGGCGTAGAGCCTGGCCCCGGAAAGGGCCTGGATCACCTGCTGGTGTGCGGCCGGATCCAGGGGTGCCTGAGCGACCTGGGTCATGGCCTCGAGCAGAGCCGCGTCCGCCAGCCCGGTGTCACCGGAGAACGGGTTGGGTTTGAGGTCCCGGCCCTCCCACGCCTGCCCGGCGGAATCCGTCGGGGCGTGGGCCTCGCCTGCCTGGTCGGCAGAGGCGGTGGACCGGGCGTCGTCCGGCTCGTGCGGCCGGTGCGGCTCGTGCGAGTGTGTGCTCACAAGCTCACCGTCCTGCGACGTCGAGGGCTTCTTCCAGAGTGAACTTGCCGGCGTAGAGTGCCTTGCCCACGATCGCGGAATCGACGCCGAAGGGCACGAGCTCACGGAGGGCTCGCAGGTCATCGAGGCTCGAGACTCCGCCGGAGGCCACGATCGGAGAGTCGGTCTTCTGCGCGAGATCCTTGAGCAGGTCGACATTGGGTCCCTGCAGGGTGCCGTCCTTGCGCACATCGGTGACGACGTAGCGGGAGCAGCCTGCGGCTTCGAGGGTGGCGAGGACTTCGTAGAGGTCTCCGCCGTCCTTCGTCCAGCCGCGGGCGGCCAGGGTGGTGCCGCGCACGTCGAGGCCGATGGCGACCTGGTCGCCGAAGCGCTTGATCATCTCGGCCGTCCACTCGGGGTTCTCCAGAGCAGCGGTGCCGATGTTGACGCGCTCGGCTCCCGTGTCGAGTGCGCGTTCGAGGCTTTCGGTGTCACGGATGCCACCGGAGAGTTCGACCTTGATCCCCACGGCCTTGACGACCTGGTTGAGCAGGTCGGAGTTCGATCCGCGTCCGAAGGCGGCGTCGAGGTCGACGAGGTGGATCCATTCGGCTCCGCGGTTCTCGAAGTCCTGGGCGGCGTCGATGGGTGAGCCGTAGTCGGTTTCGGTTCCGGCTTCGCCCTGGACGAGGCGGACGGCCTTGCCGTCGGCGACGTCGACGGCGGGGAGGAGGACCAGCTTGTTCGAACTGTCTGTCATTGTGACCTTTCTGCCAGGGTGCCACGGGGTTTGAGGCAACCATAGTCGGTGTGCTCGGTCAGGAGCTGAGTGAGTCTGTGGGGTTGGTGCCGGAGCTGCCGGTGCTGCCTGAACCGCTGCCCGGGCTGCTATCTGCAGAGAATGAGGCGAGCCAGTTGCGCAGCAGCTTCGCTCCGGCTGCGGCGGATTTCTCGGGATGGAACTGTGCGGCCCAGGTGGTGCCGTCCTCGACAGCTGCGATGAAGTCATTGCCGTGGCGGGCGGTCGTCACCGTCGCGTTCGGTGGCGGCTCGGCCGCGGCATAGGAGTGGACGAAGTAGAAGCGTTCGTTCCCGATGCCGGCGAACATGGCCGAATCTGCGGGTGCGTTGACCTTCGACCAGCCCATATGCGGGATGACCGGGGCTTCGAGTGCGGTGACGGCTCCGGGCCACAGGCCGATGCCGTCGGTCTTGACGCCGTGTTCCTCACCGCGGGCGAAGAACACCTGCAGGCCGACACAGATGCCGAGCAGCGGCCGGCCCTGTTCGTGGCGGGCACGGATGAGGTCGACTCCCCCGACGTTCTCCAGTCCGGCCATCACGGCCGAGAAGGCACCGACGCCGGGGACCAGCAGTCCGTCGGAGTCGTTGATGACGTCGTGATCGGCCGTGAGCGTGACCTCGGCGCCGGCCGCGGCGACCGCACGGACGGCGGAGCGGACGTTTCCGGCTCCGTAGTCGAGGACGGCGACCGTCGTCATCGCTTCGCCCCCTTGCTCAGCACCGACCAGATCCTCCACAGGGAGAACCCGAGGACGATGGCACCGAGTGCGGCGACGACCCAGGCGATGGTGTTCCCACCGAGGGCCAGGGCGATGCCGAAGGCCATGACGAGTCCGGCGAGGACGGCGGCGATGATCCACAGCAGCGCGGTGCGTGCCATGGCGGCCCGACCCGGGCTCATCGTGGCCGCACTGGCCTGCAGCTTCGTCATCGAGTCGGTTCTGATACTGCCTTCGACATCGTCTGCGGAAACGGTTTCGAGCAGCAGTCCTTCGAGCACATCCGGCAGGTTCTTCAGCGCCAGCCCGGCCGGCACATCGGATTCGCGACTTCCGTGGCGATAGTGGCCGGCGTCGATCTGCTCTTCGCTGCGCACGAGGAGGAGGACCTCATGTTTGCCCGCGAGCTTCGAGATCGCTGCGGCCGCCTCGTTGCCGGCTTTGACATCCGTGTCGGCGAGGACGATTCCGCTGAATTCGCCGATCGGCACGATGGTGCCGGAGATGTTCGACAGCACGCAGGCGGCGGCCAACTGTTGGGCGACCCCGAACGGGGTCACGATGACGGTCGTGCTCACAGGACTCCCTTGGTGCTGGGAACGGAGTTGCTTCGCGGATCGGTTTCGACGGCCTCGCGCAGTGCGCGGGCGAAGGCCTTGAACTCGGCTTCGACGATGTGGTGCGGGTCGCGACCGCGCACTAGGTCGAGGTGGACGGTCAGTCCGCCGTTGAAGGCGATGGATTCCAACGAGTGGGAGGTCATCGACCCGGTGAAGTGGCCGCCGATGAGGTGGTACTGCTGGCCTTCGGGTTCGCCTTCGTGGACGAAGTAGGGACGACCGGAGACGTCGACGACGCACTGGGCCAGTGCTTCATCCAGCGGCACGGCGGCGAAACCGTAGCGCCGGATGCCGACCTTGTCGCCGAGCGCTTCGCGCAGGGTCTGGCCGAGCACGATCGAGGTGTCTTCGACGGTGTGGTGGACGTCGATGTGGGTGTCGCCGGTGGCGGTGATGTCGAGGTCGATCATCGAGTGCTTCGACAGGGCGGTGAGCATATGGTCGAAGAACGGCACGCTCGTCGAGATGTTCGAAGTGCCGGTGCCGTCAAGGTTGACGGACACGGACACCGTGGACTCGGATGTGGTGCGCGAGTTCTGGGCCTGCCTCATGGAGTGCCTTTCGTCGGGGCGGCTGATGAAGGGGTCTGCGGACGGTCCGCGAGGATGTCCGGGGATTCGGCGAGGATCTCGTCGATGGCGTTGAGGAATGCTTCGGTCTCCTCCTCGGTGCCGGCGTTGACACGGGCGTGACCGGTGATGCCGATATCGCGGATGAGGACTCCGCGGTCGAGCAGCTTCTGCCACAGATCGGCCGGTGAGGAGATGTTCCCGAAGAGGACGAAGTTCGAATCGCTGTCGTGGACGGTGAAGCCCGCCTCTGCGAGGTGGCTCGCCATCCGGTTGCGCGAGTCGATGAGTCGGTCGACGTTGCCCAGCAGCAGCTCCGCGTGTTCGAGTGCCGTGCAGGCCAGCACCTGAGTGATCTCGGACAGGTGGTAGGGCAGGCGGACGAGCCGGAGCACGTCGATGAGCTCGGGTGCGGCGATCGCGTAGCCCAAGCGCAGGCCGGCACAGGCGAAGGCCTTGCTCATGGTGCGTGAGACGACGAGACGGGGCCGGCCCTCAAGCAGAGTCATCGCCGAGGACTTGGCGGGGCGGGAGAATTCCGCATACGCCTCGTCGACGATGACTATCCCTGCGCAGTTGTCATAGGCGGCGTCGATGACGTCGACGCCGATCGAGGTGCCGGTCGGATTGTTCGGGGTGCACAGGAAGACGATGTCCGGATTCGCACGAGCCACCTCGGCGGCGACCGTCTCGGCATCGAGAGTGAAGTCGTCTTTACGTTCGACATGCTGCCATTCGGCGCCGGTGCCCGTGGTGATGAGCGGATGCATCGAATAGGAAGGGGTGAACCCGAGTACGGTGCGGCCCGGCCCACCGAACGCCTGGACGATATGGCTGAGCACTTCGTTCGAACCATTCGCGGCCCAGATCATGGAGGGATCGAGGTCGACGGAGTCTCCGGCGCGTTCGTTCACACCATTCAGGTAGGTGACGAGGTGTTCGCGCAGTGCGGTGAACTCGCGGTCGGGGTATCGGTTGAGTCCTGCGAAGTGATCATCGACGGCGGCGCGCATGCTATCGACGACGACGCCCGGAAGCGGATAGGCGTTCTCGTTGACGTTGAGCTGGACCGGCACATTGAGGTGCGGAGCCCCGTATGGCTTGAGGCCGACGAGGTCTGAACGCACTGGCAGAGAGTCGATGTTTCCCACGGCAATCATTCTACCGAGAGGCCCCCGCCGCCCGGGCGGCGGGTCGGGCATCGAGATCGGCCGGTCGGCTCACCCGATCGGACGGGTCAGCGCGCTGCCGGTCGGGCCGGCGCCATCCCGGTCGAGCAGGGTTCGACCTCAGCGAACGGGGACGTCGAGGGTCTGTCCGGGGTGAACCGTCGGGGTGTCCAGGTGGTTGATCTCGACGATATCGGCAACGACATCGCGGGTGTCGCGGTCGATGCCGAGGTTCGAAGCCACGGTCCACAGCGATT
>Ga0308157_10010044_pt1 | contig 10361 bp, 6 predicted proteins | sample PhyBR1_FD_201035 | JGI IMG/M metagenome (GOLD analysis project Ga0308157, IMG submission 201035) | Phyllosphere microbial communities from UC Gill Tract Community Farm, Albany, California, United States - DLSLB.R1 | ecosystem: Host-associated > Plants > Phyllosphere > Unclassified | place: USA... | reverse complement strand
TCGCGTACGGCGGGGAGCAGCTGGATGCCGGCGCTGATTACGAGTGGCGCGTGATGAGCTGGTCCGGCGACGAGATGAGGGAGGCCCGTTCGTCGTTCGGCACCGCGCCCGACCTCGGCGCCTGGGACGCCCCGTGGATCGGGCCCGTCCAGCAGCCGACCGAGATCGAGCGCTGGTCGCTCTTCGACTGGATTCGCGGCGCGGGCCCGGCGGCTCCCGCCGAGGAGCGCCTGCGGCCGGTGCAGCTGCTGCGGCAGAGGTTCGACCTCATCTCGGCGCCCGTCCGCGCCCGGCTGCGCATGACGGCCCGGGGTGTCTACTCCGCCTGGCTCGGCGGTGAGCGAGTAGGCGACGAGGTGCTCGCGCCCGGCTTCGACAGCTACCAGCACAGGATCAGCGTGCAGACCTACGACGTCACCGACCAGCTCGCCGCGGGCGAGAACGTCCTCGCGGTCGCGCTCGCCGACGGCTGGTGGGCCGGGCGCATCGGCCTGACCGGCTCGAGCGCGCAGTTCGGCGATCGCACGTGTGCGACCTGGCGTCTCGAGATGTCCTACGCCGACGGGCGCACCGAGGTCATCCGATCCGGCGACGACGTGCGCAGCAGCCCCGGTCCGTGGACCCATGCCGACCTCTTCATCGGGGAGCGGCTCGATGCGCGCTCGCCGAGCTTCGGCTGGCAGACACCGGCCTTCGACGACGCGGGATGGACCCGGGTGCGGCACAGGGGAGTGGACGCCGCCGCCCTCGTGCCGTTCTGCGGTGAGCCGGTCCGGCGCGTGCTGGCGCTGCCCGCCGTCGATGCCCTCGAGACATCAGAGGGTTGGATCGTCGACTTCGGCCAGGTGATCGCCGGCCGCGTGCGGCTCACGCTGCACGGCCTTCCCGCCGGCCGCGAGGTGATCGTCGAGCACACCGAGACGCTCGACGCCGACGGCGCCTGGTTCGTCAACATCGCCGGAATCAACAAGGAGCAGACCGACACCTACATCTCGGCAGGCGACGCCGAGATCGAGTGGGAGCCGGAGTTCACCTTCCACGGCTTCCGCTATGCGCGCATCCGCGGTGTCGACACTCTCTCTGCAGCCGACGCCGTGGCCGTCGTCCTTTCCAGCGACCTCGACTACACCGGTCGCTTCCGCACCTCCGACGCGCGATTGAACCGGCTGCACGAGAACGTCGTGTGGAGCCAGCGCGCGAACTTCCTCTCGATTCCCACCGACTGCCCGCAGCGCGAGCGCGCCGGCTGGACCGGCGATCTCCAGGTGTTCGCGCCGGCGGCGACGAACAACGCCGACGTCGCCGCGTTCCTCGCACGCTGGCTCGAGAACCTGCGCGCCGATCAGCTCGCCGACGGACGGATCACGATCACCTCGCCGCGCTCCCCGTTCGACGCGGACGCTGCGGCCTCCGCCCAGGGCATCGGTGCGATCGTGGCGGCCGCAGGCTGGAGCGACGCCATCGCCATTGTGCCGTGGACGCTGTACGAGCGCTACGGCGACGTCCGCGTGCTGGAGGAGAACTACGACGCGCTGCGCGCCTGGATCGGATACCAGACCCGCACCGCGGCAGACGAACTGCGCGACGAATACGCGGACGCGTCAGCGGAGCGCCGCTCCCGGCAGGCGCTGCTGTACAACACCGGCGAGCACTTCGGCGACTGGCTGACGCCGTCGACGCTGGAGGGCAGGCCGCTGCACGAGGCGATCGGCATCGCCCCCGCACTCACCTCGGAGCTCGTCGCGCCGATGTTCCAGGCGCACACGCTCACGTTGGCGGCGCGCATCGCCGAGGTGCTCGGCCGCGCGGATGCCGGAGAGCTGCGCGCACATGCCGATCGCGTGCGCGCGGCGTTCGCCGCCGAGTACATCGCCCCTGACGGGTCTCTTCCTGTCGAGCTGCAGGGCATGTACGCGCTCGCGCTCGGGCTCGATCTGGTGCCGACGTCGCTGCGGCATGCGGCGGGAGAACGGCTGGCGGAGCTGGTGCGGGCGCGAGGCAACCGGCTGGACACCGGCTTCCTGTCGACCCCCTACCTGCTCGACGCGCTGTGGGACACCGGGCACCGTGATCTCGCGCGTGCCGTGCTGCTCCAGCGGGAGGCCCCGTCGTGGCTCTACGAAGTGGACCGCGGGGCCACCACGGTGTGGGAGGCGTGGGACGCGATCGCCGCAGACGGCACGGTGCGAGCTGTGTCGTTCAACCACTACGCCTTCGGCTGCGTCGACGACTGGCTGTACCGTCGCGTCGCCGGCATCCGTCCAGCGTCCCCTGGGTGGCGCAGCGCCGTGATCGAACCCGACCTCGACGCCGGGGTGCGCAGCGTCGAGGCGGCCGTGCCCACGCCCTACGGCGAGCTCGCGGTCGCGTGGGAGCGCGAGGGCGGCACGGCATCCATCCGCGTCGAGGTGCCCCACGGCGTCTCCGCCCGGCTGGTGCTGCCGGAGGAGGTCAGGGACCTGCCACCCGGCCGCAGCACCCACGAGCTGCGGGTGGCCCGAGCGGGTTCGCGCATAGACCGGACGGATGCGCAGCATGCGAAATCCGCTCTTCCCTGATTCCCCTCCAACGTCGACAGTGAGTCGGGGAGCGATCCCCGTGGCGATCGACGATGATCCGACGGCCGCAGGCCGCAGCACAGGCAAGGAAGCCTCGAACATGACCACACCATCCTCCGTACCCGTCTCGGCGGACATCGACGCTTCTCCGCAGGAGTGGCGCAACCCACGCAGCGGGTTCCTGTTCTTCCTGGGACTGGCGGCGATCGGCACCGGGATGGGGCAGCTGGTGCCAGCGGTGCTCACGCTGACGCTCAAAGCCGACCAGCTCGACCCGGCCAACGCGACCACGATCCTGTCGGTGGTCGTCGCGATCGGCGCGGTCTGCGCGCTCATCGCCGCGCCGCTGTTCGGTCGCCTCAGCGACCGCCTCACCTGGCGGATGGGCCGCCGCCGCCCGCTGCTGATCCTCGGCGCGATCCTGTTCGCGATCGGCGCCCCGTTCAGCTATGCGGCGCCGTCGACGGGTCTGCTGATCATCGCCGGCATCTTCACGAGTCTCGGAGCGGCCGCCGTCACGGTGGCGTGCACGGCGATCCTCGCCGATCAGTACGCTCCGGATCGGCGAGGCGCGGCATCCGCCCTCGTCGGACTCAGCCTGCCGCTCGGCGCGCTCGTCGGTCTCTTCCTCGCGAATCTCGTCTCCGGCTCGCTGCTCGCGCAGTTCCTTCTGCCGGCGGCAGTGGCCGTCGTGGGCGCGCTCCTGCTGGCCTGGCGTCTCGACGACCGCGTGATCACGCGAGACGAGGTACCCGTCCTGGCCGCGCGGGACTTCTTCGGCACGTTCTGGGTGAACCCCGTGAGGCACCCGTCGTTCGGCTGGGCGTGGTGGAGCCGTCTGCTGATCTTCTTCGGGATCGCCGCCGTGCAGGCGTATCAGGCGTTCTACCTGATCATCGCCCTCGGATTCTCCCGCGAGGCGGTCTCCGGAGCCGTATTCCTGTCCACCCTCGTGCTCACCGCGCTCGCCCTCGTGTTCGCCCCGATCGCCGCCAAGCTCTCCGACCGGATCGGCCGGCGCAAGCCCTTCGTGATCGTCGCCGCGGTGGTCTTCGCCGTGGGGCTCGTCGTCGTCACGTTCGCGCGCGACTATCCGACCTTCCTCATCGCGATGGGCATCATCGGACTCGGTCAGGGCGTGTACATGGCGGTCGACCTCGCGCTCGTGAGCCAGATCCTGCCCGATCGCCACAACATCGCGAAGGACATGGGCATCATGGGCCTTGCGAGCTCGCTGCCCTCATCCATCGTCCCCGCCGTGGCCCCCGCGCTGCTCGCGATCGGCGCCACGGCCGCGGTTCCGCAGAACTTCCCCGCACTGTTCCTGACCGGCGCCGTCGCGGGCCTGATCGGTGCTGCGCTCATCCTGCCGATCAAGGGCACGAAGTAGCGGGGGAGGGCTATCCGCCCCTCGGTCTAGCGGCTCCCAGGTTCTTAGGGTTGCTCACTTCCTGCGTTCGTCCAAGAAGGACGTCGTCGACGTCGCTGTGCGCGAGTACATCGAGCGCCACCGTAAGGAGATCCAGAAGGCCGCACTCGAGGCATTGCGCACTCTCGACGGCTCTACCAAGAGCGCCGTTCAGCTGCTGACAGGCGTCGGCGACGACGAACTCGATGAGCTTGGCGGTTTCAGCGGCTGAGCCGCTGTCCGTGGTCACTCGTAGCCTGAAGGTCTATGAGTTCTGTGCGACCGACGAGGCGATGCCTGGATGATCTCGAACTGAGATTCCCGCCGCTCGACGTGCCGCTGCACGAGACCGAGCACGACCTGATCGCCAAGGCACAGCGCCTGCCGGATGAATTCGCTTCTGGCGGTGCAGAACGCGTGCTCGCCATCGATGATCGCGTCTGGTTCAAGGTGAAGGTCGGGGCGTACCGCGTGCGCCCAGCCTCGGACTCCGGCCACCGATCGCAGTTCGCCGATCTGGCGCAGCCGGTCGAAGTCGCTTGTGCGTGATTCCTTACTTCGGGTCATCGACGAACTCCGGACACCGCGTCCAGGTGCGGCCGATGATCGGCCTGCAGACGGTCGTGCAGGCCGATCCGATTCGTGCGGGTCAGCTCTCGAGGTCCTCGACAATGGCCTTGAGCGTCTCGATGAACGACGTGATGTCGTCGTCGGTCATCGGCAGAGACAGCGAGAACTCGCCGCGGTGCACGGGGAAGAATCCGCGGTTCGCCAGCTCGAGCGAGATGATCTGGGTCTTCTCGCCGTCCAGATTGCTCCAGTAGTCGCGGTGGGTCGTGATCTTCAGGCCGGGATCCTTCATGTATCCGTAGGCCAGGTGGGAGAACCCCTTGCCGTAGACCGCGAGGGGGCTGTTGCGCTGCTCAGCCCAGGTGTTGACCTCGTCGATGATCCGGGCGGCATAGCCGTTCAGCCGCTCGAACGCCGACTCATCCAGCTGATTCATGCACGCGGCTCCCGCGACGAGGGAGAGTCGGTGGCCGTGATGCGTGCCGGAGATCGTGACGCGCCCGTCCTCGAGAACCTGCATGACCTCGGCGGAGCCGCCGAGCGCGCCGAGCGGCATGCCGCCGCCGATGATCTTGCCCATGACGGTGAGGTCGGGTGTGACCCCGTAAACGCCCTGCAGCCCGTGCAGGCCGGCACGCAGGCTGATCGTCTCGTCGAAGATCAGGACGATGCCGAGCTCTTTCGTGAGGGTGCGGATCCCCTCGACGAACTCCTGGTCGAGCACGACCAGTCCGCCGGCGCCGCTCTGCAGCTCCATGATGACGCACGCGATCTCGTCGGCACGGGCGCGGAGCGTGCGCTCGCAACCGGCAAGGTCGTTCTGGGTCAGCACGATGATGTTGTCGACGTCAGCGATCGGGATGCCGCCGCTGTCGGGGAGCGGGTTCGGCGCTTCGGCCGAGCCGCTCAGGGCCGGATTCGGATGCGACGAGATGTGGAGCAGGTCGCTGAAGCCGTGGTACCCGCCCTCGAACTTGGCGATCTTCGTCCTGCCTGTGAAGGCGCGGGACACGCGGATCGCGCTCATGCAGGACTCGGTGGCGGAACAGGAGAACTGGATCTTCTCCACCGACGGGATCCGGTCGATCAGGATGCGGGCGAGGTCTGCCTCCGCAGGGCTGGGGTTGCCGAACGAGAAGCCGGCGGGGATCGCGTCAGTGAGGGCTTCGGTGATGGCCGGGTGGTCATGTCCCAGGACGTTCACGGTGAAGTTGTTGTTCAGATCGAGCAGCCGATGTCCGTCGACGGTCTGGATGTACGCTCCCTCGCCACTCTCGGCGAACACGGCGTGCGGGCCGAAGTTGAACGAGTTCCGGCTGTACCCGCCCGGGATGATCGTCTTGCCCTCCCGGGTGAGCGCGGCCGACGTGGCGAACTTCGTCGAGAATCGGTCGAGAGCGGCCTCGAGGGTGAGTGCTGGCATGGTTCCTCCATCGGAAAAGGGGACGTCGGCCTCGCGGCATGCGCGTCGTCGGAGGCTGTCCACCGCGGAGGCGCCGGACAGCGGGTCCTCTTCTCATCGTCCGATGGCCCGGACGCCTGAGCAACGACGCATCCGCGATCGGGCGATCGCGGATCGCGATCGTCATACCTCGGTGTGGATGAGGCTCACAGCTCCCGGCACGAGCGAGAGGTGTTGCGTGACGATCGCCGCGGCGACCGAGCGGAACTGCTCGACGGTCTGGTCCGGGGTCCGCTTTGCGAGGGAGACGAGTGCCAGGCTCGAGGGCTCGGCGTCCGTGAGGGGAACATATCGCACACCCGGGTGGGTGAACATCTCTGCAGCTGTCGAGGGGAACGTGTCGACGGCCTTCCCGTAGGCGATGGTGGCGAGGCTCTCCTGCACGGAGCGCACCTCGCCGCCGACCCGGCTGCTCTCGCCGCGCTGCTGGTCGAAGGACCAGTAGGAGCGCCACGCCGCGGGCGTCCCTCCGGCGGCGACGGCGAACGGCCGGTCCAGCAGGTCGCGGACGGAGAGTTCAGGTGCGTCCGCTAGCTCGTCATCTGCCGGAACCGCGGCCACTCGGGGCTCGGCGAACAGCGGGAACACATCGAGCCGGTCGTCTGCGATCGGCAGACGCAGGAGGGCGACGTCCACCTCGCCCTCGGTCACCGCGGCGAGCTGATTGACCATCGACAGCTCCACGAACTGGATGTCGACACCCGACGCGCCGCCTCGGAACGCCGACAGGATCAGATGGGTCAGCGGCCCTGCGCCTTCGCCGAAGATGCCGACCCGGAGTCGCCGCTGAGGACTCATCGCGATGTTCCGCGCCTGGCTGACAGCCTTGCCGAGCGCGTTGAGCGTCTGCTCCACATCCTGCAGGAACGCCTCGCCGGCGGGCGTGAGGCCGACCCGGTGGCTGGTGCGATCGAACAGCCGGAAGCCCAGCTCCTTCTCGAGCGAGGCGATCTGCGTGCTGATGACGGACTGGGTGACGTACTCCTTCTCGGCGGCACGGCCGAAATGGAGTGTCTCGGCGACGCGTGCGAAGTAGCGAAGCTGTCTCAGCTCCATCGCCGGCCTCCTTCGTCCACTGCGATCGCTCGGGACGATCGAGCGATCGCGATTCGGGCGTTGCCGCTGGATGACCCCGATCAGACGATAGTACGACGCGCTGACCCGAGTGCGCACAACTGTCTCGGCCCGCTGGGCCGACTCGATGAAGAGAGCCGACGATGACCGATCTTGCTGAGAGTGCCGGCGAAGTCCACGATGGCACGAGCCTGAAACGCGGATCGCTGGGAGTGCCCGCGATCGTGTTCTTCGTGGTGGCGACCGCCGCCCCGCTGGCGGCCGTGCTCGGAGCCGGCCCCGTCGTGTTCACGTTCTCCGGCGTCGGAGGACCCGCGATGTACGTCATCGCCGCGCTCGTGCTTCTGCTGTTCGGCGTCGGCTTCGCGGCCATGAGCCGTCATGTGACCAGTGCGGGCGGGTTCGCCTCCTTCGCAGGCAAGGGTCTCGGCCGTCACGCCGGCTACCTCATGGCTGGTGTCGCTGTGCTGGCGTACGCCGGAATGCTGATCGGCCTTGTGGGTCAATTCGCCGTCTTCGCCGCGGACCTGTTCTCGAGCCTGCTCGGGTGGAGCATCCCCTGGCAGGTCATCGCCTTCGCCGGCGTCGTCCTCATCGGAGTCTTCGGCTACCTCGACATCCAGCTCTCGGCGTCCGTGCTGGGAGTCCTGATGATCCTCGAGGTCCTGATCCTCGTCGTCTTCGATGCCGTCGTGATCGCCACCGGCGGAGCGGACGGGATCAACGTCGACGCTTTCGTCCCCGCCAACGTCTTCACGCCGGAGATGGGCGCCGGCCTGCTGTTCGCGTTCGCGTGCTTCGTCGGCTTCGAGGCGACCGTCATCTACGGCGAGGAGGCCCGACGTCCGAAGGTCACGATCCCGCGGGCTACCTACGCCTCGATCCTCGTGATCGGCGTCATCTACACGGCGACCATGTGGGCGCTCGGGCTCGCGTACGGCTCCGAGAACGTCCAGGCCGCCGCGATCGCCGATCCGGTCGGGTTCGTGTTCGCCGCGAACACGCAGTTCGTCGGCGAATGGTCGACCGTGGCGATGCGAATCCTCGTCGTCACCAGCCTGATCGCGGTCCTCCTCGCGTTCCACAACACGCTGAGCCGGTACCTCTTCTCGCTCGGCCGGGCCGGCTTCCTGTCGCGCCGGCTCGGGCGGACGCATCGGCGATACCAGAGCCCAAGCGCTGCGAGCATCGTGCTCTCGGTCCTGACCGCGATCGTCCTGCTGATCTTCGTCATCGCGCAGGCGGATCCGTTCCTGACGATCTACCTGTGGCTCGTCGGCGTCGGCACCCTGGGGGTGCTGATACTTCAGGCGGCCGGGGCGGCAGCCGTAGTCGGCTACTTCATCCGCAACCGTGGCGCGCGCACGGGCGTCTGGGCGAACTTCATCGCCCCTGCTCTCGGCGGCCTCGGGCTCGCCGTGGCGCTCGTCCTCGCCGTGATCAACTTCCCGCTGCTCACCGGTGTGACGGAGGGCCCGGCCACTCTGCTGCCGTGGCTTCTCGTGCTCGCCGCGGCCGCCGGACTCGTCACGGGCATCATGCGGTCGCGCAAGGGAAGCACCGTCGACCTGTCCACCGGCGTCGTCCAGATCGATGAGACGAAGCACGACCACCCCGGCTTCGGTCGATGACCGACGCCGACAACACGCCTCGAAATGGAAGGAACAAGATGACGTTCTTCGAACCGTCTGCCTGGGACGGAAAGCTCTTCAGCGGAGGCTGGCGCGGCGCCGCGCAGTCCGCACCCGTGCGCGAGCCTGCGACAGGCGCAGAGATCGGCCGCTACGGCGTCGCATCCCCGGATGACGTCGCTGCTGCTGCCGCGATCGCCACGAAGGCTCAGCGCGAATGGGAACTGGTCTCGGTCGACGAGAAGTCGAGGATCCTGCGCCGGGCCGGCGACCTCTTCACCGAGAGGGCCTCGATGGTGCAGGACTGGCTGATGCGGGAAGCAGGGTCCGGCGGCGGGAAGGCGGCGTTCGAGGCCGGACTCGTCGCCTCGGAGTTCTACTTCGCGGCCGCCACTGCGCAGATGCCGTACGGACAGCTCCTGCGCAGCGGCAGGCCGCGCCTGAGCATGGCGCGCCGCCGGCCGGTCGGAACCGTCGGCGTGATCTCGCCGTTCAACTTCCCGGGCATCCTGACGGCGCGCTCGGTGGCGCCGGCGCTGGCGCTCGGCAACGCAGTGATCCTCAAGCCGGACCCCCGCACGAGCGTGTCGGGCGGTCTCGTGTTCGCGGCGATCCTCGAAGAGGCAGGGCTGCCGGAGGGCTTGTTCCACGTGCTCCCCGGTGGCGCCGACGTGGGCGGCGCCCTCGTCGAGGAGTCGTCGGTACGGGTCATCTCCTTCACAGGATCGACTCAGGCAGGGCGCATCGTCGGCGAAAGGGCGGGACGACTGCTCAAGCGCGCGCATCTCGAGCTGGGAGGCAACAACGCCCTCGTCGTGCTCGATGACGTGGACGTGGCGGCGGCCGCCTCTGCCGGAGCCTGGGGGTCATTCCTTCACCAGGGTCAGATCTGCATGACCACCGGCCGGCATCTGGTGCACGAGCGCGTGTACGACGAATACGTGGAACGACTCGCCGAGAAGGCCAAGGGCATCCCGACGGGCAACCCCCTCGACGGCGCACCCCTCGGCCCGATCATCGACGCGAACCAGCTGTCGAAGATCGACGGCATCGTGCAGGACTCCATCGCGGCGGGCGCGGTGCTGGCGGCCGGCGGCACGCACCGGGACCTGTTCTACGACGCCACCGTTCTCGCAGACGTGGCTCCGGATCATCGCGCCTTCGCCGAGGAGATCTTCGGCCCCGTGGCACCCGTGACGAAGTTCTCGAGTGTCGACGAGCTGATCGACATCGCGACCGCCACCGACTACGGGCTGTCGCTCGGCATCCTGTCCAACGACGCCTACCGGGCACTCGAGCTCAGCGAGCGCATTCCGTCGGGCATCGTGCACATCAACGACCAGACTGTCGACGATGAGGCGGTGGCGCCTTTCGGCGGTGTCGGCGCGTCCGGCACCGGCGCCCGCTTCGGCGGTCACGAGGCGAACATCGAAGCGTTCACCGAGACCCAGTGGGTCACGGTGCAGGCCGATATCGCCCGCTACCCGTTCTGAGTGGAGCGACGCCGATGATCGCGTTCATCGTGCCCCCTGCGGGAAACGGGTGACTCTCAGCCTGCGTTGAACACAGATCCGAAATCGGATCGACCGCGTCCCCTGGTGCCGGCGGCATTCGCCGCCTGCACCAGGGGGCGCGCTTCTATGGGGGCGAAATCGGAG